>OIWT01002919.1_pt1 | contig 16569 bp, 15 predicted proteins | sample 1587701 | NCBI WGS metagenome assembly OIWT01 (sample SAMEA3888904, study PRJEB22519) | human gut metagenome | biome: human gut; feature: human-associated habitat; material: faeces | place: Denmark | collected 2009
GACACGGCAAGCATTTCTAGCTGCAGAACTATGCATTACACGATCGCTCTTTAAACGTACAGTTTCCAGTAGAGATTACTGGTTGGAACCGTGGATCATCCCGATGACAAAAGCAATGGCGATTTTCAAAGAACGAAACGCCCTTCTCTGTATTGCAGTGTGCAATAAACAACACAGACATAACATCTACAACAATGCCTTCTTCTTTAGGACGGCTATTTCCTCACGCAAAAGGGGAGAATAGCTAGAAAGGGTTGTGGAATGCTCATAAGTGCCATTGTACACTCTCACTTTGAAGTGTGCTACTCTCGCGTATTCCAACGGAATATTTTTCCACGCCGTACAGAAGAAGCACACGTGAAGACTCAGCATTCCATTAAAGTCGTTAAAGGCAATCATCTTGAAAGCGCCCGATGCATAGGTGTTTAGGCGGTACTGATATGCGTCGAAAAGCTTCCCCTCTTCCAACATCTTCTCTCGCTGTGACAGGTCATTTTCCTTGTTCGTGTATCGATTGGCACCCATCTACACATTATGCATCACTCGCACAACTACCGTCACGAGATCATACTCAGGATGTGTCCTTCGAGTGTAGCGAACCACCTCCGGCAGGTCGAACGGATACTTCTCACTGTGGACATACTCATCCACGTCGCAGAGCACCACTGCAGACGCTCTGTACTTCAGCCTGTAGAAGCAGGCGTTCACTTGGGATTGCTGGTTGTTGTCCTGCATCTTCATGCCATTTTGCAGTCGCGGCCAGGTGTAGTCGACCACCTCTACATAGCCCTCACGGATCAGATGATCGAACGCCTCGGTGAAGCCTGGAATTGGCGTAGCCTGGAAGAACATGATCTTGCTCACGTTTACCACATGCTGGAAGGCGATCCAGCTGCGCAGCTCGGGAATGGTGTTATAATCGCTGATGTAACTGCAGACTGCCAAAGGAAGCGGATCAGGATCAGGAACAGACACACACGATTGGACATCCTTATAGGCGCGTTTCTGCTTGAGGTTGAATAGCGTTACAGTAATGACGTCTCCCGCAGAAAAAGGCGTCGCCACAGGTATATCGAAGAAGAGCTGATTGCAGCCTGGAAGAGGAGAGCCCTTGTTATACAGATTGTCATACACACGATTCTCATACAACAACGTGAAATTCGTATGATACTCACCCCATCTGTACCCCAAATGCATGGAAGAGATGGTAGCGTAAATGAGAAGACGACCCTCCTTGTATACGGGGTTCAAATCCACCAAAAAGGGCTTGTCTAAATCACTCGTAACCGTTTTCAAATAGGACGTATAGTTTACACACAGATTAGGGAACGATTGAACAGGTGATTCCTGGACGTTGTACCCAAGAAACAGAGACGACTATGCGATCATATGCGATGAAAGCAGAAACGGGATTGACAATGAGAGAAGGAGAAATGAACGGAGTAGGCGATGGAGTCGGAGCAGCTATATGTGTGAGGAAGGCATCACATGAGAATACTCGTGGGTGCAACAGGAAGTGTCGCTGATTTCCGCAAAGGAAGGACAATGGCTGGGTCAGATGGCGTCTATTCATTTACAGCACATCGACAGCACAACAATCTCCGTTGATAAGGGCGGAATTGCAGAGAACTATGAATGAGGGAGAAATGCAAATAATGCGATGAAGAATATAACTAGCAAGAGGCCGTAGATCATCTCACCAATTCTTACAACGCTACGTGGGATTGAATGACATGGTATAGGGAGGTGAAAACACCATTGATAAGTGTTATAATAACTCCTCAATTTGATGGTGGTGAAATGGGGGTTTCTGGAATAGACGGGTGAGTCAGTAAGACATCCAATGCTTCCTTCAGTGTATTCTATAATCCTCTTAAAACGCGTTGCCACTCCCCTTTCCCTTCTCCCTACGATCCCACACATCCCAACAATTCCATTTCACACCCCTTCTCCCGTTTTCTCACAATCTACAGCAACTACAGCACAATGGAGCCCCGTAACTCTCTCTATCTCTTCCCCTTGATGCATAGCCAAGATGATTGCCACGGAAGAAGAGATGAAGGCTGCGCGCATTCCTCCCGCATGGCGTGATGTGTGCGCTCACGTACTCATCAAGCTGAACGAGTGCAGAAGAGAGAACTACTACCGCATGAACAAGTGCCAGGAATTGCGCCATGAGTATGAGAAGTGCCAGTACGAGGAGTGTGCGTGCTGAATTGGAGTGAATCGTAGTCATAAGCGCAGAGAAGCCGAATACCAGAAGCAGCACGAGGAGAAGCAGTAATCCCATCTCTCTGTTTATGTAACATTCAAATCTGAGTGAGTTTCCTGTTTGATTGTCATACTCGCCTCCTTTCCCTCTCCTTCTCTCCAATCTCTTTCTATGCAATGCTGGTTATGAAAAGAGGGTGATTTGCATCCCTATCACAAATCACTCATTCACTGCCTTCCTTCATCAAATTCACCGGAATGGAATTGGAGCAGTGGAATTCATTTGATGATACGTCCGACAAGGCCGCAGTTCTCTCTCTCGTTCAAGTGATCGTGAGGAAGTGGGACGAGGGCATCAATGGTGAGCCGTTTCTTCACTATATTCATTGCAATAGGCTGGGAATTGTTCATCCACGACGAGGACAAGTTCGGTCTCCTGTTCACCCGAGTGATTGATTTTGTGCTGAATGGGGAGCTGACAATGGAGGAATACCCCACAGTGATTTCCTTCTTCAAATACGCCTTCCGCGTGGGTGTTGCTCATTCTGGTCTGAATGCTAGTCGCTGGAAGTGGAGTGCATTCGTCGACACGTGCTGCCGCTTTGCAGTCTGCAGCTGTGGTATCATGTTCACAAACGCCGACGCGATTACGAGCTGAGTCAAAACGCGCGTTTAAAAGTGACGTGGGAAGTGATGGAGACGAAACGCATGCTGTCTTCCTACGCCACGTTGACGGATTGCCCATCTTCCGTTTCAGAGTTCCTCTCCACCTACGACGATGCTCTCAGTGAGGATCCCGTGGAGGCCATTCGTGCGGCCCACTCCCTCCTCGCTTCCCTTCCCGCGAGCGCCATCTCGCCCTCTCTGCCTCGCACCTCCGGCTTCTTCCCCGCACTGGTGAGCACCTACTTCACCGCGCTCTCCACCGCCCTCCCCGTCTGCCAGTGCGTGGTGGAGCTGTTCACGGAGCTGCTCTCGCAGTTCACCACACGCCGCTACCTGCTGGTGTTCCTGAAGGACGCGGCGCTGCTGCCGCGCAGTCGCTGCGCCCACGTGGCCTCGGCGGTGTTCGCGCAGCAGCTGTGTCGGCTGGAGGAGGTGGCAGACACGGAGGTGGACGAGTGGAGCGGCGCGGTGCTGACGGAGGAGCAGGCGGCGCAGCGGTACTACCGCAAGGTGCTGGTGCTGCAGCGCGTGCTGTTCAAGTGGGCGAGGGGTGAGGCGGTGAGGCGTAGGTACTACCGCAGGGAGCTGGAGGAGCTGTGCATGGCCTCGGTGCAGCAGCTCGGCGACCGCGCCTTCCTCGCGCAGCACCTGAGCAAGCTGGAGAGCGGACAGCTCCGTGACCTTGCCGTTCATCTGCGTCTTGTTCCGCCCGTCACCAATCAACCCACCACCTCTCAACCCACCACCTCTCAACTCACTACCTCTCAACCCACCGCCTCTCAATTCACCACCTCTCAACCCACTATGCAACCCACACCCACCTACTCCCCCGAGCTACTAACAGAAATCATCACGACAGAGTACGCGCGGCCGCACTCCACGCTGGACACCATCAACGCATTACCGCTGCTGCCGACGGAGACGCGGCTGTGGCGCGACGCGGAGGACTCGCCGCTGCTGCTGCCGACGCTGAACCTGCAGTACCTGTCCTACGGCGACTTCTTCCAGCGCAACTTTTTGCTGTACCAGGCAGAGGCCTACGGGCAGGTGCGCGCGGAGCTGGGCGAGGCGATCCACGCGATGCGCTGCCGGCTGGACCTGCAGGGCGACACGGTGTTCGCGGGACAGTCGCGCATGGGCGTGGCGATCCACTCCTTCCGCCTGACGGAGGTGCGGCAAGCGCAGGTGGGCGAGGCGCTGCCGGCGGAGGTGCGCGGCGAGATCCTGTTCTCGCTGCACGGGCTGAAGGGCGAGACGCGCAAGGAGTGGGAGGCGTTGCGCGAGCACGACGTGGTGTTCGTGGCGCAGGTGGAGGGCCGCGTGCGCGACGACGAGTACGAGTACGGCGCGAAGAAGGAGAGTGGGCGAGAGGGAGAGAAGGACGACGCCGTGGCGCAGGGCAGCGCGTTCCTGGCGGAGGAGGGCGTGGTGACGCTGCGCGGATGTGAGGTGGTGGCGATGGAGGACGAGGAGGGCGTGCGGCTCAACGACCTGGCGCACCCCGACACGCGACTGAAGCGCGCGGGCAAGCTGCGCAAGCTGACGGTGCGGTTCGACCCGCGACAATACCAGCTGGACATGGAGGAGGAGGCGCGCCAACCGCAGCGTCGTCGCTACGAGACCTTCAACCTGCTGCTGCGGCGCGACCCTGCCAAAAACAACTTCAAGGCGGTGCTGGAGACGACGCGAGCGCTGCTGAACGAGCCGGCCGCCCGCCTACCGCTTCCGCACTGGCTCTGGAACGTGCTGCTGGGGCGCGGCAACCCCGCGGCGGCGCACTACAGCGCCCTCGCGCAGAGCAGCACCGTGGACTTCGGCGACACCTTCGAGGACGCGGCGCACGTGCGCGCCAGCTTCCCGCAGATGACCGTGCGCTTCCAGAGCAAGAGCGGCGCGACGGTGGAGACGCTGGCGCCGCCGTACAAGCTGACTTTCGAGGAGGACGAGATCGTGTGCTCGCCGTCGGCGGGCGGGCGGCGCGAGGAGTACGAGCCCTTCTCGCTGCACCCCGCGACGCGGCGCGCGGGCGTGCGGTTCACGCCGACGCAGGTGGAGGCGATCCGGTCGGGACTGCAGGAGGGCCTGACGGTGATCGAGGGCCCGCCGGGCACGGGCAAGACGGACGTGGCGGTGCAGCTGATTGCGACGCTGTACCGCAGCCACCCCGAGCAGCGCGTGCTGTTCGTGGCGCGCAGCAACCACGCGCTGAACGACCTCTTCGAGAAGATCGCGAGCCGCGCCGTGGCGAAGCGGCACCTGCTGCGCCTGGGGCAGGGCGAGCGCGAGCTGGAGCTGCAGCAGGACTTCACGCGCCTCGGACGCATCGACTTCTGTCTGCGGCGCTGCCAGACACTGCTGGAGGAGGTGCGGCGGCTGGCGGTGAGTCTGGGCGCGGCGGAGGACGTGGCGTACTCGTGCGAGACGGCGGGCTTCTTCGAGCAGTCGGCGGTGCGGCCGCGGCTGGAAGCGCTGGAGCGCGTGCTGGCGGGCGAGGCGAGCGAGGCGGAGAAGGCGCAGTGTCGCGCGCTGCACGCGAACGCTTCGGAGGAGCAGAAGGCGCAGGCGGCGCGGTGGGCGGCGCTGAACGACTCGGAACTGGGCGCGCTGTTCCCGTTCAAGCTGTTCTTCCTGGGCGAGGAGCCGCTGTTCCCGCGGGACCTGAGCGAGGCGGAGCAGGCGGAGCGGGCGCGTGGGTGTGCGGCGAGTCTGCGCGAGCTGTTCGCGGAGCTGAAGGAGTACCGCGCGTTCGAGCTGCTCCGCACGAACCGGCACCGCACGGAGTTCGTGCTGGCGCAGGAGGCGCGCGTGGTGGCGATGACGTGCACGCACGCGGCGCTGATGCGCCAGCAGCTGGCGGCGAGCGGGCTGAAGGTGGACACGGTGATCGTGGAGGAGGCGGGGCAGATCCTGGAGCTGGAGACGCTGATTCCGCTGCTGTTACAGGTGGGTGTGATGGAGGCAGGTAAGGCGTAGGAGCCGGGCATGGAGGGCTGTCGGCTGAAGCGCGTGGTGCTGCTGGGCGACGTCCACCAGCTGCCGCCCATCGTGCAGAGCGCGACGCTGGCGCACGCCTGCGGGCTGGACCAGTCGCTGTTCGCGCGGCTGATCCGCCTGAGGGTGCCCACGGTGCAGCTGGACGCGCAGGGCCGTTGCCGCCCCGCGCTGGCGCGCCTGTTCGCCTGGCGGTACGAGCATCTGCGCAACCTGCCCGCGGCACTGCCGGCGACGGCGACGCGCGCGAACGCCTGTCTGCGGTATGTGTGTCAGGTGGTGGATGTGGAGGACTATGCGAACCAAGGCGAGGTGAGCACTGCGGACCACAGCGTGAAGAACGAGGGCGAGGCGGAGTACGTGGTGGCGTTCTTCGAGTATTTGCGCCTCTGCGGGTACCCGGCGGAGGTCATCACGATTCTGTCCGCCTACAAGAGCCAGCGCGAGTGCATCCAGGCGAAGCTTAAGGAGAGGTGCAAGAAGAACCCGCTGTTCGGCATGCCGAGGAAGGTGACGACGATCGACAAGTACCAGGGCCAGCAGAACGAGATCGTGCTTCTGTCGCTGGTGCGCACGCGCTCGGTGGGGTATCTGCGAGACGTGCGGCGCCTGCTGGTGGGCGTGTCGCGCGCGAAGCTGGGCCTGTACGTGTTCTGCCGTGCGAGTCTGTTCCGCGAGTGTGCGGAGCTGAAGCCGATTATGGATGTGTTGTTGGAGAAGCCGGTGAAGCTGGCGTTGGTGGAGAACGAGTACTACCCGTGTGAGCGGAAGGAGGAGGAGGAGGTGAAGAGCTTTGAGGTGAAGGACGTGACGCACATGATGCAGATTGTGAGCCAGTGGTACGAGGTGAGGAGACAGAGCTACATGGAGCAGTGGAAGGAGATGGATGTTGTAGAATGGGGTGTTTGTTGGAAGATGGATATGCAGAGAGTGTTGTAATGAGTTGGAATGTGTGAGTGAGTGAGGATGGGATGAAAGGAGGCTGTTTCTGTGTGAATCGTTCATTCTTTTTTATTCATAGCAATAGATGTGGAGAATGAATCAGCAATACATAATAGAAGCAGAAAAGGAAATAAGCGAAGGAAGGAACAATTGTGAAGTGCATTGTTGTAAGACTGGGTGTGGCAGGTGATTTGCTTTGAAAAGGAGTTTGGCATTGATGAGTAGTATGTGAAAGAAAGAGGAAAAGGGAGATAGCGTTGCAAAGCGGGAGTGATGTCTAAGAATGAGGGAGGGGAAGAAGCGGTACTCTTTGCGTGAATGGGCTTCTTGACATTTGAAGCCCATTTCTTGTCGAGAATAACAGTAGTGAGAGAAGGCAAATCTGCTAATGAGAATGAAGTGATAGGAACTACCCTCCAGAGTGATGGAAAAAGGATGGCAGAATGCCAATCCGCCTTCCTTAGCAGCAATGACTGAAGTGAGTTTAGGCAAGTCTATTTATCAGCTCATTTCACCATCACCACTTCGCATGATCAATTCACTTGATTCATTATCAGCCTTGAACCAGAATGAAGCAAAGCCCAGTCGAATGGAAATCAATTCAGGCAAGTCTAGTCATCATTCCCTCTTCAAGCCATTCACTCTCAAATGCGACACGAGAACACTTACAGAATGTACTCTCCCCAAATACAAGCGATTTCAAACTGGGCATGTCTATTCATCATTTCATTCTTTCATAATCACTCTTCAGTCCCAATGAAGCATAGAGGAAATTGGCACTCACTTCATTCACATCTCCCATTTCAATCATTTCCAAAGAAGGCGTATTATTAATCTCACACACGGAATACTCATTGAAGGAATAACGACCCATTTTCAATTCTCTCAGTCTCTCACAATTCTTTAAATAGAAATGACGACCTGGTATCATAGACCCAGGCCAATCATTCTTATACTCTGTGAAGCTATTCTCTCCAATCACCACCCTCTCCAACTCATTCAGTCCATTCAGCTTCACCTCTTTCACGTTCTCAAAACAATAATCTCCCACTTGAAGCAATCGCAAATCGGGCATGATAGACAAATCGAATCTGCTCCATTCTGGTCCGTTACAGCTGTGGTCCTTCACAATCAACTCTTGCACTCGGTTGTGAAGAACAGGGTTCTTGTCTGTCAGTTCCACTCGCGTCAACAATGGACGATTGTTCACCCATTCTCCTTCATGAATCACCTCTTCATTTCGATCATACAACACACCAGCACCCATTCGCTTTCCTTCACACAATTCGCCTTCATACTCCACCTTCTGAGTCTCGGGATAGTAGCTTCTGCCATAACACACATTCACATCACCCACTCGGAATCCCTCATACATCTTTCTGTTCTCACTGTCGTACAACACACCCCAACCATAGGGTTTGTTGTTCAGCACATCACCCTCCCATCTCTCTCCATCATCACGCAAATCCAACACCTGAGCATGTTGAATGCCACTCACATCCTCATCATTCACTCGTAACAACTGGTGGGACTGAATGTCACCAATCACCATTCTTTCCTTGTTCATCTCCACAACTGAGTTACCACGATGTAACAACACAGAATCAACTGGAAATGGACCATCTATCTGTTTAATCGAGAGCAATGCATTTGGATCATTCAAACACATCTTCCTGATTCTATACCTCGATTTATGGAGGAATCTAGTGATGAGACTGAATCACTGATAGAACTCGTTGTTGTTCGTGTCACATCCCTGTTTCGCATTTGACTATACAATGAGCATATTCATTTCATGATTCTTACTTCCTTTGGTGACTTGATGGGGGAAGGAGTAGTAGAATCTGTTCCAGTACCTCCATTCGTTACAGTCCCACTTGTACTACTGTTACGTACAAGCATAGCTCTGGAGAGAGGTGAAAGAGAGACGCATCTCAATCTCGTTATACTCACGGCAGCACACTTCAGCACTGTATGGAACATCTTATGGATGGTTGAATGAAAGAAAGAATGAAGTGGTTGTCTTCATCTCAAAATAGTCCCGATTTTGGCTTCACTCCGTTATCCTTATCTACTATGAATTCGCATTCCACAACTCATATGCAATCTGTTGAAGAGATAATATGTTCAACGGTACATGATCTCCATTCATTGTTTCAGACTCCATCATTTCTATGGAACAGAAACGACCTATCAATAAAGAGTGCTACTCACTACAATCCAATCCTCTATTCGTGTGTTCCTTTCACTTGTCGAATGAGTGCCCCTTTCTCTTTCAAATGCATATAGAACGCTACTGATGATGCTTTAATGCATTCTGAGTTATTCTTGCTCCACTCCTTTCGTGAATCATCCATTCCTTTCTATTCGTTGACAATAATGTAGAGAGTGAATCAACAGAATCGAACCACAGTGACAAAGCAGCATAGAAGAGGAATCAAGACAATGGCGTGATTCAACAAAGAGGAGGATTACTACGCAAGGTACCGTCTGAGGATAGGAGAGACGTCTATCGATAAGAGCACTAGCAGGATGCACACTCTTTATCTCGCTGTTGTCGACATACATAAACGCTCTATTACAAAAGCTCACATCCGTTGCAGAGGGAATGTCTAGTTATGAAAGAAGGAAGAGAGAATCACTCTCCATGATGACATTACTCAAGTACACGAACGTCGCACTCATCCAGAATCCGATTTTGCATGTTTGGAGTTTCGGGAGATCTAAACAGGATCAAAGGAAAGAACGAAGACTTCGCATGACCAGTTGCGTGTTTGCAATGTCACGTCTCTTAAACCTGAAGGCATCCATTCCAAACACCATCTCTCGCAGTTCCGGAAGGTCTATTGTTAAGAAAGCAAGAGCATAGCAGACTCTCAAACACGGCCTTTTCACAACCACCAAACGCCTCTGGACCAAAGACCAAGGATTGCAGTTTCGGCAAGTCTAGTTATGACACTCCATTCGAGTCACAACCCTTCAACTCGAGAGACGACCAATAAAAGCAGCTTCCCTCCATATCGATCTTCTCCAAAGAGGGGACATTCTTAATTGTAATGTCCGTAAAGTAGGTGAGCGATTCATAACCAATGATCAGCTCCTTCACCTTCTCGCAATCCTTCATTTCAAAGGATGAATCGAGCATGTCTTCCTGTCTGAGACTTCTGTATCCAATCTCAACTCTCTCCAACTCATTCAGTCCGTTCAGCTTCACCTTCTCCACCTTCTCGAAGCAGTTATCCCCGATTTCCAATTTACGAAGCCTTGGCATGAATGAAAAGTCCAATACCTTCCATTCGGTTCCATTACAACTGTTGTCCTTTACAATTAGTACTTCCACTCGGTTGTGAAGCAACTGATTCTCTTCACTCAACACCACTCGCTTTTCAGCATGCTCATCCTTCACCCATTCTCCGTCATACTGCACTGCCCCTTTTCGATCGTGCTGAACGCCTCTTCCCCAGCGCTTGCCCTCACACCATTCGCCTTCATACTCAACCTTCTGGATGTCAGAGTAGTACTGAGTGCCATAACACACATTCACTCCACCAATCCGAAAGCCTTCATACACCATTCTGTTCTCACTGTCGTACAACACACCCCAACCAAACGGCTTGTTTTGAAGTACATCGCCTTCCCATCGTTCTCCTTCGTTACTCAAATCCAATACCACATTGTGCTGAATGACACTCATGTCCTCATCATTCACTCGCAACAATTGATGAGACTGAATATCACCAATCACCACTCTTTCTTCATTCATCTCCAGCACAATTGAATCATCACCATGAAATAACACACAATCAACTCCAATACTACATTCACCCAATTTCACTAAAAGCAGTGCATTTGGATTGTTGATGCACACCTTCATGATTTCTTCTCTCGATTTGTAGAGAAATCTAGTGCTGAAGACAATTCATCAGTCATACTCTCTCCTCTTCTCACCAGCCTCGCTTCCTTTGTTTCTTTTCAGTTCAGTGCTCATAATGACTGCCAAATTAAGAAATAGTGAGAAACGAGAATTGCGCGGGACAAACACGTAAACTCAAATTCTTGGGATATGTGGGCTCTCCATTGGCTCTGTTTTGATGCTCTTCCCGTCACATACAAACGGCATCATGATTCCCCATATACTCCAGATGGAAGACTCTAGCGATGATCTGTTATGTGGATCCGTCCTCAAATAACTTGAAATGACTCTCCTTCATCCCATCAACCCCATACCAACACAGAATTCACACTCCGTTTCCATCACTCTTTTCCCCTAAGCCCATTGTTCTCCCTCGATTGAACATGGTAGCCTTGCTATGAATGCGATTTCATAATAGAGTAAGGTAATCTACGCCCTGGGACCTCCGGAGGAGAAATCGGTGGAATGGTCTGAAGTGACATCGAGCGAATCAAGCCATCCCGAAATTACGACCGAACCGTTGAAGGAAGTCCCGCAATTCGGAAAGACGATTGACATCGAGTCTTATGAGACTATCCGGGTGAATCTGAACAAACAACGTGTGGACAACGAAATACAGCAGAAAGAAAAGGAGAAGAAGGAGAATCCTGAAAAGAAAGAGAATGAAAAGATCGAAGAGACGCAGAAGGTTTGGATGCACTAGGTCTACTGTGATGTGTAGGCAGAGAGGGAAACCCAGAGTGCCAAGATTGATGATGTGCCTCCCGCAGCTGCAGCGCCGCCAACGCCCTCCACAACGTCTTCTCTTCAGAGCAGCCAGGTGCAGCAGCCTTCCTCTCCCGGGAACACCCAATTACCACCGCCCCGCCCTTCTAATCAGCCTCCTGCGACACCGCCGCCTCAGAACAGCCCCCTGTCTTCAATGCTGGGGCTGAACGATTCTCGCGTGAACACCCCTCCTGCTCAGCAGCCCGCGGGAGTTGTTGCCGTCTGTTTGTGTAAGGAATAGGTGACGATCAAGTGTCCAACCTGTCAGTCTATGTTGTCTGTGCCTCCGGGTGTCACTGATTTCAATTGTCCAAAGTGTCAGACAGTAGGAGTATTCGGATTCCTCGATTCGTAGCATTTGCGCTTATCCGTTCCTGAGTACTTCTATAAGTGTCAAAACTGCAACTTGATCTACAAGTACAACAGGGGTATAAACTGGGCCTTTTTGCATCACCTGTAGCGTGTTCTCTGAAGTGCGGAAAGTGCAACAGCATGCTTGTTTCCATCCCCAAGCCCTGTGTGTGATTGTTGAACAAATACGTTAGAACAAATCCTTCACTTCCTCCTGTTCGGGCACCTTTGAAGCCGTCTTGTCCGTCTTCACGAGGTCGAGCAGCTTCTCAATGTCCAAGCGATGGCTCAAAAACGACTCCCACTGCTGCTCCGTGAGCGAAATGCCCTTCTTTGTAGGCACCATATTGCCACTACAGTTCACATAGCACATGACTGAATACTCTCCGTTAGGATCCCAGTAATTCCGTATGTCAATGAGGATTGTGTCCTGCCACTAGGAGTAACACAGCGACTCGATCACTGCCTTTCGCACGCACACCTTCTTATTGGGGGAAATGCTAATCTGCCAGCCGAATTTGGGGTCGTAGGCGGGCTTGGTCGGAAATCTAGCGCTTATCCTCCTTCCCGAGCCATACGGTCCAGCAACAACAAAAGACCGTGTCAGCTGTCCCAACGCAACGAGCTCTCTGGAAAAGAGAGATTTCTTCAACAAGCAACTCATTTTCTGAGAGGGAAAAAGAAAACTCCGAAGCGGGGAATCGAACCCCGGTCGTCCGCGTGACAGGCGGAAATACTTAACCACTATACTACTTCGGATCTGTTTGAAGCCCAAATCTTGGCTATATCCAGAACGGATGATAGAAAGAACACGACCAGAATCGGAGTTGAATCCAAGCAGTAAATCGCTTATGAGGAAAGGATAATGCGAAGGTTCCAAATGAGGAGGAGAAGAAGGAGAGTCTTGCCCATCCTTGTGGGTTGCATGATGTTGATGATACTGACGACAGCCACTGCCTTCGTCTTCTTCTTCTCTCGCTTGTCGGGGGGCGCGTGGTCCGATCAAGTCCGCTCTGTCTTTTCGGGGGATTTTCCAAAGCAGGAGGAAAGAAGAACGGTGACGATGTTTACTACTGTGCTGGAGGCTGATGTTGGGGGTGGAAGCGATCCTGATGCATAGGACGACCCACAACGGTTCTTAGCACAGGAGAATTGCCTGGCACTATTATCGAAGCTGGATTCCGCCTATGTTGTTGTGTTTACCAACAGCGCCGTTTGGAAGGGCATAGCAAGGCGCAACGGTCTGTTTGTCTTCAGTTCCATTGAGTAGTATAGCCAAAGTCTGTTCATTATAGGTCGAACCAGTATGGAACCCCCTACCTGAAGGCCATGTTCAAATTCGCGTTTGATCACTTCAACTCCGAGTTCTACGGATACGTGAATGCTGATATTCTTCTCGACGACACGCTCATTGACTCATTGCGTGCCATCAGCAGAGACATAAAGAACGGCCGTGTCGGAGATCGTCTCTACATTGTGGGGCAACGAACCAACGTGCAGCAAGAACTGGAAGACCGTTTTTCCCCTTCGCAGCAATCGTCCTCCTCGTTTGTCGTGCAGATGGTTCTGAAGGGTCATCGCTATTGGGACTCGGCCGTGGTAGGGTCGATGAGGGTGTGCGACCGTAGGACTACCACATCGTGACCCGAAACGCGTTTGACTGGGACAGCATGCCCAACTTCGTGATCGGTAGAAGTGGGTACGATCTGTACCTCGTGGACGCGGCCTACCGTGATCCGCAGATCACGATGGTGGATGTGACCAACACAGGTGTGTCATGAACGGATGGCTCCCATTTAGTACACTGTGCGCACATGCTGAGCAAGGACGGCAACCGCTCGGGCATCAAGCGGAAGACGCCCGACAACGCCTGGAACCAGGAGCTGCTGCGCGAGCTGCCGGGCGGGTGCTGCCACTTCAAGTCCTTCGGCAAGCTGGCGGCGGTGCAGACGGGTGAGCGGAGGCGTGGCGAGCGAGCCATAGTGGACGTGGGCGAGTCGATCTGTCTGGCGGAGCACGGGTTCGAGGGCTACTACGACGACTCGTACTACGACACGGAGAAGCAGTTTATCCGCCAAGCAACGGTGAACCGGCCGGCGGAGAGCTGCCTGGTGGTGAGTGAGAACGACGTGCTGGGCGTGCTGCTGCCGTTCTGCAAGCGCGTGACGGTGGTGATCATGAACGTGGAGGCGTGCGAGTGGGGAAGCAGCCAGCACCTCAGGCATAGGCGGACGCTGAGCCGCCTGTCGAAGTGCGGCGTGGAGGTGCAGCTGGGGTGCAACCGCGAGCGGCTCAGCGCGCGGCAGCTGGTGCTGTCGATGTTCCAGCGCTTCGACACGCGCTTCGACCTGGTGCTGGTGCAGTCGGAGAAGCCGCTGGTGATGATCCGGTGGGTAGGGCGAGGGGCTTGTGTGGAGAGTAGATCAAGGCGAAGCTGCCGGTGGACGGCGTGCTGATCATGCGACGGTGGCTTGACCCGGCGGAGCGACGGGAGATCGAGAAGGAGCTGAGTGACTCCTTCCAGCCGATCGGAGTATATCCTTTGTGTGGGGAGGAAGTGCTTCCTTCACAGGGCACGATTCAGGCGCCTCCCGAGTTCGACAAGACGCACGACGAGCATTTCGGAATGGCGGGATTCAAAAGGATCAAGTAGCCTATGTACTCTATGGCATATGTTTGTAGAAACAAAACAAGCTACTCTCTCTTGTTCACACCCTTATCCTTGGCAATCACCTTCACTACTAGCACTACGCCTCATGAAATGCATTGGAACCCACTGCAAACAGTCCACGAACATCCGAAACAGGTTACAACTAAAACAACCATTTGCATCACAGAGAAAGGAGATGACTCCCGAATCAGCGTCTCTGGCTGGAAACGGTACTGAAAATAGAGTCCATCGGACACCTTCGACGGGCGGCTGTTGCTAGACTTCACAACATACTTCGACACGGAATAATCGAATGTAGAGGATGTGAGAGAAGAGGAAAACACCAGCATGTCATACGTCGTGTGCACGATGCAGTCCGTACATTTTCCCTGATTCAATCCCACACCATCAAGCAGATGTCTGGACGAAGATGGAGCGCCCCATCGCACAGTGCGGATTCGATAGGACATGGGCTCACTTCGTTCGTTTGACAAATGGCGGTGTTCGCCATTGATGGTGTAGCCCTTCTGCTTGTCCACGATGTGGAAGTTACCTTCTCCCTATTGGTTACAGTATCAAAGTGCAAAAACAGGGAAAATGGAAGCAGAACCAGAAATGTGACAACCAGCAGGAGAAGTCGGAACATCCTCCATTCGGATCTATTCCTAACACGTGTAGTGCACATCCATACATTCACAGAAACCGGAGAATGACCCTGAGAGTCATCGAAGTGGTACGACAGCTCTACAATCAACTAGAAGCAACAATGAATACCATCACATGCCTTATTGATAACAACGATATCGACAGAGAATAAAACCCTGTCGCTGATAAACGGGTTTACCGTGATAGCCGTCCGATCAAGAGTAGTGCTGTAGGTTTTGGCACAAAACACTGAGATTGCCGTGGCAATGACAATACACAGAATGGAGCCTACGAACAAAAGCAACGCAAATCCCAAACGTATTCCTCCAGCCGTTGTCAGAGCATACAGTCCGTTCAACGGCTTATCGAAAAGGTCGTACTGTTTCATTCTTTCCGAATGAAAGAAAACGGTGAGCCGGACTCGAACCCATATAGACTCTATTTTGCGATTTCAAGGGTCTCCGTCCCTAAAATAGAATCCATTCATCCAATCATTCAACGGCGGCTTACTGTCTCACCTCTCGCTCAATCCATCAACAAAAGCCATCGGAGAAGGGCTCCATTTCGCGCATTGACTTCTCTTCGCCTCCTTGTTCCAGCATAATGATATGGAAGGGAAAGAGAGAAAGGATGGGAAAAGCAGAGACTGTTGTGTTCTAGACGGATTGGAAGTAAGTATGGGTATGGCTTCACATCAGCTATAGGAAAAGTGGTTCAATAGTCCTATAGACTATGTCTCCATATGAAGAACGGGAGAGTGATACAAGGAAGATACTGCAGATTTGAAGGGGCCAGTCGCTTACCATTCTATGCAGGTACCGCTAACGATAAAGCGCATGTTGGTGACCTTGTTCAAAACGAATTCGAGGCCTCTTCTGCAATCCTATAGACTCCGTTTTATACGGGCAAGGTGACTGGAAGTGATGATTTCTTATGAGTAGCTATCGCAGTCAACGGGCTCAATCCTGTTCTGGCCTCCATGCGCTCAGCGATTTACGTAACATGCTGACCTAGAAAACCTGCAGGAAGCACATGCGCAACAATCGCCAAGAAGGAAGAAGGAATGCCGGCATAGTATGTCAGTGAGTTGCTGTATTGTATTGCATGAAACTGTTTTGCATTTGCGTGGAGCATTCACCACATATCTCTAATCTTCCTGTATTCCTTAAGGATGCACCTGCAGTGATGTGTTCATCATTTGCATTACACTATGGGAGGAAACCACACACAATTCGCCAAATCGCCCAGAAAAAGCAAGACGATGGTCGAAGAAACGGGGCGGAAATCTCGAATATTCCCGCAACCGTGGAAGGTTACTGCTTTCTATGGTAGGAAATGATCAGTATTATTTATCGTTAATACACAGGAAACTGTACATTTAAAGAGCGATCGTGTAATGCATAGTTCTGCAGCTAGAAATGCTTGCCGTGTC
>OIWT01002920.1_pt1 | contig 16562 bp, 25 predicted proteins | sample 1587701 | NCBI WGS metagenome assembly OIWT01 (sample SAMEA3888904, study PRJEB22519) | human gut metagenome | biome: human gut; feature: human-associated habitat; material: faeces | place: Denmark | collected 2009
AGCACAGCTCGTACGACTCCAGTGACTGCTCCAGGCACGGGTTCCCGCCCTTCACGCGACGGTCCTTCCAGTTCACGCCGTCCGCCATGCGCCCGTACTTCTGCATGTTCTCCAGCCACGCCAGGCCCGGCTCGCCGTTCACGCGCAGGTGGTTCGCCACGTTCGTGTAGTCCATGCCCACGCGCGCGAACACCGAGTTGTTCGACGACCAGCCCCACGCCATGCGCTCGGGGTTCTTCTCGTAGTCCTTCAAATCCAGGAACGTCTCGTCGTCCGCCTCGCCGAACGCGATCTCCGCCGACCGCCGCACATTGCCCGACACCACGCACTTCCCGATCAGGTTGAACAGGTCCACGATCGTGCGCGAGTCCATCACCGAGCCCACCTGCTTCTCCAGCAGTCCGCGGATCGTGTCGTGCAGCTCGCGCAGCGGACGCGGACCGCTGCTCACACCACCGAATGTCTTCAAAGGCATGCCCTCGGGACGGATCGCCGAGTAGTCGAACACCACCGCCGGCTGCTTCTCGCCCTTCACGCCGAAGAACGACTTCAGCAGTACCGACAGCGAGTTCACCCAGCCCTCGCGCGAGTCCTCGATCAGGTATGTCATCGGCTCGCCCTCCTTCGGACCCACGATCAGCACTTGACCACGACCCTTCGTGTCGAACCCCACGCCCACGCCCAGCATCGACGCGTCCATCAAAAACTCGAACGGGCGGGTCGGGTCTGCCGCCAGGTCCTCCGTCGACACGAACGCGCAGTTGTTCAGCGCCGCCGACAGGTTCTTCTTGTGAATCACGGGCGTGCCCATCACCCACAGGCCGCGGCCTAGTCGTTAGGGAGGAAGGGAGAGAACGTACCGGGAGGCAAGAACTTCATGTTGTAGATCAGGTCGTACATCTCCTGCGCGGAACGCTGGCCCTGATCGTCGTCCCAGCCCAGGTGGAACGACTGGATGTGCTCCTTCTGCAGCGAGTACGTGCCCTCCACCACGCGACGCACCGTCTGCCACCAGTCCTCCTTCGATCCGTCTTCCAGCGTGCGAGAGTACGTGCGGCGGTACACCAGTTCACCCAGTGGAGCGTAACCGAAGGGCGGCTGGAGAGACTTGTACTTCTCCAGGAACGCGTCGTCAAGTTTGAAACACAGGTCGCAACTCATTATATGTGTGAATGAATACTACGCAACGGTGAGATTCGGCACGCATGACGCATTGGCTCGAAAAGAGCATGAAAGCCGAAAGAAAGAGAACCTACATAATCGAATAGAACCAAGGAAGCAGGCAGTGAACCTTTTTCTGACAACAAGCCAGCAGGAAGCAGAGTGCCCCGCTAAAAAAGAGCCGGCAAAGCGGTCTCGTGAAGGGAGGGAGACCAAGCGATCATTCTGGCAAAATGAATATGGAATGGAATAATCGACGACCGTTCATTCCTCATTCCTCTCACCGGCTGTCTTTTGGCACTGTTACGAGTCGATTTGACATAAAAGAAGGCACAGAACGGACCCGGGAAGCGGCGGTATGGAATCGGTGATGGAACTCCTATCGTCCAAAGGGTTCCGTTTCTGTGAAGAGGGGTTTGTTTGCATGCAATTTTGGGGATAAGGCGAAGGATTGGAAGAGGCGCATTTCATGTCCCTCCTGCTTCTTTCCACCACTCCACGCAATTCAATGTATTCAGTATCGTGTCAAAAAGATGCGGGTCAAAGCAGGCAGTCTTCGCCCCACTGTTTGAGAGAATGGATCCCTCCATCCCTTTTTCAAATCCGTTATGTTTATTGTTGAGAGCACAATGCAGGATGCAATTTCAGCAGATATAGAAGTGACAAACGGAAGCAATGCCTTCATGCAGGTTCACTTGGAGAGCAAGCGTTTGGTGTGGCACAAGAAGTGTTTCTCCCTATTCAGATTCACTCCGTAGTGGCTGTATCCTGGGTCAGTGCCACTTCACCGACATTGTCTTTTGCCATTACAGCCACCGATCGAAGGAGGTCGCTATCATCGCTCTTCCGCGTGTGCTGAGCCTCACGAAAAGGGAGATGAGGGACCGGAGGGTGCTGCGCGTTTCCTTCTTCAATCCCCCCAAGTCCATCATCGACCCGCAGGCAAAGCAAAACAACAGTGCTCTCCACTCTTCCCCTTCAGCGTAGCCTACTTCATCTACAAGCAAATCCACCGCGTGGTCATGGAGGAGTACAAGGCCAACACCGACACCCTCATCGAACTGAACAAGCGGTTCTCTCCCTCGGACGGTGCAGTGCAGCAGCTGCGGGAACAGCTGCGAGTGAACCCCAACCACTCTATCATGGAGCTGTACTCGGGGAGAAGAGTGCTCGTGGTGATCAACCCTCATGGCGGTGCCACCTGTGCGATGCACGTGGGCTTCTGGCTTCGCCTCAACACGTAGATTTGGGAGGAGGTGGTGAAGCCCTTCTTCGTCCTCATCAACATGCAGTTCACCTTCCAGTCCACCAACTATGCGTGCCTCCCGCTCCTCCCTCTCACCCATAGCGGCCACGCGGAGGACCTCGGGATCAACTTCGACGCCAAGGCCTTCGATTCGGTTCTCTTCATCAGCGGCGATGGGACTATCAACGAATTCATCAACGGCGTGCTGTCGCGTGAGGACGCTCGCTCCATCCTCTTCCGCACCACCTTCGGAACCATTCCCGCGGGCAGTCAGAACTCCTTCGCACGAGGCATGGGAACGAACAGCGTCTACACGGCTCTCTACTGCCTCGTGAAGCGCAAAGTGCGTCTCTACGACGGTCTGTGCGTGGAAAACGGGAGCCATCTCTGTCGCTACGCCTTCGCGGGGTGCGGCTGGGGCATCATCTCCGACATGGTGAAGGACTACGAGCGGTATCGCTGTCTCCGTCGCTACCGCTACTGGCTGCTGAAGGGGATCCACGGCTTCTTCTGTCTGCGGCGGCACTACTGCTGCTATCGCTACATCCCCGACGAGAACCAGATCCGCTTCCTCTGCTCGCACAAGTACCCCGCTGTAACCATGTAAGAGAGTCTTTAGCGTAGTGCGAGGAATGCATGGAGCAGGCGCAGAACCCCAGCACGGTGTAGGACCAACAGCAGAGTGTCACGTAGTCCGGAGCTGCCGCGAGCAGAGCTCATGGCCGGGCTTCAGGAGCACTTCACCTCGGACTCATCGAGCGACTCTTCGCCGCCTACGGACATCGAGAAGGGAGCGCCGCAGCCTTTGCCAAGCGGCGATCTGATCCAGCTCACGTCCCCCGTAAGCCAGCCCGCCGTGAAGATGGACAGTCTGCTGGAGAGTAGCGGAAACACTCCTCCTCACCCCAAGGGTTCAGCAAGTGCATGTGGATGGAGGAGGAGGGCTTCTTCCACACGATCGGCGTGATCAACTCCAGTCCCGACTCGAAATGGTGTCACATATCCTGTTCTGTTGCAAACGACTCCTTCACCCCACTCCTGCAACGGCGTGATGGACGTGGTGGTGGCGAGAAAGGGCGGCTGCTGCAGGGACATGACGTTTGCGCTGAGCTACGTGGTGGGGCAGGAGTACAACAACGACCTCATGTCCTACATCAAGGCGAAGGCGCTGGAGATCCACAGCACGACGGACGAGGTGGTGATGCTGGATGGAGAGGTGTTTCCCGGACCGAACCCCTTCCGCTTCGTGAGCGTTCCCAGTCTTCTCACCGTGTTCGGCGAGTACTCTTGTGTTTGTACTAAACAGCGCTGCAACTACATGAACTTGGCTTCCACAGCCTTCCAGTTTACAACAGCCAGCCAGTTCTCGAAGTACTTCGGGCGGGCATTTCTGTAATCGATGTAGTAGGCGTGCTCCCACACATCGCAGCACAGCAGAGGCTTCAGACCATCTACCCGTCAAGCGCAGCACACAACTCTTACCGCGAATGGGATTACCGGCGTTGCTCGTGCACACAATGTCGAGAGAGCCGTCGGCCTTCTGCACGAGCCACGACCAGCCCGAGCCGAACAGCGCGCCGGTCTTGGTGGCAAATTCCTGCACGAAAGCCTCGTAGGAGCCCCATCTCTTCTCGACGGCAGCCTTCAGCGCGCCGTCCTCCAGAGCGTGACCGTTGGGGCAAAGGCACTACACATCATATAGCAACGAAGAGAAGCACATTCCAGTAGAAGGTGTGGTTCCAAATCTGAGCAGCGTTGTTGAAAACGCCTCCCTCCGCAGTCTTGATCAACTCCTCGAGAAGGATGCCGCCCTCAGGGACGAGCTTGTTGAGGTTGTTCACATAGCTACGCATTCACAGCGAAATCACGTCACGTACGTCTGGTGGTGCTTTCCGTAGTGGTAGTCGATGGTCTCTTCAGAGATATGAGGCTCGAGGGCATTGCGAGCGTAAGGCAGCTCGGGGAGAATGTAGTGATGATTGGCGTCCATGGTACAAGAAACAGAAAGAAATAATGAAAAGGAAATGACAAGAAAGCGCAGAAACGAAAGCGCCAAAGCGGATTGGCTGAACGAATTTCTGACAACCCCGCTGAATCCAAATGAGGGCGTGTGTTGGGACCAACTGATCAGTCGGAAGCATCGTGCTCGTTGCTTCCATGCAGCGGACAGTCAGGAGAGCGTCCTCGCAGGCGAATCACGCGCGTAGTGCCTTCATCTCCGTTATACAGCAGCATCCTTCCCTCAAGGGAGGTACCCACACCGAGGATCAGCTTCAGCACCTCCACCGCCTCGATCGAGCCAACGACTCCGGGGAGAGGAGAGAGAATGGGCAGTTTGGATCCATACCTTTCACTATCTGGAGTCACAGGAGTAGTAGGGTACATGCAACGGAAGCAGGGGCCGTTCCGGTGACCGTAGACTGTGACTTGGCCGGAGAAGCGCTGCGTTGCCGCCGACACAAACACCTTTCCCTGGCGAATGCACTCGTCGTTGATGACATAGCGCGTCGCGATGTTGTCGCAACAGTCCACAACCACGTCATGCTTTGAAATGAGATCATGCGCATTGGATTCCGTAAACCGCTCCTTCACGGCGACACAGTCCATGTGGGGATTGATAGCCAGGGCCTTTTCCCGCAACGAATCAGCCTACGGGGATACCGCAATGATAAGGACTACTTTGCGCACTTTGTTCTTGGCATCTGCCTCCGTGTGCCCGATTTGTCTGTGAATGTTGCTGATTTCCACAATATCATCGTCAACAAGGGTCATGTGTCCTATGCATGAACACGGAGTGAAGGTTCCAACCGATTCCACTTCCCGCTAAGTATAACACTACGGGCGATCCCAATCCTCCCGCACCAATGACCAACACCCTTGCGGCATCGAGTTGCTTCTATTCATAATGGAATGATACGAATATCCGACTTGGCCATCAATTCCAACACCCTCTAATCGTATCTGCCTGGAAAAACGATCGTTCCACTCTTCACTATCTGCATAGCGCTTCTGTGATTGCCTTTCCGCCATGTGCTTCAACAAAGACAATCAACTGAGAGGATAGGAATCGCTAGCGAGAGGCATTTCCGCCATCCGATTATACTGCTCTGTGAGCTTCTCCTGGAGCACCATCGACTTCACTGTGTTGAGCATCAGCATCGCAGTGGTGAGCAGAGCGACTCCTCCGGGCACCGGCGTGATGCACCCCGCGCTTCCGATGCAGCTGTCAAGATCTGCATCCCCCACGAGCTCATCTACGCATCATTTCTCCAACCAGCCCCAACACTTTCCCCTCTTGTTCTTCACACACGTGGTTCCGACATCGATAATGCAGCAACCCGGCTTCAGCCATTCTCTGCGGACCAGTCCCGGACACCCCACTGCCGTGACGAGGATGTCCGCCTTGGAGGCAATCTCCTCCGGATGAACAGTGGACTTGTCGATGAAGCTGCACTCGCAGCCGGCTTTATGGAGAAGAGTGGCACACGGAATTCCCACGAGTTCGCTTCTTCCCACAACAACCGCGGTTTTGTTCACGGTACTGATGCCGTAGCTCCGCAGAAAGTGAAACATCGCCATCGCAGCACATGGAATGTGAATCGTCGTTAGAGACGCAATTTCACTGTTTGCTAGAAGTGATTTGTTGGCAGTGGTGCATCCATCCACGTCTTTCACCGGATCGATGACATCCAGCACTTCTTGCGATCGAATGGTCCCTATTCCTCACAACTTTCTCCTTCATACACCGGGCAGAGGAAGCTGAATGATAAGACCGTGAATCTTCTTCTCCTTGTTGAGTTCCTGAATGCGCTGCTTCAGCTCATTTGTAGGAATGCCAAGCGGATATACATAGTCATGAAAATCAACTCCCAGGGAGAAAGCCAGCTGACGCTTGGCATAGACGTAGCGCTCCATTTCAAGGCTCTCTCCCACGCGGACTACAGCCAGACTTGGCCGCTTCCCAGAAATACGGTATAACTCCTGTGTCCTGTAGCATATCTACCCTCTCATCAGTTTCACTCGCAAGCACCTTGTCTCGCAACCTCTGACTGATTCGCCACCCGTCCAGCACTGTAGTGCGAACCCGAGACGACATGCCATTCATTCTCTATCCCTTCGCTTCGTGGCACCAACGCTTCATGGAAACAAACAAGAGAACCACCAATTACTGATATGCCAATTCGCACTTACTTCTTAGGTCTGACGGCGCATCCAGCGACGATGCGAGCCTTGCCTCCGGTGGGAGTGCACAGCAGGGTGTTGCAGCTAATGGTGAATCCAGCCGCGAAGAGTCACTTCTCGCACACGACAGCCGTCTGGGCGTGGCTGAACACGGTGGTACTACGCATAAGGCCGTTCCAGCCGCAGCAAACATGTTGAAGCAGCCGGGGCACTTCACGTCCATGAAGTAGCTGTTGGGAGCCTGGACAAGACGCTTCAGCTTGTGCTTCTGAGCTTCCTCCTCAGCACTGGGATAGCGGAGATCATTCACCTACACGACGCGTTAGACCTCCGTTCGCCTGTCCCACCCCTCGCAACGTCATCTCGCCTACCATTGTAGCAACAGGAACAGTAATTGATTCAATAATGGATCTCCAATGGTGCTCCCGAAATCTCCCCGATTGCGGCGCGCCTCGTTTTGCCCTTGTCGTGTGATAGGAAATTGTGGGATCCCCCTCCTCTCCCAATGATAAGGAACCTCCAGCGTGTCTTTCAGTCGTGTAAGACCTACTCCTGCCTATCGCGAAAGTTTTACCCCTCCAGACTGTCATTTGCCAAAACACTCAATACTCATTTTCCGATGGAAACCGTTGATATCGATGGACTGCGTGCTTCTGTGGTGAAGCAGGGTGGAATCGTGCGCCAGCTGAAGAAGGATGGCGCTTCTCAGGAAGAGGTCACCAAGGGTGAGTGCTGCTTTATCCCCCGCTGTGTTCTCACATCCCCTAGCCGTGAAGGTGCTTCAGGAGCTCAAGGCGAAGCTTGAGGAGGAAGTGAAGAAGCAGGAGCCCGAGGACACCTTCGACAAGGCCACCTTCGACGACGTTCTCCTCCGGAAGATGTTCGTGGTGCCTTCCTTCGAGATTTATGGTGGTGTGGCGGGTCTCTACGATTTCGGCCCGGTCACCTGCGCGCTGAAGGCCAACTTCATCAACCTGTGGAAGCAGCACTTCATCCTCGAGGAGGATATGCTGGAAGTGGAATGCACCAACCTGACCCCCTACTGCGCTCTGAAGACCTCGGGTGTGTTGTAGGGTGTATGTATAATGCGTAGGCCACGTGGACAAGTTCACGGACCTGATGGTGAAGGATAGCAAGACGGGCGAGTGCTACCGTGCCGATGTCTGCCATTCTCTTTCATCATCACACATAGAAGCTGCTGGAGGCGAAGATGGACCAGCTGCTGAAGGACATCACGCTGTCGAAGGAGCAGCGCCTGGAGCTGGAGCACATCCGCATCCAGGCGGACTCGTACACCCCCGACCAGCTGGACGAGCTGTTCGCGAAGTACGACGTGGTGGCTCTGGCGACGGGCAATCCGCTGACGCACCCGTTCCCGTTCAACCTGATGTTCTCGACGCAGATCGGTCCGGAGGGCAACCTGCAGGGCTTCCTCCGCCCCGAGACGGCGCAGGGTATGTTCATGAACTACCGCCGCCTGATGGACTACAACGGGCGCAAGTTCCCGTTCGCGGCGGCGCAGGTGGGCACGGGGTTCCGCAACGAGATCTCGCCGCGCGCGGGCCTGCTGCGCGTGCGCGAGTTCCCGATGGCGGAGATCGAGCACTTCTGCAACCCGAACGACAAGCGTCACCCGAAGTTCGCGAAGGTGGCGCACCTGGTGCTGCCGCTGTTCTCGCGCGAGCACCAGCAGGGCGACGGCAAGCTGCTGACGCTGACGAGTGGGCGAGGCGGCGGGCGGTGAGGCGTAGTGGGCGAGGCGGTGAAGGAGGGCGTGGTGAACAACGAGACGCTGGGCTACTTCATGGCGCGCACGTACCTGTTCCTGCTGCGCGTGGGCATCGCGCCGGAGAAGATGCGCTTCCGCCAGCACCTGCTGACGGAGATGGCGCACTACGCGTCGGACTGCTGGGACTGCGAGATCAAGCTGTCCTACGGGTGGACGGAGTGCGTGGGCATCGCTGATCGCGCCTGCTTCGATTTGAAGGTGCGTTTGTGTGTTTTGATGTGATGTGATGAGTGATGTGATGTGTTGTGATGAGTGATGTGATGTGGTGTGATGAGTGATGTGATGTGGTGTGATGTGTTGTGATGAGTGATGTGATGTGTTGTGATGAGTGATGTTGTGTGTGATGAGTGGGATGAACAACTATGCTGACTGTGTGATAAACAACAACAATAACAAGAGAGTGCAAAGCACACCCCTCCTCCCCTTTATCTACTAACACCACGCAGAAGCACAGCGAGGCGACGAAGGTGGAGATGACGGCGTCGGTGGTGCACGAGGTGCCCATCGAGAAGAAGGTGCTGGCGGCCACCTTCAACAACCGCGCCATCGGCGTGGCCTTCAAGAAGGAGCAGGCCGTGGTGAAGGCGTACCTGAAGACGCTGGGCGAGGAGGACCTGGAGGCATGCCAGAAGCTGATCGACGCCATGGCGGCCAACGGCTCGGCGGAGGTGGGTCCTCTGGACAACGGCAAGACCTACACCATCACACCGGACCTGGTGAGCTACAAGCCCGCCGTGCTGAAGATCCACGAGGAGAAGTTCATCCCCTCGGTGGTGGAGCCCTCCTTCGGCGTGGGCCGCCTCATCTACTCGATCCTGGAGCACTCCTTCTACGTGCGCGAGGGCGAGGAGAAGCGCACCGTGATGGCCTTCAAGCCGGCGGTGGCCGCCATCAAGTGCAGCATCATGCCCATCAACAACAGCGAGCAGTTCAACCCCACCGTCGAGAAGATCGGCGAGGCGCTGCGCTACTACGCGCTGGCCTTCAAGACCGACGCCTCCTCCGCCTCCATTGGTCGTCGCTACGCTCGCACTGACGAGATCGGCGTGCCGTTCGCGATCACGGTGGACTTCGAGACCCTCAACGAGAAGAGCGAGCTGTTCAACACGGTGACGCTGCGCGAGCGCGACTCCATGAAGCAGATCCGCATCCCCATCGCGGAGCTGGCCTCCACGCTGAATGATGTGGTGAAGGAGAGAAAGACGTGGGAGGAGCTGCTCGCGCAGTACCCTCAGGTCGACGTGAAGGAGGAGTAAGTGGGTGTTTGTTGCACACGAAAGGAGAGGGATTGCGTTGATTTGAAGGGAGTGATGGGGACCGAGTGTAATGAGGTGGAGGTTGAGAATGGAAACAGAAGCCAAGATAGCTCAGTTGGGAGAGCGTATGACTGAAGATCATAAGGTCAGGTGTTCGATCCACCTTCTCGGCGCTTTTTTATTCCCACAAACAGTCCTCATTCGCTCTTTTCTTTTCTCAGCTGACAGACCATCAGGACGAGGACGTAGCAGTTGCCCACGGCACATGCCACGGAAATGAGCATGAGCGGCAAAAACGGATACTGCCTATGCGTCACGCTTCTGCGCATCACGTACGGGAGGATCCAGGGCAATACGAGGTATGCGCAACACCAGGCGATTCCCATCTCGGCCAGAACACAGCAGTCGAGAACGCTCATTTCCCTCTTGAGCTCTCCACTGTAGCAGCGGTCCAGCAAATACCAAGCAGCCATGACATAGCTGAAGAACAGCAGGGTCTCGGTAATGATGTCGCGGGGAGTGAATAGGAGAGGGAACAACCCCAGCGTCCCGGAGACGGTGAGCAGCATGAAGATCTTGGCGTCCTGAACTGAATTGGGAATGAGCAGTCCGGCAAGGATAATCGTGGGAAGAATGGCCTTTTCGTGGACGTGATACCCCAGCAAGAAGTAAAGAAGGGTGGTTATGGCGGTACCTACGGATGATTGCCCATACCCAACACAACAGCGAATCAACTGCGTTTTGGTGGGGAACTTCCATAACCGAGCGAGTACGGGCTACCCATGACACGCACAATGAAGGAGCACGATGTAGCACAGGAGAAGGAGCGCCATGGTCATCATCGAGGAAACACTCGGGAGGACGGAAAACGAGGCGATTTCCACCTTCCCATCGGCAGTGTTGCTCTCCAGCACGGACAGGCCGCAGAAGACGCCGGCACGAGAACAGCCCTGCTTCACGAAGAAGGCACAGACACGGTCCAAGGCGGCATAGAGAGCCCAAACGTTGGGGGCCCAATAGCTGTGGATGAGTCCTCGCTGGAAGGGGAAGAGGCGAGAAAGGAACTGCGTGAGGTTGGGGAGGAAGTTGCCTCGAAGGACGGGGAAGAGCGAGAGGAAGAAAGCTAGGGTGGGAGAGGAGGAGAAGAGGGACTGGAGAGAACGATGGACGCGAGAGAGAAGAAGTGGGAGAGTTGGAGGGAGTTGTTGCGGATGCAGTAGGTGGAGAGGAGATAGATCAAGAAGATGGGCGCTTGGAAGCAGAAGAGGTGCTTGGAGTTCATGGTGAAGGAGAAGAGGAAGGCGGCGAGGAGGGGATGGTTCTGGGCATGAGGCGAAGAGGAGGGAAGAACGTTGGAAAGGAGGGAAAGAGAGAGGGTGAGCAGACCGATCAAATAGCCGTTGTACTGGAAATGGATGTGGTCGACGATGAGGAAGCCGGGAGCGAAAATGCAGAGAACGAACGCGAGGAGCGTGAGGGAGGAGGATTCGGCCTTGGGGGAGATGTGGAAGAAGTAGAGGATGGAAACGATAAGTACGAGGTCCGTCACCTCCACAGAGAGACGCTGGAAAAGAATAGTGTTCATACTGGCGTAATTGAGATTGTCAATCTGCGGATTATAAATTCACGATGGGCACAACGCGCAGCATTTCCTTATCGAAGAAGGAAGCGAATTGGGAGAGGAGATACTCAAACCAGGCGAAGAAGGGCGGATAGTCCAACGTCCACTCGGATGTGTGCTAGGAATGAGCAGGACAATACAGAAGGACCTCGTAATACCACTGGGAAATGGGAAGAGTGTGCGTGATGGCCAGCCAGTTGCGGTGCACTTCGAAATCGGTGCTGTGATAGGAGGGGATGAGAAGGATCTTGATCACGGTCACCAGAACGATTGCCTTCAGCACAGTGGAGAAGGAGTCGGAAATCATCTTGTAACTCCTCTGTCTGATTAGGGTGAAGTAAGATAGAAGTAGGATGGAACAGAAGAGGAAGTGGGGCTCCCAAGAATTCGACCCCGTGACGGAACAGCCGTTCACAAATCTTAGTGTCTGAAGGCACGGTTCCCACGCACTAACAGAACAGAAAACATCATGCAGATCTCCACAGAAGTATACTCCTGCAAGTCATCTACGCGAGTGGTGGTTCCTCTCGCGGGAGACGTGGCGGCAAATCGGTTCTTGCTGGCCACTGCGAATATTGGGGAGAGAAATGAGGTGGAAAGTGCGAGCATGGCCGTAATGCGTAGATCCACTTGGTGGAATACAACAGCCATAACAAAACGGTGTATTCCGAGTGCATATATAAGCATGACGGACAAATCTTCGGATTAAGCCCTTGTCCATACAATCCCGAGTTGTGCTTCGCCATTATTGGATGCGATTCTGGTAATACTATATCTATTGCTTCCATGACTAGATACAAAGAAGGGAGCCCTGTATCGTCTGAACAACCTTCCCTGCACCCACGCCTCGGAGGAGAAGGAGCCGGAGTCGGACAACGCGCAGGAAGCGCCCAAGCAGGCTGAGGTTTCTGGAGAGAATGGCGAGAAGGTGGAGGGCGCGACGAAGTCCGTCGACGAGGGAGACGGAAAGAAGGAGGAGAAGGAGAGCGTTGAGGAGGAGGAGAGCCTGGCGGACGACAAGAAGAATGCCGTGCCTGTGACCCAGGGACCGACGGAGCTGACCCTTCTGTGCAGCGCCCCTCGTGAGAACGTGATCACGTGCGTACTGAGAATGGAGGATGAAGAATAGCGCGATTTGGCATCCCGGCAACCTGGAGGAGGGAACGCTTCCCCATGAGATGGTGATCGTGTATCGCACGGGCTACGCGGGCTACCAGGTGACGGACGAGGGCGAGCTGAAGGAGCTGTTCTTCTACCCGCTGACCAGCCCGTGCACCGCCGCGGCGTGGGACCCGCTGCACACGCACCTGCTGGCGATCGCCGAGGACTGCGACGTGAAGGTCATCAACATCTCGGACAACTCGGTCCATGCGGAGATGAAGCGCGCGCATGCGGACACCATCCTGTGCATGGAGTACAATCCGAACCGTCCCAGCACGCTGTGCACGGGCGGCAAGGACGGCGTGGTTACCGTGTGGCATGTGTCGCATCGCGGCTTGGCCGTGGAAAAGACGCTCCAGGCGCATACGCATTGGTAGAAGAGAGGGTGTGGGGTCACGAGTAGGGTCACGAGCGTGCATTTCAATCCCCTTCATGACCAGCTGCTGCTGACTTCCAGCACCGACAGTGGCATCAGCGTGTGGAGACTGTTCTCGGTGTCCTCTGCGCACATGCGTGAGAAGTGATTGTGGCGTTCTCGGGTCAGGGGTAGGCAGCACGAGGACAAGCTGGTGATGACGCTTGGCGGCGCGCGCACGAGCATCTACTCCACCTGTTGGAGCGCGAAGAACCCCTGGCTGTACTGCGGATCGAGCTACGAGGGAAAGCTGTTGTTCGGCCTGGTTCCCGGAGAGGAAATCGCTGTGCTTCTTGATGAGATATAAGGAGAGCTGTTTGTTGCAAGAATTGCGGAGAAAGAGCAAGTGGAAAAGGCTAATTGGGAACACAATTAAAAAAAGGTCCAATCCACTCATTCAGGGAAGATTCTTTTTCCGGTTCGTACTTATCTGCAATGGCTCTGACAGGATCAGCGTGGATACCGATCACGTGCGCCGTTCTGGCGTTTATTGCCTCCATGGGAATGGGTAGGGCGAATAGTGTTTCTGGGTGAGATATAGGCGGCAATGATGTCGCAAACTCTTTCGCAACATCTGTCGGTGCGAAGGCGCTGACTATGAAGCAGACTGTCATTATTGCCTCGATCTGCGAGTTTTCTGGAGCCATGCTTCTGGGAAGTCACGTCACGGCCACCATCAAGGGAGGCATCGTCAATGGGGCTCTGTACAAGGAGAACCCCAATGAGCTGATGTTCGGTATGCTGACCGTGGTGTTCGGTTGCGCTGTGTGGCTGATTGTGGCCACGTTCTGGGCCCTTCCCGTTTCAAGTACGCACACCTGTATTGGAGGTATGCTGGGTATGGCTCTTGTGAGCAAGGGCCTGAAGGCCGTCCAGTGGAAGATGGTGCTGAACGTCATTCTGTCCTGGTTCTACACTCCCGTGATTGCGGGCATCATCTCCTACTGCCTGTTCGTCTGCGTCCGCAAGTTCATCCTGAAGGTGGAAAACTCCTTCAACCGCTCCCTCAACTTCTTCTCGCCGATGATCGGCTTCACGCTGGCTCTCAACTTCTTCGTCACCCTCTACAACGGGTGCCCGTGGTTCCCGTTCACCCTCACCATGTGGGAGGCCATCCTGTGGAGCGTGGACATCTGCGTCTTCATCACCATCATCCTCCACTTCTGCGTTGTCCCTTACGTGCGCAAGACCACGGAGCAGGCCGTCGCCAGCCAGGAGAAGGATCTGCAGGAGAAGCTGATTCAGCCCGATGTGGAGAAGGCGACGGAGCAGCCGGCCACGGACAAGCCGAAGGGAGAGAAGCAGAACGTGTTCTCCAGCCTGGAGTCCGACGAGACAGTGGCGGCCATCCACAGCAAGGCGGAGACCTACGACGCGAAGACCGAGAAGGTCTTCGTGCACCTGCAGGTGCTGGCGGCCATCCTCAACTCCTTCGCGCACGGCGCCAACGATGTGTCGCACTCCATCGGCCCCTTCGCCGCGTGCATCGCCATCTACCAGACCGGCAAGGTCGACGACACCTCGCCCAGTCCCGCGTGGATTCTGGCCTTCGGCGCGGTGGGCATCATTCTGGGCCTGGCGACCATGGGCTACCGCGTGATGGCGACGGTGGGCGTCAATCTGGTGACGGTCACGCCCTGCCGCGGCTTCTTCATCGAGCTGGGCGCTTCTGTGGTGGTGATTGTGGGCTCTCGCATCGGCCTGCCGCTGTCCACGACGCAGTGCAAGATCGGCTCTGCGGTGGGCGTGGGTCTGGTGGGAGGAAAGGGCTCTGTGAATTGGAAGCTGTCTCTGAAGATTTTCACGGGTTGGGTTATCACGATCTTCATTGCCGCCATCGCGTCTGCCATCGTGATGAAGATCGGTATGTGGATCATGCACATGTAACTAGTCCTTTCCTCTGTTTCTTGAACGCATTAGTCCTCTGTTTCTTGAACGCATTAGTCCTCTGTTTCTTGAACGAACTGTGTTTGTACGAAACGTGGAAACGGCAGTTTCCCCCTTTGTTCATGGACCAAAATAACCTATTCCAATGTTTTCTGCTCCGTTTGGACCGTCGTGGACGACTCACTGCGTAGTTATCTCAACGAACTCTATGACCAGCTCCCCGAACCCAAGTCGGTGTGGGAGTACTTCCTGAAGGTGACCCAGATTCCTCGTGGCTCCAACCAGGACGGAGAGAACTTCCGCCACAAGCAGATCCTGGCCTTCCTCAAGAAGACCGCCGAGGATCTCGGTCTGGAGGCCAGTGTCATCAAGGGTGACAACCTCCTCATCCGCAAGCCCGCATATCCCGGTATGCGGAGTGGCGTGGCCGTGACTGCTAGGTTGCGAGAACAAGTCCACGGTGTGCCTGCAGTGCCACATGGATATGGTGTGCCAGGCGGACGACCAGATCCAGATCGATTTCACCAAGGATCCCATCATTCCCCGCATCGACGGCAAGTATCTCAAGGCCACCCACACCTCGCTCGGTGCCGATGACGGCATGGGCATTGCCACCTGCTTCGCCATCCTCGCCGACAAGACCGTCAAGCACGGTCCTCTGGAGGTGCTCGTCACCCGCGACGAGGAGACTGGCCTCTACGGCGCGAGCGACCTGGAGCCCGGCGTGCTGAAGGCGAAGACGCTGATCAACGTCGACAACGAGGACGAGAATGCGATCTGCATCGGCTGCGCGGGCGGCTTCACGGTGGACCTGAAGCTGCCGACGGTGCGCCGCGTGGAGGAGGGCTTCGTGACGAAGCAGGTGGTGCTGAACAACTTCGTGGGCGGGCACTCGGGCTGCGACATCCACCTGGGCCGTGCGAACCCGATGCACGTGATGGGCCGTCTGCTGGCGGTAGGGTCTGCGTCGTCCCCTCACGCCTAGAGCCTGCAGTGCGACTGCTACCGCGCGGTGGCGCTGGAGTGCGGCACGGCGCACAACGCGATCCCGCGCAAGTGCGTGCTGACGGTGGCGGTGAAGGAGGAGAAGGCGGCCTGCTTCGAGAAGAAGCTGCAGGAGGCCTTCGCGGAGTTCGCGAAGGAGTACCGCCTGATCGAGGCCAACGCCACGTTGGAGGTGCTGCCCGCCGAGGACGCCCGCACGCCCTGCGACCTCGCCTCCACCAAGCGCCTGGTCAACTTCCTGGCGGTGTGCCCGTTCGGCCCCATGCGCTGGTCGCCCGTGGTGGAGGGTCTGGTGGAGACGTCGATGACGTGCGCCATTGGCACCACCGAGTGCCTGGACCACATCAAGTTCACGGCCTCCGTGCGCTCCTCCTCCAAGTCCCAGATCGACTACATGTACAACCGCGTGAAGTGCCTGTGCGAGATGGCGGGAATGTCCATTTCGGAGAGAAAGGGCGAGTACCCCGGCTGGGAGCCCGACGAGAACTCCAAGGTGACGAAGGTGATGACGCGCATCTACGAGGACCTGTACAAGAAGGCTCCGTGGGTGTATGCCTGCCACGCCGGTCTGGAGTGCGGTCTGATCATGGAGAAGTACCCGGGCATGGACTGCACGTCCGTGGGTCCCGAGATCAACTTCCCCCACTCCCCCGATGAGAGATGCCTCATCTCCTCCGTCCCTCCCTTCATGGAGGTCATCCGCAGAACGCTCGAGGAGCTGGACTAAACGTGCTCTGTTTGTTGCATCTACTGCGCTTTTCAATTGGGAGAAATGGGGCCTTTTTCTGCCATGATTACCCCGTTTCCCCTTTTCTTTTTGTCTGCGATCCACAACAAAT
>OIWT01002925.1_pt1 | contig 16538 bp, 36 predicted proteins | sample 1587701 | NCBI WGS metagenome assembly OIWT01 (sample SAMEA3888904, study PRJEB22519) | human gut metagenome | biome: human gut; feature: human-associated habitat; material: faeces | place: Denmark | collected 2009
TTTCTATCAAGTCGTATTTGTTGTGGATCGCAGACAAAAAGAAAAGGGGAAACGGGGAAGCGTCATGGTTTTCTCACGATATGTGTTTCAATCTGCAACAAACAAGACAAGGATGGAAGAGTACAGTGTCTTTGTAGAAAATGGTGGGTACGTTGGTGGCATTTACCTAATCATCACACTGGGTTGGAAGAGTCACGTCAAACACGAAGTGAAGATCCGGGTAGCAGCGCAGAAGGGCATAATTGGGTTGGAAGGACTGGATGTGACTGTCCACCACTCGCACGAGCGCAAAGGGGTAATTGCTGAGAGCCGATTCTCTGTGGGTGAGTGCGCAACCAAATGACAACCGAAGGAGGGAGTTGGTGATGGAGGATGACAAGCAGAGCAGTCCCACGGGCTTCTCATTGCACTCCGCCGTGGACTCGCGGTTCATCACGCCCACGAACTCGCGCACCTACGACTCACCATTGAGAGTGGGGAATACGAACTGCGGCTTGGACTGTTTTGTGTTCTTGCACTGCACAATGAGCGGAATATCTGTTGAATTGACATGCCAAGTCCCCTGTTTTTGAGACAGCAATCCCGATCCTCACTCGGATGTCGATTCCGCGGTCATTCGGCCCTCCGCACCTGTGTAACGTCATGCCCAGTGGCAGTAATGTTTGTAAAACCTTCCACGTCAAAAGAAAGCGCAACCCCCACTTGCTCCTCAAATTGCATTCCCTTCGATGCAGCACTGACTGTTGAATCCAGGCGCTATGTTCTTATTCGTTGTTGGAATCATCAACAACAAAGGGGGTTATTGCTGGAATAGGACATGCAATACGTGTTTTCGCCTGCAGTAGAACCCGATATAGGGGAATTCGAGCAGACGGTAGCATTCTTGAATGAACTGATTCCACTTCATGGAAATGCGGATTGATTCCCGTTCATGCACGTGGTGATGTTGGTGTGCAATTCCAACTCTCTATCACACATTGCATAATCCCTCATTCCTGCGTCTGTTCTAACTCATCTAAGTGACAAATCACACTTCTAACCACAATTCCAATCATGTTCTTTCAGGTAGTGATCGACGATTCTTTATAATCAACAACCACTGCACATGCACAGCCAAAGATCGTGTGGAGTAAGAAACGCAAACCGCACGAATTGAACATCCATTTTCGCGTACCCAAGAGCCTGCGATTTCATTGAGGGACGATCAACAAAGAATGAGTCGATTCCCAGGCAAAGCGAATAGTGGTATCAAAGACACGACGTGTCCTCTCTGCTCGGGAGAAATGACAAGGCAAGAGGGAGAAAGCCGGTTGTGCAGTTGTGGCTTTCATGTGCGTTCTTTCACTGCGTATCATCGCTAGATCTGTCACTGGTGCTTGGAGAAAGTTATTCATGAGAGTAATTCCTGTCCGCGCTGTGGGAAGCCCTATTCGTCCCATGTACTCCACTTGCTGTTTGCTCCCTCCTCTATGTTTCCCGTAGTGATGCTGCATCGGATACACGGTGGGACGACAACACATCGTCGAGCAGCGCGGAACAGGAGCGGCGTCGAAACAACCGCCTTGCCAAGCAGCAGACCTCGGAGTACGGCGATCTCCACTACCTGCAGAGCGTTCGCATCATCCAGCGGTGCTTGGTGTACATCATCGGTCTGGCTCCCTCGCTTGCGAACGAGGCGACGCTCCGCTCCTCCACCATGTTTGGGCAGTACGGCAAGATCAAGAAGATCATCCTGAACAGCAGCGCGCAACTCGTCGAGAAGCTGCACAGTTGCTGCGCGTAGCTCCCCCCGTCTCCTCTGACCGTCAGGTACATCACCTTCTCGTCCGAGCAGGAGGCGCTCTCCTGCATCATGGCGTGCGACGGCTGCGTGATGCGCGGCAGTCAGATTCGGTGCGTCTCCCCTTGCGCAGTGAGGCGTAGTGCGAGCTTCGGCACGACCAAGTACTGCAACTTCTTCCTGCGCGGGATCCGCTGTACCAACACCGACTGCATGTACCTGCACGCGATGGCGGCGGCGGAGGACTGCTTCACCAAGAGGGAGATGCAGACGCGCCAGGCGGAGTTCCACGCCCGAACGCACCCCTGCCACGCAGAAGCGGCCAGCACGCCCGCGGGGGAGGAGGTTGCTTGCCTTCCTCCGCCCAGGGCAAGAACGCGCTCTATCTCAGGCAGGCGTGAGAGAAGGGAGTGAGGCGTAGACACGAGCTCTGTCTCGCTCCACAGTGTGACGGGCATTCCCGCCGTGTTTGGGGACGTGGAGCCGATCGGCGACGCGTGGGAGCAGCTCAACGCGCCGATGGAGTGCAGCAAGGTCCCGACCACCAGCTGGGAGTGTCTGGAGTGTCTGAATGGTTTGCACGGCTTGCACGGCTTGCACGGCTTGCACGGCTTGCACAGCACGGAGAAGGAGGGCTTGTATCCGCGTGCTGCGGAGGAGGTGGACGTTGGGTTCCTGCTGCGGGCGGACGACTACCTGACTCGGATCAGACGGCAGAGCAGCGAGAGGGTGGAGCAGTGGAACTGGCGCAAGGCGTGCCGGTCGGACTCGATCGACAGCGACGCGCGGGTCGAGGGTTAGAACAAACAGTGTACAGTATTGTATTAGTCTTCTTTTTCTTTCTCTTCTTCTTCGTCATACACCACATCTACGCGTCACAGTCCGCATCCTCACCCACAGGAAACGTCGCTCTTGCGGAACCACAGACCCGCCAGCAGCGTGAGGTGCGCCGCCTGCCACAGCAGAGAGGACGCGGGGGTCGAGGGATACACGTTGTAAGTGATCTCGATGCACAGCAGCAGGAAGAGCTTCTGCACGTCACTCTCTCCCGCAGCACTCACGCAGAGCGTGGGGAAGTTGGTCCGCCAGGCGAGGTAGGGCAGGGTGTGGAGGTACCAGTCGTAGTACTGGTAGTGGATGGAGCGGGAGCACACGATGCCGATGAAGTTGCTGCCGAAGAGCGTGGTGAGGATGTGCTCGGGCGTCAGCTCCACGTAGCCGTCGCGCACGACGAACCAGTCGAACATGCGCACGAGCAGGTTGCGCGGCTTTGGTGCGAAGGGGTCCGACTGGACGACGGTCCAGATGCCGCCCATGGGCCTAGCGGTGAGAAGACGAGGGGAGCGAGACTGGGACCAGCGGAAGAAGATGAAGGAGAGAAGGAGCGCCAGCTGGAGGACCAGAAGCACGCGGCCGAAGGTGGGCGTGACGAAGATCTACGGTGGAGAGGTGATGTGAGGGCAACATCGAAGGGCACGAACTTGAAGTTGACGGTCCACTTGTAGGTGAACACGCGGCCCTAGGCGTGATGCCTTGACAACGAAGCGACGAATTCGTAGGCGCGGCCGAAGTAGTTGGCGGCGTTGGTGGCGATGAAGGGCACGCCGAGCACGAGCTGCGTGAGGACGACGACGCCGAGGAGGAAGAGGGCGCGAACGACGCCGACGGACTAGGATGAGAGGAAGAGAAGAGAGAGACCTCGAAGAGGAGGAGGAGAAGGCCGGGGAAGAAGAGGAGGATGTTCATCTTGATGGAGAGGGCGAGGGAAAGCAGCAGCACGCCCCAGAACCACTGCTGGTAGGTGAAGAGGAGAATCGCGAGGTAGAGCGGCAGCATCAGCACCGACTCGTTGAACAGACGCAGGTAGTAGATGCTCTTCGCGCGCTTGGAGAGGCAGAGGAGCAGCATCGCCCACCTACATGAAAACAGATCCGAATCGCTACTGCGGCACAACCTTCGAACGGTGGTACAGGATCATGACGACGGCCTCCGTGGCGAGGTACAGTCCGAGGAAGATGTACTGCGCTACGCATGATGGGGGAGAAGGAGCCGTACCGAGGTGAATGTTGTTCCCGCCGTCGGTGATGGAGTACAGGAAGGAGTAGATATAGACGAAGCCGGCGGGATACACCAAAGGACCTAGGGGATCAGTCCAGAAAGGGGAAAAGAATACCTGTCTCTCCCTGCAGCTTTCCGTAATCCATAGTGCCGTGCGTGAAGTAGTCGGCGAACTGCATGTACGTCTTCCAGTCAATTTCGGTGTCTAGCATTCATGAAATCTCCTTTGGCGCGATTACAGGGAACGTATTCGATGAAGAGACAGCCCAGCGCGCACTCCGCGACGAGAACCATCCAGAAGAAGTGCCAGAAGTACTGCCGATCGGTCAGTACCTTTCTTCCGTAGTCAAAGAGAGCAAGCATTCCCGTGTTTGTTGCGAAATGCGCGAGAATCGATTTGCACGTCGTGGATGCGATAGCGGGGGATCCCACGATTGGAATTGGGGCGGTTTCCGGCATTCTCTTTTCCCTTTCAGAAATAAGTGTTGTCAATTCAGTGAATTGAGGAAGAAACCATGGCAGAGGAATCGAAAACGAATATGTGCTGGATTCAGCCCGAAATCATCAAGGACGAGAATGGCGAGGAACTGAACAAGACGCCCATTATGGTGACCAACAGTCTCACAAGAACGAAGGTGGGATGAAGGCGGTATGTTTAAGCGGTAGGTGCCGTTCATTACGATGATTCCCCGCAAGGTGCTGTGGTACAGCTGCGGCCCCACCGTGTACGACGTGGCGCACATGGGACACGCGAGGTTGGGGTGGTGCTCGGTGTTTGACAGGCAGAACGTATCTGAGCCAGGACATCATCATGCGCATTCTCCGCGACTACTTCAACTACGACGTGCAGTTTGTGATGAACATCACGGATATCGATGACAAGATTATCAAGAGGTGGTCCTCGCTCATCTCCTTCACCAAGCAGATCAAACGAGCGCAACATCCCGTTCACAGAGCTGGCCCGTAAGTACGAGAAGGAGTTCTTCGAGGACATGAAGACCCTTGGCTGCCGCACCGCCAATGTGATCACCCGCGTCTCGGAGGTGTTCTACACATGTCAAAGTCACGGGTAGTACGTGGACGAGATCATCAGCATGATCCAGGGCATCATCGACAACGGCTACGCGTACGTGGCGAACGGGAGCGTGTACTTCGACACGACGGCGTTTCAGAAGGACCACACCTACGGCAAGCTGAGTGAGTGCCTGCCTCGCCATTAACCCTCAGTTCCGGAGATGGTGGGCAACGTGAACGAGGAGGAGTCGCAGGAGTTCTCCTCGGAGAAGAAGCACCCCAACGACTTCGCGCTGTGGAAGGCGAGCAAGCCGGGCGAGCCGGAGTGGGACTCGCAGTGGGGCAAGGTGGGTGTGGCGCGGCGGCGTGAGGCGTAGGGCCGTCCGGGCTGGCACATCGAGTGCTCGGCGATGAGCTACAGCATCTTCAAGAACATCAGCGACGGGTGCATCGACGTGCACAGCGGCGGCGTGGACCTGCGCCTGCCGCACCACACGAACGAGATGGCGCAGAGCGAGGCGTTCATGAAGTGCAAGTGGGCGTGCGGGGAGTGAGTGAAGGTCAGGCAGTCGGTGAACTACTTCCTGCACACGGGCCACCTGAACATCGACGGGCTGAAGATGAGCAAGTCGCTGAAGAACTTCATCACGATCCGCCAGACGCTGGAGCAGTTCACGGCCAACCAGATCCGCATGTGCTTCCTGCTGCACAAGTGGAACACCACCATGAACTACTCGGACGGCGCGATGGAGGAGGCCAAGGCCAAGGAGAAGGTCTTCACCGAGTTCTTCCAGAACGTGAAGGCGCTGCTGCGCGGACAGAGCGCCGACGCGCCCGAGCGCTGGGACGAGAAGGAGGTGGCGATGAACGCCGCGCTGATGAAGTGCCGCGAGGACGTGCACGTGGGGGCGGTCGTGGGAGCTGACGCGTAGAAGTGCCTCTGCGACGACTTCGACACGGAGGGCGCGATGGCGGCGCTGGAGGCGCTGGTGCGCGCGTACTACCAGTAGGCGAAGAAGAGCGGCGTGAGACGCAGGTACGTGGAGGGCGCGTCGCACGTGGTGGCGCCGCTGGTGACGTCAGTGGCGGCGTACGTGACGTCGATGTTCAAGGTGTTCGGACTGATCGACCCCGAGGTGAGCATCGGCTTCGGCCAGACGGGCGGCTCGGTGGACGAGGAGACGGTGCTGACGCCCGTGGTGAACATCCTGTCGGAGTTCCGCACGAAGGGTAGGCGCGCCGCGCGGCTGTGAGCGTAGTGAAGCTGGCACGCAATAACCCGGCGGAGCTGCTGCGGCTGTGCGACGAGGTGAAGGCGGAGCGAGGGGGTGAGGCGTAGCTGCGCGACGACATCCTGCCGTTTGCCGGAATCCGGCTGGAGGACACGGCGAAGGGCACGATTTGGAAACTGCAGGACAAGGAGACACTGATCGCGGAGAGAGAGGAGAAGATCCGCGCGGCGAAGGAGAAGGAGGAGATGAAGAAGAAGCAGGCGGAGGAGAAGGCGAGAAAGGAGAAGGAGAAGGAGGAGAAGGCGAGGATCGATCCGAAGACGATGTTCCTGGGAATGACGGAGCAGTACTCCAAGTTCGACGAGAAGGTGGCGCTGTGGCATTGCAATGATCGGTAGGGCATTCCCACGCATGATGCCAAGGGCGAGGAGATCTCCAAGAGCGCGATGAAGAAGATCATGAAGCTCTACCAGGCGCAGGAGAAGCTGCACAACGCGTGGTTGGAGAAGAACAAGCAGAACTGAGGGGATTGAGCGTTGTGTTTGTTTCGAGAAATAACCGCGGAACCATGGACGGAAGACATGTCAACAAATACTGCTCCTATCGAGTGATCTACCCTATGAACACAATCGCTGAGGCTGACGAAAGAGACGGAATCCGTTTCACCTTCAACACTTGGCCCGGAACGCGCATGGAGGCGACGAAGTGCGTGATCCCCATGGCTTGTCTGTAACGCTCCGAGTCGCTCCGTCTGACACGCAGGTACTCCCCTCTCAAGACCATTTACGGAATGCCCCCCGCGCTGCCCTACCAGCCTGTCCGTTGCCGACAGCCGAACTGTGGCGCCATTCTGAACCCGTACTGGTGAGCGCTTTGGGGGTCCTTGAGGGCTAGCCAGATTGACTTCCGCGCGAAGCTGTGGACGTGCCCCTTCTGCGGACAGCGCAACCACTTCCCCCCGGAGTACGCGCAGAACATTTCGGAGTCCTCGCTGCCCTACGAAGTGATGCCCGCGTACACGACCGTGGAGTACGAGATCCAGGGACGCCAGAGCATCCCGCCGGTGTTCCTGCTGGTCATCGACACGACGATCGACGCGAAGGAGCTGAACAGCCTGAAGGACACGCTGCAGCAGAACCTGTCCTTCCTGCCCGACAACGCGCTGGTGGGCATCGTCTCCTACGGCATGCATGTGGAGGTGCACGAGCTGACCACCTCGGACATCTCGCGCTCCTACGTGTTCAACGGCAAGAAGGAGTACGCCACGTCGAAGGTGGCGGACATGCTGGGTCTCCGCGGCACGGTGGCGCAGACGCAGGTTCTTGTTCTCCGCAATCTCGATCGTAGATCGGCGCGTCCTCCGCGGCGTCGCGCTTCATCATGCCCATCGGCGACTGCTCGGTGATGATCGACACCATCCTATCGGAGCTGGAGAAGGACCCCGTCGTTGCTCCTCCTCCTTCTCATGCCTAGTGGCCCGTCGCCGCGCAGCACCGCGCCGAGCGCTCCACGGGCAGCGCGCTGTCCATCGCGTCCTCGCTGCTGGAGATCGCGTGCCCGCAGTCGCCGGCGCACATCATGCTGTTCGCGGGCGGCCCGTGCACGAGCGGCCCGGGCATGATCGTGGGCACGGACTTGGAGGAGACGATCCGCGCGCACGTGGACATCGAGCGCGACAAGGCACCGCACCTGAAGGCGGCGACGACGTTCTACGAGGGGCTGGCGGAGCGCTGCCGCAAGAGCCGGCAGACGATCGACCTGTTCGCGTGCTGCCTGGACCAGGTGGGCCTGCTGGAGATGCGGTCGTGCATCGAGACGACGGGCGGCCTGTGCATGCTGGGCGACTTCTTCAGTCAGAGCATCTTCCAGCAGAGCCTGGCGCACGTGTTCGAGGTGTACCCGGAGGACTACCGCCAGGGAGGCAGGCGCGATGTGCGGACATGAGGCGTAGACGCGGACAACCTGATGATGGGCTTCGGCGCGACGATCGAGCTGCAGACCACCAAGGAGTTCAAGGTGAGCGGGTGCATCGGCCCCTGCGTGTCGCAGAAGAAGGCGGGTCCCTCGGTGGGCGAGCTGGAGATCGGCGAGGTGCGTTTGAATAATCTGCGTGAGGCGTAGTGCGGGACGACGTCGTGGTATCTGGGCTGCATCGACCCGTCGACGACGCTGGCGTTCTACTTCGAGGTGAGCAACAGCGAGGACACCTCCATCCAGAATCGCCGCCGCTGCCTGCAGCTGGTGACCTCCTACACGCACCCCAACGGCCGCCTGCGCCTGCGCGTGACGACGGTGAGCGGCGCGTGGCACATGGACTTCAACAACATGGGCCCCGTGGCCGCCTCCTTCGACCAGGAGTGCGCCGCCGTGGTCATGGCGCGCCTCGCCACCACGCGCCTGCTGGAGGAGGCAATTTCCCATAGGGGGCGTGACGCGTAGCCCGTGTCGGACGTGCTGCGCTGGATCGACCGCTCGCTGATCCGGCTGTGCGCCAAGTTCGCGGACTACCGCCCCGACGATGCGTCGTCGTTCCGGCTGAGCAACGAGTTCGCGATCTTCCCGCAGTTCATGTTCCACCTGCGCCGCTCGCAATTCATGCAGCACATCAACTACTCGCCCGACGAGAGCTGCTACGTGGGCGCGGCGTGCGGCGCTGACGCGTAGCACCGCATGATGCTCTGCCGCCAGCCGCTGACCAACTGCCTGGTGATGATCCAGCCGGCGCTCATCTCCTACTCCTTCAACAGCCCGCCGCAGCCCGTGCTGCTGGACGCCACCTCCGTGAAGCCCGACGTGATGCTGCTCATGGACACCTTCTTCACGCTCGTCGTCTTCCACGGCGCCACCATCGCCGCCTGGCGGGACGCCGGCTACCAGAACCAGCCCGAGTACGCCAACTTCAAGCAACTGCTGGAGCAGCCGCTCGACGACGCGCAGAACATCATCGCCGGTGGGCGATGGGCGCGGGTGTGAGGAGTAGACCGCTTCCCGGTGCCGCGCTACATTCTGTGCGACGAGGGCAAGAGCCAGTCGCGTTTCCTGATGGCCAAGGTGAATCCGTCCGTGACGCAGAATTCCTACGACAGCACATGCGCGCCGGTGCTGACGGACGACGTGTCGCTGAAGGTGTTCCTGGACCACCTGATGAAGCTTGCGGTGCAGAGCTAAGGTTGTTCGTGTTTGTTTTCCCGAAAGAAGCCCTTTTCTGGCGACGAAACGCCCGGCTTTCCAAACCCGCAGAAAGAAAGAGAGGACGGAATGAAGACCTGCTTTCCTCGCGTGAACGAAGGTAGGTGCCGGGAGAGGCGTATGAGCGGTAGTGTATACCCCTCCGCCGGATGTCCCCACGAAGGAGGACAAGTGGAATCTGGTTCCCGAGTTCATGCGCGTTGGACTTTGCAGTCGTTGGTGAGCGTGTAGAACCGCGGCTTGGTGAAGCAGCAGATCGATTCCTACAACTACTTCATCAATATCGGCATCAAGAAGATCATGGAGGCGAACAAAGAGATCCGCAGTGATGTAAACCACAAATTCTTCGTCCAGTACCAAAACATCTACCTGGGGGACCCGATGGTGCTGGAAGACTCCCAAATTGTCAACAACAAGGTAAAGATGCGAATGGAGAGTGAGGGAATAGATTACGCCCATGGAGTGCCGTAAACGCAGCCTGACCTACTCCGCGCCCATTTTCGTCGACATCAAGTACACGCTCGGCGACAAGATCATGATGAAACGCAACCTGCGCATCGGGCAGCTCCCCATCATGCTCCACTCCTCCAAGTGCGTTCTGCGCAACAAGACGCCCGCGGAGCTTGCCAAGATGCAGGAGTGCCTCTACGACCCGGGCGGCTACTTCATCGTGCGCGGCGCGGAGAAGGTGCTGTTGATGCAGGAGCAGATGTCGAAGAACCGTCTGCTGCTGGACATCAACGACGATGGGACGATCGTGGTACATCGCCGGCGCATGGACTCAATCCCTAGGCGAGCGTCACCAGTTCGACGACGGAGCGCAAGAGTCGTTGCTACGTGCTGGAGAAGAAGGGAAGATTGTATCTGAAGCACAACGTGTTCACGAAGGACATTCCGATCTGCGTGGCGTTCCGTTGCATGGGCATCGAGAGCGACCAGGAGATCATGGCCCTTGTTCGTTCTGTCATATTGACGCTGATGGCTAGATCGGCAACGAATCGCAGTATCGCAGCTACTTCAACCTGAGCATCGAGGAGTGCCACCAGCTGGGTATCTTCACGCAGAAGCAGGCGCTGGAGTGGGTGGGCGCGCTGGTGAGCATGCGCAAGAGCCGCTGGAGCAAGAAGCGAAGCGCGGAGGAGGAGGGTCGCGAGGTGTTCAACACGACCATTCTGTGTCACGTGCCCGTGGTGCAGTACGACTACTGGCCCAAGTGCGTGTACCTGGCGTACATGGCGCGCGAGGTGCTGAAGTGCATTTTTGACCACAGTCTGTTGAGCGACAAGGCAAGGAAGAGAGAGAGGCGTGATGTGCAGGATTACTACGGCAACAAGCGAATCGAGATGGCGGGAGATTTGATCTCGCTGCTGTTCGAGGACCTGTTCAAGATGTACAACAGCAAGATCAAGGAGAGCGTCAACAAGTCGCTCCAAAAGGTGACTGCTTCAAGCAGTGCTGAGGCGTAGACGGCGCGCGTGAACGCGTTCGACGTGGTGCCGGTGATGCAGCAGTTCCACGACATCATCACCAACGGCTGCGTGAACGCCATCAAGTCGGGCAACTGGGTGCTCAAGCGCTTCCACATCGATCGCAAGGGCGTGGCGGAGGTGCTTGCAAAGCGAGGGCGTGAGGCGTAGCCGGTGACGCGTCTGTCGTACATCGCGGCCATCGGTCACATGACGCGCATCCGCTCGCACGTGGAGAAGGCGCAGAAGATCAGCGGCCCGCGCGCGCTGCAGCCGTCGCAGTTCGGCATGGTGTGTCCGAGCGACACGCCCGAGGGCGAGCAGTGCGGCCTGGTGAAGTCGCTGACCATCCTGGCTTACATCACGACCGATCAGGTGCTTGTGTGTTGAGACCGTCATAGCTAGGACGAGTGTGGACTGCGCCAGGTGGCGTACGATCTGGGCGTGATCGACATCGGGCTGGTGGGCGCGGAGGAGCTGTACGCGTACCCCTCCAACCTGGTGTTCCTGAATGGCTGCATCCTGGGCATCCACTCGCAGCCCAACACGCTGGTGCGCAAGGTGCGTACGCTGCGCCGCCGCGGCCTGCTGGGCGAGTTCGTGAGCGTGTACTACGACAAGGCAGGGTCTGAAATGAGGAGTGAGGGGTAGATTCGCCACTGCGTGCACCTGTCGTGCGATGGCGGGCGCATCTGCCGCCCGCTGCTGGTGCTGAACCGCGCGACGGGCAAGCCATACCTGACGAAGGAGCACGTGGAGCAGATCCGACGCGGTACGCTGGACATCACGACGCTGGTGCGCGAGGTGAGTGTGGACGGCGCGGGTTAGACGCAGGGTGTGATCGAGTACATCGACGTGAACGAGGAGAACTCGTGTCTGATCGCTGTGACGGACAAGGACATCACGCCAGCGCATACACACATGGAGATCGACCCGGTGTCGATTCTCGGCATCGTCGCCTCGCTGATCCCCTACCCCGACCACAACCAGTCGCCGCGCAACACCTACCAGTGTGCCATGGGCAAGCAGGCCATCGGCACAATCGCCTGCAACCAGCAGCAGCGCGTGGACATCTCGCCGCTGAACATCCTGGTGTACCCGATGATGCCGATGGTGCGTTCGCGCGTTCTGGACCTGCTGCACTTCTCGCAGCTGCCCGCGGGACAGAACGCCATGGTGGCGGTGATGAGTTACTCGGGCTACGATATCGAGGATGCGGTGGTGCTGAACAAGGTGGGTGTGGGTGTGCGGTGTGAGACGCAGGCGTCGATCGACCGCGGGTACGGGCGCGTGGTGATCAGCAAGAAGCAGGTGTTCTCGCTGAAGAAGTACGCCAACGGCACGTGCGACACGATCCGCGCGCCGCCGCGCCGCGAGGACCAGAAGGGCATCGACGACCGCACGTGGAACCGGCTGTGCGAGCCGTACCGCTCGCTGGGCAGCGACGGCGTGGTGGAGTGCGGCGTGTACGTGCGCGTGGGTGCTGGGGCGGAGCGTGAGGCGTAGCCCGGCGACATCATGGTGAACAAGGACGTACCGGTGAACACGGGCGACTTCACGGGCGACGTGTGTGAGTGGTTGGCATAAGAAGTGAGGCGTAGCGACGCGGCCGGCGCCGGTGAAGTACAAGGAGAACGGCGGGTACGTGGACAAGGTGCTGATCACGACGACGGACAACGACTACTTCCTGATCAAGACGATGGTGCGCGACATGCGGCTGCCCGAGCTGGGCGACAAGTTCTCCTCGCGCCACGGGCAGAAGGGAGTGGTGGGGCTGATCGTGGGCCAGGAGAACATGCCCTTCTCCAACGCCGGCATCTATCCCGACATGATCATGAACCCGCACGGCTTCCCCTCGCGTATGACCGTCGGCAAGATGATGGAACTGCTCGCGGGCAAGGCGGGACTGTACGAGGGCGAGCGCAAATTCGGCACGATTTTCGGAGGCACGGATATTGAGGACTGCGCGGAGACGCTGATCAAGCACGGGTTCAACTACTCGGGCAAGGACCTGCTGTACAGTGGTGGGTGTTGACAGAGATGCTTGATGATCAAGGGATCACGGGCGAGCCGCTGCGCGCGTACATCTTCATGGGGCCGGTGTACTACCAGCGTCTGAAGCACATGGTGAAGGACAAGGTGTTCGCGCGCGCGAAGGGACCGCGCATGGCATTAACGCACCAGCCCACGCAGGGCCGTGCTCGTGACGGCGGCTTGCGTGTGGGCGAGATGGAACGAGACTGTCTGGTGGCGCACGGCACATCCATGCTGCTGATTGAGCGATTGCTGCTGTCGAGCGACCCGTTCCTGGCCTCGATCTGCAGCAAATGCGGCTTACTGTGCCAGGAGGAGTGGTGCGAGTACTGCAAGTCGGGGGAGAACGTGTGCCAGATTCGCATTCCCTACGCCTGCAAACTGCTGTTCCAGGAGCTGCAGTCGATGAACGTGGTGCCGCGCCTCACACTGTCGGACGGAGGCTATTTTGACTACAATTTCTGTCAGAGTAACAGCGTGTAGCATGTTTGTTGGAACAATGAAACACTAGCATGTGTGCGGAACAGTATTCCCAAGTGTTCCACATCACTCAGATTCACATAAATACTTAACTTGGAGCGAGAATGAAATCATACTTCTTGTTCGTGACTCTTCTTCTGTCCATTCAAGGTCGTGATTATGGAAATGGATGAGGGATTAGTTGTTTTATCTCAAGGCGTTTCTTGTGGAGAAGGAGATATCATACTCACTGCTGGCACGGAAGCAAACGTTCGCTGTCAAGGAATCTTCTATTCTGTCACGTTTGTACCCACTCTTCCAAATGGGCTGTCCTTTTCAAACGAAGCCATTCGAGGAACTCCAACTGAGGGATCTCCATTGACCAAGTATAGTATCATTAACAGAGAGTCTGTAGTGGGGACTTTTGTTCTGGGAGGTTCATTTTCTTATCCAAATTGATGTGTAGTTGCTGCAGTTCCAAAGAAGATTACGGCTGGTTTTGCAACTCAATCGGTTTTCGTTGGCTTAGCGATTCGACCTATTCATCTTTCTGGAGACACAGTTTTCACATCATACCTCATTTCACCCGTTCTGGACTCTGGACTATCATTGAATACAACGACTGGAGTAATCACAGGCGTTTACAATGGACAGCCTACAAACCGTGTTTATCAGATTACGGGAGCCAACAGCCTCGGATCTATCTCTAGTTCCTTCACCTTTGAGTTCAAGCGTTTGTTCGATTCGTGCGATTCATCAACTAGCTCAAACCGAAGCGAACATCGAGGGTCTGACTGTTTGCTACATACCAACGACCAATGGGTTCAATATGTTCTCCGAGGAATGGTACTATTCCATGGAATCAACGACGTGTTCCATCCTTGAGACGCTGGACTTGGAGGATTACTACTATCACGAGAATAGACACAAGTGGCCCGGTCTGGACGATACGATTGAGGAAGTGTTCTCCGCTGCGATCACCGGCTTTATCAACATCGGCATGGCGGCCACGTACAACTTCACTCTGGCGGCAGACGACAACGGTATGATCTTCTTCGATGATTCGCTGACGCCCCTGATCGACATCGAAGGCGAGTCGGGCTCTCTCCGCAGCGTCACGAAACCGATTCATCTCACCTCCGGCCGACACCTCATGCGTCTCTACTACTCCAACAACGGCGGCTACGCTCGTCTGAAGCTCACCTACAGCTCCTCTGAGGCGGGGCTGCCCGAGACCACGGTGGACAAGGAGGCGACGTTCGTGGGCGGCCAGGCGCCCTCCTTCCTCAAGATGAGCGACATCAGGACCATCGTGAGCGGAACGGTGAAAGCTAATCGCCCGGTGTTCACTGGCTCGTACGTAACGGGCTTCACTGTGAGTCCGAACCTCCCCACGGGACTGCGACTGAACGGCGTGTCGGGCGTGATTAGCGGTGTGTCTTCGTCGCCGGTGAACGGAGACTATACGGTGACGGCAACGGGTCCCCTGGGCTCTGCAGCGGCTGTGATTCACCTCTCCATCAGCGGTTCTCCGCTCGCCGGACTGTCCGCCAAGTACTACAAGATCAAGGAGAAGGAGAGCGCGTGCTACCAGGAAAGTTTCAAGCAGCAGGCCCTCACGCTCCTCGCCGACACGATCGATGCGGACATCAATCATCCGTTGATGCGCCGCGGCGCCGGCTGGGCGGGCATTCCTGGCGAGGTCTTCGACGGCTTCTATGTGGAATGGAGCGGCTATCTCCGCATTGACGTGGCCGGCGACTACGAGATGAAGGTGGATAGCCGCGACGGCGTGCGCGTGTACGTCGATGGCATCCGCGTGCTCAACCGCTGGGAGTGTCCAAGAAAGATGGTAATCACCACGAACACTGTGTCGTTCGGCACTGTTGGCTACGTCTCCATTCAAGTCAACTTCTTCTCGTCTGGAAGTGACTTCGGTGTGATCCTCTCGTGGAAGAAGCCGAACACTGCTGATTTCGAAGTGATTCCCGCTTCGATGCTGGTTCATGTGCCGTCTGCGCCCTTCACATACACCGCCTCCACCATGCAGTACTACCGCAACATGCCTGTCGCGGAGAACACGCCCGTGTTCTTCGGCGTGTCTCTGGCCAACCCGACGTACAGCATCAACCCTGAGCTTCCTGCTGGCCTCACGCTTCAGTCGAATGGTGTGATCTCGGGCACTCCGTCTGCCGACGCGGAAGAGAAGACCTACACGCTGGTTGCGGCGTCGCAGAGCACCTCTTACACCACGCACATCACCCTCCAAGTGAAGTACGTGGCTCCCCCGTCGGCGCTGAAGATCACCGACACGGACAAGCGGGAAGTCACTTCGTTGACCCTCACGCAGTTCACCAAGATGAGCACGCTGTACCTGAGCGCGGAGAACAATCCTCGTCTCTGGAGCATTCAGCCGGACCTACCCAGCGGACTTACCGTGGACTGGATGATAGACACGATTAAGGGCACGCCGCTGGTGGCATTGGCGCAGACGACGTTCACCGTCACTGCATCGAACAGCGGGGGCTCGGTGTCCAAAACACTCTCTCTCACGGTGACGGGCTGCCAGTACGGCAAGTGGTTCTACAGCTCCGTCATTGCCTACGACCCGGTGTCGTTCACGCTGAAGAAGGCGAGCGGGGAAGTGGTGTACCAGAACGACAACATCGCTAGTGGAGACTATGGCATGTCGATGTGTATTCCTGACGGCGACTACCTGTACACCTTCCGATGCACGGAGGATTCGGGGAGGTGCTCTCTCAAGATCATTCGAGAGGATAAGATGATCTTCTTGTCGCAGCAGACCACGGACAGAAACCCCTTGTCGGGCGAGTTCTCCACGACCGTGAAGGAGAAAGCGACGCTGTCCATCGAGCAGCCTCCTGAGCTGATAGCACTGAAGCAGTCGTTCTCCCTGCAGTTCAACGCAACGGGTGTCTTCAAGCCGCTGTATGCCGTTCCATCACTGCCGGATACGGTGCGGATCGATGAATCTGCCAGCACGCTAACTGGTACATTCTATAAGAAGGGCACCTATTCGTACGAAGTCATTGCAGAGAACGACATGGGAAAAGTATCCGTGACGCTGACCTTCCACGTGGGGACCTGCTCTGACGGCAAGGGGATGATCACGCTATCCAGAAAGGCTGCCAGTTTCAAAGACTCGATGGTGGTCACCAGCGATGCTACTGGTGACGTTATTACTAGCGTCGAATTCACCTACGATGACTATTCGAGCACGCTGTGCCTGCCCAACGGCGACTACAAGGTGGTGATGAAGACCACACGAGAAGAAGGCAGTTGGAA
>OIWT01002927.1_pt1 | contig 16516 bp, 15 predicted proteins | sample 1587701 | NCBI WGS metagenome assembly OIWT01 (sample SAMEA3888904, study PRJEB22519) | human gut metagenome | biome: human gut; feature: human-associated habitat; material: faeces | place: Denmark | collected 2009
CCTCGCGCCCGACCTGTAGCCCGTGCTGTCGCCAGAAATGTCCCGGTAACCAGTTTTCTTCATTATGCGACATTTTCTGGTTGGTGACGGCACAAAAAAGAGGCGGCATCCGAAGATGCTGCCTCTTTGTGCGAAATCCTTGACAATTATCGAACCATTGTTGAGGAGTATTGCAAGATGGCTGATGCCCTGTTTTGGATTGTATAAAACCGAGGGGATAGAATAGAAGCGCCTTGCGGCACAGTCCTACGGACAACAACGGCGGGCCCTAATACCCTCTGTAGTAGCCACGGACTTTCTCGGTTCTGCCATTGCGGACGCGTTTGTACGCCTTCACACGGACAACTCTCCGAACCTCCATCCTAATGGAGAAGAGAATGATTTTTGGCTCTGTCTTTCTTTTCATGAATAAACTATTGGCTTGTAAAGACAACGGCCCCCTCGTATCAGCACCTCCCCTCGGTAGAAGAATAAAAAATAGACGGACACCAATTAGGGATAGTGTCCGTCTTTCAAAGTTCGCCAATAGTTGTTATCGTATGATAACGATGCAAAGATAGATAAAATAATTGAACCACCGAGCACCCCTGCGACTCTTTGTACATCTGTAATAGAGAGTCGAACTATTTCAAGGAATGGTTTCGTTGACTTAATGAATAGATTTTCAGCGCATTGCGTGAATAAAAAAGAGGCGGCATCCGAAGATGCTGCCTCTTTGTGCGGACGGTGAGACTCGAACTCACACAGGCCAACGCCCACTACCCCCTCAAAGTAGCGTGTCTACCATTTCACCACGTCCGCATTACTTTGGGACTGCAAAGTTATGCAGAATTTATTTATTTGCAAATTTTCCGCCCTAAAAATCCAATTTTTTACGTCCGTATCCGTTCTCCCTTCCTCCCGCGCTCCACTTTCCTTCCATCCGCCTCGCCACCCGGCCTCGTTCCTCGTCGGCACCCGCCTCCTTGGCCTTGGTGGAACTCGGGCTCTTGTGCACGCAGCATGGTACGGGGAAGGCTTGGCTGACGAGCCAAACGGGATGTGCACGGCATTCCGTACGGGGAAGCCCGGGGTCGCCGAACGGAATGCGCAGTGCAGGCTGTTCGGTTCGGGGAATGTGGCCTCTCCCGTACAATCATCATTTTTGGGGATTGTGCCGGTGGGCGTTTATTGTCAAATTTGTATCCTGAAAAAGTATTGCCACGCAGACTGCGGGCGCAGGACACTTTGGGGCGAGAGCGCACTAGACGGTCGCAGAACCCTTGTTGGGGCGCGAGAGCACCAGACGGGTGCAGAACCTTTTTGAGGCATGTGCGCACCAGACGGTCGCAGAACCCTTGTTGGGACGAGAGCGCACCAACCCTTATTGGAGCGCGAACGCAGACTGTGGGCGCAGGACACTTTGAGGCGCGCACTGCCGGCGCAACCCTCAGGCGGACAACGAGGCAAGTATTACTGAATCAGAGATGACACTCGACAAACTTGGCATAGGGAAGACAGCCATAATAAAGACCGTGGGCGGACAAGGCGCGCTCCGGCAGCATTTCCTCGACATGGGCGTGATTCCGGGACAGGAGGTGACGCTGACGAAATTCGCTCCTTTGGGTGATCCGATGGAGCTTCTGATTGATGGCTACACGCTTACGCTGCGCAAGGCCGACGCCGCCCGTATCGGAATCGAACCGATGGAGGGCCCCGGAGCGGAAGAGCCTGCCCGGGGAGACGACAACTGGCTTTATATAGGGGAGGATGCCCACCCGGGACTCGGAGAAGGCGGCAAGTACCATACTGGGGATGCGACTCCGCTCCCGAAAGACACCGTCCTGAGTTTTGCCCTTGCCGGCAACCAGAACTGCGGCAAGACGACACTTTTCAATCAGCTCACCGGCTCCAACCAGCATGTCGGGAACTTCCCAGGCGTGACGGTTGACCGCAAGGACGGCGTCATCAGGGGATACCCGGAGACGCGGGTCACGGATCTTCCGGGCATCTATTCCCTTTCCCCTTATTCTTCCGAGGAGATAGTCTCCCGCCGCTTCATACTCGACGAGAAGCCTGAAGGCATAATCAACATAGTGGACGCCAGCAATATAGAGCGCAACCTCTACCTCACCATGCAACTTATGGAACTCGATGTCCCCATGGTGCTGGCCCTCAATATGATGGACGAGGTACGGGGCAACGGCGGCTCCATCAATGTCAATGAGATGGAGGCGATACTCGGACTTCCGGTCGTGCCCATCTCCGCAGCCAAGGCGGAAGGCATCCAGGAACTGGTGGACCACGCGCTGCACGTAGCCAGATACCAGGAGAAGCCTGCGCGGCAGGACTTCTGCGACCCCGGAGAATACGGAGGCGCGGTGCATCGCTGCCTGCACGGCATAATGCATCTTGTCCAGGACCACGCCGACCGTGCCGGCATCCCGATCCGCTTTGCCGCCAGCCGCATAGTTGAAGGAGACGAGGCGATAATCTCGGCCCTTGAATTGTCGGAGAACGAAAAAGAGATGATAGAACACATCATCGTGCAGATGGAGCGGGAGAGGGGACTTGACCGTTGCGCCGCCATGGCCGACATGCGCTTCACCTTCATACGCAGGCTCTGTGCGAGGACTGTTGTGCGTCCGCACGAGAGCCGGGAATACCGCCGCAGCCGCGCCATCGACAAGGTGCTGACGGGCAAGTGGACGGCAATCCCTATCTTCCTGGTTGTCATATCTATGGTGATATGGTTGTCAGTGGATGTGCTGGGCGCGCCCCTTCAGGACCTGCTGCAGCGGGGCATAGATTACATCGCTGCCGCCTGTGACGGCGGCATGCAGAAGCTGAATGTGGCCCCGGCGGTGAGGGGGCTTGTGGTGGACGGCGTGTTCGGCGGCGTGGGCACGGTCCTGAGTTTCGTGCCGGTCATAGTGATTCTGTTCTTGTTCCTCTCCCTGCTTGAGGACAGCGGGTACATGGCCAGGGTGGCATTCGTGAGCGACAAGATTCTCCGCAAGATAGGCCTCAGCGGGCGCAGCATCGTGCCTCTTCTCATAGGATTCGGGTGCTCCGTGCCGGCCGTGATGGCGACCAGGACCCTTTCTTCCGCCCGTGACAGGCGGATGACCGTGCTCTTGACGCCGTTCATGAGCTGCTCGGCCAAGATCCCGATTTATGCGTTCTTCACGAGCGCCTTCTTCCCCGGACACGGGGGACTTGTGCTTGTGGCGCTCTATCTCTCCGCGATATTGATCGGCGTCATCGTGGCCCTGTGCGCCAAGCTGCTGCGTCGTTCCGGCGAACCGGCCCCGTTTGTCCTTGAACTCCCGAACTACCGTATGCCGGGAGCCAAGAATGTGGGGCACCTTCTCTGGGACAAGACCAAGGACTTCCTGCAGAGGGCGTTCACCGTGATATTCGTGGCGTCCATCGTGATATGGTTCCTCCAGTCCTTTGATTTCAGGCTCAATCTTGTTGAGGCCAAGGACAGCATGCTGGCTGCCATTGCCGGTGTGATCGCCCCGCTCTTCTCTCCTATAGGTTTGGGAGACTGGCGGATAGTCACCGCTCTGATTTGCGGTTTCCTCGCCAAGGAGAGTGTCGTCTCCACGCTCACTGTGCTTGGCGCCGCTTCCGTGCTGACTCCTCTCACGGCCGTGCCGATGCTCGCGTTCTGCCTGCTCTACACGCCGTGTGTCGCCGCCATCGCCGCGGTGCGTCGCGAACTTGGCGGATGGACCGCCTTGGGGATGGTAGTGTTCCAGTGTGTCGTAGCCTGGATTTGCGCCGGGCTGGCCTATTTTGTCGCGGGATTTTTCTTATGAACATCGCTTCTATAATCATACTTGTATTGGTGCTCGCGGCTCTCGCTCTCGCGCTCCGGACCTTCCGGGGGCGGGGTGACGGGGGCGGATGCTGCGGCAGTTCGCGGTGCCGGAGTTGCAGCGGCTGCGCTGCGGCCGGACTTTGCGTCAGCGATGACAGGAAGCGCCGGGCAAGTAATAAAACATTCACCAAATGAAACGCCTCGCTTTTTTCGTGACGCTTGTCACTCTTTTCGGATGCGCCTCTGAAGAAAAGGATTTCCTCTCATCGTTGAGACTCAGGCAGGAGGAGCTGACTCCGGAATCGGTGCTGGACCTCTCTCCTTATAATATACTTCAGCCGGTGCGTCTTGCCAAGGTCGGAGGCTATTTTGCCATCACCGACAACAGCGGCGCGAAACACCTGACAGTCATAGAAGAGGGCTCGGGGAAGCCGCTCGATTTGATTCCGAAAGGGCGCGGGCCGGGAGAGATGATCGGAGCCATGATGGCCCCGTATCTTGACGGCGTCACGCTGTATGACCCGTCGGCATCAAAGACACTTGTCTATATCGACCTTCAGAAATCAATGCTGGAGGGCAAGGCCCGGATGGATACCCTTGGCCGTTTTATGGACGGCTTCTCATTCCCGGCGAAAATCGTCTGCTGCGGGCGCGGGCTGATTGCCACGGTCGCCGGTCGCAAAGACATCTGGTATGCGTCGCTCGACAGGGACGGGCGCGTCATTTCATCCGTGGAGCCGCCACGCTATAAGGAAATGGACGAGATGGATGAGAGCACATATTTCTCTTTCCTTGTCTCTTCGCACAGCACGGCAAGTCCGGACGGTGACAAAGTATGCAGCGTGACTCCTCGCGCGGCGGCATTGTCCTTCGCGTCATTGGATACTGACGGGAGGCTGAGCGAATACCGCCGTTATGAGCTGGAGCCTCCGATGATAGTACGCGGGGACGGCCGCGGCACTTTATCGAAGAAAGGCAAGTCCGGCTTCAATCCGCCGGTATCAGACCGCGACAATGTGTATCTTCTGTATTCCGGCAAGCCGTTCGACAACGCAGACTCCCCGAACTATGAATGCAACCACCTGATAATCTATGGTTGGGACGGGGTCCCGAAGCGGCACATCGTGCTCTCGGAGAGCGTGATGTCGATAGCCGTGGACGGCAGCGTCCTTTATGGCATGAGCAGCTGGCCGGACAGCAGGATTCTTGTCTATGACCTGTCCTGAGCGTCCCGGCGCCTGACTGGAGACCCTGCCCGCAGAATAAGAAAGTTTTTCTTTTTGCTGCGGGTTTATTATATTTGTGCTGGGTATGGATTCATTTTCCGTCAACATGAAAGCGTCTGAGCTCGTGGAGTTCAATCCGGGCTTGCTTATGGTTCTTTCCCGTCTCGGCATTGTGGGCAGTTTCGGAGAGCGGACTGTGTCCGAGGTCTGTGCCCAGCACGGGCTGGACGCGCACACCGTCATCCTGATATGCCGGGTCTACTCTTCTCCGGATTTCGTCCCGGGAGATGATGACCTGCGCAAGTGCAGCGTCGCCGATGTCCTGCGCTACCTGCACTGCTCGCACGATTATTATCTGAGGAAGGCGCTGGAGAGCATGGCCGAGTCCATAGAGGCCCTCATAGCTCCGTGCCGGCAGGACCGCCAGCAGGTGATATGGAACTTTTTCCTCCAGTACAAGTCGGAGTTGAGGATTCACTTCGAGTTCGAGGAGGGCTCTGTGATTCCATATGTCCAGAACCTGATGCTCGGGCGGCACGACCCGTCGTTCAGCATAGACCGCTTCGAGGAGAACCACTCCAACATCGACGAGAAACTCTCCGACCTCAAGAACCTCGTGATGAAGTCGCTCCCGCGGGAGTGCGATGACGACAGGCGCATAAGCCTGCTGGTTTTCCTCTTCTCGCTTCAGAACGACCTCCGCTCCCACACCTATATAGAGGACAACATCCTCGTCCCTCTGGCGCGCCTGCTCGAGAACCCTATGCTGCCCCGGACAAAGCGGGAGCCGGTGCCAGGCCCCGAAGGTAACCAGGTCGAACTCTCCGACAGGGAGAAAGAGATTCTGGTGAGCGTAGCCAGGGGCTTGATCAATAAAGAGATAGCCGACAAACACAATATTTCGGTCAACACTGTAATCACCCATCGCAAGAACATCAGCCGCAAGACGGGCATCAAGACCGTGGCGGGCCTGACGGTCTATGCGATACTCAACAACCTTATAGATATAAAATCCATCGAATAATGCTTCAGCTGACAGTCCCGGAAGGATCGGACAAGGTGCTTCTCCATTCCTGTTGTGCACCCTGCAGCGGTGCAATAATCGAATGTATGCTTGCGAACGGCATCACGCCGATCGTGTTCTTCAGCAACTCCAACATATGCCCTCCGGCCGAATATGAGATCAGGCGGGCGGAGCTCCAGCGATATTGCGACTCGCTCGGGGTCGAGGCTGTGGACGATGTCTATGACCACGATGCCTGGTTGAAGTCTGTCGCACTGGGGCTCGAGAAGGCTCCGGAGCGCGGGCCGCGCTGCGTCAAGTGCTTCCGCTTCCGCCTTTTCAGGGCGGCTGCCTGGGCTTCGGCGCACGACATACGGGTCGTGACGTCATCGCTCGCTTCCTCAAGGTGGAAGAACCTCGACCAGGTCAGCGCCGCCGGGGAATGGGCGTGCGGCCTTGTGAACAATGCGTTTCCTGACGCGGACCCGATCATCTGGTGGGCTCAGGACTGGCGCAAGGGCGGCTTGCAGATCCGTCGCGACGAGATAATCCGCGAGCAGAGCTTCTACAACCAGGGCTACTGCGGCTGCGAATTCTCCCGGCATTTTGAGAGTTCCCAGAGGAAGAAAGCTGATGCGGAAGCTAAGGCTAAAGCCGCAGCGGAAGCCGCAGCGGCGCAGAAGACCCCGGGAAAAGAATAAAGAAACACTCGGGAATCTCAGCCAAAACATGATTTTCTTGCTGGTTTTGGCTGAGATTTTCGGGAAGGATAAAAAGTGCCCGCAGAAAATGCAAAAAAGTTAAAAATCTCTTGTAAAAATAAATCTTTAAACTATCTTTGCGGTGTATTAGTATAATATAACACTGTAAAGATGTTGATAGAAGTCAAGGGCGTCAACAAGACATACAACAACGGGCAGCCTCTCCATGTGCTCAAGGGAATCGACCTGAGTGTGTCGGAGGGGGAGTTCGTCTCCATCATGGGGGCTTCCGGTTCGGGAAAGTCCACGCTTCTCAATATTCTCGGCATTCTCGACAACTACGACAGCGGAGAATACCGCATAGACGGCCGGCTCATCAAGGATCTCACCGAGACGCAGGCTGCCGCTTACCGTAACCGTCTGATCGGTTTCATATTCCAGTCGTTCAATCTGATCGGTTTCAAGACGGCGGTGGAGAATGTCGAACTTCCGCTTTTTTATCAAGGTGTAAGCCGCAAACTCCGCCACGAGCGGGCGATGGAATATCTTTCCCGTCTGGGCATTGCCGACTGGGCGGCGCACTATCCCAACGAGATGTCCGGAGGCCAGAAGCAGAGGGTAGCCATCGCCCGCGCGCTTGTCACAAACCCGCGCATAGTCCTGGCCGATGAGCCTACGGGGGCCCTGGACTCAAGGACGTCGGAAGAGGTGATGCAGATTCTTGGCAGACTCAACCGGGAGGACGGTGTGACGATAATAGTGGTCACCCACGAGAGCGGCGTAGCCAACTGCACGGACAAGATAGTACACATCAAAGACGGAATAATAGGCAGGATAGAGGACAACAGGGAGCACCACGCTTCCGTATTCGGTGCCGACACCATAATGAAATGAGAGACATATTCATCGAGATATGGGAGAACATGCGCCGCAACAGGCTGCGCACTTGCCTGACAGGCTTCGCGGTCGCCTGGGGGATCTTCATGCTGATTGTCCTGCTGGGTTCCGGCAACGGGCTTCTCAACTCGTTCAGGGCGGGGGCCGCCACCATCAACACCAATACCATGCAGATAGGGGGCGGCTTTACATCAAAGCCTTATGGCGGACTGAAGGCCGGACGGAGCATCATACTGGATGACAGGGATATGGCCATCACCGGGGGCGACCTTTTCTCCGATCATGTGGATGAGCTCAGTGCCACGGTGTCTTCTTCAGCCACTGTCGTCTACGGCGCAAACTCGTTCTCGGGCAGCATCGTGGGCGACTATCCGGAGCACCAGAACATGGAGAAGATAGTGATTCTGGATGGCCGCTTCATCAACAGGAAGGACATCAGGGACAGACGCAAGGTGGTGGTTATCCCACAGGACCGTGCTGAAGACCTGCTTGATGGGAGACCGGCGGCGGAGCTTGTCGGGAAGAGGGTGACAATCAAAGGGCTTTCATTCCTTGTCGTCGGTATCAGCAAAACTGACATGATGAGCGGGTCCAACATCTTCTATGCCCCGTTCTCCACTGTCAGGACGATTTTCTCCAAGGGCAATACGCTGGATGACATTACCTTCACCTTCCACGGCCTCGATACGGAGGAAGACAACGCCGAGTTCGAGCGCAGCTACAAGGCCGCCGTCAACCTCAGCCACGGGGCGGCGCCCGATGACGAGAGCGCGATATGGATCTGGAATCGCTTCACGAGCAATCTCCAGATGGAGAAAGGTGGACGCATCATAAGCATAGCCATGTGGATAATAGGCCTGTTTACCCTGCTGAGCGGCATCGTGGGGGTGAGCAACATCATGCTCATCACCGTTAAGGAGCGTACCCACGAATTCGGCATACGCAAGGCCATAGGCGCAAAGCCGTGGAGCATAATGAAACTGATAGTGGCTGAGAGTGTGGCCATCACGGCGTTTTTCGGATACATCGGGATGATTCTCGGGCTCGTGGCCTGCGAAATACTCGACAAGACGGTCGGGCAGGCTTCTTCGTCGGTCATGGGGCAGCAGATAGCCATGTTTGTCAATCCTACAGTCGGAGTGGATGTGGCTTTTCAGGCCACGGCGCTGCTCATCATAGCGGGCACTCTCGCCGGACTCGCTCCTGCGCGCAGAGCGGCCAATGTCAGACCAATTGAAGCACTCAGGGCAGAATGAGATTCGACACTGACACATTCAGAGAGATTTCGGACTCGCTCGGCCGCAACCGAAGCCGCAGCTTCCTCACGGGGTTCGGGGTATTCTGGGGCATATTCATGCTGCTATTCCTATCCGGCGGCGGACAGGGGCTCAAGCAGATGTTGAGCGGCAATTTCGAGGGGTTCGCCACCAATACGACCATCCTCTGGGCATCCAAGACCACCAAGCCGTATCTGGGTTTCCGCCAGGGCCGGGAATGGTGGTTCACGGCTGACGATGTAGGGCGACTGCGCGCCTCTGTGCCCGAACTGGACATAGTGACGCCGATCGTGTCCCAGTGGGGCCAGACGGTGCTGCACGGTACCAACAGTTTCAGTGCCAGTGTGAGAGGTGTGAATCCCGACTATGCCGGGGTCGAGACCCCGAAGCTCAAATATGGCCGCTACATCAACGAGACGGATGTTCTGCATGAGCGGAAAGTGTGCGTAATAGGCAAGAGGGTCTACACGTCCCTTTTTCCGGACGGTGGAGACCCTTGCGGGGAGCGGATCAAGGTGGGACCGGTTTGGTTCACCGTGGTGGGAGTGGACTACAACTCGGGGAATATCAGCATCAACGGCAGTGCCGACAGCGCTGTCATCCTCCCGTTCAGCATTGTGCAGAAGCTCTACAACAGGGGCGACGCCGTTGATATGATATGCGTCACAGGCCATCGCGGGGTGAAGATTTCCGCGCTTGAACCCCGTTTGCGCGAGCTTGTTGCGCGCCGGCACAAGTTTAACCCTTCCGACAAACAGGCGCTTTTCGTTTTCAACACGGAGGAGATGTTCTCCATTGTGGACAACCTTTTCCGCGGAGTCAATTTCCTCATACTGCTTGTGGGCCTGGGGACCATCCTGGCCGGGGCGATCGGCGTCAGCAACATCATGATGGTGACGGTACGCGAACGCACCACCGAGATAGGCATACGGCGCGCGATCGGGGCCACTCCCAAGGACATATTGTCGCAGATAATCCTTGAGAGCATTACACTTACGATTGCATCGGGGACGGCGGGGATAGTTTTCGCGGTGATGCTGCTCAGTTCACTGGAAGTTGCCACGTCGCATCAGGCGGCTTTCCAGATAGGTTTCTGGCCCGCTGTGGCGGCGCTCTTCCTGCTGACCCTTCTCGGCGTCCTCGCCGGACTCGCGCCCGCATCCCGCGCGATGAAGATAAAACCTGTGGATGCGATGAGAGACGAATAAAAAACACACCAAATATGAAAAAGGCAGTCAAGTACATCATTCTCTCGCTCGCCGCCCTGGCGGTGATAGGGACTTTCGTATTCCTTTTCAAGAAATCGCGCCCGGAAGTTGTTGTGTATCAAGAACTGGAGGCGAAACTTGCGGATATCCGCCGGACGACGGTCGTCACCGGAAAGATAGAGCCCCGAAACGAAGTCAACATCAAGCCGCAGATAAACGGCATCATATCTGAACTCTACAAGGAGGCCGGACAGACGGTCAAGGAAAACGAGGTCATCGCCCGTCTCAAGGTGATCCCCGACATGTCGTCCCTCAGCGCTGCCGAGTCTCGAGTCAGGCTCGCCGAACTCAACCTGAACCAGGCCAAGATCGACTTCGACCGCGAGAAGACTCTCTATGACAAGAATCTGGTGAGTGCCGAAGAGTATGATAAGGTGGTGCAGACATACAATCAGGCCAAAGAGGAACGTGCCGCCGCCCAGGATGCACTTGAAGTGATCCGTGACGGAGTGTCCTCGGCCAACGCCACCGGCAGTTCGACGCTGGTCCGTTCCACCATCAGCGGGCTGATCCTGGACATCCCCGTCAAGGTCGGCAACTCCGTTATCCAGGCCAACACCATGAACGACGGAACCACCGTGGCCACAGTCGCCGACATGTCCGACCTCATCTTCGACGGCAACATAGACGAGACCGAAGTCGGCTCTCTCACCGAGGGTATGGACATCCTCATCACGATAGGCGCACTGCCTGGATTCAGTACGGAAGCCGTCTTGGAGTACATCTCCCCTAAGGCGGTGGAGAACAACGGCACCAACCAGTTCGAGATCAAAGCCGCAGTCAAATCCGACGGCCGCTACAAGATCCGTTCGGGCTACAGCGCCAATGCCGAGGTGGTCCTGCAGGAGGCGGACGGGGTGCTCAGTGTGCCGGAGAGCAGTCTCGAATTTGAGGAGGACAGCTGTTTCGTGTACAAGCTTACCGCACCTCAGGAATTCGTCCGCACCCCGGTCACTACCGGGCTCAGTGACGGAGTCAACATCGAGATCAAATCCGGGCTGAAGGCCGGCGACAAGGTGCGCGGGCCGAAGGTCCTCAAAAACGAGTAGCCATGAGAAAGTCAACTCCGGCGGCAGTGCTTTGCCTGCTGTGCATGGGCCTGCCCGCAGTGGCACAGAGCGGGCCGTGGAGCCTGTCCGACTGTATAGACTATGCTCTCTCGCACAACATCACAGTCCAGCAGAGCGGCATCACCGTCTCGCAGCGCGAGATAGAGCTCAACACTGCCAAGAGCCGCATGCTCCCTGGCATCAGCGCCTCAGCTTCGGAGAATTTTTCTTTCGGGCGCGGCCTCACTTCCGACAACACCTACACCAACTCCAATACGAGTTCCACATCTTTCAGTCTCGGTGGCGAGATTCCCGTGTTTCAGGGGCTTGATATTGTCAACGGCATAAAACTAAGCAAACTGAACCTCTCATCGGCAACGGCAGACCTGGAGAAAGCGCGCGATGACATAAGGGTCGCTGTGGCTCAGGCTTATGCGCAAATCCTTTATAATGAGGAGATTCTTGAAGTTTCCGAGTACCAAGCGGAGCATGACGCGTCCCTTCTGGAGCAGATGCAGGCCAGGCGTGACGCCGGAAAGGCAAGCGATGCCGAGGTGGCGGCCCAGAAAGCCACTCTCGCTCAGAGCGAACTCTCCCGCACGCAGGCGCAGGGCAATCTCATACTCTCCAAGCTGGAACTTACCCAACTTCTGGAGCTCCCGTCCCCGGACGGGTTCGAGGTGGTGCGCCCTTCGGCTGACGCACTTGAAATAAAGCTGCTTGACAGCCCTGAAGTGATCTATGACATGGCCTTAGGCATCAAACCATCCGTGCTGTCCTCCTCCATTCAGGTTGAGGCCGCCAAGGTCAGTGTAGCCAAGGCCAAAGGCGCCTATCTGCCGACCCTTTCCTTGAGCGGCGGCATCGGCACCAACTATTACACCACTTCCAATGTGCAGTCTCCGAGTTTCGGGGAACAGCTGCGCAACAACTTCAGCCAGTACATCGGAGTTTCGTTGAATGTGCCGATCTTCTCCCGCTTCTCCACCCGCAATGCGGTGCGCGGCGCCGAGCTGAACCTGCGCAATTCCGCTCTCCAGCTGGAGAGCGTCAAGAAGAGCCTCTACAAGGAGATCCAGCAGGCTTACTACAACGCCCTCACCTCGCAGTCCCGTTATGCGAGCAGCCGTGAGTCCTCATCGAGCGCGGAGCAGTACTATCAGATGATAGAGCAGAAGTACCTTGCGGGCAAGGCCGGCATCACCGACTACAACGATGCCAAGAACTCATATCTCAAGGCAAAATCCGAGTTCCTGCAGGCACGCTACGAATGCCTTTTCCAGACGGAACTCCTTGATTTCTACAAAGGCGGGGAGATAGTCTTCTGACAGAGGATTTCTCGAAAAAAATCAGCATATTTGTGTCCCGAAACTTACTTGTTGACAATGAAAAAAACCGTTCTTGTCTCCGGCGGGGCCGGATTCATCGGGAGCCATGTGACCGTGGAGCTCTCCCAGGCCGGCTACGAAGTGGTCGTGGCCGACAACATGTCAAACTGTGACGAGACCAACTACGAGGGGGTCTGCCGCATCCTCGGCAAGCGCCCTCCGTTCGTGAAGATGGACTTCTGTGACCTCGCCGCCGTGGAGAGGCTCTTCGATGACTACAAGATAGACGCCGTGATCCATTTCGCCGCCTACAAGGCTGTAGGGGAGTCTGTAGCGGATCCGCTCAAATACTACCGCAACAATCTCCTCTCGTTCATCAACATAGTCGATGTCGCCAACCGCAAGGGCGGCTGCAATGTGCTTTTCAGCTCTTCCGCCACCGTCTACGGCGAGCCGGACGATCTTCCTGTGACGGAAGAATCGCCACGCCAGAGCGCGACCTCCCCTTACGGCAACACCAAGCAGATCTGCGAGGACATCCTGCGAGACTCTGTCCGCGCCTATCCGGGCATCAAAGGCATAGCTCTCCGCTACTTCAATCCTATCGGAGCCCACCCGTCCGCCCTTATCGGCGAGTTGCCTCGCGGGGTGCCGAACAACCTCGTGCCGTTCATCACGCAGACGGCCATCGGCAAGAGAGAGTGCCTGTCTGTCTTCGGCAACGACTATCCGACTCCTGACGGCACCTGCCTGCGGGACTATATAGATATAGTAGATCTCGCCAAGGCCCATGTCTGCGCCGTGGATCGCATGGTGGAGGGCAAGATGAAGGACGGGTACGAGATTTTCAATATCGGTACCGGGCGTCCGGTTTCCGTCCTGGAGCTGATCAAGTCTTTCGAGAAAGTGAACGGGGTCAAGCTGAACTGGAAATTCGCCCCGCGCAGGGCGGGAGATGTGACGGCCGTGTGGGCCGACCCGACTCTGGCCGAGAAGGAACTCGGCTGGAAGGCGCAGCGCAGTGTGGACGAGACCCTCGCCGCGGCCTGGGCCTGGGAGAAGCGGCTCTCCGGACGGGAGTGATGTTTGTCGGGCTTATAAGCGACACTCACGGAGTGTTCAGCGACGCCTTCAGGAAGTTCCTTGAGCCCGTTGATGTGATCTGGCATGCCGGCGATTTCGGCGGTGGCGAGACTTTCGTGGACTCCATAGCGTCATTCAAACCGCTCGTGGGGGTCTACGGCAACTGCGACGGGCAGGACATACGCTTCCGCTTCCCGCGATTCCAATACATGGAGGAGCAGGGGCTGCGCATCCTGATGACCCACATCGGAGGCTCTCCCGGGCACTATTATCCGGAGGCTGCCGAACTTATCGACTCGTATCGCCCGGATGTCTTCATCTGCGGTCATTCGCACATACTCAAGGTGATGCGTGACCAGAAGCGGAACTTGCTCTATATCAACCCTGGAGCTGCCGGGGTGCAGGGCTGGCAGGTGATGCGCACCGCGCTCCGGTTCAAGATCGGCGACGGCGGGATCCGGGAGATGGAAGTTTTTGAAGTGCCACGAAATCAAGGATTATGAACCTGAAGTCACTGGCTAAAGATACTGCGATCTATGGCCTGAGCAGCATTGTCGGGAGGTTTCTCAACTACCTCCTCGTCCCGCTCTATACATATAAGATAGCTGCCGGCAGCGGCGGCTATGGCATTGTCACGAATCTCTATGCCTACACGGCCCTGTTTCTCGCCATCCTGACATTCGGGATGGAGACGACCTTCTTCCGCTTCGCCGGCAAGGAGGGGGAGGACGACAGGATGGTGTACAGCACCGCGCTGCGCATGGTCGGCTCTGTCGGGTTGGCTTTCCTTGTGCTGGTTTTCCTGTTTCTCGGCCCGATTTCCGGGGCTATGGGCTATTCCGACCACCCGGAGTACATTGGCTGCTTCGCCCTCATCACCGCGCTTGACGCGTTCCAGGCCATAATGTTCAGCCGTTTGCGTCAGCAGCACAGGCCGCTGCGCTTCATGGCTCTGAAGTTTGCCTACATCATCCCGAGCATCGCCATCAACCTGCTGCTCTTCCTTGTCCTCGACAAGGTTCCGGCCCTGCAGGGGGTGTATGAACGTTTCAACGGGGGAGTCGGCCTGATATTTTTCGCCAACCTGCTCTGCACTTCGGCTGTGATGCTGGCTTTCATCCCGGAACTGCGCGGCATACGCTTCGGCTTCGACCGGGAGCTCGCCCGCCGCATGCTCCGTTACACCTGGCCGCTGCTGCTGCTGAGCCTGGTCGGCATACTCAACCAGGTCGCCGACAAGATTCTCTACCCGCGCCTCGTGCCGGGCGAGGAAGGCATGGTGCAGCTGGGCATCTATGGGGCTTGCGTGAAGATAGCGATGATAATGTCCCTGTTGACACAGGCTTTCCGTTATGCGTACGAGCCGATAGTCTTCGGCTCCGGCAAGGACCGCAACAGTCCCGGGACGCTCGCCGACGGCATGAAGTACTTCATAATCTTCACCTTGCTCGCCTTCCTGGCGGTGATGTTCTACATGCCGCTTCTCAAATACTTCGTGGGCCGTTCCTACTGGGAGGGTATGGGTGTGGTGCCGATAGTGATGGCGGCGGAGATTTTCATGGGGATATACTTCAACCTCTCGTTCTGGTACAAGCTCACCGACCAGACATGGTGGGGCGCCGTCATAAGCGCCGCCGGTGCGGTCGTGATGATCGCGGTCAACGTGATCTTCGTCCCGAAGGCGGGGTACTGGGCCTGCGCGTGGGGCGGTTTCGCCGGCTACGGCACTGCCATGCTGCTGAGCTGGGCGATAGGACGCAAGCGCTACCCTGTCCCGTATGACGGCAGAACCATCGCCAAGTATGTCATTTTGGCAGTATTATTGTATATGCTGTCAGGGCTCCCTGACAAATTGTCGGACAATGTGCCTCTGGCCCTGACTCTTGTGCTCAATACAGTCCTCCTGGGCCTGTATTGCCTGCCTCTGGCGAGGACATTCATCAGAAAACGAATCAAAAAACAATAGGACAATGAAACATTTCATCACAAAAACCATCTGCTGCCTCGGCGCCGTCGCGCTTGTGTGCAGTTGCGGCAACAATGCCAAAAAGGCGGAGCAGAAAGCCGCCGAGCAGGCCGCCGCAGACTCGGTAGCCGCAGCGGAACAAACACAGAGAATAATGGAAAAAATCGCACAGCTCCCGGAGGAACCGGTATTTGACATCATCACCAGCATGGGTGTCATCAAGGTCAAGCTCTACTCCAAGACCCCTAAGCACCGTGAGAATTTCGAGAAACTCGCCCTCGGCAAGTTCTATGACGGGATTCTCTTCCACCGTGTCATCGACGGGTTCATGATCCAGACCGGCGACCCTCTCAGCAAGGATCCGGCCAACAAGGACCGTTTCGGCACCGGCGGACCGGGCTACAATGTGCCGGCGGAGTTCGTGCCGGAATACACCCACAAGAAGGGCGCGCTCGCGGCCGCAAGGCGCGGGGACGCGGCCAATCCGCTCAAAGAGTCTTCAGGCTCCCAGTTCTATATCGTGCAGGATCCGGTGAACTGCGCCCAGCTTGACGGGGACTATACCGTGTTCGGAGAGACAATCGACGGACTGGACGTCATAGACAAGATTGCGGCGGTGGCTACGGACCGCCGCGACTGCCCGCTTCAGGACGTTAAGATTATTACGATAAAACTTGACGACAAGCAATAGTTTGGCACAGTAATTGTAATAATTTTTATCGAATAGTTTTTTCATAGGTTTAATTTTAGGTTAGAATTGCCGAGAGTTCTCGTTGTGAAACGAGAACTCTTTGTTTATGTAAGCGGCAAAGAAAAAGTTGCCGCAGATTTGGCAGAGATTTTTGAGGATAGATGTCTTTTTGAAGAAGGAGTGTGCCGGTGGCACATGACTGATGAAAAAAGGAATATT
>OIWT01002929.1_pt1 | contig 16511 bp, 16 predicted proteins | sample 1587701 | NCBI WGS metagenome assembly OIWT01 (sample SAMEA3888904, study PRJEB22519) | human gut metagenome | biome: human gut; feature: human-associated habitat; material: faeces | place: Denmark | collected 2009
TATATCACCCAGTCGAACAGTTATTGCTGCCGACTTTAAGTCGCTGTATTGCTAGCGCGTGTTTGTTAGAGACAAAGTGTTTGTTGGAAACAGAGGCAACTACTTGCGTTTGATTTTGGAAAACACGATCACCTTCCTCCCCTTCTTCTCCTTCCTGACCGTTATGCTCTTCGTCTGGGCAAGCGACTGCTTCCTCGTGCTTGTCTCCTTCACGCTCGTCCGTTTCTCCACTTCGTCTCCCTTGTCCTTCTCACTCTTCCCACTTTCCCGTTTATCCGTCACCTTCTCTTCTCTCACACTCATCTCCTTCTCTTCTCTCACATCCATCTCCTTCACACCCTCTCTCTTATCCTTCATATCCTGATAGTTCACCGCGATGTTCTTCGTGAACCGGTCTACACCTCACGCCACGCGCCTACTCCCACTCTTGTACCGATAGCACACGAACACCGTGCTGTCGTCGTTCGTCAGGTTGCGCAGCTCCGTCAGGTACTTCCGGTACACGCGCCGCATCGTGATGTTCGCGTTGTCCTTCTTCTCCCACTGCTTCGTCCACGACCGCGCGTACTCCGACGGCGGGTGCGGAACGTCCACGGCGAACGACTGCGTCACCAGCGCGAACTGGAAGCCCAGCCAGCGCAGCGTCTCCACCCACTGCACCTTGTTGTAGCCATAGTTGATGAAGCGGTCGTCGAACAGCGGGAGGAAGGCGGAGCGCCGCACCATCAGGTAGGGCTCCTGGAACACGTGGTTGAAGCACTGCTTGAACAGGAAGCGCGTGGAGGCGGGCAGCGTGTACCAACCATCTACCATGTAGTTCTAGAATCGACAGAATCATCGGAACAAACATGCGTAAACGACTCGGGGCGGAAGGTGGAGCACTCCTCCGCCTCCACGCACGCCGCCAGCTGGGTCTTGTTGCGCGGGATGAGGGGAATCACCTTCTCCACGCAATCCTGGAAGGAGGAGCAGTCCCGAATCACCTTCTTCTTCAGCGAGAAAGCGGGCAAGATCAGTGCCAAGTGCTCGTTGCGCAGCATGCTGTAGGGCAGTGTGACGAGGTCGTGGTAGGCACTGGCAACAGGCCACATGTCCATGTCCAACACGAGGAAGTGTGTGGTTAGCGTGTTTTGGATGGCGATGTTGCGAAGACGGTTGATGGGGTAGATGCGCTCCGCATTGTCGACGCAGGTGCGGCGATACGGCAGGCCGTCTTCTTTGCCGTAGATGACGGAGGAGGCGTCGATGTCGCTGATTAACGAGATCGGCTGGTAGTACACGACGCAGTTGTGTGGAGCGGTCTGCGTGTAGGTGACGATGCGGAAGCGGCGAGGGAGAGGCGTGTTGCGGATGAAGTGGGCGAATACGGCCTCATCGCGCTCGTCCTGCAGAAAGACAGCCGCACTGATGGGACTAGCGTTCAGAATGCAAAGGACAGCGTACCCGTCCCAACGGGCCAAGAGATGAGGAAAGTAAAACAGGCGCTCAATCCTATTCTGTAACGACCGCTTCGAGTGACGCACGACGTTTGGGTGATGATCGATATGTCGAAGTCCGTTGACGAGGAAGGAATGACTATGTCGGAGGAGAGAGGCAGGGCTACTCTTCGTTTTGCGAAATCCACCCTTTGTGTCCCGGTTTCCCTCGTACGCGTGGAGGGAGTGCGACTGCTTCACCGAAAACTCATCATCAAACCCGTTCATGGGCACGGGTCCGGAGAGACTGTACATCGCGTCTCGGTACTTGTCGAAGATGGCAGGCTTCTCCCGCAGCTCCTCCGGAGAGGAGTGTGATTGGCGAAGGGCTTCCACCATGTTGAACTCGTAAGACGCCGCATCTTCGGTTTCCTCACGCGCGATATCAATGTCCCCTTGAGTTGAGCTTCAATGTCATAACTCACGGAAAAGAGAATCCATACTGCTGTCAACCAGCCGATACTGCTTCAGACTACATGAATGAGAAGTAACAATTCAAATGGGCCTACAGAGGCGTTGTTCGTGCCATGACAGCCCTCCTCTCAATCTGAATCAACAGCAGCAGCGCTAAAATGAAGATAATGATGCTAAGCAGTCAAAACGGGAGGGAAAAGACACAGATAGTAAAAGGCGTCCATTCTCTTCTTTTTCCGTTCCTTTCGAGGCGTATCATCCAACTCGACGTGGTCTGCTGCCTCCGAAAAGGAATGACGTCGCTGCATCAGAATTGACTGACTGTGAGGGGGAAGAGTAGTACATCTATCTCGTCCTATACGAGCAAATGACAAAATGGGATGTGAAAGGGACCCATTTGGAAACCCTCAGGGTGTTTAGCCGCTAGATGGAGACATTATGAGCGGGATACACTGTTGCAAGTGGCATACAAGTGGAAGAGCACATCATGGAAGAGAAGAAAAGGGAAGCGTTCCTACTTGCAGGAACTGCGTTCGTAGCGCAGAGAGTGCCTGTGGGAAGGAGCAAGGACGACTGTCATTCTGTTGACATGGCAAAAGCAATGCAGTTTTTCTCCGCGAAAGAATGTTCTAAACGCACCAGACTTGGTGCGTCGAATCAACGGCTCCGAAGGGGCAGGATGCTTTTCTTCAGTATTGTGTTGTACCTCATTGTACGGTCTCTATTCCAGGTAGAGAGGAATCGGAAGAACTCGATGTAGGAGCTGTTCGCACGCTGTTCTTATCCCTGTAGACAAAGGGATACTCTTGCCTTTCTATGCCTTGAAGCGACACAATAAGAATCGAATCAGTGAAACTAGCTCAATCTCAAGAAACAATGAACACTGCACAATCATTGGTTGAAATGCCATCCGGTTTCGAGGGCGCCGAGAAGATTCTGCACATCAAGATCGCCTCGGCCCAGCCAAACAGCGGGCTCCGCATGATACCGCGTCTGACTTGGGAGCGTATTCTCAGCGCTGCAAAGTGTACTATATTGAGTCAGTGCGATAACTGGTAAGTACTACATTACTCTCTCACGGGAAGGGACTGCACCGCCTTTGTGCTGAGCGAATCCAGTCTCTTTGTTTTCGACAATTACTGCATTTTCAAGACGTGCGGGAGAACGTTGCTGCTGCAGGCGCTCCCGATGATGCTGGATCTTCTGCGCGTGCGATTCTTCCCCGCGGCTGACGCATAGGGACAGGGGTTGCAGCTGGAGTACATGCTCTACAGCAGCAAAGACTATCTATTCCCTGACGAGCAGTTCTACCCGCACGGCAACTGGGAGGATTCCGTACGGACTCGGAGGGGCGCTCACCCGCAGGAAGCCTTCCTTCGCTCCTTTTTCCCCTACGAGCGCAGCACGACGCTGGGCCTGCCCTCGGGCGATCACGTGTTTCTTTTCTCCTCGTCTCCGGTCTACGCCTGCGCGAGTGACTTTTGCTCCAGCGGCAGCCAGTGGGTGGACCTCCCGCTCGCCGGTGCAGACGCCGCCTCGCCGGCCGCACGACTGATCGCCGACGAGTTCTCGGAGACGTGCAGCGGGCTGATCATCCCCGGGTCGCCCGTGTCGACGCAGCAGCCGGTGTTCTGCGAGGGCGGACTGGAGGGCGGCTTCTTCAACATGATGATGTATGACATGCGACCGGAGGTAGCGGCGCAGTTCTTCAACGACGGCGCGAAGACGGCGGAGAGCGTGACGGTGGCTGCGGCGACAGGGCGTGAGGCGTAGCAGGAGAGCGGCATTGGCGCGCTGTACCCCGGGTCGCAGGTGGACGCGTACCTGTTCGAGCCGTGCGGGTACTCGATGAACGGGCTGGCGGCGGACGGGTTCTACACCATCCACATCACGCCCGAGGCGAGCTGCAGCTACGCCAGCTTCGAGACCAACATCTACAGCAGCAACTACGTGGAGCTCGTGGAGAGAGTGCTGGCGATTTTCCAGCCTTCTGTAGGCGTGGGGCGGGCGTGTGAGGCGTAGCGTTTCTCGTTGACGTTCTGCTTCCACAAGGATATGGTGCTGGGGGACAAGTCCCCGCTGCGGGCCGAGGGGTTCAAGGGGAAGAAGCCGGGGTGCTTCTATGCGTGCACAGGCTCGTGGGCGAAGAAAAAGGAGGATTGCCTGTACTCTTTGGGCAATTACGTTCTTCGTGTGTAGTTGCTAGGTTGGGCTGTTTGTTGGAAAGGGTGTTGCATTCTAAGCAGGTGGGTGTGTTTGCATAGGAATGACAGACCCTGCTCACAGCATGGCGAGGCGAAGCAGGGATCCCTCTGAATCCCCGCTCATTTAATTCCATGCAGAACTCACAGGAAGTGCAGCGCTACTCGGGGGACTACTACGTCGTGCAGAATCCAGTGCCGATGCAGACAGCCGCCCAACCGGTTCCCAGCGATTCCACAGTGTCACAGATAGATGCAGCCGCAGCAGCAGCCCCAAACCACCGTCCTCCAACCCATCGTGGTTCATCCCGAAGCGGCTCCCGCGACACGAGAGCAACCGCCCGAGCACAAAGCGAGCGGAGATCGAGTGGTGTCCATTGAGAATCGCCCCGCCTCTGTCGGCTCGGCCCATCTCGGAAAACTGCAGATCCTTGTGCGAGGAGTCATTCCGTAGGCCCGTGAACGCGTACTGCAATACATGTCGGAGTGTCAGTCTCACAGCCACAGAGCGGGAAATCGGTTGCTGCGCATATCCCTTTTCTATTCGGCTGGTCAGCTTAACGAAGAAAGGTAACTTGTGCGATCCTCTTCTTCTTTCTCATTGGACCATTTTCGCTCTTCTTCTTGTGTTGCGACTGCGCGAAAACAACGTAGGACGAGGGAAGGGGGATCATCAGATAGTCGCCATTACTGCCCTCGTTGTCACAGCTTGATAGGGAAGGCGGGCGGAACGTATCTGTGTCCTCAACAGTGGGAATGACTGTAATCACTCACTCTCTAGCAACGAGGAGCACATCGTGGTCGTGGGAAGCAGTTAAGAAGAATGCACATGAAAGGGGCTTGTTTGTTCGACTCCAAAGGCGGCAATGAAACGCCCAGTCCAAACCACAAAACGCAAAGAAAAGCAATTGGTGTGAAAATGCTTACGCAACTTGCTTCTCAGCTGAGAAAGATCCACGTGGACAACGCGGATTCGATGGACTACTCGTCCATCCTGTTTTCGCCCAGCCAGGCGAAACGGTACAGTATGCAGTCGATTTACGCGATGGGACGGAACGGCATCATGGAATTGATCCGAATTGACGACACCTTCGCTCGCTTCGAGGAAACGCTGTTTGGCAACAAGATGGCTTCCACGGACCGCGGACTCCTCACGGACGAGGAGAATGAGGAGATTGACAACCAAGTCCGCGACTACCTGTTCAGCGTCTCTCCTTATATGCTACTGAAATCGACGCAGAAGACGCTGGAGTACCTGATCCGTCGCTTTAGCATCCACACATTCAACGCGGAGGACTTCTTCCTGGCGGTGCTGCCGTTCCACGAGACGACGCTGTTTCCCCGAGTGGTTCAGATCTGCAGCCTGAAGAGCCACCTGTTTGACTTCTTGGCGAGCGTGAAGAAGTCGGGCACGCCCATCGTGCGCTCCTCCCTGTCGTACCAGTGCATGAAGGACTTCGCGCTCCTCGAGTTCATCCTCAACGGGCTACGCAGCCTGAACGAGCACGGCACCATCCCCGTGGTGCATCTGACGCTCCTCTGCTCGCTGGTGGTGGACATTTCGCGTTCCGGCAAGCTGCGGGAGGAGTACGTCCGCGCACTGATCGCCTTCGCCTCGAAGGGCTTCGCCTCCGCGAATTCCGAGTTCCAGGCGACGGGCCTGCTCATCCTCGCGCAGGTGGCCGTGAACGTGAGTCTGAACAACGAAATCATCACGGCGTGTCTGAACAGCATCCTGCGCAACGCGGATTGCAACATGAGCCAGCTGGTGGAGTGCCTGCTCCTCCTCTTCCGCAACAACGCCGCCTACACGATCCCGCTCGAGACGGCCGAGTCCTTCCTGAAGAACCCCACATTCGCGATGTCCCTGTCCAAGCTGGCGGAGCGCGTCTCCGTGTTCTCCATCATCGCGGCGCTCGCTCCGGCGCACTGTCAGCTGCTTCTCCGCGACGACTCCACCATGCCGCAATTGACCGCCATTGCGGGCTGTCTGCGCGAGAGCGAGGCCGCCGAGTACATCTCGCTCTACCTGACGCAGCTCGCCCAGCGCCTGCAGACCGACGCCGCTCCCGCGGTTCTAGACCGCTCGCACTCCGTGCTGCTGGCGCTCAGCGCGCAGTTCTCCCAGGCGTTCGACGAGTTCATCGGCGGGCTGCCCGCCGACGCGCCGCTCAAGCAGCAGGCCTCCGCGGTGTTCAGCGGCGGCTGCCACATGCTGCTGAAGAACGGGCGCTCGCTGTTCCTGAGCATCGCCTCGGACGACGCCGCGACGCAGGAGGAGGTCTGCGAGCTGCTCGTGGCGCAGCTGGAGAGCCCCGTGGAGGCGGAGAAGGAGTTTGTGCGCAACAGTCTTGCCACGCTGCTGCGCGGTGGACAGCTGCCTCTGCTGGCGCGCATCCTCGCCGCGGGCGAGCAGCTGTTGACCGTGTTCCCCGCCGACCAGCTCGCCGCGCTGCTGCTGGAGGTGCTGAGCGCGCTCCACGCCCGGCGTTTCCTGGCCGACGCCGCTGCGTTGCCCGTACTGGAGAAGGCGCTGAGCCTGCTGAGCGAGCCGCTGCGCCCGCAGCTGGCGGTGCTGGCCCCCGCGGCGGCGTTGGACACGCTGTGCCTGTTGTTGCACTTTTTGCTGGAGTGCTCTGGGCCTGCCGCGCCGCCGTCTGCGCGCTGCTGCCCGCGCTGCCCGTGCCCTTCGCCGCACACCTGCACGTCGACCCCGCGCAGTCGCTGAAGGCCACGCTCGCCACGCTGACGAAGGCGCTGGAGGCGGCGGACGTGCCGGCCGTGGCGGCGCTGACGAAGGCGATGCTGAAGGAGGACTCGCCCGTGGCGCTGTTCTTCGCGCAGGCGGTGCTGGCCTATGTGACGCACGCCGCAAAGCCGAGCACGCTGCCGGTGGCGAACCTGCTGATGGACTACGCGAAGCGCGTGCTGGCGGCGACGCCGGCGGAGGTGAGTGCGCGCGTGAAGCTGACGACGGAAGCGATCTCTTCACCGAAGACGAAGGTGCTGACGGGTGAGACGCTGGAGGTGGCGGGAGTGAGCCGCGTGCAGGCGGTGCTGCAGCTGGCGTTCCAGTGCATGAAGGCGATGAAGTCGGTGAACAAGAACCAGACCGACTTCGAGCAATGCCAGAAGGAGGCGTGCAACGCGTATTCGGTGCTGCACTTCTGCTATACGGAGTTCACCCCGCAGAGGAGCTTCTTCATGGTACTGGCCAACGCCGTGTGTTCCGACGTGTGGAAGAAAACACCCTCGCTGCCGTTCATGTCCATGCTGTCCTTCTCCAACAAAACGCCCATCGTGATGCACTGCCTGAACAAGCTGGCGGGGCTGATCCCCGAGATGACCATCACGCTATCAGTGCTGGAGAACCTGTTGATGTGCGTGATGAGCCATCTCGCTGACCCTGTGATGGGTGTGCGCTCCACCGCGCTGCTGGTGCTGGAGGCGCTGAAGAAGGTGGCCACGGACGCGTCGACGGACAGCCAGAAGAAGCGCAAGAACAGCCTGGACACGAGCGAGCAGAAGCTGCGCGTGGAGGCGGCGATGACGGACGCGGAGAAGCGCGTGGTGCTGCTGCAGTTGCTTCAGTTCATCCTCTCCTGTCGCAACGACATTCGCGACGACGGCAAGCTCTTCGCCATCAAGCTGAACGTGCTGCTCACCGCCGCCAGCCCCGCTGTGCCCACGCTGCCGCTGTCCGCCGTGCTGCTCCCGCTGATCCTCGCGCGGCCCGCGCGGGCGCAGCGCACGGCGTATCTGACGCTGTTCGCGAAGCTGCCGTACCACCCGTCGTCCGAAGAGGCCGTCATCGCCGCCTGCAAGAACACCTTTGTTGCTCTTCAGGCCGTCAGTGAGACTGCCACTGAAACTGCCACTGCTGAAGAAACTGTCAACGAAACTGCCAATGAAACTGTCAGCGTAACTGCCACTGCCAGTGAAACGGTTGATGATGCGAATGCAGAAGGGACGGACGAGATGGCGGTGGAGACGGCGCCGAGAGAGGTGGAGGTGGCGCTGCTGGAGGAGTGGCGCGCGGTGCTGCGCGTGTTCTTCCAGGCAATGGCCAACACCACCACGCACCACGAGGAGTTCAAGCAGGTGCTCTACACGCTCATGCGCCAGCCCTGCGTGCTCCTGCACCGCGGCGAGCGCCACGCAGCCATCGCCGACGTGCTCGCGGCCATCACGCCGGGTGTGTTCGCGGCGATGAACCCGGCGGAGCGTCTGGTGCTGGTGCACAGCCTGCTGCTGCTGGTGCCGCAGCACCGCGCGGTGGACGCCGTGGCCATCTACCAGACCATCAACCAGTTCGACGTGAGCCTGGGCCTGATGGCGGACGAGTGCCGCACCATCCTCGCCATGCCGGTGGGCACCCCGGGGGAGGAGAGCCTGCAGGTGCAGCTGATCACCGCGCTGGTGGAGACCATCACGCGCAGCGCGCGCTTCGCCGGCGACGTGCAGGTGCTGGACGTGCTGCAGAAGATGCTGGAGCGGTTGGTGGGCGTGGTGCGCGCGCACCGCCCGCAGAAGGACAGCATCGCCGCGGAGGAGCACGGCGCGGCGCGCGCGGAGAAAGAGCAGGTGGTGAGCGACCACCTGGGCGTGTTCTACCCCATTCAGCTCACGCTGGAGGCGCTGTACGGGCTGGTGAAGCAGTCACGCGAGAAGGAGGTGGTGCTGGAGGAGGACGCGGCGCGCGCGCAGCCGGGCAGCAAGCGCGCCCGGCGCAACAGCGTGTCGATCCAGACGGAGATCAGCCTGTCGCCGCAGCTGCTGGTGGACATCGTGTCGTTCGACCTGACGGCGCAAATCAGCCGGGCCAGCCTGCTGCTGATGGCGACGCTGGCCTCGCTGAAGGTGTCGGCGATCGACGCGTGCCTGTTCCAGTGCTTCGAGAGCCTGGCGGCGCGCGTGACGCAGGAGCAGGACGAGGAGTCCTTCCGCGTGATGACCAGCGTGATCTCCTTCTGTCTGCGGTCCTTCACCGACGCGCACAAGATGCTGCACATCTGCCAGATCTTCCTCTCGTGCGTGCCCTTCATTCCCTACTCGCAGAGCGTGCAACTGCTCGACGCGCTCCTCGGCAGCGTCTCCCTTCGCTACGTCGGTCACATCATCCTCTATCTCCTCCTCCTCTCCCACGGCGTGGCGCTGCAGGACGGCCCAAGCCTCATGGACTCGGAGGACCTGGAGAAGCGTCGGCAGTCCTTCGCCGCCAACGCCGCGCGTTTCATCAGCTCCATCTTCCTTGGCATCTCGCTCAACCCGCAGATCCAGGCGCTGGGCGTGCTGGCCTGCTTCGCGGAGATGGTCACCGAGCCGGCGAACCGCGGGAATGTCGGCAAAGCCAACCGCACGCGCGAGCTGGCGGAGGTGCTGCTAGAGACGCTGCCCGTGGCCGCGTGGGACATGGACCGCGCGGTGGACGTGTGTTCCGCCGTGGTGGAGTTCGTGCGCACCATCGTGTCGAGCCAGAGCTTCATCAACACAGTGGTGAGCAACCAGAAGGAGGACGCTCAGGTGATCCAGCAGTTCTTCATCCAGATCATCGAGCACCTGCTGCTGTTGTTGCAGAACACCAGCGCCAGCAAGGAAGCCATCGGCGAGGTGGCGCGCGGGCGCGCGAAGACGGAGGAGGAGGTGGCGCACATCGTGCAGTACCGCGCGCTGGAGGCGGCGCTGTACGATTGCGTGACGGTGATGAGCGAGGTGATGAGCGTGCAGTCGCTGCTGAGCGTGCTGAGCGTGCTGATCTGCCACGACGACAGCAATCTGCGCAAGCGCGCACTGATCATCCTGAACAAGAAGCTGAGCGAGGGCGTGGAGGACCTGACGGAGAGCGAGTGCGATCAGTACATCGGCTTCGTGGCGGACCTGGCGGGCATCTGCAACAACCCCGAGGAGTCCTGCGTGAACAAGCAGACGGCGCTGCTCTCGCTCCACGTGCTGGTGCAGTTCTTCGCGGCCAGCCGTCCCGAGGCGTTCCTGCCGTCGGTGCACACGGTGGTGAAGATCATCACGACGACCACCGACACCTCCAGCGAAGCCCAGGCCATGAAGGGCTCCGCGTACATCGTGCTGTCCATGCTCTGCTCGCAGCTCGGTGTGAAGATGCTGCCCTTCCTGCCGCGCATCCTTCCGCCGCTGCTGACAGACCTCGCCGCCACGTGCGACAAGGTGGCGGCGCTGAAGGCGGAGGTGGCGACACTGCCGGCGGAGGAGGAGGCGGTGCTGCAGCAGCGCCAGAAGCAGCTGGACGAGGCGTACGTGCTGATTCAGGGTCTGATCAGCTCGCTGACCTCCGTAGTGACGTACCAGGGCATGCTGCTGTCGGCGTACCTGCGCAAGATGCTGGTGGTGGTGTTAGCGCCCGTGCTGGTGGCCTCGGACAAGCCGGTGGTGGGCAACGCCATCCACGTGCTGTTCACGCTGCTGAGCGAGAACATCGGCGAGCGCGTGCTGCTCCCGGCAGTGTACGACGCGGGCAAGGAGATCGACCGCGACTCTGCCGACAGTCTGTGCGGGCTGTACGACCTCGTCAAGTGTGTCTGCGACACGATGAGCGAGTCCGCCATGGCCCAGCACCACGAGCGGCTATGGGCCTTCTGCGTGAGCGGGCTGGAGACGCGCAGTCGTTGGGATGCGGCGCGGGCGGACGCGGACCGCGTGGAGAAGGCGGTGGTGCGCGCGATGGTGGCGATTTGCCTGAAGCTGAACGAGGTGCAGCTGAGCGCGCTGCTGGTGCGCACGGTGAGCTGGCTGGAGGAGAAGTCGGTGGCCAACGTGGACGCGAGCGGCGAGGGCAAGAGCGTGGCGGAACAGGAGCTGCCGCCGACGTCGAAGGCGATCCCCGTGTTCACGCTGGTGGTGGAGCTGAGCGAGACATTCAAGTCGATCTTCACGCCGTTCTACGGGCAGTTCTTCCAGATCATGGTGAACTTCGTGGAGGCGTTCAACAAGAGCTGCCGTCGCGACGCGCCGTCAACGCCGAGCCGCGTGCTGCTGTTCAAGCTGATCAAGCTGGTGGTGCTGGCCTTCTACAAGTGCTTCCTGTACAACAGCGAGGGCTGGATCGACGAGGAGAAGTTCAAGATGGCCTCCGTGCCGCTGGTGAAGATGCTGGGCGCCTACTTCGTGCCGGACTATGCCACGGAGTACGCCAAGTTCGCCTCCAGCTTCGTCATCCCGACGGTGGTGCAGCTGGTGGTGTGCACGAGCGGACACGACGACTGGTGGATCGGCTTCAACCACGAGGTGCTGATCCAGACGCGCTCGCCCGTGAAGGAGGTGAAGCTGGCGGCGATGAAGGTGATCCACGAGTGCTTCGCGCGCATGTCGCAGGAGTACTTGCCGCTGCTGCCCGACACCATTCCCTACCTGGCGGACCTGCTGGAGGACGAGGACGCGCAGGTGGAGAAGGCGGCGCAGGACCTGAGAGTGCAGCTGGAGTCCGTGTCGGGCGAGGAGTTGACGTCGTATTTGACCATGTGGTGTGTTTGTTGCAGCAAACAGGGGAGAGAAAGAAAGGGATAAGCGCTTTGCGGTTGGCGGGGTACTCGCACCCGAAGGTGTTCTTGTACCACTTGTGGTGCTGGATGGCGCGCGGACCGATGTTGGCGATGGTGAAGAAGGCGAAGGTGAAGCCCGCCAGGTCCCACGTGAGGACTGCATAGCCGATCCACTCCACACACTCGCCGAAGTAGTTCGCACCCGACACGTACTCGAACATCCCGCCATGGGGGATCTTGTACCCCGAGCTGTGATCCTCCCGCAGGCGACGAAGAATCGCGTCCGCGTTCCAGTTGATCCCCATGCCCACAACGAAGACGATCGCGCCAAGGATGAATTGCGGATCGTACAGCCAGGACACGGAACGCGTTGTGCACGGCACCAAATGGTACACGGTTTGGATGTATCCGTTTAGGAGACAGAAGACGACAGCCATCACAAAGATCTCCGTAGGGGTGTTCTTGCCGTTCCGTAACCGGAAGGGGTAGATGAAGGACCTAGTCGTCAGCAGCGGAAGAGAGGACTACCTGTACAAATAGTGGAACATGTAGAAGGCGAGACAAATCACGCTGACGTAATGGGCCTTCGCTTCTTCCAGATGGAGAAGGATGGACACAAAGGGAATGAGGAAGGAAGGGCACTCCTGCAGAATCCACGCCACCTTCGCGGGAATCGAGCCGAAATAGTGCTTGTGGGTGTCTGCGTAGCGTCCGTACCATGCAGGCAGGAAGAGAAGGATGAGGAAGACGGAGATTCCAATGCCGATAAGAACGAAGCATATCGTCGTGGCGACCGAACAGTCGAGGAAGGAGACCATTCTCGCAGTCGCTGTGCAACAAACAGAAGGAATTAGTAGATCTCAAGAGGACGATCATTCCAGCCGTAGACGCAGCGGTACTTGTAGTAGCTACTCACTGACAAACCACTCATTCATCTACATTCTCTGGACCTCGTCAGCCACCTTCTGCTGCACCTCGTCCACATACGCATTGAATCCCTCCTCGTCTCTCGCCATCTTCTTCACCTCCACCGGCGCGCCGCACACGGACATGAGCTGGTTCTTGAATGGAATCGGCAGGCCGAAGCGACCCATGATGATGCCCATCGCGCATTGCCACTTTCTGGCCGTCTTCTCCAGACACTTCGGGACCAGCGTCAGCAGACGGGAGTTACCGAACTGGTACACGGGAACGATCGCCGTGCCCGTCTCCACCGCAGCGCGAATGAATCCCTTGCGACCCGAGAACTTGACCATCTCCTTCTTCGGCTCGTTGATGTACATTCCGGCGATTCCGTCCACCACCACGGCGCAGGAGCCCTGCGTGAGAGTCTTGCGGAGATTGGCATTCGTGGCGGTCACGCAGCCTATCCACTTGAGGATGGCGGAGTAGAGAGGAATCATGAGGGCGCTACCCGTGGTGAGCGAGTGGGGTGAAGGAGACAGGAGAAGAACAATTGGGATATGTAACAGGGAACATAGGGAGAGAAGTGCGGGAAGGCGAATCCCGACACAATGCAGCCAATAGGCGTCCTAGGAATGACAGCAACCGGAAAGACGCACACTCCGTGGGGATACTCCGCATAGAGATAGTGCTGCTTCGTATCTAGCTTGTGATCGAAAATAATGGAGCTGTGTATAACGGAGAAGGCATTACCGTACTAAGAGAAGTAGTCGAAGAGGGAATCCCACATCTTCCACTGCAGTACGTCCCTATCGTATACCTTCACAGGGATCAGCAGCGTCAGGAAAGACAGGGCAAAAATGACTAGAGTAAACACTCACACACGGCAAGTACTTCTAGCACGAACAGAGTACCATCCAATCACACACAGAATCATGAGGAAGGGGACGATACCCGCAAACAGGAAGTTGATGCACATGGCCAGCAGTTCTCCATACCACGGCTGCTTCGATCCTCCATTCTCCGACATGAAGTAACGGACTCCAGCAACATGGTCAATCGATCCCTTCGGCTCCACGTACTGCACCTTCGTTTCCTTGCTAGCCATGAGCCCGATCGGCCTGTAACACTCACATCTCCTCCCACTTCTTATCCTTATCCCACTTCACAAGAACTTCAGCCGGCTTGCTCATCCTTACGCGTTTTTTCTGCTTTCTTCGTTCTTCGTCCAAAAGAGGACCTATTTTTGGCAGTTGATGAACTGCATTATGAACACGGTACTGCACACCATCGAACACTGGTGATTCAAAGGGAGAGGGTAAGCGGAGTATCGCCCTTCCCATTCATGTCTCTAGTGAACAACAGTTTCCTTATTGTTGAAGACAGCACCGCCAAAAACAAATGGGCAATTGTGGAGCGCGTGAATGTGAGCGATGGAGACGGGATTGAGGATAGAATCAGTACTACTACCTGTGTGTGCAGCTGGGACGGGATTCGTACCGTTCGCTGAAGGGCGCGTCAATCTCATGCAGTCGCGGCCTTCTGGAACTGATTGCGGGTCAGAAGGAGCTCGTCGAAAGAGCATAAGTCAATTAACTAATTTATGCATAGAAATTGGAGCAGTGCAAAACGGTCAACGATTTGGCCCGGGAGTTGCAGTTGCTGATTGAAAAGCTGCAGCTCAACTCACAATCTGCGAAACAATTCGATGTAATGGGATTTGAGACCATTTAGAGGTAGGCTCCACCGTTTCACTACTACAACGCGGTTCTCCATGATATTGAATCCCTCGGTTGGAACAACATCTCCTCCATAAGCGATACGCTGCAGAGAATCACGATCGTTGTGCCCGATCCTTCGAATCGTTCCCATGACGTCACAATCACTCTTCCCGCTTCCTACCCAGAGGGTACACCTCAGTGCCAACTGGGTCTTCCACAGAAAGTGGCCTTCCAGTGGAAACGGACGAATCCCCTCTCCTCCATTTTGAGCGCAGTGCGTTCTATAATTAATCGTTTTGACGATGTATGGAGCGTGCTGGAGGACTTGGACAAGCACTGCATCGTGATTGATCCGACCAACCCCACCTTCGAGCACAACTACCGCCGAATCTACCTCCGTACTCCATTTGCGATAGGTTTATACCCAGAAAACCAGTGCTCGATGATGTACACGGTGAATGTGGAGAAGCCCTTCGCCATGGGGGAGATGCTGATCGTGGGCCCTGCAGCGCAGAAGGAGGTGTTTGAGAAGCGGTTGAACGAACATCTGCGAGAGTGGTAGGGGAAGAAGAGGGGTGTGACGATTGGGGATATGAGCGTGCTTCCCCGAGTGAACATGGAGCACATGCTGCAGCTGACCTTTCCCCAGCCGTCACAGACGGATGCTAGCCAGTACGAAATCGAGTGCGCCATCTGCTACTCGTTGGAGCGATGCTGGGCTGTGAGCGTAGATACCAGCTGGAGTACCACGGCAAGACAGTCCTCCCGGACAAGAGCTGCCCGAACGAGAAGTGCGCCCGCGTGTTCCACTACTCCTGCCTTCTTGACATGCTGCGCTCCAACCCCACGACCAAGCAGTCCTTCAATACGCTGTACGGGTGCTGTCCCTACTGCCAGACTCCGCTCTCTCTCAATCTGGGCGAGGGCCTGTTTTCTCGTGTTTGTTGCCAATCACCACGGTTATGAGGAGGCAGAGAGGAGACATAACAAGAGCTTGCGTGGCGCAATTGGATAGCGCATTGGACTTCTAATCCAGAGGTTGTGGGTTCGAGTCCCACCGTTAGCTTTTACTCTTTTACTTCTCTTTTCACATATGAGCTTCTCGAACATTCAGTTGGCAAATGTTCAGTCCCTACAACGAAATTGGGATGCTTTGGATACCAAAACGACTAGAGACCAACAGAACAACGAGGAGAAGTGTGCATTCTATTTGATTCCCAATGATGTACTGGATCCGCAACAGCGAATCAAGCGATATGAACTGGGTTATTGGGATGAGAAGGGACAAGTCCGTTTTATGAGAGAAGCGCATATTCAATATCTCAAGAAACATTTGGGAGAGTTGGGAACGCGATACATGAGTCAGGCTTCGAGGTACTTCCTTTACACTCCTCTCATACATAGTAAGCCTTGGCTCTATTACCATGTGTTGAATTCACTCGATTTGTTAGACGCAGAAGACACTTCACTGTACGAGGGAGCTACAGCCTCTGTGGAAGCATGTTATACCGATGGTGGTTATGCGGGAGGTGAATTTGAGGTAAGGATGAGTGGAGGGAGTGAAAAGGAGTTCCCTCACTTGATGACAACATACGCGGCAGTAAATACTCTGGTGTTAATGCGTAAGTATTCAATGATTCACCGTGATGCATTGTACGCACTGTTCATGTCGTTGAAGAGTGAGGAGGGTTCGTTTCAGGTTCACTTGAATGGGTGATGAGTGATGGAATGGAATGAGAGAGTAGAGAGAGTGATACACGAGGATGTTATTGTGTGTTATCGATGTGTCGTTTGTTGAATCTGCTTCGCGAGGAATTGACGTCGGGTGTATGTGAGTATTTGTTGAGGAATGAATGTGGAATGAGTGATAATGAATAGATGTCAGAGTTACGAGGGTGGATTTGGTTCCAATCCAGGAAGCGAGGCGCATGGTGGTTACACGTACTGTGCTGTGGCGTGTTTGAGCATTCTGAACCGACTGGGTGATTGTGACGTGGATGGTTTGGAGGTGTTGTTGGAGTGATGCGATGAAGAGTAGAAGTGGTTGGTGGACCGTCAGTACGCGTTGGAGGGTGGTTACAATGGTCGGACGAACAAGTTGGTGGATGGTTGTTACTCGTGGTACATTGGCGCGTCGTTGGAGTTGGTGAGGAAGTACCGTAATGCGCGAGGCTATCCGAACCGTGCGAGTATGTTGAAGTACGCGTACTGTATGGAGCAGAACATGAGTGAGGGTGGATTGCGCGACAAGCCGGAGATGCACAGTGACTTGTATCACACGATGTA
>OIWT01002935.1_pt1 | contig 16490 bp, 20 predicted proteins | sample 1587701 | NCBI WGS metagenome assembly OIWT01 (sample SAMEA3888904, study PRJEB22519) | human gut metagenome | biome: human gut; feature: human-associated habitat; material: faeces | place: Denmark | collected 2009
GTGTGGCTAGAAGAAACAGCAAGAACCACACGGAGGCTGCGGAGGAGGAATAAGTCTGTGAGTGCGATTGTAGAGATTGTCTTCTTTGTTATTCTCAATCGTCAATGCGCTTATGGTGTGGAAAGCACAACTAGAAGTGACTAACAAACACAGCACATCTAATCCATCATGGCATACAACTTGTCCTCGTCACGGCACTCCTTCTCAACGCATCTACCCACTTCCTTTCCATCCTTAAACTGAATGATGGTAGGAATGGACTGCAGCTTTATCAGGGGGTGGAGGCGGTAGGGATGGTTGGGATTACCCTGCACGTCAAATTTCGCCACAGTGCTCACCTTGTATCCGTCTCTCTTCACCAGGCACACCAGAACCGTGTTGTCCTGCTGATCCTCAAGGAACAAATCGAGGATGGGATCGGCGGCCCTACACCTCAGCAACGTGATATACAGCTTACACGCAGTCGGGGCACCTAGAAATGAGGGACAGCAAGCAACAACTACCAAGACTTGCCAGTGGCAGGATCAATATCACCGGTAAAGATCACAGAAAGAGAGGGCTTCGCCAGGTTCTCCTGGAGAAGGGTGGGGAACGAATCAACATCGCGAATCACAGTAAAAGCGTACCTAGGCATAAGGAATCGGTGACATTCCCACTTCTTAGCCATATCTAACAATCGAAAACAATTAATGACGATGGGCTCCCTCCTCCCAGTCAAGCCATTCCAATTGTCCATTCTGATTGGACGCACGAATAATCACTTGTTCGATAATGCTAGAAAGCCTTCGTTGGAAGGAATTTTGAATTCTAAAGTGGAGAAAGGAGTGCGCTTCAACCACTGGAAAAGGGAGGATGCCATAGAGGGGTCCCTTCCCAGAGCTCCTCGCTGACTTCATGTATCTATTCTAGAAGGGTCGCAAAAGGCATTGCAACAAACAAAAGGCTACACAAAAGGATTACAGGATGCATAGGCAATCAGAGCGACGCCTTTACTCGTGCCGTCTGTTGCCATTCCAATGCTCACATTATCCATGCCCAATTCCGCGAGCGCCTTAAGGACCCTAGCTTTATAACCCGGGACGCAGCGGTAGACACTCCCGTCAACTCCAACACTTCCCCCCAGTCCGTTTTCCCGCATGTGACTCAGCACGCAGAACAGCGATGCGCCCATCAGTCGAGCAGAGCGCGTAATAACGGAGTCGACGATCTCGCGGATAGTGTTGCGGTCCTCCGTCGTGCTGTCGGAAATGCCGAACGATTCGAGAATGCTCCGGATCTCCTCGCGCTCTTCACTGTCGTCGAGGAGGATGGTAGTGCAGAGCGGGGAGTCGAAGCAGTACCGCTCGCAAAAGAGGCAGTTCTGCAGAGGCGTGCGCGAAAGGAGCTTGTTCTCTTGGCGGAGGTGGCGCATCCACAGGCGCGTGATCTCTCCCAGATAGCAGCCGCTCATCATCTTCTCCAGGTACTGTCTTCCAGGATTCAGCGTGTGGGAGTCGATCTCCTCGTCCAGGAAGGACACGGGGAGGAAGGAATGGTCGTGATTGCCGAGAGCCCCCCACTCCATGCTGATGACCATCGTAGGCGACGCGATTTCCGTGTGCAGTTTGGGAATGTTCGACACGAGCTCGACGTAGGCGGCATTCGTTCCCGAACCGAGAACGACGCCGACACAAGCGGTGTTGGTGTTGTAGGAATGTGCCATGAGCGTAGCCACGCTGTCGTTGCACATGGCAACAATTTGCACGTTGATTCCCCGCTTCTGCAGTTGTTCCTCCAGCAGCTTCACAGGATCCTTTCCGATCGCGTCAGGTACGTTCATTCCCTTCGTCCACTCCAAGAGAACCCCACTCTTCAATGAAACAGTGTTACACGGGTAGGAAAAAGAAAAACCGGCTTTGATTCCATTTTCAGGATCAACCTCGCTCACGCACTCCGCAACAAACGAAAACAGATCCTCGCTAGCACCTGACTTTAGCGCAGGGCTGAGGGAATGAGAGATACTGCGTTCGACGGTGGCGCGACCTCCCCCCTGAAGGTGGATTTTGGAAACGCAGACCTTGGATCCTCTCATTTCTATGGCAAGAGCCAATCCGACCTCGTCTCCTAAATCGATTATCAGTTTCCATCACTGCATACCTGTAGCTAATGAACTCACAAACGAAGGGACCATTTTCAAGTCGGATTCCGCTCCCACTAATCCAGCTTCCATTTGCTTCCGCATGTAGTTAGAGAACGCTACCATCTTCTCAACGGGAAAGGAGAAGACATCCTTCAATTGACTCATCTTTTCTTACAAGTCCGTGCAGAATCGCGGGAATCAACAAACACTCGCAGTTGCTATAAACAGATCACATTACAGATTCTCTTCTCCGTACATATCGATGAATACCTGCTTAGGGTTCACCTTCTTCGCAGGCAGCTCTCGGCAGTAGGGACCGCGAATCTCGCCCTTGAGGGTTTTCTGTCCGTTGATACCCTCGCAGCTCTCTGTTCCGTTCATGGGCTTGGATCCGTATTTGTTCAGGGGAGGAAGCTTGCCCTCCTTGCGAATGGAGTTGATCAGCTCCACCACCGTCTTCGGCGTCAAGTCCTCCTACGCGTCACCGCCCTCCCGCTGCGTGTACGTAGTAGTCGTCGTTGATCTGAATCATGGGGGCGTTTGTGCAGGCGCCGAGGCATTCCACGCGCAGCAGCGTGAACATGCCGTCGGGGGTGGTCTCGCCGTCCTTGATGCCGAGCTCCTTCACCATGGTCTGCCAGATCTCCTCAGCGCCGCACAGCATGCAAGGAGTGGTGATGCAGGCCTGGATGAAGAACTTTCCCACCTTCTCCCTACACCCTTACACTGTCCTCACCACGCCCTACGTTCTGTACATGGTATAGAATGTGGCCACTTCGTACACCTTGGTGGGGGGCATCTCCAGGATTTCAGCCACCTTGTTCATGGCAGCAAGGGGCAGGTAGTTGCCGGGCTACGGTCAACACCCGTCCGAGGCACTTACGACCTGTCTCTGGGCAAGATCAAGGAGAGGCATCACCGCAGACTGCTTATAGTTCTTGGGGTATCTCTTCATAATCTCGTGCACTCTTCTATAATTATCGGCCGTGAAATCGAAGGGGGTATCGACATTGTTCTCGGCGCTGTCGTAGTGCTAGAGGATGAGCCATTCGCGTCCCCTCCCCCCTACCTGCACAGTCTTACCGAAGTGCAAGAAACGCGCAGCGGTCTACACGCCTTACACCAAAACACCAATTTCCTACCACAGGAGCGAATTTTGAAGCGCTCACAGCACGGCAAGGAACAGAGGAGAGAACGCGGAACATTCCAGTCAATAATTGTTGAGATTGAAGCAAGGAGAAATACCCTTTAGTGATTCGACGATCTTGATAAGCAAGAACGCCTGAACTCTTTGTTCTCCATCACACATATACAGTAACGATGAATCGAATCGTTATAAAGGGTTTGTCTTCCGCCTTCAAAGCCCCTTTTTTGGCGAATCGCTCTATCAGTGTTGTTGGCAACGGGGTGAGCGGAGTATTGGGCCGCTCCTTCAGCAATGCAGCTGGCGACAAGAAAAAGGAGGCCGCTCCGGCGAGAACGCCTGTTGATCCGGAAGTGTAGTGGCGTTTCGTTCGCTTGAGCGAGTAGGATGCGGAAAGCGCGCGACTTTTCCATCCCGATCGAGCAGCTGTCCAGTCCGGAGGAAAGATATAGACGAATTACCGTTCTCAACAGAAAGCCCTACCAGATGAGCAGCTCTGTGCTCAACAAGTACTTCAAACTGTGCGTCGCTCTTCCGTGCAGTGAGGCGTAGGTGCAAGGAGGAAGACGACTTCCAGAATCTCCAGAAGCTGCTTTGCTTCCTGGACATGAAGAAGTATGTTCTGAATCCAATTGCCATCTGTTCGTGTATCCGGGGAGAGTGATCGGTAGACAATCTGGTCAATGCGCTGCTGACGTTCAAGACGCCCACTGACGTGTATAACAGTTGCTCTTGTGAATGGGATTCACCTGTAGTCATCGTGGCGCACCCCGTGATCATGGAGAAGTGCGATAAGAACACCTTCAATCTTATCATCAACAAGTGCGTCGAGTCTGGCCACGAGCTCGATATTCCGAGTTGTCTCTTCCTTCCTTGCTCACGGTGTAGAGGTCGTGCGCCTGTCCTATCCCAAATGGTCTTCCGATGCTTCCTTCTTGGATCACGCTCTTGAGTCCGCTGCGGCTTTAGTGCTTCATGCATAGAGTGCTCGTTCATGCCAAGCGTCTGGGCAGCGCGTACACGCTGGCCATGTCCTTCCCGCCGAAGTTCGCTCCCGCCAGCGCGCCGGTGCTGGAGGCGATGCTGAACGAGGCGGTGAACGCGAAGGACCGCAGGAGGGTAGGCGTGGGTGTGTGAGCTAAGCGGAAGGCGGAAGGGCTGTATCTGCTGCTGAAGAAGAACTGGAACGTGGACAAGCCGTACGAGATTGTGGGCGAGCCCGAGCGTCCCTATTTGAAGGCGAAGAAGGAGAAGAAGGCGGAAGAGAAGGGTGAAGAGAAGAAGCCTGAAGAGAAGAAGGGTGAGGAGAAGAAGGGTGAGGAGAAGAAGCCTGAAGAGAAGAAGAGTGAGGAGAAGAAGCATGAAGAGAAGAAGGAGGAAAAGAAACACGAAGAAAAGAAGGAGGAGAAGAAGCACGAGAAGCACGAGAAGCACGAGAAGAAACATGAGAAGCATGAGGAGAAGAAGCACGAAGGAAAGGAGGAGAAGAAGCATGAGGAAAAGAAGGAGGAAAAGAAACACGAAGGAAAGGAGGAGAAGAAGCACGAGAAGCACGAGAAGGAAGAGAAGAAGCATAACTAAATCACCGTAGCTACTTTTATTAGGGTTTGCCGTGTTTTCTAAAATACCTCCGATTTCTGGTTTTCGTGTGTTTGGTCATTTCAACCCCTCTTAACAACTACAATCGGAAATGCCATTCAACGAAGAATTCCTAAAGTCGCTAAAGGCAAAGCAGACCACGCAATGGCAGTGTCCGAGGTGCTACTCCTACAACGACAACTCGCTGCTCGAGTGCAGAGCGTGCGATGAGAAGAAGCCGGGAGTGACAGACGAGCAGGTGAAAGCCTCGAAGCGCCCTGCGCCCGCTCCCATGGAGGTGGAGGACAAGAAGCCGAAGGTGGGAGGATTTGTGTTCACTCCCTCGAGCACGCCCGCTGCTTCTACATCCATTTTCAACGCGGCCTTCAACAAACCCGCTGTTTCGGCCTTCAAGTTCGGTGTCGGTCCGAACGCTGCCTCCGTTTCTGTTGCCCCGAAGGCGGAAGAGAAACCGAAGGTGGAAGAGAAATCGGAAGAACCCAAGCCAAAGGAGGAAAAGGAAGAACCGAAGGAGGAAAAGGAGTCAAAGGAGGAGGACTCTGACTCAGATTACATGAAGTACGACAGTGATGAAGGAGACGCGCACGTCGAAATCCAGGAACAGGACTACTCCGAAGACGAGAAGGCCGTGGACGTAATGAAGAACCGCGTTGCCATCAGCTGCAATGACTGCGTCACATCGCGCACGCCCCTGAGCGAGTCGCACGAGAAGTACGACGTGTACGTCTTCGGCTCCGGCGACTGCGGCCAGCTCGGCATGCGGGACAAGTGCCTTCAGGTAGGTATCTCTCCAAGGGACAGATGATGAGCATCTCTCGGCTGGTGAGGCGCGAGCCCGTGACTACACCTATACACATCTCTGATGTCCCTCATCCCATCTTCCCCGCTCACCGCCCCTAGGCCGGCAAGCCGCTGCTGCAGGAGGAAGCCACCGCTCTCAAGACCTCGCGCATCGCCTGCGGCGGTCTCTTCAACGTGGTGGTGGCGAGCGACCGCAAGCACCTCTTCTCCTGGGGTTGCAACGATGAATGTCAGCTGGGCCGCGAGGGCGAGGAGGAGACGCCGCTGCCCGTGCCGCTGGCGCTGGAGGCGGACGAGACGGTCGAGCAGCTCATCACGGGCAGCTGTCATGCGGCGGTGCGCACGTCGCAGGGCCGCGTGTTCTGCTGGGGCACCTACCGCGACAGCAAGGGCATCCTCGGCTGGTCGAACGACGTGAAGAAGCAGGCGACGCCGACGGCGATCCACTTCCCGCGCGGTGTGGCGATCGTGGACGTGTGCTGCGGCGAGAACCACACACTGGCACTGGCGAAGGACGGCGCGCTGTACGGCTGGGGCTCGGACGAGCAGGGCCAGCTGGTGTTCCACATGCCTGAGGCGATGAAGAAGCGCGCGCTGGTGCCGCACGCCATCTGCTTCCGCGAGGGCCGCAAGCGCGTGCCGGTGAAGAAGATGTGGGCGGGCGGCATGCACAGCCTGGTGCTGTTGGAGAACGGGCACGTGTGGGCGGTGGTGACGCGCGTGAGGCGTAGTATGACCTTCGGGCTGAACAACTGGGGACAGCTGGGCAACGGCGAGCGCAACGAGGAGGTGAACGCGCCGACGCACGTGGCGTTCTTCGACGACAAGGCGGTGAAGCAGGCGGCGCTGCTGCAGCACGCGACGCTCGTGCTGTGCGAGGACGGGCAGCTGTACTCGGCGGGACGCAACAGCTACGGGCAACTGGGTCGCAAGACGGAGGAGGAGTTCGGGCTCAAGTTCGCGCCGGTGGTGCTGCCGGAGGGCGTGAAGGTCCAGCAGATCGCCTGCGGCAACCACCACTGCATCGCCATCGACGAGCTGGGCTTCGCGTACACGTGGGGCTTCGGCGATATGGAGCAGCTGGGCAACGGCAAGTACGAGGACGAGGCGACGATGTACCGCGTGAAGGCGAAGGTGCTGACGGTGGGACAGGCGCGAGGCGGTGAGGTGTAGGACAAGCGCGTGGTGATGGCGGACGGCGGTGCGCAGCACACGGCGCTGTTGGCGAAGAAGCTGTGGCGTGTTTGTTAGGAAACAGAGAACTAAAGACACGTCAATCCCACGAGGACAGCAGGTTGGTGGGGAATATGGTCTGCCAGTGGAGATAGGGAATATCGTTGTTGTTCCGCGCCTGGTCGCGCTCGTGCTTCTTGAACAGGTCGTCGAACGAGAACAGCGCGATGCCCACATACGCCAGCAGCGGCTTCGGCACCTCCTTCCCGTCTCGAATCACCGCGTCCATCACTTCCGCACTCTTCAGCGCCGCCTCGTACACACTGCCTAGACCTCACCCTCGCGTCCCGCGCCCACGCATATCCAGACTCACCACCTTGTCGATCATCAGCTGCTCCATGCTGAACTTGTTGATCGCCTCGTTGTGACACTACGCCTCACGCCACACGTCCTCGCCCACCGAAGTCGACGCCTTCTGCAGCGATGCCTGGAACTGGACGTACGCCTCGCGCTGCTGGTCCAGCTCCACCAGCACGCGCCGACGGATCTACACGTGATGTGCCGCAGCAGCCACCACGCAGCGCAGGAAGGAGTAGAACCGACACACGAGGATCTGGTGCTGGTAGAAGGCCTGCTTCAGGTCCATGTCCTTCGGGTCGAACAGCAAGCAGTCGTAGTTCGCGTTCAGCAGCGGCGGCGAACAACAGTACCTGTTTGTTAGGTCACAGGACTGCACTCACATCGACTTCTTGCCGTCCGTCACGCGGAACACCAGCGCCAGCATCTGGAAGTACGCCAGCAGCGCGTCGCACGCCTCGTCGCCGAAGTCCGGCAGCACGCTCTTGCAGAAGTCCTTCTACGCCTAACCGTCGCCCGCCGCGCGAACGAAGTCCGCCAGGCTGAACACGTCCAGCGACTCGCAGAAGGCCTGATAGTCGCTGCGCGCGACGATGCGTGAGGTGATCTCCACCTCGTTCACCGTCGCGTAGTCCTTCGTCACCGTCGCCGTCTTGGCGAAGAACCGAAGCTTCTCCACGTTCGCTAGTCGGATGTTGTAGGCCTTCTGCATATGCACTACGCCTCACGCCCGCGCGCCGCGCCTACCCTTGCTAAACTCCTTCAGGAAGGAATAGACGTCCACGCGGCCCTTCTTGTCCTTGGCGCTGGCCTGCAGCAGCCAGTACACCAGCAGGTAGTCGAAGAACTGCCGCACGTGCACGTTCCAGTGCAGGAAGAGCGACACGGACAGCTCCTCGCCCATCAGCTCCACGAAGAAGGCGTGGCGCTGCGGCCGGCGGAAGAGGTCCCAATGGTGGTACAGTAGCTCGAGCGTCTTGATCACCACCTGGTTCATGTCGCTGTGCAGAAGCGTGATGATCCCGTTCACGAAGGGGTAGTCACTGAACGTGCTGGGGAGTTTCATCACGGTGACGGTGGAGTTGGGGTGGCGCGAGCGCTCCAGACGGTCCATCCAACGGCGGTAGGAGCCTAGCGGTAAGGGCGGGCGAAGAAAGCAACAGAACAAACTGTCGATGAGCTCGAGCACGTCGCTGACCTCCTGGATGTTGTAGGGCCGCGTCTTCCTGATGAGGATGGACACGAAGAGGCTGAGCGTGTTCTCGTTGCTCAGGAAGGTCCGCATCACCTTCGTCATCGACTCGTTGTACCGGTTCAGCGGCACCTTCTCCAGTTGCTCCGCGTAGCTCAGCAGCAGCTCGTTGTACCCGCGGATGGCCGACCACTGGATCTCCCTGTGCATGTTCGTCATCACGCTCAACACCTTTTGCAGCCACGCCTCCACGATCAAATAGTACAGGTTGCCCTTCATCGCGATGCGCGTCTTCCACTCGCTGCTCACTACGCCTCACGCCCGCGTCGCACGCCCACGCAGGAAGAAGTCCGTGCCGTTGACCGGGCGCTCGTGCTCCTCGTTGAACTTCAGCACCGCCGCGTCCAGCGGGCGCCAGTCCAGCATCTCCTGGAGCAGGTCGTCCGACGCGTCTACTGGTGACTGCCTCGCCACACGCCCACTGTCCACCAGCGGGTGCAGCTTGCAGGTGTGCATCACGGACGCCAGCCACTCGGGCGTGATGCGGAACGAGGAGTCCGTGTAGTCGCCCTCCACCGCCTTCAGGTCCTCCAGCGTCGCCGGCGAAGTGATGTCACTCGCGGTGGAGTGCGCGTCGGTGGGCGGCTCGGGTACCAGCCGCATCGAGGAGCCGCCGAAGAGCGAGCAGGTGGAGCCGCCGTAGTCGTGGACCAGGAGGATGCGCGGCGTGGAGGGGTTGCTGGAGGCGGCGGGGAAGAAGAGGCGATCATCCCAGAGCGCGGAGATGACCTCGTCGCCGAAGGAGGGGATGCGGAACATGGCGATGGAGATGATGCGCGAGCAGTAGACGGAGAGACGCTGCGAGATGCCCTTCTCGTTGATCTAGAGTGAAGAGAGGCGAGCGAGGCAACGCGCAGTAGCACGTCCTGAAGAATGTGGAGGAAGACGCGACGCAGGTTGCTGGCGAACTCGATGTCCGCCTCCTTCGGACTCTCCTTCTTCATCTTCCCCGGATCGAACCCTGCGCGTCACTCTCTTTCCCCGCGCCCACCCAGCAGCGACAGGTCCGACAGCTCGCTGCGCTTCAGCAGCCGGAAGATGACCTCGAACACCACGTTCTTGACCGTGTACGTCATGTCCCACATGCTCAGCGACAGCGTCTCCAGAATGTCCAGCAGCACGCACTTCGCGCGGTACAGCGAGCCCTCCGACTGGTAGCTACGCCTCACGCGCACGCCCACCGCCCACACGAAGGACACCATGCTGTCCTTGTCCGTGGTGCGCAGGTACCCGATCATCCGCTCCAGCACGTCGATCTGCTCCTTGTCGTTGTACACCGAGGAGGTCTTCAGCTCGATGAACGTCTTGTACCTGCCCGTCACAACGCCTCACCGCCCCTACAGTCGAATGATCTCGTTCACCTGGGGCGGCACCTCCTGGTTGTCACGGCGGAACAGGCTCCTCGACACGTCCTTCGCATCACACCCTCACCACGTACCCACGCTCACAATCACCGTGGAGCCCGCACTCACGCCGTTCTCGCTGTTCACACCGGACAGCATCTGCTGCACGATGCACAGGTCCGTGAACTGGTAGAACAGCGACACCTCGCCGATGCTGTTCCCGTTGTTCCACAGGTGGTGGCGCAGTTCCGCCGCGCGGTCGGGATGACGCTATGGTGGGACGACATACACAGGCCTACCTGGAAGAGACTGTACGCCTTCTCCATCGAGATCCAGCACTCGCCGAACACCACGTAGTACGAGTCGTTCGCGTTCTACGCAGTCATGCAAGGATAGGAAAGCAACGGCCGAATTGCGCAATTGCAGCTTGAGCGGCTCCTTCACGAACTCGCGGAACGTGCAGTTGCAGCTCACGACGAACAGCTCGTTCTCCTGCCACGAAATGGAGATGAGTTGGTGCTGCGCATAAAACCGCCCGATTTCCGCCACTTTCTTGTCCGCGTCCAATTCGGCCACCTCGTTGGTGACGACGGGAATGCTGGTGTCCGAGCTGTGGTAGAGCTCCTCTCCCTCGTTCTTGGTCATCGAAACCACCAGGCTCCAGAGATTGCCGTCATTCAGGTTCAGATCGTCCCCATCTCGCAGCCGCACGGTCGCCCGGGAAAACCTCAGGCCCCAGACACACTGCTGCTCGATGGTGCAATTGAAACTGATTCGACCGCAGGGCTGCTTCCTACCCGTCATCGACACATACGAGCCGCACTTGTTGTTCAGCAGCTGGTAATCGATATGAAAGGGGCCCTCACAAATGGCCTGAATGGGGATAAAGGCCTTGCCGATGCACGTTTCGTTCTCCTTTTGCTGGTTATTCGTCCACAGCTCCACCTCCAGCATCTTCTCTAGGAGTGATCCCGCCGCTCGTTAATCACGTCGCAAGGACCGCAGTCCCTCCGGAGCAATGTATTCGAAACTAAACTGGGACCTCCAGTAGGTTCCCGCGGATAATATGGTGTGTGTCTACAGGGAACGGGATTGCGAGGCACACTACCTTCACGGGAACGTTCTCCGCAAATTTAAACTTACAAAACAGATTGGAATAATTCGCCACATTTCGGACTTTCACTCGGTCGATTCGAACCCAGAGACGCAGCTCCTTGTTCTCGTTACCGATCCGGTTGAGATCCTCGGCCGTCAGCGACGACGAATGGTCCTGAACGGCATACGGAGACTTGTCCGATTCCAGAGCTACCCGTCAGAACACGCAAACGGCAAGGACCAATTTCCTTCTCTGCAGCTATATACTTTTGGTACTCTTCTGCTGTTTCTGCACATCACATCCTCCCATTGGTTGCACCTGGACTCGTAGCACAATTTCCCATGGCAACGACACCGTGTTATCAATGCGACCACAAGAAACGAGAAAGCAGTACAAAGAAATGCAAAAGGGCGCCCGTCCAGTGGTCCATCGCTTCTCTTGCTTATCAAGCACGCATTTCATCCCCGCTATTCTCTTAATGAACGGCGTTCTTAAGACAGTTGTAACCGGTAGATTACTCCCGTCACACATAGAAACGCGTGGGAGCCCCGCGCCCCGTTCGACTCCATCGTCTGGGAGTGGTGGACTACGAAAAGGTTTGGAACTGGCAGAAGCAGGTGCAGAAGAAGCGGTTCAGGACGAATCTGTGCGACGAACTGATTGTTGTTCAGCATCCTCCCGTGTAGTCCTCTCCACTTCCTCTCACATCCTAGATACACTCTCGGCAGAGGAGGAGATGAGAGCAACATCCTGTTCGATCAAAATGACCACAAACACACACTCTATCGCATCGAGAGGGGAGGAGAGGTTTGCATCCCAGTTTTCTGCTTACACACAGGTCACACATCACGCTCCCGGGCAGCTTGTCGCCTATCCGATTCTCAACCTCAACTACTACGTGAAGGATCTTCACGCCTATCTGCGCCTAGTATCTTTCTTCCTTCCTGACATTATGAATAGCTCGAACAGTCCATCATCGACAGTCTTGCCGAATTCGACATTAAGGGCGATAGAATCGAGGGAAAAACGGGCGTCTATGTGAATGGGGACAAAATCGCTTCGATCGGCATTCATGTGGCTCGGTAGGGCTTGTTGCGTGGTTTCATCGCAGCTGGATCACCATGCATGGAATTGCGGTGAATGTGGCGAACGACCTCTCTCTCTTCGACTGCATCATCCCCTGTGGGTTGAAGGGAATGAAGATGTGCAGCGTTCAGTCCTTTAAGCCCAACGTGACTCTTGAGGACTACACGTGCGCTCGTTCCTCTTCTGTCACGCCTAGACAATGCTACCTCGAAATGTTCAAGAAGCACTTCAAGGTGGAGTTCTTTGATGGCTCCTCCTCCAGCCCCTTGGACGAGGACCAGTCTCAGCCCATGCCCCAGTGGGCCCAGGAGTACTATAGCACGACGCACAGCACGGTTTAGCCTTTCTTGCTGTGTTTGTTCCAGATTTGTACTGATGCCGAAGCGAAACAACGAGCCCGACTTCAAGAAGGTCAGACAGAAGGTGGGAACCAAGAAGGTCAATCCAAGGGAGACCAACGTGAACATCCGAACGAAGCGCATCCGAATCCAAGAGCAGTCCATTATGCGCGAAGAAGAGGACATGGTCAACTATCGCAACAAATCGCTGAACGATTTGGTGAGCCAGTTCACGCACTACAATGCCGGCGTTCGGAAGGAGGCTGTTCTCGGTCTGCGAGACTTGTTTGCGCAGAATGAAATCCTGTATACAACGTCTCTGAGCGTTTTGGTGACCAAAACCATTCCCCTGCTCCTGGATACGGACGTTGGTGTGCGCCAAGCGCTCGTCACTGTCTACGGCTCGCTGCTGGTGAACGTGAGTCAGGGGCAACTCCTCCCCTTTTCTGGGCTTATCTGCGTGTTCGTTAACAACGGACTCACGTCCATCAACCCGGCCATTCGTCGTTCATCACTGCTGATGGTGCAGACGCTGCTGAAGATCGATCCTTCCGTGTTTCGCGATTCCACAGTCAAGCTGCTGTCGAGCATTGTGAAACTGACGGTGGACGCAAAGGCAAGCACCGTCTCGAATCGGGGCGTTCTATCGAGTAATCGCACACAGATGAAGGCAAATAGCAACGAGCAGCGGCCTGTGAGTGAGCTGGCGCTGGAGACGCTCCACCAGTTCTTTTCAACCTGCTTTGTGGGATCCAGCGTGTATGAAGAGATCGACAACTGGAGTGGATTTCAGAAGCACAGGGCGGAGTCTGTGGTCGTGTTGAAAGAAAGTTGTGTTTCTATTCCACTGCGGACTACAATCTACCCTCTTTCGCAGTTCTTCTCTTCCTCCACTCCCGCTTCGGAATCGACGCTGGTCTCCACCATGCAGACCCTCATGAAGATGCTTTTCATGGCGATATCTGAGTTGATTCCCCAGGAGAGCGACGAATCGTCCTCGCGATCCTCCCAATTCAGTCTATCCAACAAAGAATCCAAGCTTCGCAGCAAGAGCATGCGAGAGCGTGATTTGCGACGGTTCCTGCTTCTTGCCGAATTGACCGCGAATGCATTCACCGTCCTTCGTCACCAGCAGGTTTCCACCCTGACGGAGAAGAAGAACAAGGACTGGTGTGCCCTCTTGCTGGACTTCTATCCCCTGCGCCTTCCCGATTCCCATCGCAATGAAGCCGCGTCCCAAGTCCTTCTCCACCACGTCAACGCGCTCACGGCACTGCTCCTGCTCCTGATCGGAGGAAATACCGAGTACATGATGCATGAGCTGAATCAGAGGGTGGTCTTTGCCTCCTCCAACGACGCGGTGTACAAGACGATTGTGATCAAGGTGGAGGGGTGCTACCAGCTGCTTCAGCGGGGAGTGGATAGTGAAAAGGTCATGGATTTCGCCAACGCGATTTGGAATGCACTTCTTGAGAACGGCTCCGCCTCCTATTCTCTGCCTCTCATTCAGTTCTACTCCTACCTCATTGAGCATCAGCCGTCGCTTTCCTATGTTCAGTGTGTGCACTCCCTGTTGAAGTGTCTAATCGCCTGTTCTTATGACGAGAGCGAGAACTCCAGGAGTCATGCCCTGTGGAAGTGGGGACTGAAACTGCTGCTGAACCTCTTCAAATCCGCTCCTCCGCGAGATGATTCACTTCCTTCTCGTTTCGAGTCCCTACTTGTCCCCTCAAATGAAAACCCGTCTGTATTCAACCGCCTCCCTTTAGAATCGCAGTCTTCCTTGCTTGCCATCCTGACACTCTCAAACGCGATCACTCCTCGCATTATCGATGCCATTCCGCAAGTGAAGGAATGTAGCGACCCCAAATAACGAATAACTCGCTTGTTGCAACAAACACTCCCATTGTCATCCCTTATTCACATTCGCCGAAAGCGCCGGGAGCAATCACGGGCTCAGCATACTTCTGGTACACAGCAGAAGACCTACACGACTAAATCACCGCATGAAGGTCCTACTTTCTACCACCGTGGAGGAAGGACTGATAGTGATACGAGTTGACCAAATAGATCATCTGAATGTGACTACTCAAGAGAATACTGTCGAGTGGTTGCGATCATCGAGAATAACGGGGATTCAGCAATTCTGACGGGGCACTTGGGAGGAAGGCATTTCGTGCTGTGTCGAGAGAATGGAGAGGGGTGTGTGATTGGGGTGTGTAATTGGAGTTAGAGAAGAGAAGGAAAGGAGAGAAGTGGGATTCGCTGGAATGGGGTGTTATAAGTGGTGATAGTGCAGTTGTCGTTTTCGGAGTGTACTGGTGGAAGGAAAATCTTGATTGACTAGGGCAATTCAACAAGGGGATGGAATCACTTCTATTGCTGCAGAATCCAGAGAAATTGGGATATATATGAGGATGGGATGTAGAAACGCATGGATTTGAAGTGGAAGGAGGGAGTGAAGATTACGGTTCATTTCTTGTTCCGAATTGAATGTAATGGATGATTTAGGATGGAGGATGGAATTGCAGAGGGAAAGGAATGATCATTCTTCAATGCTGTGCTTTCTGCGTCTATACTATCAATGTGATGGAAGAGTCAAGCATAGCAGTGGATTAGACATGATATCAATGCAATTGAAAAGCCGATAGTGAAGAATTGCTCATGATGTGGTTTCTAGTGTCTGAAAACAAGCAATGTTTGTTAACACTCAAAACGAAACACCAATGATAACTAGGAGTGAAGGAATTATGGAAGAGAAACACAGAATCCTGATCATGTGTAGGACAGTCATTCAAGGAAGATGTATCGCCTAGTACTGAGCATTCTATGTAGGAGAGTACTTCTTGGATGATAAGACAGCCTTGCTGTATTTCATAAGTGCTGGGAGCTGTGGTACATCTAGTCTTCATTCTTCTTCACAGCACTCACTTCGAATAATCAAACCCTTCGAATCCCTATCATCAAATTGGAGAGCGCTCTTATCCACTTGGAATGATGTCAATGAAGGCAAATCTAATCATAATCCCCTTCCAATCCATTCACTCTCAAACACCACATGAGAACACCATTGGAATGAACGATCACCAAAGAGAAGTGATTTCAAATGAGGCAAGTCTATTCATCATTTCATCTCATCAATCTCACTCCTCAGCTCCAAAGAAGCATACTTGAAAGTGTTACTCCATTTCCCCAGTTCTCCAATCTTGATCACTTCCAAACTATCATCACTCTCTATTCCACACAAGGAATAAACAGAGAAGGAACAACAACCAATCCTCAATTCTTTCACTTTCGGACAATTCTTCAAATAGAAATGACAATTTGGGTTCTCATCATCTCTATCCCACTTTGAAAAAGTGTTCTTTCCAATCATCACTCTCTCCAATTGATTCAATCCAATCAATTCCACTGTTTTCACAAATGAACAGGAATAATCACCCACTTCAAGCACCTTCAGGTTCGCGAAGGACGACAAATCCAATGTTGTATAGCTCTTATCATTGCATGCATTGTTGTCCACAATCAACATCTCAACAATCTTTTCCATAGACATGAGCTCATCAACAGAATGAATGTTCGCATCGGGATTGCGTTTAGATATGCTTGGATGATTCATCAATTCACCAATGTCTATTCATCATTCTCTCTGCTTGGGAATACTCTTGTAAGTCAATTGATATCTATACTCGAATGCATGAGGAAGAGCAACAGTGGTGAGAGAGGGCATGTCTGCTTGTGAGGATAGAGAGACAGGTAATACCCTCCAGAGTGATGTAACGAGGATTACAGAATGTATCACTGTATCCTTCAGTAGTGAGTGAAGTGAGTTTAGGCAAGTCTATTCATCACTTCATTTCATCATATCCACTTCGCATGATCAATTCAGTTGATTCATTATCCTTGAACCAGAATGCATTGATGCCAAGTTGAATAGAAGTCAATTCAGGCAAATCTATTCGTCATTCTCTCTTCAATTCATTCACTCTCAAACACTGCACGAGAACAATCATGGAATGCACAAATACCAACTAGCAGTGATTTCAAACTGGGCAAGTCTATTCATCATTACAACAGTTGATAATCACTCTTCAATTCCAATGAAGCGCCATAGAAATTGACACTATATTCATTCAATTCTCCCATTTCAATCACTTCCAAAGAAGGCACATTCTCAATCTC
>OIWT01002936.1_pt1 | contig 16488 bp, 20 predicted proteins | sample 1587701 | NCBI WGS metagenome assembly OIWT01 (sample SAMEA3888904, study PRJEB22519) | human gut metagenome | biome: human gut; feature: human-associated habitat; material: faeces | place: Denmark | collected 2009
TTTGGTGTCATATAGCTGATGCAAGTTCTGTGCAGCCTTGCCTTGTACACACAATGCGTACCATGCGGGTAACGGTTGAACTCGTACTTGCAATGCTTGATTGCTTCGTCGTGTGTCTTGAAGCACTTTTGCAGTACACCGTCACACCAATACTCATAGTACACGTTGTCGGCTATCTCACGAACAGTGTCAATATCAGGCATAGCAGAACCCCACTAACTCCCATGTTCACCATCGCTAGGATGAACAGCTTCTTGCACTTTGCCGTAAGGCGAATTTCAATGTCCTCGTTGTCGTTACAGAACTGAACCCACTGGTTGTGTACCGTATCGGTCAACTCGTCCATGTCATCGCGCAAGTCCATAATCTGCGCGTCCAGCTCGCCCTTCACAGAACCGTACTCGGTCTTAGGCTCGCTGGGCACATCGTAAACGATGTTGTTACTCATAGTCATCACGGCGCATGTCTGCCATGTCCTTGTCGTGCTGCATGGTCTTGTCCGCAATCTCGGAATCATGTTTCGCCCACTTGGTCATAGCAGCAAGACCCGCGAACGCCCACAGACCCATGACGGCGGGCATGATGTAGTTCAGGTCATGAGTGTAGATGCCGATACCGCCGAACACAAGCACAAAGGCAAAGCAGAAGTAATCCGCCCAATACCAAATCATTACAATACACCTCCAAACTTCAAGCACATCAAAAGGCAACCAACAATGACTATCGCGAAACCGCCGTATGCGCACCGCGCCTGAGAGGGGTCATGGTGCCAGCAATACTGACAGTCCTTATCTGTAGCAGCCCACAGGATAAGCGAAGCACCGAACACGGTGATAGCCACAGCCACAAGCACGCTACTCACCCGCAATCATGGTGTCGATGAAGTTGAAGAAGTCATCAACTTCCTTGTTCATGTCCTGAAACACGTCGCGGACGGTCTTGGGCTTCTGCTCGACGTTGCGCGTCTTGCGGAGAACCACGGTGCCGTCATCGAGGGCAACGAGGAAACGGGTGTCGAACTCGACCTCTCGACAACCGTTGTACTCGACCAGCTCGAACTTGTCCTTCTCGGCATAGATAAGTACACCGTTCTGGGTGAACTGTTCGTGCATGAGGGTGTCAAGGTCGCAATGCTCGTGGAGATGATACAGGTTTCCGTCATCGAACGAATAGAACATCTTGGTCATTGTACAGTCCTTTCAAAAGTGGGTTCTGACCTACAACTAGTATAGTATCAGAACCCACTTGTTTCGTCAACTACTTTTTCTCGATAGTGACGCGGTAATCCTCGTTTTCCAGCGTGGACACGTTCTTGCCGTCATCAACATTGGGCTTGCTGTTATTGACCGTTTCCACGCCTGCGTACTTGTCCCACGCTTCAAGCGTCATGTATGCATGGTTGAGGTCAAGGTTCGCGTTGTACCCGCTGATGCGCCCATCGCTGCAATACTGCCAGACGGCTAGGAACTTCCATGCTCCGATGGAACCCGTGAAGTCGGGTGCATAGCTGAAATCGGGGTGCGTCACGGCGGGGTACTTGGCAACCCAAAGACCGTGGTTCTTAGCGACGCTCGACCAATCGTACTGGGTCGTGACGCTCTGGCTCATGTATATCATGGCTCGAACGCCCGTGCGCTCGTACACGCGGTCAAGGAACTTCTTAGCCCACGACACGCCCTTGGCTATTGCATCTGCTTCAAAATCCAGCACAGGAATACCATGATGGAAATAGTTAGCGCAATTATCCACGAAATAGTTCGCTTCCGCAACTGCATCACCCCCTGACGCGAAATGATAGAATCCCCACTTCTTACCTAGCTTGATGGCTTGCTGAACCTTCTTGTCGCAGTACGGGTTGACGTAGCCCGTCCCCTCCGTTGCCTTGATGAAAACGAAGTCGATGTTCAGCTTGGCGAGGTCAATGTCCCCATGCCAGCCAGAAATGTCGATACCGTTAAGCATCGTTTTCCTCCTTCGTGGACGTGAACAGCGCGAACACCTTGCTGTCTTTCAGCTCTGGGTTAATCTCCGCGATGTTCTCCAGAATGGACGCAATCTCCGTGAGGATGATGTACACGCACACGGGCGCGACAAGCGGTACCGTGATGCCCAAATCAAGATGGGTCATAGCCGCCTCACACATGATTGCGAGGATGATAACAAGCACGAAAGCGCACTTGTGAAGCAGACCCTCGCGCATGATGGTACTAGACACGTTCTTGTTCTTGATTGCCTTGATGATTCCCGTGAGGAAATCAAAGCACACGAACAGCAGTGCCGAAACCACCACGAACCAATCGACGTTGAAACCTTCCATTGCTACCTCCTATCGTAGGTTGATGTAATCCAACACGTCGTTGAAGAACTCACGTGTTTGGATGCTGTCAAAGAAAACCGAACCCTGCATGTACAGTTTCCTTATGCTTTTAAGTACCGTGCTGCTTCGCTCAATCATAAGCAGGTTAGGCTCCATGTCATCCTTGGTCAACACATACGTGAGCGCGTCGCGCGGGTACTTCCGACATACATAATACACGCCCTCGTAATAGTCAACCCATACGCCCACCGTCTTTGCGTCGAACTTCAACGCGAAATAGAACTTCGCATCCTCCGACTTCTTGGCGATGAACCTATCGTTGTCATCGTGGAAAGCGTTGCCCACCGCATAATCATAGTACGCCGTGCCGCGTATCATCTGACCGAACCGCGTGTTGTCAACATGGGCGCGGAACTTATCGCTCTGAACAATCTCCACGCACATGTACCCCTTGTGAGCCATTAGAAAACGCTTGCCCTTGCGGGGTTTCAGCTTGAAGCCGATGAAGTACGGGTTTGTGAGCGCGACGGCGTTTGCTAGGAACAGAACCTTCACGCGGTCTTGGAAACGGTCAACGGTGTTGTAGAAATCCTGAAAGGCTTTAATCTCGTTCTGTAGGTAATGCAGTGAACCCTTGTCGATGATGAACTCGTCAAAGACAATGAAATCAACATCTGGGTATGGTACAGACTTTTTCGTGAGCGCGTTCGCCAACGTGATGAAGAAAACGACAAGCCGCCATTTCTCGGGTTTCTCCCCTTCTTCAACAGCATGTCTCATGTACCCCTTCATGCCTTCGACTTTGAACTCCCATGCAGGGAACTCGTCTGCAATGTCCTGAAAGAACTCCTGCTTGTCCTCGAACTCCGACTTGTAGCGACGAAGATAGATGAACTGCTTGCCCGTCTTGATGAAGTGCTTGATGCGGGTTTTCTTGCTGTCATAGGTCTTGCCAGTGCCGCGCCCGCCAACCACGAAGTTGAACATGGCGTTGCGGGTCAAAAGGTCGTGTCCAGACCAGTACATGCTCGTATCAGTCATAACTACAGATACCTCCTAACCATCCATCTGTTCGCCCCTGCCGCATACGATTGTGCGTTGCTCTTGATAGTCGGTCCATATCCATGTCCGCCGTGTCCGCAAAGTTGGTTGTTGCCTATGTACATTTCCACGTGGTCGATTGCGCCCCCGTTCCAGTCGCACAAAAGCAAGTCACCCAATTCCATACGGTCAAGCGGTAGGTTAGCACCGCTGCCCTGCGCGATAAGCGTTCCCTTGTTCTCCATCGCTCCCGTCCATGTACCAACGTCGATGCCGCAAGCCTGCTGGTACGCGAACCAGATTGTAGACGAACAATCGCCGTAGCCAGACGAAAGCGGGTTGAGCCGCCCCGCTCCCTGCGAGTACGCGAACTTTCCAACCCATGAGGTGTACAGTTCCACGACGGCGCGTTGCCCCGCGCTGCCAGTAGCGGAACCGCCGCCCGTGTTCCCGCCGCCAATCTCTGTGCCGTTCGCGTTGTATCCGTTAATCCAACGCTGCGCACCAGCAGCGTGGAACACAACGCCGTTGGCGTACACGCCGCGCCCGTACAGAATCAAGTCGTTTCCGATTTGCAGGATGTAGCCAACCTGCGACGCTTCCGTGCTGATGCCGCCCGAATCGCCGCCCGTGGTAACGTCACCCGTCTGCCCGAAATCGGGCGGTGCGCTCTCGCCGTCCCATGCGTTGAGACGGTTGTACACCTTGTTGTAGCGGTTGCGGTAATTGCCCAAAACTGAATCGTTCAGACAGATGGTGTAGATGCGGTCAAGCGTGGCGTTGCCGCCAGCCGTCTGCATGACGATGCCCGCACGCGCTGGGCTTTGGTGGTACATGCTCATTGCGAAGATAAGGGGCTTGGGGTTGCTTTGTCTCATTCCCCAACTTTCGAGCAGCGAAATGTAGCCCTCGAAATCCGCTATGGCTTGGTTCTCCTGAATGACGTGGTTCTCTTCCGATTGGAAAACGGTGATGATGCTGTTCCCCTCTTCTTGGGTGAGGTAACGGCGCGTCCAGTACGAATCGCTCGCATCGTGGCTTTCCAGCGAGGAACGGAGGGATGCCGCCAGCGTGCCATACGCTGACGGCATTTCCGTCCTGATGCGGTTGAGCAATCCAGCCGCACGGGTGCCGTACCACTGCATCATGCCGATGGTGATGGGGTCGTTGTAGTTCACAGCCGTCCAGTTCCAATTGGATTCGACCTCGCCTATAACGTACATCGCGTAATAGCATATCGTAGTGGTACTCGGCATGGCTACGCCCTCGCAACCACTTTAAGCAGGTTCACCGAACCCTGCGAGTTAGAATACTCAGGCGTGGCGGTCTTGAACACCATAGCCGCGCCGCCGTAGGCGTTCTTGAACGAACCGCCCGAACCGCCCGTAGTGTCAAGACCCATGTTCTGCGTGACAACCTTTCCGTTAATCTTGAACGGCACGTTGCCAAAGGTGATTGCCTGCCTGCCTGCGCTGCCGTCCATATGCACGCCCATCAGCGGGGGCAAAACGATAGCGAAGTTCGTAATGGGCTGCGAGACGATGGCGGTGCTCGAAGCACTCTTCGCAAGCCGCTTTGCGGGGAACGTTTGGCAAATGGCGGGTGACGCGAACGCAACCGTATCAGCATATGCCGCTGCACCCTGCTTCCAATAAGTCGCGTCCATCGACATAAAGTAGAAGTCAATCCAGTTAGCCCAATCGGGAATCTCCGCGTTGAGCGTACCCCTATCAACACCCCAAAAATTAGCGCCACCGTACAGAATGATGCCCTTGCTGGTGTCGCTTGCTTCAAACAGAACAAGGCTGCGGGTCTTGCCCTGCAAGTCGCTGACCCCCTGCTGTACCGTTCCAAGCTGCGTGTTGATGCCCTCGATTGCCGTAGCGTTGGTGTTCGCCTGACTGTTGGCGTTCTCCGCCGTCTGCTTCACGGCGGCAAGCTTGGTGTTGGTCTGGGAAATCTCGTTGTTGGTTTGGGAAATCTCGTTGTTGGTTTGGGAAATCTGACCCTCGACCGCCGTGACCTTGCCCTCCGCTGCGGTCACGCGCACACCCAACTGGGTCATGTTCGTGTTGATTGCGGAAATCTGGTTGTTCGTCTCGGTGTGGCCGTTCTCGATAACGACGAACTGCGCGTCAATCTTGTCCATTGCGCTGTTGTACTGGTCGCGCAGGTTGGGCTTGTCGGTGCCGACGTACTTATCGAGGTTGTAGTTCGGCGTGTACTCGGATGCCATAGTTAATCCTCACTTTCTGTAGGCGGCAAAACGATGATGCCGCGCGTGGTCACATCGAGGTTGGCAAGACCGTCCACGGTCAAATCGCCCGTCTTGGTCAAGTCCTCAACAATATCCTGCAACTGCTTCATAGCAGCGTCAATCGCCGTGACGGCGTTGTTGTACTGGTCAAGCAGGTTCGGCTGCTCGTCCGCTTCGTACAGCTTGAATCCGAAGTTCGGTGTCTGTGCCATCACGCATCACCCCTTCGGATAACACCGTCCTCGTCCACCTTCGCGTTCGCGAGTTCGGACGCTTTGAGCTTCGCGCTCGGAATCCAACGGGTGCTTTCCACGAAAACGCCGTCGTCGTTCACAAGCGCGGTACCTAGCATCTGCGTGGTGAGCTTGACGGTGGTAGGCTCCACGGGCGGTTCGTAGTACACGCCCTCGGGTACGAAATCCTCACCGATAAGCACGCCACTGTAGATTGCCAGACCGCGAACGTTAAGTCCACACTCTGTAAGCGTGTCAACAGTGTACTCGCTTTCAGCCAAAGTGTCAACGGTGATGGCGTGTACGGTTACGTCGTTGAACAGGCCGCGCATGGAATCGACGTTGTTGTTGAACCGCCCCAACGTAACGTCCCAAATCTCCATCGCCGCAACAATCTGGTTGATAAGCGAAATGAGGTACGTTTTCAGTGCCAAAAGCTGGTCATCGGTGTACTGTTCAAGTTCCTCGGTCTGCTCGTTCTGGTCTTTCTCCATGAACTTCACGAACTCTTGGAACACGCTGTTGGGTACAAACTGCTCCACGTAAGCCGTGAGCTTCTTCATCTGACCCATAAGGCACGCAATCTGCTGTTCGTAGGAAAGCGATTCATCGTACACAAGCGGTGTGATAAGCTGACAGTTCGGCAACGTGGTACAGCCGAATGTAGGGAAACAACGCATACTGACCTCCTTCTTATAGTCCGTTCCAATAATCAGTATAGATGCCCATGAACAATTCCTGCAACTCGTCAATCACAAGCATGTCCGTGTTGATGAACGTCTCACGAAACTGCATGAGGGCGTTGGAGTTGGTGATACCCGTTAGACCGCTCACTTTAGTTACGTATTCATCCATATTCTGCGCGTTCATGTTCATAAGGTCATCCAACTTCGTGTTGGCTGTGCTGTTCTGTGTACCGCTGCCAGTTGCCGTGGTTTTGCTCGCCGTGTCCGTGATGTTGCTTGCGTAGTCCTCATGTCCCGAAAGCTGCATCTGCGGCGTTTGGCTCACGAGGGTACGCGAATCACCATCGGTCGTGCTGTCCGTGGTGCTCTTAGCATCCGTGCTCACGGTTTCGTCATGCGTGATGTTGCGCTGCTCTTTGTGGTCGCTGTTGGTGGTGCCCGTGGTCTGCAAGTCATAGTTCACGTAAGGGTCGAACTTTTTCAGCGTACTCTCGTATAGCTGATTGTAGTACGGCATAATCTCGTTCATCTTGCGATTGAGAAAACGCTTGAAAAGCCCTGGGGTTTCAAGCCCAATCTCACGGAACCAGTAGTGTTCGATAATCTTTCCATTGAGCTGTTCACGATATGATTCATCGAAAATGGGATAGTCGCGCAATCCCAAATCGAAGCCGTTGGAAACGAGGGAACCAAGCTCCACGGTGAAGATAGCCCCTCGGTGGTAGTCCAACGTGCAAACGTCATCGCTCATGCTAGTTCCCTCCTTCGTCATAGTTCATAGACGGTGCGCCGTAGATGGCGTTGAAGTTCTCCGTCGAAATGTCCTTGTTGAAGTCGCACCAGACGGAAAGCCCGTACTTACGGTTAATCTCCTTGCACGCCATACGGCGGCAATTAAGACGGATAAGGCGGTTCGCTTCAATCTGACCGCTGTTGGCTTGCACCTCTGCGGTCTGAACGCGCTCTGCCTTTTGTATGTTCTGGTTGTCGATGCCTAGGTACGTCATAATCTCCGCCCAAATGGTGAACTTCGCTGCAAGCAGCTTGTCCACGATGAACGGCGCACCGCTGTGAAGATACTGCATCTGCGACGGGTCGAACATCCCATCCGCGCCGATGATGATAGGCTCGTTGCCCATGTACTGCTTCATAAGGTTCTGTACCGTAAGTCGCTGCGATTCTGGGCATGTGACGAACATCGGCATTTTCTGCTCTGCAAGGTTAACGTCGATGGTACGGTCAATGTCCGCAAGACGGCGTGCGTAGATGCGCATTGCGTTAATGTCTGGTCTGCGCAGATAGTTGTTCCAAATCGGTACACAGTCGGATGCCTTCAAATAGCGATGGAATCCGTTCGAGCCATAGGCGATGTACTGCGTCGGATTCTGGTACATGTTGATGGTGCCAGACGGTGCGCCCATTGTCGCAAAGTAAGCGTCGTACTCCGCGTCATCGTGAAAGAACACGCTCAAACCACGGTTGAAAAGGGTGAGTTCGAGGAATCGCTGGTCAATCTCGGGCGGCAACCCCTCCCATCTGTACACGCTGCAACTCATTTGTTCCAGCATTTCGTAGTACATGCGGTATTGGAGGTTGTTCATCTCCGCGCTCTGCCAGACCTTCTTGTTCTTCTTCCTGCTCATTAGTACCTCACCCCTTCCACAATGTCGTTGTCCGCAAGGTCGATATTGTTGATGTTGTTCGGGTTAGTCCAAACGGTCACGCCCTTCTCGAAGATGCCGCGAATCGTCTCCTTGAACAGCTCGGGCAACGTGCCGTTGACCTGAACCTGCTGCATCTTCCAGTACGTGAAGTTGCTCATGCACTTCAAGTCCTGCGGCGGGCGCATCCAGCGGTTGACGTAGTAGCCGTACCGCAGCCAGAAATCCCCGACCTGAACGAGGAAGTTGGTTTTCAGACGCTTCCACTTGAACAGGATACCACAGAAGCCGTTGCTCATGTTGAACGGGTCGCCGCCGTTCTGTCCCGATGTGCTGGGCTGCGTGAGCTTCGCGTCCTGAACCTTAGCTTGTATGCCAGCGATTGCGTTCTCGTAATCGCCCTTCGCCGCGAACCTCGCGTAATCGTAGTTCGTGTCCCTCATGTACTGTTGGTTAGCGATGTTGTTCTGCGTGGTCTGCGTTGCCGCGCCTACCTGCGTGGAGGTGGTGCGGTTAATCCAGTCCGCGTTGAGCGCGGCGTTCACGCCTGAACCTGCCGCGTTTACCGCTCCGTTTATCGCGCCGCCAATATCGCCCGAAAGCAGCGAGCCGACCGCGCCCAAGCCGTTAGCAGCCGCGCCCTGAACGCCGTTCCACGTGTTCTTCTCCTGCGAAATGTCGGACAAAGCCCAATTCGCCTGATTGGCTACCTGCTGATTCGCCCATGCGGTGTTCATGTTCTGCGTTGCCTGATTGTACGAAAGCGACGCACCCGTGAGGGCTTTCTGCTGTGACCAGTCCGCGCTTTGGAACTGGTACTGCAACGAATGGGTGTTGGACGCCATGTAGTAAAGATACATGTTGTTGACGATTGAGAACTGCGGGAAATTATCGAACTGCACGCACATGTCCATGAACTCACCGCCGCCAATCTTGGTGGTGCGCAATGACCCGTCTGGTGCGTAGTAGTCGATGGTGAAATCGCCCGAATCGCTCGACGTGCCAGACGTGTTGTAGCCCAACGGCATGACAAGACCGCGAATCTGCGGTGGTGCGCACAGTGAGCGGGTACGTACAAGCGAACCGTCACTGTGACCGCTCGTAGTCTCACCGATGGTCATGCACTCGTTTTTCAGTACAATCTCGCCGCCATTCAGACCCGTCATTTCAATGAAACTGTAAGGTGCGGTGTAGAACTTGAACAGATGCTTGTACCTATCTGGTATATCATAGTTGTCAAAGATGTTGTATATCTCAAACGTCGTGCCGTCCGCGTCTGGGTTCGGTGCAAGGCGGTTCGCCGTCACGCCAGCAATCGTGGTCGTGGTGGGAGATAGCTGACAGAACACGCGAGGAACGACGGTAATCATGGTGATGCCCTGCGACACCCACGGGTAGTCCGCGATGTTGCGCATGAACTCCATGAAGTTGTCCGCCGTGAGCGCATAAGCGCGTGCGCCGTTCGGCATACCGTCGTTAATGTCACCTGTGGACGTTTTCAACTTCGGATTGCTCACGCTGCCATAGTCACCTTCGAGGTTCGTGTTGCTCATAATGACGATGTACGGCGTTTCGTCTTGGAAATTGTAGAACCACTGATAGGTCACATCGTACTCGTCACCGATGTTCAATCCCTCGGTGTCCGTGAGGTAGTCCCTTAGATTGTACTGCGTTGAGTTCTCGTTCGCGATGCCGACGTGCCCCTTGTTGATGTAACACATGCCGAACGAAAGTCGGTCATAGTACGTCTGCCAAACATCGAGCTGAACGTTAAGCTGCGTCGTGTTCGGCGCGATGTACTTAACATCGTTGATGAAGTAGTAGAACACATCGGGCTTGCGGGGCGGCACCCCAAATACAGATGCCGTATCAGGTACAGGCTGAATCGGATTGCGAACGATAAGATAGTTGCACTGGTTAATCATGCTGAACGGTGCGTTGACCCGCACAGGCTCACCGTACCGTAGGTAGACCATTCCAGTGAGGTTGAAGCTGTACCCATACTGCTTAACCTCACTGAAATACTGGTCACGAAGTTCCTTGCTATCGAACCGAACAATGTCGCGATAGCTAGAATCCCACGGTACGGTGGCACAAGTAATCTCCGTGTTCGGCGTCCATACGGAATAGTCGAACTGGTTCTGATACTCGTAGATGTTATCGGGCAATCCCGGAAACTCTTGTGCCACCGTTACCTCCTAATTACTAAGCGCCGGGCGTGTACTTCGCACCGATGCCCACGACAAGCGTGCCGCTCTGGTACACCTGCTCACCCATCGCAACGGTGGGGTCGATGTAGGTGCTGGTCGCGGTGATGGTGACGTTCTTAGCCGTCTCGTCCTCCGCAACGTGAAGCACGCCCTCCGCGTCGATGAACGTACCCATCTTCAGGCGCTGCGCACCGTCCTCAACGCCAGTGTTGTTGGCGGTGATTGCCCACGTCACGCCCTGCGGAACCTCATAGCCCTCCGTCACGGGGGTCACGGTGCCAGCGACGGTTGCGACAAGGCGGGTCTTATCGCCCACAGCCGCGAACTCGGGCTTGGTGCCGTCCGCCTTGGTTGCGTAGTCCACGGTAACGCCCGTGGTCTTGATGGCGGGAACGGTGGTGCTGGTGCCAGCTTCCGTGGTGAACATGACGGCGTTCACGAAACGGGACACGGAATAGATGCCGTGGTGGTGCAGCCAGTAGTTCCACGAAATCGCCTTCGGGTTGCGGATGCTCTCGAAGTCAATAAGCGTGTCCGCGCACATGAAGAAGTCGCGGTCGCACAGGATGGCTTGGCAACCGTCGATGCCGAAATCGTCAACGGGAACCACGCGCACATCGAGGTTCGCCGCCGATGCGTTGAACGCGAACGCGATAACGTTCACATCGAGCATGGCGATGAACTCTGGGGTCGCGAACAGCACGAGGTCATCGGGGTTGGTGAACGTGGGTGCGCCCGCCGCGTTGTACTGACCAGAAAGGAAACGCATCTTGCCAGCCATAGCGCGTACCGCTTCGGTGATTGCCATAGCGCGGTCTTGCTTCTCATTGCGGGTGGTCGCGCCCGCCGCGTCGGGAACCTGAACCTTGTAGAACCCGTCGATGCGGGCGTACTCGGCAAACAGGTTGCGCATGATAAGGTACTCGTCCCAATAGTCGGACGTGTACGGCGTTTCCATGATGCGCCCAACGAGGTCTTGCAGACCGTAGTCGGTGAGGAACGCACGACGCAGAAGCATGTCGTTGACGGTAAGATCGTAGTAGTCCTGACGGTTGATGCTGTGGAAATTGCTCATAACGTCGGGCGGGTTGCACTTGAACACGTCATCGTAGCACTTGTTCGGGTCGTACCGCTTTGCTTCGAGCAGCGTGGTGGCAAGCTCCTCGATAGTCTCGCCGTACTGCATCATGCCGCGCTTGAACTGCGCGAGCGGGTTAGTCCACACCTTGCTCTTGATAACCACGTCACCGATGCGGTTCACCAGCGCGTCGATGAACTCGTTCATCATCGGGCGGTACTCAAGCAGGTTGTTCACGGTATCGGTAATGTCACCCTGCGTGGCTGCGGGGATGCGCTGCTGGTACGCGAAAGACGCATCCGTGCGAATCGCGTTGAGAATCTGCGCGTTCGTGGCACTAAGGGTCTTGACTGTCATGACTGCCATTTCTAGTCCTCCATCTTCTTGTCATCGGGGTCAACGAACAGGTTGTCGATGTGGTACAGCTCACCGTCGTCCTCAACCACTTCCTCAACAGCCCCGTCACCGTCGATATGCTCGTCGGCGGGAATCTGCATCAGCAGGTCGTAGTTGCGCGCTTTAAGGTTCTGATTGTCCGCCGTAAGGCTCTCAATCTGACCGTTCAGCTCCTTGTACCGCGCTTCGGCTCCCGCGCGGAACTCGTCCGCGTCGCGCCCCCGCTTGTCCATGTCGTTCAGGAACGTCTCGACGGTGGCGTACTCCCCGTCATCCATGCGCTCCCGAATCCAAGCAAGCAGCTCTTCCAGATTCATGTTTACCTCCTTAAACGAAAGCAGCCCCGCCACTGGTGATAACCGTAGCGGGGCTAAAGACTGTACAGTGATATGACCTCTCCCGTAACGTTGAATCCGCTAATGGTTCGTGTACTCGAACGGGCGGTTTCACCCGTAGCAACCCCGCTCGGTCATCGTTCGGACGGATAGGGTATCACCATGCCCCAATTATCAAGTGTTCATGGAACTCGTCAATCCTTAATGACTATCTCCATCAAATCCACACAATCAGTGTACTCTTTCAGAAATCGGCTAACCGCCATCCTCACAAGCTGCGCAACCGTCACGTTCTCACGCTGCGCTATCTCTTTGAGTTCTTCGTAGACCGATTCCTCGAAACGATAGCTACGCTCAATCATCTTGTACCTCCTTACGTGAGCGTAAAAGTAGTAGGTTCAAGGACGATTCCGCCCTTGCAGTGCCGTGGTCTTAGCTTACCCGATATTTCTAGCCCACGCTTGAAGTTGTCGAACGTGACGGAACGCTTTAGTTCCTCGGGCATACCTGCGCACTTAACATCGTTGTACGGTTCAACATCAACCATTGTGTACACGCCGTCAACCATTTCTCCAACCTGAACGATGCGCTCCATGTATGTCTTAGCTCTCACGTACTTGGCTTGGCTGAAATTGCTCTCATGCTTCCATGCTCCTAGGTTAGTTGGGTGAACCTCGATGCCCTCAATGCCCAACGGTTCTGTCCCCAAAACGTGTACGCTATCTGTGTCCGCATACATGAACCTATCAAATACAGCTTGCGCTGTGGTAATAGTCTTGTACCTTGCCCATGCGGTGATGAAACAACCCATTGGGGTGTACACGGGTTTGCGCGTATCCTTCTCACCCAACTGGTACCCTACGCTCTGGTCATCTTTGAGGTACGGAACCTTCGGGGTAACGTCTGGGTTCGTAGCGAACTTGCCGTACAATGAGTTCAGCATGAGCTTTGCCAGTTGCCGCAAGCCACCCGTCGTGGTTGCCTTAATGTGCATCCAATGGTCGATGTACTCACGGAACAGACCCGTCGCTTGCTCGAACATGTACCCGCCGTTGTACGAGAACACGGTCACATCGTATTGCTGGTACAGAATATCGAGGTCAACATTGGTCATGGCAAGCTCAACGGTACCCTCCGTGTCCGTGATGTACTCGCGTTCAGAATAGAAAGGGTTGTTCTTAATCTGCAACGTGGGGAGGTGGTCGGGCTTCAACTTGCAGTGCGCCGTTAGGAACTGAATGTATAGCGGGTACTGGGGATTGTCATTGTACCTGCCACGAAAGTACACGGGTTCGCCGATGGGCAGCGGTCTGTGGTACATAACATCGGGGTACAGGCTGTTCACGTCGTAGACGCTACCCGCCCCTTGTATGCGGTCGGGGTGCTTGTCATCCGCTTGGAACCGTGGGTTGGCGTAAGTCCACCCGCCACGGTACGCCTTGCGAATCATCGCGTCCATTTCTATATGAATCTCTGGGAACCAGTCTGCCCATTTGTCCCCAATAATGTCCTGATAGTTGTGCAGCGCATCGCTTCCGATGGTCAAGCGGTCAAGCCCCTGCGAGAACTGCTTTTCGAGCGCCATAGCCACAATCTGAACGTCGTTGCGTATGTAATCGCGCTCAATGTCCGTAAGCTCATGGCCTATGGGGCGGTACTCCGTGTAATCAATCTCCAACTTGGAAATGGGGAGGTGGAACGCCTTTGCAATCGAAGATACCTTCATGGGGAGCTTTTTCAGCGAGTCTTTGAAAACGGCGTGCTTCTGCTTCTTCTTGCCCTTCTTCTCAAAGCAAACTTCCATCTGATAGAACTTGCCCATCGCTGATATAAGCGTTCTGAACGTCCGTGTCTTAGGCTTCTCGCTGTACGTGTAGCCATTGAAAAGCAAGTACCACAAGATGAACTCACAGTCGAAAGCCGCGTTATGGAAATAATATGTACCGCCGTTCTTTTCGCAGAACTCCAAAAACGACTGTACATCATTGCCATACGTTAGGGCTTCGGGGTTTCCTATCTCACAGACGCACCACGCCCACACGCGACAATCTGCGGGGTCTGTTGTGGTTTCAAAGTCTGCCGAATACTCCATAGCTATCTCTTACTACGGCGTTTGCTAGGTGCCTTCTTGCGCTTGCGTGTCTTGGGGTAGCGCTCCATAACCTGCGCTATGGTCATCTTCATGTGCTCCACTTGCGCATCATGCTCTGTCGCGTCCGCTTCAATCCCCATGGCGTTGTCCTTGTCGGTGTTGATGTAACGGTAGTACAGGGGTACGAAGTTGGTGAAGTTCTGCAATGCGAACAGCTGTTCGTTAGACAGCTTTTTAATCATGTTGGGCAATGTGGGTTCGTTGAAAGATGCCGCGTTTTCAAGCAGGTTCTTTCGCAACTGCTGTATACGTTTCTTCTGGTACGTCGGGGAAAGCTCTTTCTTGAGAATGTCCGAACGCCTCTTAATGTCTGGTACGCCCTTCAACGCGCTTGCTGGTGTCTCGCGTACATAGTCGATGCCCTTGTACTGCAAGCCCTTAATCTTGGTCATCTGCGAGCGCATGCCTAGGGTCGTATCAGTCTCGCCGTAGGCGGTTAGAAATGGCTTGTCCGCGTACTTGCGCCAATACTTATCATGCTGCTTGTTCCATTGGCGTTCAAGGCGGCGGAAATCCCTATAACTGCTATAGGGTATCGGGGTGCCGTCCTGCCCTGCAACGAATCGTGTTTCACGTGAAATGAATTGCTCCAACTGCTTATGATATGAGTTGAGGGCGCGTGTGTTCGATGGGTCAACATCGCGAAACGGGGTAATGCTTCCCGTTCGTATGCCCTTGTTCTGCAATCGCTTGATTTTGCGCCGCGCCCTGCGTTCTGCATCCGCCACGCGGGCGCGGGCTGCTTCATTGGCTTTCGTCATGCGCGTTCACCTCCTTGTAAGCAAAGAGGGCGGCACTTCCGTACCGCCCTCCATTTCCCTACGCTATGCGGTGAAGCGTGCTACTTGGCAAGCGCAAGCGTGGTGAACTTGTAGCCGTTGCGCCCCTGCTGCTTCGTGGGAACCATCTTAATGGCGGGATTCCACGGGGGCATGCCGACGATGCCGAAAAGGTTCTTGATGGAGGTTTCGACACCGCTAGAAGTGCAGCCGTAAGCCTTGCCGCCCTCGCAAATGAGAACGATACGGTTCATGTCGCGAACCTCACCCGTGGCGTTGTCGGTCATCTCGACGGGCTGAATCACAACATCAGTAATGGCAATAACCTTGCCTACCATATCATCAAGGCTATCGGAATTGCTCACCGCGTCATAGATGGCGAGACGGTCTGCCTGCGTCTCCGCCTGCATGGAGCAGTAGAAGCCCGCATTGATGGGGGTCGCGTTCTGGTCGGTGGTGGCAAGCTCGTTAGTCATGGTTAAACCTTTCTAATCGTAGGGGCGCACCCTATGCGCGCCCCGATGAACCAAATTGACGGGGTTTGCGCTACTCGGTAGCGTCAACGGGGGTTGCGTACTTCTTGAAGTCATCAAACGTCATCTTGTACATGGTGGCGTTCTCCTTGACCTCAACAGCCGCAAAAGTCGGCTCGGTCTTGCGAATGATGCTCTGCGCAGTCTGCAAACCGCACTTCTTGTCAAGCTCATAGGCAACCTCAACGGGCTGACCGTCCTTGATGATGAAGCCCTTAACGGTGGTGGTCACAAACTGCTTCTGAATGGTGTTGCGTGCCATTGTTTTCTCCTTTTCTACTAGGCACTGCCCTTGTTGGCAATTACCACTATAGCCCTTGTTTCAAGTGGTGTCAAATATCTTTTTCCACTTATTTTAGTAAACCCTCGCGCGTCCTCCCTCCACGATCCCAGCGCTAAAAGCGAACTCCTTTTCAGTGTTATAGACACCCTCGCGGGCAATAGTGCGGATGCGTGCCGCGCCGTAGTCGTTCACGAAGCTACAATAATCCTGAATGAAAGCGTGTACGTGCTTCCACGTGGTCACGCTGTAATCATAGCGCGGGAGCAGGTAAACGCGCATCTTGCAATACACAGCGACGCGGCTAGAATAGCTGTGAAGAACAAGCGCGTTTTCAAGGTTCAGAACCTCGCCGCTTTCAAGCTCAATGGTGATGTTCTTTTCCTCGGTGAAGAAGTTCCACACGCGGTTGATGAACTTCTTTGCGCCCACCACGCCGGTGGTGCTCCAGGGCTTGGACACCTCCAGCGGCCCCATGAACATCTCGTACAGCCGCAGGGTATCCGCGCCGTATTCCCGCACCACGTCGC
>OIWT01002939.1_pt1 | contig 16478 bp, 23 predicted proteins | sample 1587701 | NCBI WGS metagenome assembly OIWT01 (sample SAMEA3888904, study PRJEB22519) | human gut metagenome | biome: human gut; feature: human-associated habitat; material: faeces | place: Denmark | collected 2009
TCTGCTGGAGATCTACTGGAATATGCCTAAGGTTGAGTCTGTTCTGGAGGTGTGCCATGCGTAATGGAAAACCTTTAGAGTCCCGCAACTGGATGATGGAAAAGATCATCGACCATGTGGGGCATGAAATCGTCTGTGTTGCCTATGGAGATCTGAATGATCCCCATGATGTCTGCATTGAGTGTGAAACCTGCGGTTGCGTGCTCGTGTCTGCGGAAGACTTCGATGAAACGGACGGAGGTGATGGCTGATATGGCCAAGAGGATTGCCTTCGACACCCCCGACGCCAAGGAATTTGTTCAGACCTTCGACTCCCTCAGTCAACGCCATAATCCGTGGACGGTCTGGAGTGATTTCGTTACCATGCACGCCTGCGTTCTCTCGCTGACCTTCGACCGCACTGAACGGCAGCGCTTTGAAAAGCGAGCGAAGGAGCTTCAGGAGACTCTGAAGAGATACACGGAGCAGGAACTGACGGTGTTTGACCGGTTGCTTGAAATCACAGCGAAAAGCCTTGAACAGAACCCTAAGCAGGATTTCCTCGGACGGCTCTATATGTCTTTGGACTTTGGCAGCCAGTGGCACGGTCAGTTTTTTACACCGTGGCATGTAGCTCACTTGATGGCCAAAATGACAATGGGGCCCGATGCAGACATTCTCACGGGCAAAGAGTACGCCACAACCTGCGACAACTGTTGTGGTGCCGGCTGTATGCTTCTGGCATCAGCGGCAGCCTATGAGGACAAGGAAAAGGACAGGATACCTCAGCGGGATCTCCTGCTGGTGGGGCAAGATCTGGATCGGACGGTCGCACTTATGTGTTATATCCAACTTTCCCTTCTGGGCTATGCCGGCTATGTCGCTGTTGGAAACTCGCTGACAAACCCGGTAGGAGGTCCTGACTTATTCCCCCAGATTAGGGAAGGCGGAGAGCTATGGTTCACTCCTGGATTGTTTACACCTGTCTGGAATAAGCGTCGGCAGATAGAGTTCGTCAAGCTAATGGCTTCCGGTGTGCTGGCAGCTGATGCCTCAGGCGGTCATGAAGGAGGTGGAAAGTAACATGGACAGGAAAATCAATTTGCCCGTCATCTGGTCGGTGTGTGGGATTGTCGAGTTCGAGGCCCCCTCTATCGAGGCGGCCATCAAGCGGTTCAATGCGTCGATTGAGCATATTCCGCTTCCGCAGGATGGGCAAGTCTATGTCGATGGATCGTTTGAGTTGACCTCAGACGATCCCGAATTCATCAAATGCTACAACTGATTATTTGTGGAAAAGGAGTTGAAATTGTGAACACGGAAAAACGGAATTACTACACCTTGCAGGAACTCATGGATGAAACCATGAAGCTGGTAAAGGATGACCCGGAATACCCCAAAGCGTTGGCCCGGTGTCCGCTTGACTACCAGAGCGTTTCCAGCAGCGTGAAGGATGAAAGGATAACCCTGTGCGAGTTCAATGTGCTCGGCTTTACCGAGTACGGCGGGAGCGAAGGAATCTATGGTACGATCTGCTTCAGCGGCGATTGGTCGCCGGGTTGCCGCATCAAGTCCTTTGGTTCTATTGGTCTCACGGCCTATACGCTCAAAACACTCAGCGACGATAAGGATGCCTTTCGTGCTATGGGAACGCTGGTCAACCTAATCAGCTACTATGCCCACGAGCTCATGAACCGCAACCTGGATCGGTTTGATTAAGGGGGCGGCAAGAATGAGGAACTTTGAAGACTATTTGTGCGACCGAAACGATTTGATCGATAACACCAGTTACGATCTGATCTGTGCGCTTACAGCCAAGAATCACCATGGAGATCAGGAAGAAGACATCGGAACCCCTGATTGGGATATGAAGATCATTGGAGAGGTCGTTGATGCGGTGGAAGAGGTCCTTCAGGAAAAGGTCGGGCATACCTGCCATCCCTACTATTGCGACGAAACACCATGTTATCTCGCTGGGGATTGCAGCAACCCGCACTGCGTTTTCAGGGATCAGTCTGAAGAGGAGGAATGATCGACTATGGGTTTGGATGCGTTTATTTATAGAATCAGCCGTCCGGAGCACCTGGACAAGGAAAAGTACAGCGCCAAGGAAATTGAAAGCCTCGGATTGACTTCTATTGCCCTGCACAGTATGGCTCAGGAGAACAAAAACAACTTGCGCAGCTGTGCAAAGGAGTGTATGGTCGAAAACCTCTACTACGATCTGGAGAAGATCCGGGCAGAATACTCGCTTTCAGAGAATGCCTACATCGGTGCTTATCTCGGTGATGGCTCCATTGTTGTCACCGATTTCACTGACAGTGGGGATTCCTCCCATGTGTCTATCTCAAAGGATGAGATCAAAGCCAAGTTCATCCTTCGACAAACGGACAGGTGCTATGTGTTCCGGCGTGAGAAAATCCAGCAGTGGTACAAGAACTATCCCATCAGTGATTTCTTCGCCATGCGGGTCGGCCCGACAGAGAATTCGGTCTACTATCCGATTGACGAGGAACTGGCTGCCGAGTTTAATGATCGCTTCGGTGAGTCCATCCCCACACGGCCTATGCCGGAAGGCTCTGGCCTATTTTACTACGAATGGTTTTGAGGGGGTGACGAATTGTATAGCACGATTGTTGAATTGAGCCATGTTCCTTTAACGGAAGACGCTTGGGCCTCTCACGAGGAACTGCCTGATTGGTTCCGAGTCGATATTGCCGACTACACAGAAGACGCAGATGACAGAGCGTTGTCTATCCAGAGTTTTGCACAGATGCTGGACAACTACGCTGTTTTTAACCTCGAACAGAACTGCATGACTCTAAAGGCAGATGCAAAGGAGCGGTACTTCGAAGGAGCTTACCGCAGGTATAAAGATGCTATTGAGAAGCTGGGTCGGGTGCCGCTGGAGGAGTTCAGTGGTACTGCCAAAGCGTCGTCTGACGCTGATACCCTCTCGCACCTCATGTATTCCCTGCGCCAGTCCATTGAGGATCGCTTTGGCACCTACATCTATGCCGATGAAGAACTGACGACCCTTGATGAGTGGCTCAGATGCGCTTCCAATGGAGTTTCGTACTACATCGGCGGAGTAATGGCCTATCACTACTGATCCAAGAATTTTTGAAAGGTTTGATGACATCATGAGTGAATTCAAAATTGATAACCAGATTGCGGTCTATAAGACCAATAAGAAGCTGTGTGAGTTCAACGACAAGCTGAAGGTGGCCCCAGTGGAATACTACGGACATATCCATGCCCAGGGCGAGAAAGTTGGCCAGAGCCGTTCCAGATCCTGTATCGGGATCGTGCTCCAGGATTACTCCAAGGGTACTGGCAGCAGCACCGTCCGCGTGACGGCCAACCTGTCCCCGGAGTTCTTCGCCTACGCTCTCAGCAGGGTGTCTATCGGCGTGGAAGCGTTCGAGTTCGTGGAGGAGAAAATCTTCGGCGAGCCGGATGAGAAAGGTATGAGCAAGGTCACGAAAGTCTCTATCAAGAGAGCCTCGGTCGGCACTGATGGGAAACCTCGGAACTATCCGTGGTGTGTTCTCATTGAAAACGGCAGGGCGATCAAGGAGAGCACGCAGACCGGCGGCATCCACGCAAAGAAGGGCAGCTACCAGAAGGATAATCTGGTGTTCGTGAACATCAATGATTATGACTTCTTCAAGCTTATGCAGCAGACCTCTCGTTACATCAACGCTTGGGAGCTGACATACAGCCCGAAGCAGGTGCGGGAAGCTGCCAGGATCATTGCTGAGCAGAATGCAGCGCAGTAAGAATATAGTTTGTTTGAGTCGGGAGAGCGGTGCTTTTGCATCGCTCTCCCCTGTTTATAAAGGAGGTGCCGTATGGCCAGGACAGAAGATCGTGAGATCAATTTTATTCTAAATATGTCAAGAGCTATGGCTGAATACACCTGCGACGAGCACAGAGATACAGCGGTTAATAAGGCAAAGTTGAGCGCCTACATTGATACCGCAAAACGCATCACGAGCTATCAGGCGGAAGGTATCCGAGACGATCTCGTGGAGGTTGTGTTTGATAAGCGGCTGAAGCTGATTGCAAATGCCACAACAGCCGGCGAGCTGAAGATAATTATGGATCAACCGAAACCGCACTTTAATGGCAACAAGTTTATCTCCGATCCCTTATCGGTACCAGAGGAGGAAATGATCCTATGGTCTATGACTTCGCTCAAAGCACCGCTTATGCACGAAGCATTCGAGCGCTACTTTGAACTATTCAAGCAGGCCTTTGGAGTTGACTCCATTGACGCCGATGCACTCACCCGTGCAGCGCAAATACGATTGGAGGTGAAATGAGATGTTGCAGTATTACGGTCAGGAGTTTCTTCAGGGGCTCCATGCCTATTATGTCCAGCGGCTCTCCCTTGCTTTGGAGCATGGGTACAGCGTTGAAGGCAATAAATACTTCTGGCTCTACAAAGAGCTGGATCTGCGGGTCAGGGCCATCCGCCAGACACTTCTCTTCCTCGATGCACTGCCTAAGTTCATGGGCACCGCTACCGGAGAGGAAAGCATGGGTTATGCGCTGAAGTACACAGGCGACTACTTCACGGCCGACAGAATCGGTTCCGAAGACCGCCCGCAAGGCGAACCGCATCCGTATTTCAATGACGGTAATCCATACTGGCTACAGTTCCAGGAAGCCCACGACAATTTCGGACTGAATTATGACCTGACAAATGCACCCATGCTCTATGTGGATCTTACTGAGTATGTTGTGCGTGGGCTCCGGCTCTATATTCAGATTCGGGAGCGCAAGTTCTGCGCGATTGACCGTGGCAAGTTTGACGAGATGATGAAGCTCAAGGCACCCTTGCCGATCACTGCCTGACAAAGGGAGGCGATTGGAAATGAAACAGTATGTGTTCGAAGGCTTCGAGTTCTGGCAAAAGTGGAAGCTGCTCCGGATGCTGCCTCGCAAACTGAAAGGCTTCGATAAGCAAATCAAGATTTCCCTGAAAGATACCATCCGGCGGTGCCAGTATGACTCCCTTTGGTACGGTGGCCTCGTTGCTACCGTCCAGTGCGGGGATTTAATCGTCGATGTTGAGGCTCTTGGGGATGTCTGTGCAGACCTCTACGAAAGATGCGATAGAGAAGAACGGCACTTGGAGTATATCAAGGATAAGAACAATGTTGGTGAGTTTGGCAGCGCAATGCAGTTTTACATCCAAACTGATAAGGAACTGTACGAGCTCATCAATGCAGAACACCGGCGCTATTACCTTGATATGCTCAATAACAACTGGTGGGAGTGTGTGCCTTACCATAAGGACGACGAATATCAGCCGGAAAGCTGGCTGACAGAAGGCGACGACATCTGGAGCGCAATCGCTGAGACCGTGGATTATCTCTCCATGAAGGGGTGATCCGCATGGGCAGACGAAAAGAAATCGTCCTTACGGAGTACCAACGGCAGTTTGCTGTTGAGCACTATGGCCTGCTGCTCAAATTTATGGGCCGGCATGGCCTGGGTGACGAGGAGTATGGCCTATTCGCTGAACGGTTTCTTCGTACAGTGGCTACTTACACCTCAAACCAAGAGCTTCAGAATAAATACGCCTTCTCTACGATCCTGTGGTATCGCCTCTGGGCAGAACTGAGGCGTGAAAGAAGGCGTAAAGGTCGCCGGGCTCAATATGAGATGCCTCTGGAAGACACCTCTATGCAGCCAAGCACCGAATACAATTCTGACACCGCCTTTCTCTGGCACACATGGCGTAAGTTTCTCACGGAGGAGCAAATCGTCATACTCCAGCTGAAGGTCATGGGCTACTGCAACAAGGAGATCGGCAAGCGCTTGTCGCAGCCATCACGTGAAATCGGTAAAAAACTGAATGCCATTCGTGACCTCATAAAAAATAGTGGTACCCTTTGAGCAATGGGCTGTCGATTCGTAAGAGTCGGCAGCCTATCATCTTGCTAATGGGTGGAACAGTCTTTCCTATAGCGGGTTTATAGTGACACGAATGCTCAATATACTATCTAATAGAAAGATATTCTTTCTATTAGGAGGTGCCAATTTGGATACGAAACCGATTGGTAAACGAATACAGGAGGCCAGAGTGGCTCATAATATCACGCAGGCCCAGCTTGCTGAAATGGTCAATCTGTCTTCCAAGTATCTGAGCAATATTGAATGCGGAGCAAAAAGCCCCAGCCTTGAGAGTTTGATTGAAATAGCAAATGCCTTGCAGATTGATGCCAACTCGCTGCTTGTCGATGTCCTGGATGTGGCTCCGGCTATCATCTCATCGAAATATGCCGAACGGTTGACCAACCTTCCGGAGATCCGTCAGCAGCGTTTGATGAAAGTCATTGATCTATTTCTTGAAGATAATACACAGTGAGTTATACAGCCCAACACCAATAGTGTTGGGCTGTTTTTTGCTTTTTAGGGATAGCACAGACCGACAGAAACACTGTTGCCCTGTGCTATTTTGCGTCTCTTCCTAGAAAATAATCAATAATGCGCCAAATCCGACGGGTTTCGACAAAGCTCTTGTACTACTATCTAACCATCGGAAAGATAAGTCTTTCCAAAAGAAATATTTGGAGGTATTATAAGATGATGAAGAAAATCAAAAAGCAGGTTTTGGCGTGCCGGTTGGAGATTCACTGGTGGTTGATTATGTGGTATCGCAAGCGGATGACAAAACTGTTTAGTTGCGGAGAACCGCTGTCCTCGCCTCGTATGCTTCAGTTAAACAACAAAGCGGGCCGTCATCATGTTTTCATAATGAAGAATGAAAAACTCTTCGAAGACCTTTATCTGTCCTGAAATACGGACAGCTTGCTTGCTATGATGTCCTCATAATCAGAGAGGAGGCACAGAAATGAGAGTGTTGATGAGAGACAGCCAGGATAATTCCTTGATTGCCTTCGATGCTCAGGAGGTCATATTTGATCCGGAAGACCAGTCGATGATCCTGACGGCTGGAGACCTGAGCTATGTTGTGGATAAGATCGCACAGGTCAATGCGGATGCCTACATACGAGAATTGGTTGATCTCGGCAAAGTCGATCTGACTATGTATGGCGCAAAGGCCAGCAACTGAACGAAGGTTGATAATTATCCCGAAACTTCCTCGGCGCTACTTATCATGGCTCAGATAAATAAAGCGAAAAAGAATCTTCCTGATAAAAAAGCATCTCCAATGCGATACTGCATTGGAGATACTTTCGATTACAGGCATATTGTCATATAAGGCGGGACACAAAGGATATCATCTTTCTCAATGAGATTGCGCGGGTGAATAATATAGCATCCGCCAATCCTGCTCTTGTATTTTTCCTTGAAGCGCTTTAGAGATTCAAAGGAATACTTAGCGCTGGACTTCACTTCGATGGGATACATCTTGTACTTCGTCTTACTGTTATTGGCGATAATGAAGTCGATCTCAATGTCATTTCTGCGCTTTTCCGCATTGTACTGGGTATAGAAGAACAGGCGGTGTCCATTAGAAACCAACATCTGTGCAATCACATTCTCGTAAAGCATTCCCTCATTCAGTCCGAGCTTTCCTGCAAAGATCTGCTTGTAAACCTCGTCCTCCAGAAGTTCGTTTTCGTCAAATGCATGGCTGACAAGCAATCCAGTATCACCTAAATAGCATTTGATGTAGGTATCCGACTCTGTGAGAGACAGGCCAACATTCGGATCACTGACGCGCCTACACTCGTTTGCAATCATGGAGTCCGACAGCCAGAAGAAGGTTTCTTCATATTGATCTGCCATAGAGCCTTCTACGATTTTGTTGAAGACAACTCGTTTTTCATGTCTGGACAGCAAACCGGGGATCTGGTCGAAAATAGCCAAAACCTTGGAGCGATATTGTGCTTTGATTTTCATGATGTCATTGCGGTAAAGCTCCAGAATATCCCGCTTTTCAACATCCGATTTTCCAAAGTCTTTTTGGCCTTCAAGAAAAGCAACAATGCTCATGGGCATACCGCCCACCAGCAGGTATTGCTTGAACAAAAGCATGGCCTTATTGTGCATACTTCGCTCCAGAGGGACTCTCTTCTCGAAACAATCTCTGATATATGGGATCAGCGGCGCTTCGTTAAGTGCCCAGCAGAATTCCTCAAAATCCAGCGGGTACATCTTGAGATGCCGTTCTTCTGAAGGAATCACAATATCCTTTACATTTTCTTTGATTGAGATCAAAGAACCGGTTTCAAGGAAATCATACCGACCATCTGCCACCAAATACTTGATCGCTTCGCGTGCTTTTGGGAAAAGCTGAACCTCATCAAAGATAATCGCACTTTCGCGCGGGTAGAGCTGTACGCCGTATTGAACGGACAGCAGCATATAGAATGTGTCGAGATCATTCAAATGCAGTTGAAAATAGCTCTTGACATTTTCAGGAGCCTTCGCAAAGTCAATGAGGATATAGCTTTTATATTCGTTTTTGGCGAATTCCTCGACTACGGTGGATTTTCCAATTCGACGAGCGCCTTCCACCAACAGAGCTTTCTGCCCGTTAGCCTCCTGTTTCCATGCGAGAAACTTGTTATAAATCTTTCGCTTGAAAAGCATGTGCATCACCTCACAGATAGAATAGCACATCTCTCGGTAATCCGCAAGTTTAATATAGCGATATTTTCCGACAATACGCAGGTTTGCTAAGCCTGTAATTTTCGATAACCCGCAGATTTAAGAGCGTGCAAAGATGCGCTGAATATGCTCCGGGCCAGCCGAAAGCTGTGTTACAAAGGGTTCGAGTCGGCGTTCAATTTCAGCACGCTCCATTTTTGATGCCTCTTTAGGATCAAGTGTGTGCCCATCTGACTCCATGAAGTCAACCGCCATTTCATACAGCAGTTTATCCAGGAGATCCTCCGCACATTCAACTAACCAGGAGTCCGAATCTGCAACCGTCCTGCGAATGGGATCAACGCTAATGAAAATGTAGCCGACTTTATCAGACCATGGGATTTTTTGCTTATATGCGGTATTGCAAAGCTCTATTCGTCCAGACCGGCAAAGAAGTCATCGTAGGAACAATTATAAATCTTTCGAAGTTCAATGATAACGCTTGCTTTGATGTTCAATTCACCGGCTTCGTACTTTGCGTAAGCGGTACGGCCGAGATCGCAGCCACGACGCTGTAGCTCCGCACACAACTTCTCCTGAGATAGGCCGCTTGCATCACGAAGACGACGAAGATTGGACCCTATATTGCGATCTCTGCGTATCTTTTGCTCCATAGCACCTTCTCCTCATTGACCAATATTGGTTGCAACATTTTTGATTGTAAGATACAATGAGGGAAAATATTGTCCGTGATATTGGTCAACTTGGCGTCAATGGACATGATTATAGACTCGGATATGCTTTGTAACGTGGCATATACCATGAACGCCTTGGATTCGAGCGAATGAGTACAGATTATTGGACTTATGTTTTGCTAAACTGAATCATGATAGGAGGAAGAGGATGCGGAAAACAAAGTTCTTTGTATTGGTGATGGCATTGGTAATCCTATTCACAGGATGCTCCAGCCAAACTCCGACAGAACAAGATAACAGCATATCTGCGGGAACAGAAGTGTCAAATCATCCGGACGATATGTTCCTGTCCAGCACGATCCCAGCACAATCAACATTCGAGATTCACTTTATTGATGTCGGACAAGGCGATGCCGCATTGGTTTTATGCGATGGTAATGCGATGCTGATTGATGGTGGTGAATCATCTGAGTCCAGCAAAATCTACGCATACCTCCAGGCCCACAACATTGATTTTCTGGATTACATCGTAGCCACACATGCACATTCAGACCATATAGGTGGTCTTTCCGGTGCATTGAATTATGCGTCGGTTGGAATGGCGCTTTGTCCGGTGACTTCCTACACTTCCAAAGCATTCAATAGCTTTGTGAAGTACCTGGATGCGCAAGGCGTGTCGATTACCGTTCCCACTCCTGGCTTATCTTTCAGTTTGGGAAGCGCATCGGTGCAAGTTTTGGGGCCTCAAAAGGAATATGACAATCCCAACGACACTTCGATTGTCATGCGGATAGTATATGGAAATACTTCTTTTCTATTTACCGGGGATGCTGAACGCACCGCTGAGGCCGACATACTTGAAGCAGGATATGACCTCTCTGCAACCGTTCTGAAAGTGGGGCATCATGGCAGCGATACCAGCACCAGTTATCCCTTCTTGCGGGAAATCATGCCTGAGTTTGCAGTCATTCAGGTTGGGACCGGTAATTTGTATGGGCATCCAGCGGAAAACACGCTCAGTAAATTACGCGATGCAGGTGTGAAGATTTACCGCAATGATTTGCAAGGCACCATTATCTGCACGAGCGATGGGGAGAAGGTTTCTTTTTCCACGGAAAAGAACGCCTCGCTCCAAACTAATCCGACAGAAATCACATCAGTTCCGAGCATCGAAACCGATATACCGGATGCCGGCGAGTATATTGGGAACAAGAATTCAAAGAAGTTCCACTTGCCAACCTGTAAAAACCTGCCCGCTGAAAAGAACAGAGTATATCTTGAATCTCGAAATGAGGCCCTTCAAAAGGGGTACGATCCATGCGGTAACTGCAATCCATAATTATCCTGCATTAAAACAGATAAAAAACAGCGTGTTCTCGTTGCTTTTTGTTGCTGATTAAATGCCGCTATGCTATAATGGTGGCAAAACATCAGTAATGGAGGGCAACTTGATATGGCCATTTCCTATAAGCCCCTGTGGAAACTATTGATCGACCGGAATATGAAGAAAAAGGACTTGATCGCTCTGTCGGGTGTCAGCCAATCTTCTGTATCCAAGATGGGGCGCTGCGAGAATGTGAATACAGACATTTTGAATCGCATCTGCCTCTCTCTAAATTGCAGTATCGCAGATATTGTCGAGGTGATTCCGGAAGGAAATGAAGAACTGCCTCTGGCTTCGGAAGAGAAAGAATAACGCGGAGGTGCTTACAATGGAACAGGTTTACAGCGCCAGTGCGGTTTCAAGACCGTTCTGGTATGTGGAATTCAAAAAAGTCATGAGTCTTCTTAATCGCGGTATGAGCTACGAGGAGATCCGCACCAAGGTGCTGGAGGAAAACCTCTTCGATGTGGCCAAGGAATACCGTGCTAAGGAGATCTACGGCGCGGTCGCCCGCAGAGCCAAGGTGCTGGATCAGCAGGGTGTTGCCCTGTTCTGCAACAGCGACATGGCTACCATGAAGTTGATAGAGTTCATTGCCATCATGCAGACCGACCGGCTCATAGCCGAATTCATGCACGAGGTCTATCGGGAGAAGGTCATAGTGGGTGATTTCGAACTACGGGATGCCGACTTCAACACTTTCTTCAAGCGCAAGCAGGATCAGGACGAGGGGATGGCCGGCTGGAAGGATTATACCCTCAAAAAACTCCGCAACAGCTATATCAACTATCTTTCCGAAGGCGGACTGGTCTCCCGCAGCGAGGGCACCAAAATGCTGACACCGCCTCTGCTTACCGAAGAACTGAAAGCGTATTTGCAGCAGGCTGGACTCGGCGCGTGTATTTCTATTTTTACGGGGGTGAGGTAATTGGCGCGAACTTTGGAGGAACGGCTGCACGAAGCGGAAACTGTGATCCGGCAGCCCAACTTTCTGGAGAATAAAGGGCTTGGCAACGAGGTCGGCTACTATGTATTCGATTATCCCGCCGAGCAGGAGCTGGTGGTGCGCCGCCGCATCGCAGAGATGAAGGCCAAGTACAACACTCCCAGCAGCAATTTCCAGATTGTCGAATACGACCTCTACGATATGGTCATCGACATTCTTCAGGAAAAAGGGTATCTGGAAAAGTGCTTTGAATTTGAAAAGCGCAAGGGATTTGAGCGAATCACCAAATCGGTAGGAAACCTTCTCCGCATCTCCGGGGATGACAGCCTGATCGTGCAGCACATTCGGGATAACACTCCGGAGCGCTGCGTGGTATTTCTCACCGGTGTCGGAAAGATCTATCCCATTCTTCGCTCCCACAAGATTCTGAACAATCTTCATCAGGTGGTGGATCATGTGCCTGTGGTCATGTTCTACCCCGGCAAGTACGACGGGCAGGAGCTGATTCTGTTCGGCGATAAAGAAGCAAAAGACGACAATTACTACCGAGCCTTCCAGCTCGTCAGGTGATAAGGGGTAACAGATATGCAGATCAAAAATATGTTTGCCAAGCAGATTGACCGCGACATCAAGGGTGTTATCAAGGTCGGTCAGGGCGATGACGCCAATGTTCAGCAGGAGCTGTCTGAGTATGTTGTGACCCGTGAGCTACAAAAGCATTTCGCGGACTTCTTCGCAAATTATAAAACCGGTATCGTAGGCAACACGGATAAGATGGGCGTGTGGATCTCCGGTTTCTTTGGAAGCGGTAAATCTCACTTCCTGAAGATCCTCTCCTACCTGCTGGATAACCGCGAGGTGGACGGAAAGCGTGCCATCGACTACTTCGTGGAGGATAAAAAAATCACAGACCCGTATGTGCTGGCGGACATGAAGCTCGCCGCCGACACCCCTGCCGATGTGATCCTTTTCAATATTGATTCCAAGAGTGAGATACAGGGCAAACAGAGCAAGGATGCCATTGTGTCTGTCCTTTTGCGCGTATTTAACGGCAGACAGGGTTTCTGCGAGTCCAATTCTGTCATTGCAGATCTGGAGCGGACCCTGTCCGAAAAGGGTCAATACGACAACTTCAAAGCGGAATTTGAGAGTATCAATGGTTCGCCCTGGGTGGAAGCACGCAATGAGTTTGACTTCATTCAGGACGATGTTGTTGATGCTCTTGTCGCAATCGACTTTATGAGCGAAGAAGCTGCCCGCAACTGGTGCGAGAAGGCTATGGACGGTATCGACCGCAAGAGCATTGAGGATTTTGCCAAGCTCATCAAGCGGTATATCGACCAGAAAGGTGAGAACCATCATGTTGTCTTTCTAATCGACGAGATTGGTCAGTACATTGGTGACAGCCGCGACCTGATGCTGAATCTCCAGACTGTGACAGAGGATCTCGGTACTGCCTGCCAAGGCAAGGCGTGGATTATCGTCACCAGCCAGCAGGATATTGACTCGGTAGCCAAGGAGATCAGCCACAACAAGAATGATTTTTCTAAGATCCAGGGTCGTTTCGATACCCGTTTGTCCCTGTCCTCTGCCAATGTGGACGAGGTCATCCGCAAGAGAATTCTGGAGAAGAACGATGCCGGCCATGACACTCTGGCTCTCCTCTATGACCAGAAGGAAACTGACATCAAGAACAAAATTATCTTCAACGACGGCGTGGAAAAGAAGCTCTATACCAATCGAGAAAACTTCGCCGCCGTATATCCCTTTGTACCTTATCAGTTTAACCTCTTGGGAAGTGTGCTGACCTCCATTCGTACTCACGGCGCATCCGGCAAGCATCTGGCTGAAGGCGAACGCTCCATGCTGGCGCTATTCAAGGACAGCGCGGAGCGGCTGATGAATGAAAATGAAGGTGCTCTGGTACCTTTCAATATGTTCTACGACGCATTGGAGAAGTTCCTGGATCATAGCTATCGCGGCGTCATCTACAAGGCGTGGGACAATGACTATTTGAACCCTGACCGTGAGAAAGAGTGCTTCAATGTCAATGTTCTCAAAGTCCTGTTCATGATCAAGTATGTCAAGGAGATCACCGCCAATGTGGAGCAGATCACCTCTCTGATGATCGATAGTGTGGACACTGACCGCATGAGCTTGCAGCAGAGAGTAGAAGATGCACTCAAACTGTTGGTCAAGCAGACCCTAGTGCAGAAGAACGGCGATGTCTATGTCTTCCTGACCGACGAGGAACAGGAAGTCCAGCGGGATATTGAGGCGGAAAATGTGGAGATCGCCGAGGTCATCGGCGCTGTGTCCGAGATGATCTTCGATGACCTCTACGACGCCAAGAAGTATCGCTATCCCGCCATGAATGGCCGCTATACCTTTGGCTTCAATCAGTTCGTGGATGACCGGCCCTACCGTGCCAATCAGAATTACGATGTCTCTTTGAAAATCATCACGCCGGACTGGGATATGCGCTCTGATGAGGCCACCATGCGTATGCTTTCCGGACAGGAGCGCAGCGTCCTTGTAGTGCTGCCCGATGACCGCGAGTTTATGACCGAGCTGCGGCAGGCCATGCAGATCCACAAGTACCTGACGCGAGGCGCTGCCAACACGCTGGCCAAGTTTGAGCAGATCCGCCAGATGAAGAGCGTGGAGGAAAAGGAGCGGAGAAACAACGCCCGCATCTTCCTGGAAGCTGCCCTGCGGGAAGCGGTCATCTTTGTCAACGGCGATAAGCTCCAGCTCTCTGGCAAGGACATTTCCTCCCGCATCAATGAAGGCATCGGCAAACTGATTGCCGCCGTGTACTACAAGCTGGGCTACATCGACACCGCCACCAACGAGGGCAATATCCGTAGCCTTCTCAAATCCTCCGCTCAGTATCAGTTGAAGCTGGATGGCGGCGTGGTCATCAATAAGCTGGCACTTTCCGATTTGGAGGAGTACCTGAACCTGAACACCACTCGCAGCCATGCCCGCACCTCCCTCAAGACGCTGTATGACCGCTATATGAAGGCTCCCTACGGCTTCATTGAGGACGATGTGCGCTATCTGGTGGCGAAGCTGTTCAAGGACGGCAAAATCTCCATGTTCGTCAGCAGCGAACCCATTACGCTGATGAATAAGAGCGATGAGGAGATCATTCGGTATCTCACCAAGCGTGAATATCCTGAAAAGCTGCTGATGGAGTACCGGGAAGTCACCCCGGAAAAGCACAAAAAAGCTGTCCGTGAGGTCATGCGAGAATTGTTTGGCATTACCTCTGTGGATGATAACGAAGATACGGTCATGGCTGATTTTATCCGCAGGAGCCGTGATCTGAAGAACGATCTGGAAAAGCTGGAGATCCGCCAGCAGAGCAATCCTCAGTATCCTGGCCGCTCAGTCGTCCGCACTGGCAAGGCGCTGATGAACGAGGTCATTGGGCTTACATACCCCGCTGAATTCTTCAAAACCATATACGACAAGCAGGACGACTATCTTGATTTTGCTCAAGACTATGAGCCGATGAAGGCATTCTATGAAGGTGAACAGCTGCAAATCTTTGAGAAAGCCATCCGTCACATGAAGATATACGAGGACAGTAAGACCTTTATTGTGAACGAGGAGATCGAGCATATCGCTTCCCAGATCAAGAGCATCATGGCAAAGACCGCGCCCTATGGTGAGATCTATAAGCTGGCCGGCTTGTTGGACAGCTTTGCCAACCGCTATGTGGATATGTGCAAAGAGATCGAGGAGCCTATCCAAGCCGCGATTGTTGCCGCTCGTAAGCGCGTTTTTGATGAATTGGAAGGCAAGCAGTGCCATGATAAGCTGTCCAACCGCTATGCAGAGGCGTGGAGAGAGCTGCGTGAGAAGGCGAATACCTGCAATAATGTAGCTACCCTCCAGAACATCAAGGTAGAGGCGGATGCTCTCAAGATCCGTCACTTGAACGAGATTGCCGAAACCGAAGCCAAGCTTCAGGCCGCAGCACAGGCAGCGGCAGAGGCGGCAGCACAGGCAGCGGCGGCAAAGTCTACCACTTCTTCGGATGTGAAGCGTGGCGACACCGCACCGATCCAGCCTGCCCAGGAACCCATCCAGCCGATCTCCTCGGTCAAACCCGTCAAGATCGAGAAGAAAAAGAGCATCAGCATCAAGAGCGTCACATCTCAGTATTCCTGGCAAATCAAGAGCGAGGAGGATATCGATAAGTACCTCCGTGAGCTTCGCACAAAGCTGCTGGGCGTTCTGGAAGAGGACACCACGGTGAATATTGAGTTCTGATAAGAACCAACTTTGGCCATGTGCCAGATAAGGGGTTAAAATTATGGATAAAACCGCGATCAAAAATTTTTCCATCTGGGCACGCAAGGCTCTGATCCGCAGCGTTGCCGACAAGTGCGGCCTGGTGGGTGTCCGGGAGGACGGTATTCAGGAGCCGCTGCCCCAGTCCACCCGCGATATGCAGTTCTTCGACGCCGGCACCGGCGCACCTGCCTCCATCTCCGGTGACGAGATCAAAAAGCGCAAGGCGCTGGTGCAGGCCATTCACGATAAGCAGCGGGACAGCGACTACAAAACTGCCTACAACTTCATTGTGGAGCAGGTAGCCTATACCTGGTTCAACCGTTTGATCGCCATTCGCTTCATGGAAGTCAACGACTACCTGCCCTCCCGCATCCGTGTACTGTCCTCCGACCAGGAGGGTAAGCTGGAGCCGGATATCCTCTCCACGCCCTTCGACGCAGAGTTCGATTTCACGCCCCAGGAGCGGGAAGTGATCCGCCGTCTGCTGGAGCAGGCCCATTCCGTCACCGTGGCCCTCACCTGTGGAGCCCTGGACGGGGAGGGGGAGTCCGGCATCTTTGCCCCCGCCCGGCGGACCGCCGCCTTTCTGCTG
>OIWT01002942.1_pt1 | contig 16465 bp, 21 predicted proteins | sample 1587701 | NCBI WGS metagenome assembly OIWT01 (sample SAMEA3888904, study PRJEB22519) | human gut metagenome | biome: human gut; feature: human-associated habitat; material: faeces | place: Denmark | collected 2009
GAACGCTGCATGCGGTATGTGAAGGCCGTCGAAAAAGCAAAGCGGAAGGCTGAGAAAGCCAAAAGGGCCGCAGCGCGACCGGAGCCTGCGCAAGGAACGGCCGCAGCGCGACCGGAGCCTGCGCAAGGAACGGCCGAGTTCGAGGCGCTGCTGCTCGAACGGTGGCAGGCTCGGCAAGAGGCTAAAAAACAGGAGGGCGGCCATGCAGAGATTTAGCGGATTGGAGATCAAACCTTATTCTCAGCTGACCGAGCTGCCGCGTGTGCGGATCGACAGGGTGCGCGTTGAGGTACAGCGCACCCTGTTTGGCGAGGTGGAGTATCACCTTGTCGGAACCTACGGCGATGAGGGCAAGGCTTACCCGATCTGCCAGCCGTTTGCCGATCTGCCAGACGTATGGGAAAAGAAGAAAGAAATAGAAAGCGCCATTTTCAAGGCGCGGCAGGAGGAACAATATGCGAAAAAAAGAAAAGACGCGGGTTATTTGGAGACACCCGCAAGGCCGGTTTGAGATACAGGAGACCGAGCATTACAGTCTGTTCGATCACTGTACTTACTACACGCGCGAATGCGTATTTACGCCGCAGGACGATGCGCGCGGGCTGTGCAGCGAGGTGCCGACAGCCATTTATGTGCCGGAGGAAATCAAGCAGGTGGGTCGGTGGCAGCCGCGCGTGACGGATGAGGAAAAACAGCGGCTTGCGAAAATGTATCAAGCAGGCATGCCTATTCGCGCTATTTCAAGGGAGACCGGACGGGCGTATGAGACGATCACAAACGTGCTGGAGGAGCTGGGCTGCCGGAAAAAGAAGCCGCACAAGTCGGTTCACTGGACGTACGAGGAATATCAGAAGGCGGTTGCTATGCGCAAGCGCGGCTATCTGTTCAAGGAGATCGGCGCGGCGCTCGGCAAGAGCAATCATGCCGTACAGAATAAGTTTGCGAGGGAGGGGTATTGATGTGTTTTACGGACAAGCAGTTAGATCATTTTCGTGAGGCCGCGAAAATGGTCGGGAGAAGGTCAGTACAGAGAGGTGACAAGCTGGCATGAAGAAGCGGAGAGGCAAGCCGGCCGGCATGAATTATGCCGATGTACTGGAACGCAAGCGCCTGATCCGGCAGGCTGTGCAGGATGAAGTTATCCTGCACGAGGTGAATATCTCCATGCAGCGGCACTTGTGGCTGACAGCGGTTGCGCTGCACGAGGCATACGGCTTCTCGGAAAAGCGGCTCGACAAGTTTTTCGACGCCTTTCAGGCGGCTGCGGATGAGCTGCAGAAAATGATTGACGAGGTGGATCAGGATTACGCATACGAGAAGCTGCGGCTGAGAGCAGAGGGAATTTCAAAGCGCGATATTGTTTTTTATGAGGATGTGATGAAATGAATGTGAAAAGAGCGGCGAAGCTGATGCAGATTGCAAGCTATTACGGCGAGGAAAAGCAGGTCTGCAAGCTGATGGAAGTACTGGGCGAAGCTACAAGCGCGGCAAGTGAGGTGCTGATGCTGCTGAGCTATCACGAGATGAGCGGCAAAAAGCGTGACCTGACCGCGAGACTCGAACACCTTGCCGGAGAACTGGCTGACGTGGTGAACGTGACCGAGCAGATCATCCAGATGTTTGGACTGGAAACCGATTTCAAGGTGGCGCGGCACGCGGGGATTCAGAAAACACTCAAGCGGATTCGGGAGGAAATGAGCAATGCGTAGCCCGACAGAGACGGCACACCTGGTTGATTCGCATTACGGCCGGTCGTTTGGACGGCCGCCGGATAATGAAATGCGTGAATTTATTCGGAATGCTGCCGAGCATGGTTTGACGGCGGACGAGCTGATCAACTGCATGGCGGCGGCTGTGGTTACTTATGGGTTTGGTGCGTATGAGCGCGATTACCGAAAGGTTTTCGTGGCTGAGGCGCGGAAGATTTGGAAGATGAAAAACGGAAAAGAGAAAGCCAGCCCGTGAAGGGCTGGCTTCATCCGACTTACTATATATGTTGCGGCGCAGATGCAGGAGTCGGCCGCAAGAGGTGATTTATGTTATATCAAAAACAGGAGTGCAATGGTGCGCTCTATCAGATGTGTTTATATTCCATGGGCACGATGCCGGGTATGTCGCCCAGGCAGAGGGCGGGCAGACGGCGGACAACCGAGAAGGCCAAGCAGGAGATCAACCGGCGACAGCGCAAATGGCGGCTGATGCAGCTAATCAACGCCAATTTTGTGAGCGGTCGGGATCTGTTTGTGTGCCTGACGTATGCGCCGGAGGCGTCCAGAGCGCGTGCTTTGGAGAAATTCCATGCGAAGATGAAAAAGGCGTACGCCAAGATTGGCCTTACCTACAAATACATAGCGGTAACGGAAGAACATGACATGGACGGTGAGCCGGTGCGGCTGCACCATCACCTGATTCTCAGCGGCGCGCACGGCGTGCAGCTGGCCGAGGTGGTGCGTGATTGCTGGGCTTCCGGTCTGGCCGATGTGCGCACGCTGCGCGAGGGTGCGGACTTTTTCGAGGACACCGCCATCTATCTGCTCAAGGAGGACAGCCACAAGGGCAAGGGCGCCCGCCGGTACTCCACCAGCCGCAATCTCACGCCGCCCGCCGAGCCGGTGCGGCTCAGACTGGGCGAGGAGGAGGAGGCCGAAGTGCCGCCCGGCGTGAAAGTCATCGAACATGTGCAGAACGCGAATGAGTTCGGTCGCTATGAGGTTATGGTCGGCCGCATTTACAACCAGGCGGCGTTTAGCGCATGGTGGCAGATACAGCGGCGCAGGGCTGCTCCCGATCCGTGGGAACGCCTGCGCAGGAGACGGCAAAGAAAAGTTTAAGATATCGGCGGCCGGGTCCGCCTGACAGCCTTGTAGGGGGTCTAACAATTCCCCTGCGGTTTATCGGAGAGGTTCGGACGAATGAATACAGATTGTAATCACATTACTGTTTGTACTCTATCAAAGGACGGAGCGCGCGGAAGCGCGTAACGGTGACGAACGCAAGGCGGGAGGCCGATGCGGCAGGAGGTGGATCTGGTGACAAAAGACAGATTGCGGCAGATTGAAAGTCTGGTCTGTGAACTGGAAGAAGAAAGAGAACGGTTTGCGCGGGAGGCTCGGCACCACAAGCGGATCGAGGAGACTTACGGCGTCGGCTGCCTGTTTGGCCGGGATGCACTGGACGCGGCACGGGATCGGCTGCAGGCCATTGAGGCCGAGTGCCAGGATGAGCGCGACACGGTGCGGCAGTGGATCGACAACGTTTCAGACTCCATGACCCGGCGCGCCCTGCGGCTGCGGTACCTGGACGGGAAGAGCTGGGGCGAGTGCGCCCGGCGGATGGGGTACGCGGATGAGAGCGGACCGAGGAAGCTGGTCGGGAAATTATGGTCGAAATAGCCGTGTCAAAAGGTGTTCCTTTTCGCACGGCAGATTGACGGCGGTATTTTTATCGGTATGGCGTGCGAAAAGGCTTGTCTTTTGATTTACGGACGTTCCGCGAGACAACAGGACATTTTGAAACGCATTGAGCAAACAGGAGGTCAAATATGGAAAAAGTATACGGATATGCACGGGTCAGCACGCGCGAACAGAATCTCGACCGTCAGATTGCAGCGCTGCGGCAGTACATCGCCGATGAGCGCGACATCATCACCGACAAGGAGAGCGGCAAGGACTTCAACCGCCCGGGATACCAGTATCTGCGTGAGGCACTGCTGCGGCCGGGCGACACGCTCATCGTCAAGAGTCTTGACCGGCTCGGACGCAACAAGCAGCAGGTAAAACAGGAACTGGAATATTACAAGGCGATGGGTGTGCGCGTGAAGATCATTGACTTGCCGAGCACGATGGCTGACTTTCCGAAAGGTCAGGAGTGGATCTGCGAAATGGTAAACAACATTATGATCGAGGTGCTCGCAACGATCGCAGAGCAGGAGCGCCTCACCATTCGCCAGCGTCAGGCTGAGGGGATCGCCGAGGCGAAAAAGCAGGGGCGGCAGCTTGGACGAAAAAAGACTGAGCTGCCTGCTGAGTGGGAGTTAGTCACAGGATTGTGGAAAAGTGGGAGCATCACGGCCGTGCAGGCGATGGACCGGCTCGGACTGAAAAAGAGTACATTTTACCGCATGGTGCGGGAGCAGGAATAAAAAATACCGCTCTGCGGCGGCGTTGACAAACACGGTGGTTTGGGTGTAAAATAAGGGCACAAAAGGGACGCAGCCATGAACGGTTACTCCCGATTGGTTATGTCATTGAAAATGACCGCAATCTTGGAGGAGGGCGGTCATTTTCTTTTGCTGATTTTGAGAATCAGTTCAGCAAAAGCTATGAGAAGGAGACAAAACTGAAATAAATCAGAAAATGTAACCATCATAGCATCACCTCCCCTCATGTTGGGTAAGGTGGGAATAACCGCACATAGCGTTAACATGGCTGCGTCCGCAACAACAGTATAACACACAAATCGACAATGGGCAATCCAAGAGGGTTGCCCTTTTTATGCGCTCCTGCGCGTTCTGACGGACGCGCTCGGGCGCTTTTTTCTGCCGGAGTAAAGTTTTCCGTTTTTTCCGTTTTTCCCGATTATACTTGTATTCAGCAAAACAAGACACGCGCGGGAGGTGATTGGATGCAGCAGCGCGGGAGTAAGTATGACCAGAAGTTCAAAGAGGAGGCGCTTGCGCTTGTGGCGAGCGGCGTCTCGATCACAAACGCCGCCTGCCGGCTGCGCATTCCGAAATCGACGCTCGCGGACTGGGTGCACACGCAGAACGAGGGAGACGAGGACGGTATTGCCGCAAGACGCGAGATCCGCCGCACGCAGATCAAGCGGTGCAACAAGGTCGTGGACGATGTTGTTCGCTCGCTCGGCCGCAAGGCTGCCGCGACGCTCAGCGAGATGAAGGATCTGGACGAAGGGCTTGCGATTGTCCGCAAGGCTGCGAAGGACGGTTGTATCTCGCTGGATCCGGCTCAGGTCGAGCTGCTCGGCAAGATCGTGACGAACTACACCGGCACCACTCTGCGCGAGCTGTCCGGCACGCTCAAGGATATGATGGAGCGGCAGGAAGCGCTTGAGGCGCATTTGAACGAGGGCGAGAGCGCAGGCGCGCAGATCACGTTCGCGTCTCCGGATGAGGAGGCGTTTGCGGAATGAATCGGCTGACGTTTTCCAGTCCGTACCCCAAACAGAAGGATTTTCTGCTCAGCCGGGCGCGGTATATCGCTTATGGCGGTGCGCGAGGCGGCGGGAAAAGCTACGTCGCACGCATGAAGGCCGAGTTGCTCTGCCTGCGCTATGACGGCATTCAGGTGCTTTTTATGCGCCGGACGTACCCCGAACTGAAAGAAAACCATCTGCTGCCCGCGATGCGTGAACTGAACGGCGTTGCGAAGTACAACGGCACGGACAAGGCGTTTATCTTTCCCAACGGGGCGCGGCTCAAGTTCGGTTACTGCCGGCATGACAGCGACCTGCTGCAGTATCAGGGTCAGGCGTATGACGTTATCTTTCTGGAGGAGTGCACACAGTTTCCGGAGAACGTGTTTACCACTATGACGGAATCCAATCGTTCTTCCGGCCTGATGGCGGAGCACTTTCCGCCGCGGATGTACTTTACCTGCAATCCCGGCGGTGTGGGGCACGCCTGGTTCAAGCGGCTATTCATCGACCGCGAATACAAAAAGACCGAAAAGCCGGAACACTACGTCTTTATTCAGGCGAATGTGTACGACAACAAGGCGCTGATGCACAACAGCCCGGATTATGTGAACGCGCTTGAGAATCTGCCCGAGGACCGCAAGCGGGCGATGCTGTACGGTGACTGGGATGTTTTCGAGGGACAGTATTTCCCCGAGTTCCGGCGCGAGACGCACGTCTGTGAGGCTTTTCCGATTCCGGAGCACTGGACGCGGTACAAGGCGCTCGACTACGGCTTTGATATGCTGGCTGTCGGCTGGTTTGCCGTGGATGAGCAGGGCACGGCGTATCTTTACAAGGAATTCTGCGAGGGCAAGGATTTGGGAGAAGGACACGATGGACTTATATTATCTGACGCGGCTAACGCCATCCTGGAGCGCTCGGACGAGTTGGAACGCGATGCGATCACCTTTGCGCCGCCTGACCTCTGGAACAGGCGGCAGGATACCGGACGCAGCGCGGCAGACCGCTTTGCAGAATGCGGTGTGTATCTGGAAAAGGCGAAAAACGACCGCGTGCTCGGATGGCTCGACCTGAAGGAATACCTCAAGGTACGCAAGGACACCGGCAAGCCGAGTTTGATGATCTGCTCCAACTGCACGCAGACCATCAAGAGCCTGCCGATGCTGCTGCACGATGAGAAGCACCCGGACGACGTGGCAAATGATCCGCACGAGTACACCCACCCGGCGGACATGCTGCGGTACTTTGTGGCCGGCCGTCCGATCGCGGCCAGCGAACCGAAGGAGTTTAACGAACTGACTACCGAGGAGGAAATGGGAAATGTATTTAGCTATTAGCGCCGTTGCGGCGATGTGTGCTTTTCTGGCTGCTGTGCAGACCCGAAACGCCAAGCGCTTGGGCGAGAATTTGCGGCAAAAGACCGTGGAAGCGGAATCCTTTCAGCTGACCGCGCGGACGATGGAGGAGCGGCTGCATACTGAGGAGGCGGCGCGCATGCAGCTTGCGGACCGCATTACCAAGGTGGAGACCGCCCTGCGGGAGAGTGAGGACACGGCCTGCCGGTTGCGGCAGGAGCTGCAAACCGGACGCAAAGCTGCGAAGGAGCTGCAGGAAGAACTCGACTCCACCAAGGATGCACACGACGCGGCAATCAGCGCGATGTGGAGCGCCCGCAACGAGGTTGATAATCTCAAGCAGGAGCGCCGCAAGCTGAATGAGGCGCTCATCACCGAGCGGGAGACCGCAGAGCACTGGAAAGAGGAATTCCTCAAGGAACAGGCTTACAGGCTGAGTGCCGAGGGCCGCATTATGCGTGAGGTGAACAATCTGCTCCGCTATGACGGCACCGCCCACGGGCAGGAGGAATTAAGCGATGAATGAGCAGAAAACCACGCTCACGGCTGACAGGGTGCAAGCCGAGTACGAAAAGGGCGTGCAGTACAACACAGGCCTCGGCCTGTACGAGGACGTCAAGCAGTGCGAGAACTTTGTGGAAGGGAAGCAGTGGGAAGGACTCAAGAGCAAGAACCTGCGTCCGATCACGATGAACGTGCTCGACCCGATCGTGCATTACAAGGTGGCGCAGATCGTCTCGAACGATGTGGATCAGGAGGTTGAGCCGTTCCTTCCGGATGAGCAGGCCGAGTATGCGGCGAAAATCCTTGAGCAGAGCATTGACCGCGTGGTGGAGCGTACCAAGCTGAAAAGTAAGCACCACATGGTCTTGCGTGACGCCTGCGTGGACGGTGACGCGGCGTTGTATTTTTACTTTGACGCAAGCAAGCAGTCCGGTTTAGGCGGGGTGCAGGGCGAAATCTGCGCCGAACAGGTAATGAACACGAATATTCTGTTCGGAAATCCTTCTAATGCGAACGTGCAGGAGCAGCCGTACCTTATCATTGTGCGCCGCAGACCGGTATCCGAAATCCGCAAGGACGCAAAACGGCTCGGCTGCAAGGAATGGGAGACCATTGAGGGCGAGTCCGACGGCCTGTACAAGGGTGATGACGAGCAGAATAACAGCGACAGCCTCGGCAATGAGCTTGTGCGGTTCTGGAAAAGCGAGGACGGCAGGGTACATTACTGCCGCTCCTGCGGGCGCGTACTCATCGAACAGGACGTGGCGACGGAAATGACACTCTATCCCGTCGCGTACATGAGCTGGAAGCCGCGGAAGAACTGCTATCACGGCGTGATGGAGATCAAACCGCTCATCAACACGCAGATTGAGATCAACAAGCAGTGGACGGCGCTTGCGCTCATGCTGCGAAACAACGCGATGCCCAAGTTGGTATACAACCGGAACAAGTTCCCCAAGGGATGGGATCCGGATGCAACGTCTATCGGCGTGACAGGCGATGTGAAGGACGCGCTGACCGGCGTTGCAGGCTCGATGCCGATCCCGACCGAGGCCACGGGCATTACGTCCACCATGACGGATGCGCTCAAAAGTGTTGCCGGCGCGAATGACGCCGCGCTCGGCAACGTCAAGAACCCGGAGAACAGCAGTGCGATTGTAGCGGTACAGACCGCGAACGCGGCGCCGCTTGCGCTGACCAAGATCGCGTATTACCAGTTTGTTGAGGACTACGAGCGGGTGCTGATCGACATGATGCACGCCTATTACGGCATGCGTCAGGTCAAGATCACCGACGAGGTGACGGACGAGACCGGCGAGACGCAAGAGCAGACGCTTGTGGAGATGTACGACTTCTCCACGCTGCCGGTGGAGGCGCTGGATCTTAACATTCACATTGGCGAGGCAAGCTACTGGAGCCGCATTCTGCAGGTTTCGACGCTCAACAATCTGCAGACGGCAGGTGTTATGCCCAACGCGGCCGAGTTCCTCAGCCGCATGCCGGAAGGCTCGGTTAAGGATCAGGAAGGACTTGTGGAGGCTGCAAAGCGCGTGCAGCAGCAGGCGAACATGCAGCAGGCATTACAGCAGGGAGGTTTAATGAATGAATAACACGAATGAGAGCAAGGCGGAGCGCTTTGTAAGGCTGGCAGAGCCGCGCGTTTCGCGTGCGTGCAAGGCGATCAGCATGATCGGCCATCTGGCGGCAAGCTCGTATGAGTACACCGATAAGCAGGTTGAAAGCATGTTTGCGGCGCTTCAGGATGAGCTGAACACACAGAAGGCGAAGTTCACCAAGAAGGGAACGGACAGACCGTTCCGGTTTTGAGGGAGGTACGGCATGAAAGTTTTTGAAGATTTGACGCTGAAAGATGTAGCACCTCTGACGGAGAGCACTGACTATAAGGATCGTTTCCTTGGTGAATTTCTGGAAACAAAGATCCGCTATAATAAGCTGCACAAGATGCTTATTAAAGCAGAAGCTCACAATCTGGATTTTACGCCGGACTGTCCGCTTAATGTGCTGATCGCCCAGATTCATCACATGGGTAATTATCTGCACGCGATGGAAGTTCGCGCAGAGTACGAGGGAATTGACCTCGGTTTCTGCATTAAGAGCCTTTTACATGATTTGGAGAGTGCAGAGGGCGGCTGCTGCGTGGAAACAGAGGACCCCACGAGATATTAACACCCCTGTTCCGGCGCTCGGACGGGCGGGAGCTGACCTCACCCGCCCATTGATTCCCCTTATTTCTTTCTGATGGCGGGCACCCTGTATCGGGCTGGGCGTCCGTCCGAGCGCCGGAATACAACTGAGTCCGAGACTGTGACGGGCAGTAATGCCCAACGACCGAGCCTGCATTGCACGGAACGGCCATACCTATTTTCTCCTTTCTATTGTATGGCGGCGGCAAGGTTTCTGAGTTCATTTTGCCTTGCCTGTCCGTCAGAGTCTCGGACACGATCTCTTTTCCTGCACTGCGGCGGGCGTGGGCGTTTTTGCCATATCACCCTCGTCCGGGTTCACCTCTTTTGATGTAGCGTTATGAAAACGGGTGGGTGCACTGCTTACGGAACGGCGGTGCGTCCGCCGGAGTGCAGGAACACACGATAAACACACGGCAATGAGACGAAAGTCTTTTGCATATAGGAGGATTGTCTAAATGGATTGGAAAACCAGCAATCATATGGACGGAAGCGAGATCCGTGACAGTATCGGTTTACAGTATTTTGCCGAGGACGGCAATACATCCGACACCGGCGCGGACATGGACGGCTTTGACGAGAGCGAATTTCTCGCCGCCCTCGAAGGCAGTGACGCGGAAGACCAGCGCGGCACGAACGAGGGAAACGAGGAAAACGTGCAGGACGGTGCGGAAGACCAGCGCGCCGAAGAGCAGCCCGAGGAGCCGGAGAATCAGCCGTCGGAGGACGGCGAAGCACCGCCGGAAACGGCGGAACAGCCGGTGCAGACCGTGCCGCTCGTCTTCAACGGACAGCAGATCCTGCTGCCGGCAGACGCAGTGCAGGCGCTGACCGGTGCACTCGGCGCGAACCCGGTCGAATTGCTCCAGAAGGGCATGAATTATGACCGCAAGGCCGAGCGGGAAATGCGCGTACTGGATCAGTACGCCGAGGCCGCTGGCATGAACCGGCAGCAATACCTCGAACAGCTCGAGGGAGCACGCAATGAGCAGCTTCTCTCGGCTGAGATCGAACAGTGCCGCACGGAGTTTCCGGATACACCGGACGCGGCGCTTAAAGCAATCGCTGAGGGCCGCATGGCTTCCCGGCGGGCGGCCGAAGCACAGGCTGCCGAACAGCGGCGGGCGGAGCTTACCGCCATGCAGCAGCGCATTGATCAGACTGTTGAACAGGCACGAGAAGAAGCCGATGCACGCGCGTGGGAAGAATATGTTTCACTCTCTGGCGTGAAAAGTTTCGAGGAAGTGCCAAAACGCGTGCTTGAATTGGTGCAGCAGGAAGCTATGACGCCCGTTGCCGCGCACTGGCGCTATCAGGCTGAACAGAATCAGCAGGCGGTCAGGATCGCAGAGAAGAATCAGACAAACAGACAGACAAGCCCTGGAAGTGTGGCAGGAAACGGAAACGACACGAGCGATCCGTTCCTTAAGGGCTTCCTTGGGCTGTAAAAGGAGTGACATAATCAATGGCAATCAATCTTACTACCAAATATTCCGACCAGATCGAGAAGGCATACACCCATGACAGCTATCTGAAAAGCCATTGCAAGGCAAACGTGGAGATGATCGGCGCAAAGTCCTGCCGCGTTTACATGCTCAATACCGTTCCGGTTGTGGACTACACCCGCAGCGGCACCAGCCGTTACGGCGAGGCGAAGGACGTACAGGACACCGTTGTTGAGTACACCATGACGCAGGACAAGAGCTTCAACGGCGTTGTGGACAAGGGCGATGCCTCCGAGCAGGCCATCAGCAACAAGAGCGGTCAGTGGCTGCGTCAGCAGATCGCAGAGCGCTGCGTACCGACTGGTGACAAGTACGGTTTCTCCCAGCTTGCCAAGTACGGCCACATTTCCGGCGTTGCCGCAGAGCCGGCAAAGGACACCATCGTTACCATGGCATACGATGCGGCTACCTACATGGATGAGAAGCTCGTGCCGGAGAACGGCCGCGTGCTGTTCGTCCGCGCGAAGGACTATCCCAAGATCATCCTGTCCGACGAGTGGAAGGGCCTGGACAATCTGGCAGGCAAGCAGCTGCCGACCGGCACGGTGGGTCAGATCGCGGGCTTTACCGTGGTCAAGGTTCCCTCCAACATGTTCCCGGCAGATGTTTACATGATCGCCATGCAGGAGAGTGCAGCGGCGTTCCCGTACCGCATTAACGATACCAAGGTACACCAGGACCCGCCCGGCATTTCCGGTGCGCTGATCGAAGGCCGCCAGACCTACGACCTGTTCGTACTGGCAAGCAAGGCAGACGCGGTTGTTATCATCGGTAAGACCGCAAGCAAGCAGGCGTGCACCGTGGCGATTGCCTCGCACAGCGCGACCGTTACGGCGGCAGGCGCGGACGAAATCTGGTACACGCTGGACGGCTCGGATCCGCGCTTCTCGGCAAACCGCAAGACGGTTGCCACCGGCGGCACGGTTGCCACCAAGGCGGGCGAGACCATCAAGGTCGTTGCGTTCGGCAAGGGCGGCAAGCTGACTTCGGATGTGGCGGAGGCTACCGATAAGTAAAGACCCAGGAGGGCGGGCGGCTGCCCGCCCTCTGTTTGTTAGGAGGTGAGAGCGTGGCGACGACTATTAAACGCATTTACACGCTGGCACTGGCGAAAATTATTGAAGCGCCCGGAACGGACGTTGACTTTGACAGCTACTCGCCGACACTGCTTGACAGCCTGCTTGTGGAGGCGCTGCCGTATGAGAACGCCATCCGCGCACAGCGCGGTGACGAGGAGCTGACAAGCGCGCCGGAGATCACGACGATAGACAGCACGGTGCTCGACTGGGACGACCGGATCACGCGCGTGGCGCTGCCGTGGGGACTGGCTGCGGCACTGCTGTTCGACGATGAGAACCGCAAGGCGGAAAGCGTGATGTTCCGGAATGAGTTTGTTTCGGCACTCGAGGACGCTGCGCCTGCTGTGCCGGATTACGGGGAGGAGTAAGACATGCCGCGTAAGGTTACGGTGCCGGATTTCACGGAATCCGAGGAAGGCACCAAGCATTATAAGCGCTTTAAGGGTTTGGACTACTCCACAGATGAGACTCAGATCGACGATGGACGCTCGCCGCGTGCGGTGAACGTGATCGCAGACGAGGGCGGTTTCCCGGAACGGCGCTATGGATGGCGCACGCTGCTGCGGTTTACCGATGCGGACGGCAAGGCTGTTCCTGTCGCCGGTATTTTTCCCTATGAGAACGACAATGACGAGGAAAACCTGACGCTCATCGTCCATGCGGGCAGCAAGCTGTATGCCGTAAAGCTCGATGCAGACTACAAGGAAGTAAAGGACAGCCGCAAGGAGCTGCTGGACAAGCTGAACAGCGGCGGCCGCAGCCAGGGCTTTTACATGCACGGCAAGCTGTTCATCCTGACCGGCGAGCATTACGTTGTTTATGACGGCAAAACCGCCGTACACGCGGTAGACGACAACGCCTACTGTCCGCTGACCAGCTATCAGCGCAAGGCGGCAGGCGGCGGCGAGACCTACGAAAACGTTAATATGCTGTGCAAGTGGCGCAAGAACCGCTTTATCGGAGACGGCACAAGCACGACCTATCAGCTGGACGTGACCGGCATTGACAAGGACTGCACGCCGACGGCGGCCTATCTAAACGGCAGTGCAATTACTGTGAAAAGCTACGATGCGGAGAAGGGCACGGTGACGTTTGAGACAGCACCGAGCGCGCCGGAGAACGCCGGTATCTCCAATTTTGAAGTGAAGTTTGCCAAGACCACCGAGGACCGGAAGAAGATCCTCGGCTGCACCATCTTTGCGATTTACGGTATGGACGGCAGCAGCAACCGCGTTTTTGTTTCCGGCAACAGGGAGCACGCGGCGATGGAATGGTTTTCCGGCCTGTCTGACCCGACATATTTCCCTGACATTAACTATTCTGTCGTGGGTTCGAGTGATTTTCCGATCATGTGCTATCTGAAAGCACAAGGTGAATTACTGCTCATCAAGAAGGACAACCGGCAGGAGGGTACGATCTGGCACCATTCGGGCGCAATGCTGAACGATGTGGCAACCTTTCCGCTCAAGGAGGGCGTGCCCGGCTACGGTGCGATTGCAAAGTATTCCTCGGCAAACCTCAATGACGATCCGCTGTATCTCTCGCCGCGTGGCGTATATGCCCCGACCACGACCTACTACAACAACATGCAGGTGCGGCAGTTATTCTGCCGGTCGAGGCGTGTCAACCCCAAGCTGTGCAAGGAGCGCAGACTTGCGGACGCTGTAGCCGCCTGCTGGCGCGGCTGGTATGTGCTTGTGATCGACGGCTGCGCGTATGTGGCGGACGGCAATCAGGACAAGCAGGATCAGGGCTACGAGTGGTATTTCTGGACCAACGTGCCCGCAAAGGTGCTCTGTTCGCACGAGCAGGCGCTGTATTTCGGCACCGAGGACGGCAGAGTTTGCCGGTTTAATGACGATCTGGTAGACGAGAACAATGACATTATGATGAACGCGTTCTCGGATGACGGCGCGGCCATCCACACCGAGTGGGCTACCAAGCTCGACACGATGAACACGCCGATGATACTGAAAACTATGCCCAAGCGCGGCAGCGGCGTACACCTCAAGGCGTACACGCGCAGTGCGGTTGAGATTTGGGTAAGACTCGAAACCGACCACGGCACGCTGATGAAGCGCGTGACAGCGGATCGGCTGAATTTTCATTATATCAGCTTTGAACGGTTTCCGTTCGGAACGGTGGTCAACTCCATTATCCCGTTTCTTTTCAAACGAAAGGGCTGGAAGGCGATTCAGGTCATTCTGCAGTCCGACACAGTGGACGAGGGCTTCGGTGTACACGAGGTTGTCATTCGGTACTTTATCGCTAAGTACGCAAAGAGACAGTGAGGTGAGGATATGACGTTTGATGAAAGCAAAATTTCGGCCGAAAAGGCGGCAGAGACCGGCGTGCAGAGCCAGCCGGACGCGCTGACCGGCTCGGCCGAGGAAAACAAGAAGGTTTTCGATCTGCTGCCGCTGCTTATTATCGAGATGCTCAACAAGCTGATCGAGGCATTGCAGGCCGCAAACAGCGCCGGACAGATCGGCGCGACCGAGTTTACCAATGTGACCGGCGGCACGGTGCAGGAGCAGCTGCAGAGCATCCAGAAGAACCTTGAGGACTACCGCAGAGAGGTAAAGGAGAACGGCGCGGAAAACGTCGGCATGACGCCGTTCGACGGCGTGAACGCAAACACCGTGCAGGCCGCGCTCGAGCAGCTGCAGGCTAACCTTGTGCGGTATATCAATGCTGTAAAATCCGCCGATGGCGCGGGCAGGGTCGGCATTACGCCGTTCAAGGGCGTGACGAGCGGGACGGTACAGGCTGCGCTCGAGGAAATTCGCAGGCAGATCGACGATGTAACGGCGGGCGTTATCCCGGACTACGGCGTGACCACCATCAAGCTGGCGCTGCAGGCCGTGACCGCCGATCGACTGGCGCAGGATGTGCTTGACATGATCGAAGCGGCAGAACCGGCGCGCAGTACCAATGAACTGGACGATTACACAATGGAGACCGGCTGCTTTATCAACGCCGGTGCGGGCTGGAACACGTTCAAATTCCGCCATCCGTTTGAGGGCGTACCGGTTGTGACGGTGACGCCGAAGGAATTCAGCGGTTTTTGCGAGATTAAGAACGTGAGCAAGGAAGGATTCCTGTACTGCGTGCGCAAGCCGCAGCTGCAGGACGGCAGCGTGACAGAGGGCACAGTTACTACCGCTACCGGCTATATCGGCTCGGATACGGGCACTTCGCCCAGTCACAGCAAGGTCACCTATGTTTCCGGCGTGACGCTGCCGGTAATCACGCTGCCGACATACGGCACAGTTACAACGGACGAGAAGATCGAAATGGATTATATCGCTATTGAGTTTGGAGGTGACGAGTAATGCTCAAGAAGATTCAGCAGGATTTTAGTTATTACTCGCATGAGTTTAAGGATAACTACCGAAAAGGCGTACACCGCCTGCGCACCATCCTTGCCAGCAGGGCACAGGCACAGGCGTTTGTGAGCAATGCAGGCGGCGTTGCGGTGGTGCTCGGCTATGAGCCGGACAAGCCGGATAAGAATGCACAGGAGCTGTATGCACTGCTTATGGCTTCTCCGTATATCGACGATGCGGTACAGACGTTTCTGGGCAGCATTTACGAGGCGGGCGCAGAAAGCCAGGATGTGATGTATTCGGACAGCGCACGGTGTCTGGAAATCCTGCATGATCCAGTAATGGCCCGTGCCGCAGGCGCAGGCGCGGTAAGCGCCGGAAAATGGATTGCGGCTCTGGCGGGACAGAGCTGTGCTGCCTACACGGGCATTGCGGCTGTTGCCGCAAGCGAAACCGCGATGACTGCCGTGGCTGCGAGTGAGACTGCAATGGCGGCTGTCGTCAGGAACGCGACGGCACTTAATGCTGTTGTAACTTCTCAGGTTGCACTCAACGCTGTTGCCGCAAGCGAGACTGCGATGGCAGCTGTCATCGGCAACGCAACGGCGCTCAATGTGGTTGCAACCTCTCAGGCTGCGATGAACGCGGTAGCTGCAAGCGAAACTGCTATGACGGCGGTCATTGCAAACACCGCAGCGTTCAATACGGTGGTGACTTCTCATGTAGCGATGAACGCGGTAGCTTCGTCCTATGTGGCTGTGGCCGCAGTCTACGAGAGCGCGGTTGCGGTTGAAGCTGTCAAGGCAAACGAAACAGCCTGGGCCACCCTTACGGGAGCGTCCAGCGCAGTTATGGGCAAGGCCGCGGCGAAGCTGGCCGGTTTGAATCCTGCGGACTATGCTGACATGACGGCCGTGGCTGCATCTTCGACCGCTAGGGCGGCCGTGGCTGCATCTTCGACCGCTATGACGGCCGTGGCTTCGTCCAACACGGCCCGCACAGCTATCACGAACTCTGCAACGGCAAAGAACGCCCTTACCTCCAGCCCTTTGAAAACAACCGTGACAAAGGGCAACGGAAACGGTTGGGAGAACCGTACCATCCGCAATGGCATGGGATATCTAATCAGTTGCTTCAACGCAAACAGCGGTGGAGAGGCTGGATCTACTTGGTACAAGTTGGATGGGGCGCAAACCAGCCAGCCCGCAGGCACTACAAATGTGGGGAAATTTTTCACATCTTCCTTGGCAATTTACTGGTGGTCTTCTACCTCCAGCGTGACCTATATCCCCTGTTAAAATCGCCGCCCTCAGCTACGCATTAACATTCTAA
>OIWT01002943.1_pt1 | contig 16463 bp, 12 predicted proteins | sample 1587701 | NCBI WGS metagenome assembly OIWT01 (sample SAMEA3888904, study PRJEB22519) | human gut metagenome | biome: human gut; feature: human-associated habitat; material: faeces | place: Denmark | collected 2009
TATCATTTGGCCTTTCTAGCCAGATGATGTGCAAATATAGTTTTTTTCTGTGAGCCGGACAAACAATGCTCGACATTTTGTTCGTTCAATCAATGGAATAGAACAAGTGGAGCGGTAAGATATCTGATTATTCCCGGTTGACTGATTGGGGCGAATCACAGGCGTTATCAATGATCGCTATGTTCCTTGGAAAGTACGGGAAGGCGAAAATGCCACCAACGATACATAGCAATATGTCCGGTGTAACAGCATTTCTACGGATGAAACTGTGTTCCTGAGCCTTTGGTCCGGCGCCTACAGATCGGGCGCTGCGGGCGGCTCGGCCAAAGGCCGTCCTCGCGCTTGACTGTTGACCGGTTATCCTACTTTTTGTCCAGGTGACCCTTTTTGTCCAGGTGACTCGCGCCCGACTGTTGCCGGGGTTATCACCAGAAATGTCCAGGTGATCGCTGATTCAGATATGATTGGTGCCGTTCCCGTGCGCACCAGGCCCCTTTCTGCGCACGCGGGCTTCTGAAAATCATTGCGGTGAGTGAAAACGCCCCTGGTGCGCACGGCGATGTTCCACGCGCCGGAGGATGTTCCACGGACGGGGCGCAGACGAGATTGCTCAGGTGGCAGCGAATTTACACTGGAGGAAAACGGCTCAACGCTGGTGGCAGCTAAGTGCTTGATAGAGAAGCCTAAAGCAACATTGCCTGTATTGACATTAGGACAGGCAAATCATTTAACTTACTGATTGATGGCTACTTATCCGCCACCGGTCTGTGTCGTCCTGAAAAAAGTTTACCAAAAAAAGTAAACTTTTATGGAAGCGAAATGCTATCGGGCGATGCGGCGCGCCCAGGGAAAAATGCTGCGCGAGTACTTCTCGGGAGTGTCTGTAGAAAGCCTGTCACGGAGGTATGGCTACAGCGTGATAAAAATCAAGACGCTGGCCAGCGACTACAAACAGGGAAAAATTGATATCTTTGACGATCCTCAGAAGCGTAAAATAGCGACATCAATTATGACACACCAAGAAGAAGTACAGCTCCTCCGGGACAAGATCAGGGCTCTGGAGAACGCCCTGAAACTCTCGAACATCAAGGCCGAGGGTTACGAGGTGATGATGGCCATCCTGAAAGACGAGTACGGCATCGACCTGTCAAAAAAAGTCGAAGCCGAACAGTCGAAGAGCTCAAAGGGCGTCACCCGGAGGTAAGCCTTGATTCTCTTTGCGGACTGTTCGGCATTACCAGACAGGGGTTTTGGAAGCAGAGACATGCCGCCTGCTCGAAAGAGATCGACAACACCGCCATCATCAGTGAGGTCAGGCTGATCCGGAAGGACATGCCCCGTCTGGGCGTGCGTAAACTTCAGGTCAAGCTCGCGGAAAACGGCCATGATATAGGCCGGGACAAGCTGTTCAATCTTCTGCGTGAAAGCGGGCTCCTGGTCAAACGCAAGCATCATCGTGCCGTCACGACCTACTCAAGACACTGGATGAAGAAATGGTCAAACCTTATCAGGGACATTGTCCCATCCCATCCTGATGAGGTGTGGGCCAGTGACATAACCTACATTGAGATAGTGCAGGGAGCGGAGAGGACGTTCATGTATCTGTCGCTCATCACTGACGCATATACACACGAGATCGTGGGCTACGCTCTTCATGACACCTTAGACACGGCAGGCCCTTTAAGAGCCTTGGGAATGGCTCTCGCCAAATACCCTGCGGGGGCATTGAAAGGACTTGTCCACCATTCAGACAGGGGGTGTCAGTACTGTTGTCGGGAGTACGTGGACAAGCTCCAGCAACACGGCATCCTCATCAGCATGACAGACAAAGGCGACCCCTACGAAAACGCAATCGCCGAGCGGATAAACGGCATCTTGAAGACGGAGTGGTTGTACCATATGACGCTGACATCGCAGGCGATGGCGCGGGACGTGGTTGACAGGGTGATCTATCTCTACAACAACGAGCGGCCGCATGAAAGCATAGGGAACATGACTCCTGCAGCGGCGAGGACGACTTCCCGACAACTCAAAAAGCGTTGGAAAAACTACTGGCGGACAAGACGACACGCGGCCGGCGCATTGTAGACGACGCGCCGAGCCGTTACGCAGCGGCGGTATCGTTATAGGAATCAAGCATAATGTTGTATCTTTGTACCATCAACGTAAACCGATGTCAGGACATACGTGTCCTAACTACTTATTGTTCAACATCGGTAAACTTTTTTCAGGACTAGACACCTTGCTTCAGTTTGAAGGGGCGCGACATCAATATTTTGATGAGATCACTGACTTTTCTGGGGCGATCTACAGTTTTTGCGACAAAGGATTCGCAAGCATTCCAGAACGCCATCACCCTCTCATCAGAAGGAGCACCGAACACATATGCCCCGTCTTCGTCTTGGCGGTGAATGCCAGTGTTTTTGAGAAGCGAAATGTAGATCGTCTTTTCAGGCGGGAATTCATTTTCTCCAAATCCCAAGTCAGGCTTGTCAGGATACGCAAGAATTCTATCCAGCAAATTGTATTTTGCCAGAGAGATAGCCGAACTAAGTTTCTGCTTGTTGAATAGTTCGTTCTGAATAGCGGGCGTCCCGGAATAGACCTCAGAGCAAACAGAAGAAAGCAGCTTATTGAAGTCCTTCTTGGAGCGAATCTGGCATTCGTGTCCCTTGAATATCCATGTGACATTTCCGCTACCATCGAACAAGTAGTCATTCAAGGCGGAGTTCAGACAATTCTTCTCAAACTCCTGAATATTCGAAATCTCTCGCTTCGCCACCTGGTCATCAACAGCCACCTTTTCGGCGATGTATTGGAGTTTTTTGATTTCGTGTAGGTGCTTGACAATATCTGAGACATTGTTGAACACCGCAAAGAGTATTGCTTCCTCGCTGGATGCCGAGACGGCCTTGACCTCATCCATGCATCCATCTTCAAGCGGGAAAATTAGTTCGCAGAATCCATCTATATCGCCATCAGGGATTTTTGCCTCCGGTTCATTCAGCACAATGAACGAGAAATACCGGGGTGTTCCTTTAGCATAAAAAGCAGCGGATGCAGAAGCAATACGTGGCTTGATGTAATCCCGAAGTTCATCCACCGTAGCAGACGGTGTAGGAACCATTGTGGCTGCGCGGAGAAGTTCTGCCTCGATGTTGATGTCAGTGCCCTCAAAGAGGATGTACTGGGACTTGTATGTGGCGTACCGGATTACCTTGACCCTTTCCAGCTCTCGGATGACTTCGCCGGCGTTTTCTATTCCGAGAGCTTTCTCACAGTACTTTTCAAGAGCATCACGGTTGAGAGAAGTTTCGGAGGAGCCGAAAATGCTAAGCAGGCCAATAGACTTGACAATCTTCTGGGCATCGGCAATAAACTCATCGGCAAGTATGCCACTTTCTATGCGCCCGAGGGCGACCTTTATAGCAGACCAACCGGAGGATTCCAGATTCACCTGGGATATTTCCGAATAGAAGTTGTAAATGGCGTAATCATATACGTCGGCCAGGTTATAGGTATGGTGCGGCTTCGCGACATAGTTGAGTATCGAATACTGCCCCGTGGTCGTGAGGAACGAGAAGAGCGACCGCTCATTCTGTCCGTACTTCTGGATAGCCAAAGTGAGGCAAGAAGCAGCGAGGGGATCAATGGGATTCAACTTGCGGGCGGTCTCTTCTGAGAAACTGTCCGAAATGAAGCGGCACTGCTTCGCGAGGGAATATATAGTGGTGAAGTCGGCCTCATCAGCCTTCTGCTCCGGTGTGAGAGTCAATTGCTCTGCGGCCAGATAAAGGAGTTGCTCTACCGGTTCGCTGAAGACAATTTCTTTGAAACGGCCCTTTACCTTCTGCCATTCTTTCCGCTGGGATTCGGTCAGTTTAGAGGCGTATGAGCTGAAGTTCTGGTGGAGGGTAGAAAGCAGGATCGCTTTGCGGCGATGGTCATTTACCAACTCGCATAGTTGCTGGATGAAGTACAGTTCTTCCTCCGGGTTATTCTTTGCTGCATGCTCGAGGACCTTGCCGAATTCGTCGATGACGATAATGACGGCCTTGTTCTTGGCTTCTGCTTTTTTGCAGAATTGTTTAAGCGAGTCCAAGGCGTTCCGGTTCTCGACCTTCAACTTGCGAGCAAGAAGGCCCTGCAGGGAATCATATTCACCGACTATGTTGAATATCTCGAAGGATTCCAGGCCAAAGAAAACTGTCTTCTTCTTGATAAGAGCATCGTCTTTATTCAGCAAGCCCCTTTCAAGAGCCATTATGAAACTGGATTTACCGGTACCGTAAGTGCCTATAACAGAGAAAGAATGTACTCCAGTGGATACGCTGGAAACAATGTCGCCAAGGACACGCTGTACATTGGGCGTTACAATATATTGGAAATCATCCTGGACTCCAATCTCTATATTGACTGATGCGTTGTATCTCATGCCTCCGTGTAGTAATGGTTAAGAACGGCGGCTGCATCGATGTCATGAATGAACTGAAGGTTCTTCACTCCGCTGTTATCGGTGTATGATAAGTCTTCCGGATGCTGTGCTACAACCTCACGGACCAACTCGATGAGATTAGTAAGCGAAAGACCAAAAATGAGGGCGACTTCCTGCATTCCGTCCAAGGATATGGTATTGTCTTCTCCTTTGTAGTCCAAGAGGGCGTATAGAAGGATGTCGGGATGAATATGGCTGGGTTCGGTATCGTTGAAGGCGTACCGGTCAGATCCCAGTGCGTTAATTAGGCCGAGATCCTGGAAAATGGCAGAGAAATCCTCATTACTGCGAATCTCGGAAGGTGTGACATAGTTGTGTAGCAGGACTCCGATGTCCTTTTTGACAGTATTCTCGTTGTAGACGTTTTTCTGCTCAGGAACATTACATTTACGGCGCACAAATGTCAAAAGTTGATTACGATCAAACTCTCTTTTCTCTCGCTGGAAATCAAGGAATGTCAGATGGTACAGGCTCGCCACTCTTTTTGTGAGTAGATAATAATGAAGCAGCCATAATGTTCCTTCATCCTCAAGAAAGGGGTCATAGCCATGCTCGCTGTCGAAAACAGATTGAGCGAAAGGCGTAGGAGTATCGTTAATACTGAGCCCGAAAGCACGGGTCCAAAAGCGAATAGACGCGACCATATTTTTCCCAACGCCGAGAGAAGCAACGGCATCAGGAGAGGTAAAGTTCACGCCTTCGTTCATTGCATCATAAGCCTTCTTCAGCCACAAGGACTTGCAAAAGAAGGACTCATGGCCAGAAAATGAATATCTACCCATACTTCTGGTTAAACTACTTCACCCTAAAAAGAATTGCGTAATTAGCGAACGAAACTCGATTCAGAGTGTGTACAATTCCCTAATGTTTGTTTTTTTGAATTTGCTAATGCACAAATTTAATCATTTTTTGTATACGATGGTGCGGTAGGCATTGAAAATCGAACAAAGACGGCTATAATTGACAAAATGTTGTCAAAAAAAATGTCATTACAACGCTAGGACTTACATGACAAATGGGAGCCCGACCATCGGCCCGGCTCCCAAACAACAATTCACGTGGCCCATGCCGGTTACCCGGCGGATGAATCAGCGTTTCCGGTATCGTCCGTGTTCCACCTTTTCCAGCGGCCCGTCATCGGCACAGAAGGCGCGTATCCATTTCTCGGCAGTGCCCTCCGGCACCCCTGTTCGCTCCGCTGCCTCCAGATAATCCTGGCGGTCAAAGTTATCGGGCAGGGCGGCAAAGAACAATTAACGCTGGCGGTTTTGGCGACAATGGAGGAACGGGAGCCTTCATTTGCGGTTAACTCGTCGTAGATTTTTGCCATATGTACGGCCAAAACACGACTAATCGTGAGGGCGGTGTTGAAGTCCACATCATCGCAGGTAACCTCGGAAGAAACGTCGGCATTGTCCTTCATACGGAGAGCTGTCAGTACCATTGCAATGCGGTAGCAAATGAGGCCCAAGCGGAAAACGGAGCTCAGGATGTCTTCCTGAAAGATACGGACGTAGTCGTGCATCAATTCGCGGAAGTAGTTATCGAAGGCATCGTTCTGCGCATCGGTCACCATGAAATGGACTGACGTTCCCTGACAAAAGTCATCGTAGAACTGCAGGAATTCCTCGCCGAGTGCGTTGAACTTATCGTCCATCGTCACCTTATTCTGGTTCTTGAGGACGCTGCGCCAGACAAGTTCCGACTCCAGCCGGTAAAACATAAACCTTGAAAACAGGCCGTTCTCCGCACTGCCAATCGGACGTATGACTTGCTTCGGCGTGCCGGACAGGATAGCAGAGAGCTTGGGGTTCTCTATCTCCACGTCCTCGTCGCCTCCGCGCCGGTGATACGAAATACTCTCGTGGTGGAATGCGGCGCGAAACGACTTGCTGTAGTTCCCGAAATCACTTTCAAAGGAGTCCGCAAGTCCATCGGCCTCGGTGTCGAAGATGATTCCGCAGCCGCAGTTCTCGCTAAGCAACTGGTTGAAAGCCGTGGCGCTGGTATCAGCCGGAATGTAGAGCATGGTCTGGTCCGGCTTCTGCGGCTTAGGGCCACGCGATTTCTTGGGCGCAGCCTCCCATGCAGCTAACTCTAACTCATACTGGTCCAATTTCTTGGCGTGCTCTTCCTTGAGGCGATGATGGATCGGACCGGCAATCTGGCGGCAGAGATCCATTCGACCCTTTCCGAAACCAGCACTGGCCGAGAGGAAGAAAAACAAGTTTGGAAACACCGTCCTGTCATCGTACACGCCCTGGAAATGCGGAAGGCAGCCGGATATTACCGAAATGGCAGCGAGCAACATCGTGTCGGTTTCCTTCGCGTTTCTCCCGTAGGAGGCAACGGTTTTCAGGAAACTTGGAAGATTCTGGGCGACAAGGTAGGAAAACGTAGGCAGCCCGACTTGTTCCGCCCCTCCGGAATCTCCAATATCTATTACCACCGGCGTTCTGTGGTGATTTTGGCGGTTTTGGAGAACTTGGAGATTTTCCGGCACGGGTGCGAATGTCAATGCCGGCATCCTGGGCGTATCCGAAGAATGTCCGTATGGTGACACCTTCCCGGTTGGCACGCAGACAATAGTCGTACTGCTTATCGCACTCCGCCCGTGAATGCTTGGGATAGAATTGACAGGCACGATGGAAGTATTCCCGGCCCGCTTCACCAAACTGGTCCACAAAGGCAAAGCCGGTTCTAAACCAGTGGTCGTAGGTGATGTCTACGTGCCTCTCTTTAATTTGCTGAAGGACGAGTTCTACATCTGGGCGACATCGCCGGCAGGAATATGGACGGCGGCGTTTGGTTTGCCGCTCGTGGAGGCTGGCTTTTCGCTTGGCGTCTGCCAGGCCTCGGGGATATCAATGAGGAAGAGTTCCACGACTTTATCGGGGAGGACATGTGCCTGGTTCCCAGTACTATCGATGAGGCAGAGAATGTCCAGATGCTGCTATCGCCGATTTGGCGTAGCTCTTACCTGGAAGTTCGGCGGATATACGGAGAAGAGGCGCGAGGCGGTGGATACGGGGCAGTTCAGGTAGCGGGGATTCAGAAGCACGATTAAACATAAATATTGACAGGAACTGCCATTTTCTTTGATTGGGAGGGCGGTGGTTTTGAATATACATCGGGAAACAATTCCGCTATTTGTCGGTTTTTATTTCCGATAATTTCCGTAAAAATTTTCCCACAATCTCCGGCTTTTTGTATCTTTGCATTCAAAGACATAGGATATGGGTACATACAAACCAAGAATAGCCGACTCTGTCCTTGCGAGAAAACTCGCCGGTAAGGGGGCCGTTCTCATTGAAGGCCCCAAGTGGTGCGGCAAGACGACTACCGCCGAACAGCAGGCGGGGAGTGTCATCTATATGGATGACCCCAAGAAGGTGAAAGAAAACCTCCTCAAAGCGGATCTGGCTCCTCAGGAGCTGCTGGAAGGAGAGCATCCGCGTTTGCTTGACGAGTGGCAGATAGCCCCGCAGCTATGGGATACCATCCGCTTTGACGTGGACCATCGTCCGGGGAATGGCCATTACATCCTGACCGGTTCATCCGTTCCGGTTGAAGAGGAGGAGGAAGACGAAGAGAAGCAGGAAGAGAACAAGAAGATGCGCCACTCCGGTACTGGCCGGTACGGCTGGGTGAAGATGCGCCCGATGGCGCTCTATGAATCCGGTGAATCCAATGGTGCCATCAGTCTGAAGGAACTCTTCAATGCGCCGGAGAAGATCTATGCCAAGAGCAATCTTTCCCGTGAAGACCTTGCCTTCGTCCTCTGCCGTGGCGGCTGGCCGGCCGCGATAGACTTGGAAAGGGACATTGCCCTGGACCAGGCTTTCGACTATGTGGATTCCGTGGCCAAGAAGGATATGAACCGCGTGGTGGACAAGGTCCGCCGCAATCCGGAGCGTGTGCGCCAGCTCATGCGTTCTTATGCCAGGAACCTGGCTTCCCAGGCCCCATACGAAACCATTGCTGCAGACATGCAGGCCAACGAACCCAAGGGAATGGATGCGGAAACCGTCTCTGCCTATATTGATGCGCTTCGAAAACTCTTTGTGATTGAGGAATCCAAGGCCTGGAATCCCAATCTCCGGTCCAAGAGCGCCATCCGTACCACCAATACCAGATACTACTCTGATCCGTCCATCGGGACCGCCGCCCTGGGCATCGGCCCTGGAGACTTGTTGTCGGATTTCAACACTTTCGGCCTTCACTTTGAGGGACTGGCCGTGCGAGACCTCCGGACCTATGCGTCCGGCCTGCTGGGAGAAGTCTATCACTATCGCGATTCTGAAGGATTGGAATGTGATGCCATCGTCCATCTGCGTGACGGCAGCTACGGCCTCATCGAGATCAAGATTGGCGGAGAGAGCCTCATCAACGAAGGTGCACAGACGCTCATCAAGCTCCGGAACAAGATTGACCCTACCAAGATGAAGAATCCGTCTTTCCTGATGGTTCTCGTGGGCATCGGAGAGATAGCGTACCGCCGCGAAGACGGCGTGTATGTGGTCCCGATAGGGTGCCTGAAGGACTAAAGACCTGGACAATAAAGGATGCCGTCGACGTGAAGGTCAACAAGGGATTGTTGGCCTTCTTTGGTGAGGTGGAAGGCGCTGTCGGAGGGGTTGCCCATGAATAGGTTTTCGGTGAGGGAGGGAGTGGTGTAGGCGCACCAGCCGCGGGCGGAGAGCCAGCGGGCGCCGTGCCGGGCGGGTGCACCGTGGAACCTCCGCCTGCGCGTGAGGTATTGCTGCACCGTGGAACTTTGCTGAACCGTGGGACATCAGCCGGTGCGTGGAACATCGCGGTGCGCACCAGGGGCGTTTTCACTCACCGCGATGATTTTCAGAAGCATTACGCGAAGGAAGGGAAAGCCTTGAACATGGTCAGGAGAGAAATTAGTTCGTCTTTCAGACCATGCCGCACGAAATTCTTCATCTCGCCTTCGGTGAGCTCACCCAAACCGCTGATCAGACTCTTTTCCGAGATATCCTGGACACTTGCGATGCATTTGTCAAGGTATTCTTCAAAGGGCATCCTCATGCGGGATTCCACAATTTCTTTATTGATGGATGTCCTTTCCTTCAGGAAGAACCAGCAGTCGAACACGTCTCGGCTGGTGATCTCGGTCCGGTCAAGGAGGGCGCACAGCTTGTTGGCGAACATATCTTCCTTCACCATGACACGCATTTGGAGACCGAGATAGTTCCGTATTTCATAGTGATTGTCGTAAAGCCGGTTGGATATCTCAATCTTAAGCTTCCGCTCGCCAATACCATAGTCAAGTACGATGATTATACCGTAGTACTTGATAGCTTCGTCGTGAATCTTGCCGTATTTCAGGATAATCTTCCGGACACGGTCATGAACCTCGGCCTCTTTTTCAGGATCCAGCAGATTGAAGTCCAGGTCCGTCGAGAAGCGCGGCAGGTTGTGAAAGAACATGGTGGCTGTACCGCCCTTGAAGGCCAACAAGGAGGAAAGCAGCGCATCGGAGAAGATGTCCTTCAGCAGCTGCAGCATGAAGAATTTATGTTTGTTCGTATCCATTATCAGAGAATTTTTGAAACTCGCTGTGCGAGCGTTTTGCTATTGTAGATGGGAAGGAGAGAAAGCACCTTCTGTTTGTCCAGGGAGGAGGGATTGTCGAAATAGTAATTGCTGTCTAGGTACAAAGTGTCCAGAAAGGCTCTTTCCGGAGAAGCGATATTGATATTTCCTTCGCGGATGATGCCTGTCGTATCAATTAGGATTTCACCCTTGATTTTCCGGTACCGGTACACCTTTCCGTCAATTTCAACCATCCTGGACAGATTCCCCACAGAGGTAATCTCATCGCTGTACTGGAAGACGATTCCGGCCCGCTGCAGCACATACTCCAGAGAGATGTAGGAAGGGGTATAGAGCAGACAGGCGAGCTCCCTCTCATCATAACCGGGCTTGGCGTAGATTCCCTTCCGGGGATTGAGGATTTCGCCCTTCTTGACATAGCCGATCATCCTGCTCTTCACAGCGTCCCGGTCCAGCCCATAGCCATAAGTCATGGCGATTCCCTGCATAGTGAAAACACTTGCTTTGTCCTTGTAAAGATCCAGGAGAAGTTGATTTTGTAAACCCATAGTAGCGTTGTGCATTACTTTCGGTTCACAAAATACAAAAAGATATTGAAAACAGCAAATACTCCTGTTATATAGTAAGCGGCAACTTATTTTTTGACGCTTACTAAACAGCAAGGTAAAGAGAGGATGCCATCGACGTGGAGGTCAACAAGGGATTGTTGGTCTTCTTTGGTGAGGAGGAAGGCGCTGTCGGAGGGGTTGTCCATGAAGAGGTTTTCGGTGAGGACGGTGTGGCGGCGGGGCGCTCACTCCTTGTCGATGAGCGGGTTTTTCTCAACGGTCCATCCTTCACGGCGTGAAAGGCCGCAGTCTGGTCCCTGGAAGAATTTCGCCGCTTCGGTGTCGCCCTTGAGCTGCCACTCTAGCCATGCCAGGGCAGGGATTGTGAACTCGCCTCCGTGAGGCTGGGCGTATGTGCCGGCGTGTCCGACCGGATAGTTGGCTGCAAAGGCCGGAACCTTGACGAGTCTGTGGAAGTCGTCCATGCCGTTCTCATAGGCGATGTCCTCCGGTCCTCCAAGAATATAGATGACAGGCACTTTGATGTCCTGCAGCCTGTCTTTGAGCGGCATCGGCATGTTCGGTACAGCACCTGAAGCATCGATGAAAAGGCCGCTGTTGCAGATCATGATGGTCTTGAGCCTCGGATCGGCTGAATTGTCCAGGGTCTGGAGACCTCCGCAGGACATTCCCGCGGCAGCGATGGCATTGACATCGATTCTATTGTAGTAAGGGCTGTTTTTGTCGCCGTTCTGTGCGATGGCCCAGTCGATGGACTCGAGCTGCTGGTCGGAAGTGGACATCGGGCCCCGGTAATGCTCTTCCGTCATCGGAATATAGCCTGTGGCGACGACAAGGAATCCGTGGGATGCAATCTCGTTGAGGAACAGCATGTGTTCCCACGGGGAATTGTTGCAGGCCCCGTTTCCCCACACCAGGACGGGCAGCGGGTTCTTTTTCCCGAAAGGTGAGAGGTCTGAGGGAACAAAGACGGTATGGGCTTCCAGGTCCGGAGCCTCCAGCATCAGGGCTTTGTATGGGCCGGTGCCTCCATCTTCGAGGACACGTGACCGGGTGGCAGGTGGAACAACTGGGCCGGAGTGGCATGCCGTCATCAGCGTCAGGACGCAGAGAGTGGTAAGAAATCCTGTTTTCATGTGGAATGTATGTTTTTACGAAGATAGGAAGTTCTTTTTGAAAAAACACAGGTGCCTTTGGAATCCGTCCTTTCCGTGTTATTATTTGTCTTGTATGGCGGACTGTCTGCCCAGGAGACGATTTCTCTGGACGGGGAATGGTCCTTTTGGACGCCTGATCATCCGCAGACAACTGTCAATGTCCCTCATACTTTCAATGTGATGGACGGTTTGGAGTCGTATGCCGGGAAGGCTTTCTGCAGCAGAGAAGTGCCTGTCGGTCCGCAACAGAAAGGGAAAAAGTTGCGTGTGCAGTTCAACGGCGTCTTCCACGATGCTGTCGTCTATGTGAATGGGCAGAAAGCGGGAGAACACCTGAATGCCGGATACACACCATTCAGCTTCGACATCACTCCTTTCATCGATTATTCACCTGGAGCGCGGAATGAGATGCTTGTCGAATGCGACAACAGTTACTCCGAAGATAATCTCCCCTGTGGCAGCCGTTTTGACTGGGCTAACGACGGCGGTATATACCGAAGCGTGTCGCTTCATACAAGCGGAGCCCACAGCCTGAGATATGTCCATGTGACACCGCAGATTGACCTGCAGGACAGTACGGCGCTTGCGCAGTTCAGCATCCGGTTGTGGGAACCGGAAATCAGAAAAGCTGACTTCCGGTTCCGGGTCACTGAGAACCGGACAGACCGGACTCTGTTTGCTCAAGCTCGGACGTTGAGGCGGACCCGGGAGGGGACGTTCGACGTCGCGTTCGATTGCGGAAAGGTCGAATTATGGCATTTCGACAATCCGGCCCTATATTCGTTCCAGGTTGAACTGCTGGATGGAAAAGCGGTTTCCGATGTCAAGGAAGAGAATTTCGGTTTCCGGACTGTCACGATTGACGGAGATCAACTGCTCTTGAACGGTGAACCGGTCCGTTTGCCTGGAATCGAAAACATGCCCGGATCCAATCCGGATTTCGGTATGGCCGAATCATATGCGTATATGGAGAAAACGGTCGGGAGGATGAAGGATCTGAACTGCACCATCACCCGTTTCCACTGGGCTCAGGATGATTACCGTCTGTCCCTGATGGATGAAAAGGGGATTCTGGTCCAGGAAGAGATCTCCTGGTGGCAAAGACCGTCCGGGGAACTGACGCCTGCGCAGATGGAAACAGCCAAGCGGCAGATTGCAGAACTTGTAGAAGCGCATTACAACCATCCATGTTTGTTTGCTTGGGGCATGAGCAACGAGGTGGATGATAACCGTAAAGATCTTGTTGAACTAGGTGCTTTCACAAGGTCGTTGGATCCCGTGCGGATAGTGGATGCGGTATCCAACTCCATCTGGGAAAAATTGGAAAATGATCCTGCTCTGGTACTTGATCTCCCTACATGGAATGAGTACATGGGAACCTGGCATGCTGACAGCCGGGAAGACCTCCTGACAAGCATGCCGGAGGTGGAGAAGGTACTGAACGGGAGACCTCTGCTGATTACCGAGCACGGACTGTGCGAACCGGCCTTTACTGGAGGTGATGCCCGCCGTGTGGATGAAATGATCTTCCATATCAGCGAGTGGAAGAAACATCCTTTTATCTGCGGGTACATTTATTTCAGTTTGGAGGATTACCGCACACACATGGGGGAGGAAGGTGTCGGCCGGAACGCGGTACGGCGCCATGGCGTTTGTGACAAGAGGCTCGAACCGAAGGCCTCTTACTATGTTCTCCGCCAGATCATGTCTCTTGTTGCCGTAAGCAAGGTGCGCAAGACGGATTCAGGCATGGACTCCATCATGTGCCGTGATGCGGAAGTGACACTTCAGGTATCTGATGACATCCCGTCCTACGCGTTGCGGGGTTATTCTGTCCGATATGTCACCCAACAAGGTGAAACCATGCGAATCCACCTTCCTGACCTTGCTCCAGGCGTACAGCATGAGATGATTCTGCGGGACTTGAATGATGGGTTCAACTTCGATATCCTCCGCCCGGACGGGAGCGCGGTTCTGAGTTACTGATTCCGTGTTTTCCGTCATCAGTGTTTTTCCTTGAAAGATTTCATGTATTCGGATGGGGTCATCTTGTACATGGCCGCGAAGGCGCGGGTAAAGTAGGAAGCGTTGGAGAAGCCTACCGAATACATGACTTCCGAGACGGTGAAGTTGCCGGTCTGCAATAGCAGGGCCGCTTTTTTGAGGCGGATTGAACGTATGTATTCGACCGCTGACATGCCGGTGAACTGCTTGACCTTCCGGTAGAGCTGCTTGTCGTTGAATCCGCCCATCTCGCATAGCCGTCCGACGGACAAGGTCGAATCGTCAAGGTTATCTTCAATCAGCTGCATCACTTTTTGAAGGAACCGTTCGTCCTGAGAGGCGCTTCTCTGGACGGACGGATTGGAAATCATCTCCATCCGGATTTTTTGCTCCATCCGTTTCTTCCCGGAGAGTAACTGGTGGACTCTGGCTGTGAGAGTCTGCGGGTCGAAAGGTTTGGGCAGGAAGATGTCTATATTGAGGTCAATGCTCTTCTGTTCGGTTTCAGCATCGTCCTTTGCGGTCAGCAGAATGATGGGGATGGTGCTCAGAGGGCCGTAGGCGCATATCTGCCTGCACATCTCCAGTCCGTCCATCACCGGCATCAGAACATCCGAGATTATGAGGTCAGGAAGGACATCTTTGCACAGCTTGAGACCGCTTTTTCCGTTATGGGAGCAGATGCATCGGAAGTCCTTTTCGAGGAGGCTTTCAATGAACTGGCAAATCTGGACATTATCATCGATGATGGCAATCAGAGGTTTGTCGGAGTTGTCCTGATCGGAGGATGCTGGCACTTCGTCCGCGGACCGGTCGGACAGGACGGGGAGCAGGAGCGTAAAAGATGTGCCCTGCCGGTCTGAATCAATGCTGACACGTCCTCCGTGCAACTCGACATATTGCTTGATTATCGACAGGCCGATGCCGGTGCTGTCATGTCCTTTCCCTTTGGTCCTGGAGGATTCGAAATAGCGTTGGAATACAAATGGAAGATCTTCGTCCGGAATGCCGACTCCGGTGTCGGAGACCTTGACTATAAGTTGTCCATCCTCAAGGCTCCGGTCAAGTGTGAGCAGGATTGATCCGCCCTCCAGCGTGTATTTACAGGCGTTGGACAGCAGATTGTTCATTATGGTCTCCATTTTTACGACATCTGCCCGGACGGGAATCCTGGGCTGGCTGCTGTCAAAGATGAATTCGTGCTGTGGAAAACTGTCCTTGAATGAGTTGAAGATGCTGCGTGCGAATTCCACGAAATCCATCTCTGTGGGAATCAGACTGGAGACGATCCCTTTCGCCTCGTTTAAGTGGTTGATGGCATGATGGATCAGTGTGCTGATTTTCATCGCGTTGTCCTGAATTATGCGCAAATCTTTGACATCAGATTCGGCGTTGGCTTCTCCAAGGAGTTTGCCGACAGGACCGATGATCAGGCTGAGCGGTGTCTTGAATTCGTGGGCGACATCCTGGAAGAAGGCTTCCTTCTGGCGGGTCTGCTCCACCAGTTCGTCCCTGCGGATCCGCTCTGCTTCCAGATTCCTCCGCATGGTGATGAATCGGATGAGACCATATATAAGTGCGCAGACAATCAGCAGATAGGCTGCCAGCATGGGCATGGAAAAATACCATGGCTGCCGTATGCGGAAAGTGACCAGTTCCGTCTTTTCAGAAGAAAAGTTCGTGTCTGACATGACGGAAATGACGTACTTTCCCGGAGATGCGGTCGTCAGGTTCAGTTTGTTGCCGTAGACGGTCCCGTCCCACGATGAAGTAGACCCGTCAATATGGCAGGAGAAACGGTGGGGCAGTTCATCGTTGAAATTGAAATCGGAAAAAGAGAAGACGAGATGGTTTTCATCATGGGCCAGATTCAGAGGCCCGGACCATGGAATTTTTTCCTGAATATGCCAGTCGTTGTTGACCTGGACACCAGTCAGACATGGGGGAGAGGAGCGTGCCGTCATCAGCCTTTGCAGGTTGGTCAGGTCAAGTATGTCGGCGGCCCCGATTCCACCCAGAAGAACGCGTCTCCGTTTCCTGTCGTAGTCGATGCTCAGGTAGTTGCTGTATGTGTCCAGATTGAAGGCGGTCATTGTCTTCTTTTCTATGATGCGGAATCCCTCTGAAGTGCATATCCATATTTGTCCGTCTACCTCCGCCATGGAATGGATGGACAATGCCGTACCTGAATGGAGGGGCGCGACACTTGTGGACAGGCCGTCCTTCGTCCGTTTGACGCATACCGCTTTATCAACTGAAGCTAGCCAGATGTTCCCTTCCATATCGGTGGTCAGGCAGTCTGCAGACGGCATTTCAGGAATCTCGAAAGGAATGAGCTTGCCTTTGGCTGTGTCAAGCCGGAAAACGTGTTTGTCCTGCCCCAGTATCCAGATGTCGCCATGTGCATCTTTCCTGATTTGATATAGGACATCAACGTTGAGTCCGTCCTTGCGGGTGTAATGTGCAAGGATTTCGTCGCCGGCGCTCAGGTGGTAAAGGCCGTCATAGGTAGCTGCCCACATGTCTTTCAATCCCGGAATAAGGTCGTAGATCCAGTTGTGGGATCCCTTTATGATACGGGTCTTGAAAGAACCGCTTTGTTCATCGTATTGGAGATATCCTCCGTCCGTGGCTGCATATATGGCCCCGGTCTCT
>OIWT01002947.1_pt1 | contig 16429 bp, 33 predicted proteins | sample 1587701 | NCBI WGS metagenome assembly OIWT01 (sample SAMEA3888904, study PRJEB22519) | human gut metagenome | biome: human gut; feature: human-associated habitat; material: faeces | place: Denmark | collected 2009
TCCAAAGAAGGCACATTCTCAATCTCACACACTGAATAATCAGAGAAGGAATAACCATCAATCTTCAATTCTCTCAGTCTCTCACAGTTCTTCAAATAGAAATGACGATTTGGATCATAATCAGGCCAATCATTCTTTTTCTTCGTGAAGCTATTCTTTCCAATCACCACCCTCTCCAACTTGGATAAACCAATCAACTTCACTTCATCCACATACTCAAAGCACTCATCACCCACTTCAAACAGTCGCAATTTGGACATGAGAGTCAAATCGAGGGCAGTCCATTCTGGTCCATTACAACTGTGGCTATTCACGATCAATTCTTCAAGGTGATTGTGAAGCAGTTGATTCTCTTCATTCAGTACTACTCGCTTCTCAATCTGATTATCATCATTCATCCATTCTCCATCAAACACAGTTTTGCCATTGCGGTCATACTGAATGCCTCGTCCCCAGCGCTTTCCTTCACAAATCTCTCCCTCATACTCCACCTTTTGAAGATTAGGATAGTAACTTCCGCCATAGCACACATTCACCTCTCCAATTCGGAATCCCTCATACGCCCTTCTGTTCTCACTGTCATACAACACGCCCCAGCCATAGGGTTGATTATCCAAAACGTCGCCTTCCCATCTCTCTCCATCATCGCTCAAATCCAACACTTGATTGTGCTCAATTCCATTCACCTCCTCTCCATTCACTTGCAACAAACGACGTGACTGGACATCCACCTCAACTGCTCGATTCACACACAATTCCAACAACACCGACGAAGACTTCTCCACCGTTCCTTCATGATACCAACACAATCCATTATGATTGAACACTGTGAAATGGACATGCTCATTGTCGTTCTTCAAAGACTCAACACTCAAGCTCTGAATGTGCATTCTTTTCACCAACTCAAGGAGTGGTTCAGAAGAACCGACTTGCTGAATCCTTCTTATGGACTCCTTCACAAAGGGATGCTACTCATCAAGCATACATAATACAGACTCACCTCCATCAGCTGCTTCACACTCCACCGCTCCTTCACGCCCATCACCAAGCACTTCCTAATGAAATCCACAAACTCAGCGGACCATTTTTCGCTTGAAAGAGAAGGAGGATCATTGTTGCAAAACCAATCTTCAGCATCAAGCTTGCTAACTCCTTTTAATGGATTCTCCTTCTCAGCCAACTCCATCAATGTGACGCCAAGGGACCACACATCACTCTTCAATTCCCTCTTTCTATTGAATACTTCGGGCGCATCATACTGTGCTGTTGGTACATACCCAAGTATACACTTCATAGGCAGCAATCCATATTCACTCAGTTTCACCACTCCATCTTCACAGAAGAACAGATTCGATGGTTTGACGCTCTACTCGCTTATCATTTCAATCATCTATTACTCCATGGGACATGTATTGCGAATGAAGGAAGTCCAGACCCAACAGACAACAACTCGCAATCTCGCGCAATTCATCTTCATTCAATCCCATATTATTGTCCATGTATTCCCACAATGATCCCAATTCACAGTTCTCCATTACGATCTATTGCATTATGAACAGCCTGCTCTTTCACTTTACACACTTCCTCATCTTCATAGCACATCAAATATCTCACCAAATAGGGAGAATTCAACTTTTCAAGCACTTGGAGTGTATTGTGGAAGAGATCCCCTTTTACAATCTTCCGCTCCACTTTCATCACTACCTCTCTATTGCTATTCCTTTCCACCGCTTTATAGGTTGCGTATGTTTGCCTATGCATAATTGTCTCAGTTTAGCCCATACAGTCTTCCAATTGCTTTGATGACACGATATTCATCCGTAGATAATGATTTCATAGTTGCTGTAGAATAGCAAGCATAGGACTGATTATGGCGGCATTCCCTTACCGCATTGCAAATCCCCACCCTTCACACAGAGTGTCAATCACAAACAACCGCACTATCACAAGTACAACTACGTAGCGCCATGACCTCGCGTGCACTTCGGGGCGATCAGCTCCTGCGGGAGGAAGATCGTCTGTACCTTGTTGAACATGTACTTCGCCTTGCCCGTGTTCTTCTTCGCATTCATGATGCGCGTTCCATACCCCCTGAACAAGTCCAGGTAGTGCTTGAAGTTGCACTTGTTGAACACGCGCGACAGTTCCAGCATCTTCGCCTCGCGATGCGTAATCAGCATTCCCGTCCGGTCCTTCCCGCTCTTGCACATCACGATCATGCCCGCGTGGAGCTTCTCCGCCACCGCTACGCCTCACTACCGTACGCCTCGCCCACCCAAAAAGTTCTCGAACAAATCCACATTCTTCAGCGAGTTCTCCTTCAGCACGCGCTTCACGTTCTACGCCTCACGCCGCCTTCTCATACGCACGCTCAGCTCCTCCGAGAAGCAGTCGTTGTCGCACGTCACGTTGTCGACGTTGATCGGCTCCTTGCAGTCGTAGTACGTCGTGATGTAGTGGATGAACTTCTGCAGATTGATCGTGTTCCCCGCTGAAGTGCTCGTCGAGTTGTACAGCTCCAGTGACGGCCGGGGCTGTTCGCCCTTGCCGTCGATGAGGTTGGCGTAGTAGACGAAGTCGCGGTAGCAGATCGTGTTGATGTTGTTCTCGATCACGATGTTCTGCTGTTTGATGAAGTCACACAGCGTCTGGTTCACGTCCACGCCCTATGCCTCACGCCGCGCTCGCACGCGCACAATCGAGCAGAAGAAGGGCACCACGCGGATGACGGTGGAGTGCAGACGGTTCTCCTTGATCAGCTCCAACTCTGTCATGTGCAGGAATTGGGGCAGCCCACTCACAATGATGGTGACGGTGAGCTGATGGCGATTCACGGTGAGGGTTGGGTTGTAGGAGATGGAAAGGACGGAGTTCTACGACTCGGCGCCCTTAACGAAAGATACGCGTTTAAACTGAATGCGGAACTGAACGGCGCGCAGCGCGTAGACGGCGGCGAACGTGTCCAGAATCATGCTCATCTCCTTGTTGTACATCGACAGCAATGACCCGTAGAAGATCTGATTATGACTCCTTGCCTCGGCTCTTACCGGGTAGCCGTAGTTCTTCCACTGCGAGAAGACGGGGTGATCTACGAGCCGGACCGTCAGAGACTTCAGAAGGATGCTGAACTAGCGATGATCAAGCACCACTGAACGTGCGTCGTTGATGAAGGAGGCGACGAGGATGGAGATGGCTTGCGAGGCGGCGAGATCGAATCGCTGGCGAATGACAAGGGAGAGAGAGAGAATCGGGTCGGAGAGAATGTGACTGTTCATCTTCTAGGCATCAGAGGCGTGTTGGGGGCCCACCTTTTTCTGCTGGTACTCGGAAATGAGATCGACGAGCCCGCCCTTGCTGAAACCGTAGTAGTAGGCGTTGGGCGTGCCGCAGCTGAGAATGCTGTAGGAGGGATACGAGGGCGGCAGGAGGTTGCCTAGACATGATGGCTGTACAGTGAGATTACGGAACAGAGTGTCGAGATCGATGGAGGGGCAGAAGAAGCGCTTTTGGATGAGGATGTCGTTGATGTGCAGGTTGGTGGGGCACAGCGCGCACTCCTCCACCTTCTTCATCGTGCTACGCCTCAGCACCCTCACCCACACGCACCTCGGCTTGAACGTGAAGCCGTTCACCTTCTTGTCCGCGTGGTGGTCGTTCTTCTCCAGCACCTCGATGTGCCCCATGATCTCGTTCATCGACCGCTGGTAGAACCGCTGGCTCGACACGTAATCCAGGTTCTGCTTCAGCAGCTCGTCCATCGTCGTGAACTCGTTCCGCTTCATCCGCGAGTTCGCCAGCGACTGCTGCTGCTCGTACAGCCCCGAGCAGTCCTTCAGCTCGCGCCGCCACAGCTCTGCCGAGTACGCCGCGTACGCCGCCGGGATGTCGAAGGACACGCTACGCCTCAGGCTTTGAATTCGCGCCTACTCCGTCTCATTCATCATCTCGGTCACGTGCGTCAGGTACACGCCGTGCGCGCACTCGCCGTCCGTCAGGAACACCGCCTGCCCGTTCGCGTTCTGCCGGTCGAACACGTACTCCTTCTCGAAGAACCGGCCCTCCGTGCGCGCGCGGATCGCGATCAGGCACACGCCCAACAAGTATGACACCTGCGGACTGCGCGCCGCGTGGCTGTGGTCGTTGGGCAGCAGCGGAGTCGAGCTACGCTTCAGGCAGAGCGAGCACGCCTACGCGTAGACGTCGAAGGACTGGTGGTAGTTCCAGTCGCCCTCCAGGCTCTCGCGCTTGCGGCCGCTGCGCTCCAGCGAGAACTCCTCCAGATCGCCCAGCCGGTCGCGTTGCGCCGCCAGCAGCGCCGAGCCTTTCGCTGAGACGTTCTCCGACATTTGTCCTGATTCCTGTCCTGACAGTTGTCCTGAGAACTGTCCTGAGAACTGTCCCGAGAGTCGTGAGGAGAACTGCCCCGACATCCGTGTTGCAGCCTGTCCCGATACCTGTTCCGACACTTGTTCCGACACTTGTCCTGACATCTGTCCCGACACCTGTCCCGACAGATCGGGCAGGGGCATCAGGGGCACGGAGGACGGACAGGCGGCGTAGCGATCGTAGTTCAGCGCGGGAACGTCCGGGATGCGCTCCAGGTCCAGCGACAGCAGTCCCGCATCCGGCGACAGGCGTAGCGACCCGGTTCCCGCGCTGCCGCGACGCGATGATGTGGCGATGGGCGAGTCTTGTGCCGAGTCCTGTTGTGACGACCCCAACGGCGAGGGCGCGCGGGCGGGTGACCGTCCGGTGAAGGGCGCGGGCTTGGTGGGCGAGCCGGGCTTGGGCGCGCCGGGCGTGGAGGGGATGCAGAGCGAATGGGAGATCTGGGAGAAGGAGAACTCGCCGGAGGGGTTGTGCGGCGAGTTGGCCTTGCCCGAGGATCGGAAATGAGGGGGCGGGATGGGGCAGAGTTTCACTCCCTCGAGTGTGATGAGCGTGTTGGGCTGGGCCAGCAGCGCGTTGAGCGTCACCATCTCCGTGAACAGCACGCGGTTGCTCTACGACTCACACCCGCGCGGCTTCTAAACCTTGTTCTTCATGTACTCCAGATTGCTCTGGTCGTTGGTTCCCACGCCCTCGAACTGCAGGATCACGTCCGCCAGCGGCACGCCCTTCTCCTTGACGGTGGAGTGCTTGGTGAGACAGGCCTGCAGCTGCGAAGTTAGCGTGGTCTGAGCGTCACTCGCACCACCGGCACTCACGCAGTACACGTCCTCGTCGTGCATCGGCAACGGGATCACCACGCAGCAGTTGAACATCTTGCCCTCGCTCATCGCGGGGATCGGCAGGAACTCCGTCTCGCCGCCCTATGCCTCACGCCACATTTATGAGGCCACGTCCACGAAGGAGGCCGTGCCGGTGGTTTGCGCGAAGCTGTGCGCGACGTAGTGGTAAGAGCAGCGCACGAACACGCTGCGGAACTTGCTTGTCAGCGCCAGACCGTCGGGCAGTTTCAGGAACACTGCCAGCGAAATCTACGCATAACCTCGTCGCAGTACGTCCACGGAGCAGGGCAGGGGCTTGCCGCAGCGCGCCGCCACATCCTTCTTGCACGCGTCGGCGGGAGACACGTCCTCCGCCTCCTCGGGCGTGGCGATGCTGGTGCGCAGCTGCAGCTCTGGCCGCAGCGACATTGCCGAGTCGTCCTTCTTCTCCCCGTTCGCCAGCAGGCTGCTCAGAATGGTTGGCGATACGTTTGTGCCAGTCGCATTAGCAGTACTAGCAGTACTGGCATTACCAGCACCATTCGCAACAGCAGTAATAACAGAACCATTCACAGTAGCAGTGTTGGCAACCCCTGCAGGACTGGGAGTAGGACTCGACACAGCCTCCGCCTTCTCGGGCAGGTCGAGCACGCAGGGACCCTCCTCCTCGGAGGACGCCTCCGCCGTCTCCTTGATGCTGCCGCCGATGGAGGGCGTGCGGCGCGCGGAGCTGGCGAACACCGACCGCACGGAGGAGTCACTGCTGAGCCCGACGAGCGAGCGGTTGCTGACGGTGTCGTCGTAGTTGTAGAGCAGCTTGAGCTTGCTGCAGCTGTCGCCCTTGCCCAGCTTGCACTTGCACCCGTCCGCGTAGTCCGGACAGTCCATCGCGCTGCGGCGGAACACGAAACCGCACCGCACGAGGAGTGCCTTCAGAGGGGAGTGGGAGAAGGCGGTGCGCAGCTGGGAGCGTGCGGAAGCGACCTTGCGGTTGCGAGCGGACTGTGGGTGAGGAGAGAAGGAGAAGACGACGTAGTCCTTGATGAGGGAGAGAAGGATGAGGTTAAAGATGATGGGCATGAACACGATGAAGAAGGCGATGGAGGTCTCGTGCGACGAGGGGTAGCAGAGGAAGAAGCTGGGTGTGAGGAGCGGGAGATGAGCCTACAGGGATATGCAGGCGCGGAGGAAGAGGACGACGAGGAGAAGGAACGTGTTGGTCGCGATGAGCGCGATGTTCTTCGCCACCTCCATCCGCATCTAGAATGAATGGAAATGGGGAGAGCTACGCTGCAGCACACCATCTTGTAGATGCGCTTGAGCTTGTGGATGATGTGGATGCAGCTCAAGACGCAGATCACCGAGATGGTGAAGTTGGAGATCACGTACAGCAGTTCCGTTGCGCGCAACCACTCCTGCGTCATCTGCGTGTGAGGCGAGTGAGAATGCCCCACGGTGGTGAGAAGTGCGTAAACATTGAAGAAAAAGTAGATGAGGTAGGTGATGGCGCACCCGATGATGTAGCGCATCACCGACTTCTTCTTCAGATTCACGATGTACTCCGAGAAGTAGCCCATCATGTGCAGCAGAGCGCACAGCTGCATGCCAAACTCCAGCGTCCGGTTTATTATTTGAAATACCGTGCTACGGGTGAATCAGCTAAGGACGCGGCAACAAAGGGATAATCTTTGAATTCATCAATTCAGACACGCAGTCGATGATTCCCATAACACAACTCAGAATATAGAAGACAACAAATCTAATCGTCAGTGAACGACCGCCGAAACAACATGATTCGATGACGGCAATCATTCGGTGACATGTACCGAAGAAAGACCTGCCGAGTCACACACCCCATCAACACCGACAATCCCGAGAATGATGAGAAGGCTGTACAAGCTCACTGCAACATAGTACGCAGGCTTGGCCAGAGAACCCTTCATACTAACGATAGTGTTCTCTACCTGTCATGCGACCCATCTAAACGGACGACAATGAAGGCAAAAGGCAAACCGCAAAAAGGGTACAGCGAGAGAGCGATTCGGAGTGAAGTGCTTGGTGAAAGAAGAACGTAAATTAGGGGCATGTCCCACCCATATTTCTGTATGACTCTTCTTCCCGAAACACAATGCAATTGTTGCAAACTACACGTGTTCATCTCTCCTCACCGTTTTAAGAATAATGACATGGGCTGGGAACAAACAGACCAGAGGAATGACTTCACATAAGACAGTTCGTCGCGGAAACGCTTCTGATTCTCCTCATTGATAAAAGACAGAACATCACTCGAAGACTGCGGTGAAGCAAACCCGTGTGCAGAGGAAAGGATATGCATTGAAGGTGCTGGCGAAGATACTCCACTAGGCTTGACAGCAGGAGGTACCGATTCGGCTTCTCGCTCCCCTTCATCCCTACAAAGGCATCGGCGTCGGGCGCCTCATTCTCCGTTAGCACGCACATCATCCGTCTCCACACACTGCTCCTCACCTCTGCCACTCCCGCGTTCTGTTCCTCGCTGAAGTAGTCGACAATGTCCAGAATAGAATTCACATTCTCCTTCGCCCAGAGCAGCGACTTGAACGCGTTCAAAAAGAAGGAATCGGGGATGGGAATGGCATTGGCGTTCATGTACTCCACCAGCGCCAGAAAGGACGCCTCGCTCACCTTCTTGTCCTTCACCGCCATGCTGAACAGGTTGGGGTCCACGCAGTTCGCGTTATCCGCGCCGTTCCAGTTGGCGTTGGCGATCACGCGGTTCAGCATCATCGCCACGCGCTTCTCGTCCTGCTCCCTCTGCACTCACTCTCCTCACTCACACCCACCTCGATCATCTGTCCCAGCAGCTCGTCGCCCGTGCAGTGGTAGGATTGCAGCAGCGCCAGCACGCGGTCGCACAGCGCGCTCTTGTTCGGCACGATGCTCTCGTCGCACTCGTACGCTCTGTACGTCAGCTCGCGCCACAGTCACCACAAGTGCATGTACATCAACAGATAATACTCCAAAAACTGTTTCGAGTAGCTTCCCATGAACTTGTCGCAGTACGCGCGGATCGCTTCCGCGTCGTTGCGCGATAACGCATAGAAGAGCTTGTAAGGGAGGGAGATATTGTACGGGCAGGACACGCCGATGGTCTGGATGTACACGTAGATGGCCTGATAGAAGCCAGCGCGCTCCGTCGCTGTGATGTTCATCTGCGGGTTCAGCTTCGTCTTGTTGATGTCCTTCAGAATGCGCATGATCGACGACGCCTTCACCGGGATCAGCGAGTTCGTGCAGAACTGCATCATCTCCGCACACCGCTGGTACTCGCCCTGCTACGCCTCACCCCACCTCCTCTGCCTCACCCGCGTCAGCGTCACCAGCAACCGTTCCATCAGGTACCGGTCCAAGTCATCCTTCACCACCGGATTCAGCTGCCCCAGCGCCTTCTCGTAGCGGTCCTGCACAGCCGCCCACACCGCCTCCTCTTCCCCTGCGGATGAAACTCCCTCGCATGGAGTACGGTAGAAGCACTGCGCGCTGAGGATGCCCTTCATGACGAGGGTGGTGTATGGCGAGCACTTGTCGAACTCGTAGAAAAGAAGCGTCTCAAGGGAATTGAACTCGCGGAAGTACCCGTCGAACACCAGGCGCTGCGCCTACGGGAAAGGCCTCCAGTAGGGCTACGATGGGCAGCAGCGCGGGCATGCTGACGTAGAGCGAGTTGGCGGGAGATGTGTGCGCTTGGAGGGACTGCACGTACCGCGGCAGCTCGTTGAACACGTGCAGCAGCGCGGGGCTCACGGAAGCCAGGTTCAGCAGCAGCTGCAGAGAAGAGGAAGAGAGGCAAATCTCTGGCGTCATGGAGGGAAAGGAGTTCCACCGTTCTTTTGGATGCGCTTCCACAGCTCGTTCACGGAGTGGGAGGTGTCGTAGTCGAGGTAGGAAGCGTTCTGCTTGTCTCCGGCGCTCAGGCGCTGGCTGTACACCTCGATCAGCATGGAGTACGGCAGCGAGTCGCGGCTGTTGTCTGTTGCTGATTGAGTGCATCTGCGTCCCACCTGACACGAGCTTCTCCAAAAAGGAGAGCAGACGCGGTGATGACAGAGAATGGCGGAAGCAGTTCAGCAGACCCTGGTAGGGAGAGAGCTGCGAGTTCTCCTGCATGGGAGCGTTTCGCTCCTTCTTCAACGCGAGATAGTACATCTTCCGAATGGTGTCCATGGCTAGTTGTAACTGCAACTCTTCGTGGATACAGATGTCGGTGGACTCGTCACAGAGCACATCCTCCAGACAGGACTCAACGGAGTCCTCGGTGAACAGTGCTTCTACGTGGGTATTGCAAACTAGTGTAAACTACTTCCAGAGAGGATGCTCGCCACGCGATCCTGTAGCGCTAGAGTGTAATACTGCAATGATGGCTTCTTACGGTACGACTTCCTATTGATCGCGTCAATCTCCTTTTCCGATAGCTAATCGTCAATTTCATTGTTCAGCAAAGACCGTATCCGGCAAACTCGCTGCAGGTACCGGCGCCTCAGCAAAGGTTCTTCTCCATACTACGCATAATGGACAGACTATGCAATCCACTGTAGTAGCAGTCGCCCTGTCGATGGGCCACAGCAGGAAGCGTTATCTACATGTTTGATCAGATGCAACGCCTACGCCACGGAGGACGCGATTTCCCACTCTTCCCACGCAGCGACTGAGCATTCCGAAAAGAGTGTGGAAACAAACCCAATCATAAAGGACAGTTCAGGGTTCCGTGCACACGTACTTCTCCATTCCGAAACGCGTGGAGTCAAACTCGCCCAGATTCGCCACAACCTGACTGCAGCCCTGATACAGCGACAAATCGGCTCCAGGATACACGATGCCAACGACGCGCATCCCTCCGGCCAGTCCTCCCTGCACGCCGAATGGCGAGTCCTCAAACACGATGCAGCGAGAAGGCGGAACTCCCGCCAGCTCCGCGGCCTTCAGGAAGATGTCGGGAGCCGGCTTTCCGTGGACAACGTCATCGGCAGTGACAATACCGTCAAACCGATCGATCATATCCTATGCTGAAGCCAACATTATGACTGTACTTTGTGAGGTGCCAGCTTGGCTCCAATGAGGGAGCGAGGCGTGGAGGTGGCCATGTACTGCTTCACGCCGTGATCCTTGAAGAACTTCGTGAGACTCTCCGCTCCGCGGATCTTCTTGAACTGGGGAGACATGACCGACATCTTGTTTACGTACTGATTCGCCTGCATGTCAATTCGAATCCGTTCTCTCACAAAATCAGCAGGATCGATAAGGCCCTCGATGTATGCGTACTCCATCATTTTCCGAACCCACATTTCCGTCGGCATACCGATAATGCTGCTATGGTACTTGCTATGCATAACTAGGATACAGCTCGGGTACTATTCGATCTCTCGACTTCCTGGCTTCACGGACTCCATGATCGACGCGATGACATCCGAGCTCCCCTTTTCCGTATCGATCAACGTTCCGTCGCAGTCCCAGATGATGCACAGTGGCGCTTCCATTGGCAGATCAACACTTCGCTTGGGTCAAGAAAAGAATGCCTCCAAAACAAACATGGCACAGGTTGAATAGTTCCTTCAACTCGCGGATCTTCCACTCCGGTGTGTAGCTGTGACTCTGCAATATGTCCTTTATCCGGCTCAGCGGATACTTGTGTTTCTCCAGAATGGGGATCAGCTTCTCGTTGTCGGTGAATTTGTCAATGTTCCCTCCAGTCATGCAGTTCAGCATCTCCACAACCTTGTACTTCATGTACTACACTCAATTCCCCTCCAATCCCTTACCAGCATGGATTTGTAGCGTAGTCGGTACTTCCGCATGTTCATCAAGCGCTTCATCGCGGAATCAGCCTTCTTGTTGAAATCCGGATCGGCAATCTTTCGGTCCGCAATCAGTGGAATATCTGCTGTATCGTCCTCTCTACATGTGAGTGGAATCGTTAGATAGTTACATCACTCCCATCATGTCCATCATGAAGGACAACTTCTGCTCGTCCTTCCGCAAGCGACCTCGAATGCACCGCACGTTCTCAATCAAACTTCGGCGGGAGGACAGTGCGTTCTCGGAGAGAGTCGCGCACACGCACGAATTCACGTCCTTCAGCTACGATCAACCGAAACAGGCAACCAAACCAATTCCACCGCGGGCTTGTCGCTGCTCGTCAGCAACGATTGCTTCGTCAGACTCCGCAGCAGCGATTCCCGGCTGCTGTACTTGGCCGCCACCTGGCGGATGTACGACTGGTACTACGGTAAACGGACTGACGCAGACTCACGAACGCATCCTTCTCATCGGCCTTCAGCTGGGAAAAACGCAGAGCGGGAAGTCCGCAGCTCTGCAGGAAGGCATTGATGTCGGAGGCCTTGTCCGCCTCCTTCCACCGCTCCTCGTCGCTCACGCTGGAGGAGGACGAGTCCGACGAGGGGATCAGCGCAAGCTGGTAATCCTTCTCCGGAATGGGGGTTGGCTGGATCGGTATCTGCTTGGGGGGAATGGATGATGATTTCTCGGCGGGAATCGGGTCCTTGAGCGTAGGAAAGGCTATGGAATCGGGATTAATGTGAATATCGAGCTCGGGATTCAGAGGACGCGGCGGAGAGAGGAAGGAGTGCTCCTGAACGACCTCGTTGGCTCCAAAGTCTGTCTCATATCGGTCGTAATCGGGATATCGGTTTGCTGCGGATGATAATGGAGGAACGGCCTATTCCGTGACTCTCGCCTGCATTTCCAACAGCTCCATAGGATCCGTCCTCAGAAAGCGTGGACTCGGACAAATCTGCGGATTATTCCCTTCCACCAGTCATACAGTCGTAATTCCCCTGCGGAGGGTAGTAGGAGGGCGACGAGTACATCCAACAAAGAGGAAGGGATATCAGAAATAAACGAATACAGGAGAAAACCAAGAGGTCAAATCATGGGAATGAGGTTATCCGGGTGGAGCACTTCCGTCTGCATGGGGACGGTGTACTCCGGGTTCATCTGTTCTGTGTAGTGTACGCGCTTCCCGGAGGGCACCTTCATGTATCGCTTTCTCGCCTTCATGCTCATCATCTTCTCGTTCTTCAGATACTGCTCCAACACCGACACACGCTCCTTCGAAAAGTGCTCCTTCAGGTAGGCGATCGTGGAGAACTGGCAATGCGCGGTTGCCATGTCAGGGGAGGTGCTCACCTCGTCCTGTGCCTCCTACACGTTAACGGGAAGGGAGAAAACAACATTGAGCAGCTGGGTCATGCGTTCGGTGTACGCATTCTTAATCTCGTCGTCGGGCAGTACGTTCCGACTCGCCGCCTCTGCACGCTTCAGCGTCACCAGAGCGGACTTCCGAGTCTCGAAGAGACGGCGAAGATAGGGCAGGATCACTCGGTTTCGCGAAGTGGCCTTAATCATGTCCGTTTCGTCGATCTACTTGTCAAGGCGAAGACGAAGAATGACAAAGTCCTGGTCGTCCTGCGGCGCCGGCGCGGGGACGTCGTTCTTGATTTGGATGGGGTTGAAGCTGGCGGGATGCAGTGCCGGAATGATGTCCTCCGTGGAGATGTTGATCGACTCCAGCTGATTGCCCTGCGTGACGGCGCTCTCCAGCGGGGGGAGGTCCTTGATCGTCTGCAGGATGCTCACGAACTCGGGGTCGTCGTCGAAGAGGTAGCCACGCTCCTTCAGTTTCAGCACCACATCGCGGTACAGGTTCTGAAACTCCTGGTTGTTCGTGTCGAAGTCGTACTTCGGGTTGTTCACCAGCGAGGACACGTATCTGCGGTACTCTTCGCTCTGCCCAATCACGTCGATCGCCACGTGCTGCAGAGTAAGCAATGCCAGTTGCACCCACCTTCACAATGCCTCCCACAAAACTGGTGTGCTTGGGCACTTGGAACTTGAAGTCGATGTCGCTCTCCTTTGCCATTTCGCCGATGACGAACACGAGCACGTCCTTCAGCGTCGAGTACAGCGTATCCGCGAGCTTTGAGATCTTGATCTGGTGTCCCACTCCAAAGTACTTGAGATCTCCGTCCGCATGCACCAATTCTGCACCCTTAGACAGAGGAAAGACTCTTACCCATGTCGTTGTTGTCGCAGTTGATGCGTTCCACCATAATCGTCAGCATCTCTCCGATGACATTCATTGTGTCATCTACGAGCGTCTCCGTGGAAATCTTCTCGGCCTTGTGCGGTTTGGAGTAGGGCATCGCGTTTTTGAATTGGTGTAGAGGGCCCACGCTTTTGACTTCCCGATGAAACGCCGCTACGTTTTTCTGCGGCGTTCTTGTTTGAAATGCAATGCATTCGAGTCGAGGACGATGCGCATGGCAACAAACAGAGCAGTCCAAATCGATGAGAAACATGTCATTACTTGCAATGCCAGCCTTAATGACCTCTTTCATGTTTGCACACTCCACACCGTCCATGTTGTTGCCTACGCGTTAGTTTCAGGGCAAAAACGGACAGCGGATGCTGATGTACAGAGTCGACGTCGGCTTGTGCTTCAAGAAATAGCTGATGATGGTGTACACGCCAGCGGAGCTCAGATTCGTGTCTATCGGTCATCGGCGAAATCCGCATCTACGGTCCAGATACACGTTGTGCAGAGAAGGCAGCAGAGAAAACACCTTCAGTAGATCGTCCACAGCTTCATCGCCCAACAGATTGTCTGCGTCTCACATGTCCCTCCATCGCCCACCGCTCAGGTTCAACGCGCAGATGGACAGCGGCACCTTCTCCCCCTGCTTTGTCTGCTTCGCTTGTTCTGCCTGCTTCGCTTGCTCTGCTTCCAGAATCTCCAGCAGCGGAGGAAGACTCGCCCGCGTCAAACAGCACCCGTGGAAATCAATCGCGTCAATGGCGGCAAAATGCTGGGCGAAGAAGTGGCTCAAATAGTCCCGAAATCCGTCATCGCCGATGGGGTTCCCTGCACGTCACTCCGCCAGCCATCGCCCACGCGCCACACTGAACTGCGCGTTGAGCGAGTCGCACAGCGTGATCAGTTCGCGTACGCCAGCGGCGGTGATCTCGTTCTCGTCGAACCCCAGGAACCCGATGTGCGTCGCGCCGTGCCGCACCATCTCCTCCACCAGCTTGCAAATCGCCGACAGCTGGGGGTCCCCCAATTTGCAGTCTACGTGTCAGGGGACGATGGAGGCCGCACTGATGAAAGAGATGGAGGTGACGCGCTGGCAGCGGTTGTAGAGCACGTAGCGGTGCAGGATCGAGAGGACGACGGCGAGCGTCTCGTCGGTGATCAGCATGTTCTTGAAGGCGAAGCGCTCCACGCAGTTGACCAGTGCGGAGCAGACGGTGAGCAGGTACAGCTGCACGAAGAGCAGCGAAGACGGGTCTGGAGTGAGAGAAAGCGACTGCGCCTACGGTCCAGGTCCACGAACACCGCAGAGTTCTTGTCGATGCGGTGATAGAGCTTGAGCAGGGCGGCGCGGTCCTCCTCCAGCAGCAGCGCCAGCTGCGTCTCGGGAATGACCACGTTCACGGCGTTCTTCTCGTGCAGCGTGACGTTGATCAGCGAGGAGGTGACCTCCGTGGTGAGTCCGTTGTCTAGCGTGAAGTACGTGATGAGGACCCACTCAGGAGGAAGATCTGCTGGAGGTCGGGATAGCAGTTGTAGCGTAACAGCGTGAAGAGCTGGCGCACGCCCTCGTTCCCCAACAAATTGTCTACCACGTGAGTGCGAAGAAGGGCGGGCACCGTTGAGATCGAGCAGGCGCAGCTGTGGGAAGACGCTGTTGTGGAAGTCGGGGTTGGATTGCCGGTAGGGCACGCGCACCTGGTGGATGAGGAAGATGATCTGGTTGCAGGTGAGTTGATTGCCCGCCAAGTGCAGCTCCGTGATCGGGATGTCGCTGTTCGTGAAGGTGTTGATCAGCTCCGCGAAGCCCTCGTTGCCTAGCGAGGCGTCTACGCTCGACGCCACTTCCAGCCCCCACAGGAGAAGTCCAGCACGTGGATGTTGGCGAAGCTCTCCGGATGCGCTCTGACGCGCTCCAGCACGCTCAGCACGCCTTCTCGGTTGTGCACAGAGACTAGACATGACATCACCGGAACACACTCACTCTCCTCCTCCGCCCTCGGCACGAAGTAGTTCGCGTGGTACATTGGCAGGTGCAGCAGCGCAGTCTCTCCTACACTCGCATCAGCATCAGCATCAGCATCGCCGGTGCTGATCATGCTATTCATCGTAGCCATGCTGATCATGCTCGGAATTGGCGTCATCCACTCCTGCGGACAGCTCGTCGCCGTGGACGATGCCGCCTCCTTCTCGTGGTCCAGCCACCACAGATACTCGTCAATCGCGTTCCGCATCGTCGGCTGCGGGAGGGACGGAGCCACCTGCAAGGGCGTGGCGATTTGCTCCTGTGAGCGCAGTTGCTGCAGCTCCTGATCCGTTGCGCTGTGCAAATTCAGATTTTTCATGTCTAGACGTCATTGCGGAGAGAGAGTCCTGCCCTGCGCCACTTTCAGCTGATCGGTCTTGAATCCATCCACAATGCCGTGGAACCGGTTGCACTCGCTTTGCAGGAAAAGATACTTCTGCGACAGCTCGGTCGCCAGTGCGTACAGCTTGCCGGCACGGTCGGCGCACTTCGCGATGTACGCCAACGCGTTGTCGACGCAGTCCAAGCTGTAAGGAATGGTCTCCGTCTCGTGGATCTTGCTGGTGATGTAATCAACGTCGCGGACGAAAGCGGACGCAGATTCAAAGTCAGTGTTCAGAAAATCCAGCCACGAGTTCAGCTCCAGCAGCCCCGTGTCCTTGTTCACCAAACTGTTCTGAAATGCGTTCTCGATCAGAACGAGCTGACTCGATTCGCTGATCCCGTAATACCCCACCGTTTTATCATTGTCGAGAATAACAGAATGGTAGGCAAGCACCTGATTCGATACAACGATGTCCAGATTGTCCTATTCGTTGATGCATTGCATCGGCATTACAGAAATTGCCTGCTTCACTTGCCGAATGGTGAAGGAAGGGAGGATCACCAAACCATACTTCACCGTCTTGTACTCGATGACGATCGTGAAGGACTCCATGGCCGCACAAAAATGGAAGTCGCTCGCGGAGAAAAAACGAGAGGCTCGCAAAACTGTGGACCGTTCCTTTCGGCGAAACAAACAGGAGGTACTCCGTTACACAAAGGATTCGATGCTCATCTCAATGGCAGAGCCCGGATAACGCAGCTCGAAGTTCTTCACCACCTTCG
>OIWT01002965.1_pt1 | contig 16351 bp, 14 predicted proteins | sample 1587701 | NCBI WGS metagenome assembly OIWT01 (sample SAMEA3888904, study PRJEB22519) | human gut metagenome | biome: human gut; feature: human-associated habitat; material: faeces | place: Denmark | collected 2009
GCTGCCCAGATGCACGACCGCATTGTCCTGAATATTACTCTCTTTTCCGATGACGATAGAATCTCTGTCCCCCCGGACCACCGCATTGTACCAAATCCCACTGTTTTTTCCTATTGTAACATCCCCCAGTACCACTGCACCGGGCGCTATAAATACTGTCTCATGGATCTGCATATATATTCTCTCCTCCTGTTTTTATGACACTCTTTCTTCTAAAATACAGTTTACCACATTTTTTCTGACCATATTAACCTAATATATTACATTTTTTCCGAGCAAAAAGGAGCATTCTTTCGAAATGCTCCCTGAAGTAATATTATTAATACTGCGAAATCACATCATAACTCTGCCGGTCCATTCTGACAAGTATCAGTCCATGAACTCCTGCACTGTAATAATCAATGCTGTTCCCGGCTGCATACTCGACGAGCAGTGGATTACCGATGTCCTCCGAATCGGTAATGATGGCACCGGGTGTCACAGTTCGAAGCCAGACGTCCCCGTTGGAAGTATAGACGCCGTGATGGTTGGACTTCATGACATCCGCCTGCAGTTTCGTGCCGTACCGGGCTGCCAGCAGTTCCTCTTTGTCGATACAGAGATCTCCGCCGGTCAGATAGGCGGAGTTGCCATACTGGAACTTCATGAGGATCGACACATCATTCACGCCCTCATCCGTATTGTCACACTGATCCAGTGCTTCCTGTGTCGGATAGTATGCCGTAATACGCACCTCTCCCACCGTCCACTGATATCCTTCCAATACATCGGAATGAATCTGACAGTTTTTCTGTTTCAGATAATCCTCAAATTCCGGCTCACGTTTACTGGACTTTACATAGGAGGACCGGTAAAATGCATCTATCCCGCCTCCATGGTCATACAGATATTCCGCTACTGCCAACGCTCCACCTGCATGATCATCATGTGCATGGGACAGAACAAATGCGTCCAGATGTGTAAGTCCAAGATCCGAAAGCAGCCGGATAATATGTTCACTGCACGCAATATATCCGGCATCAATCATCATCGTCCTGCCGTTAGGAAAAATGACCAGCGTACAATCCCCGCATTTTGCCCGGATCCCCGGCTCCGTCAGTCTGGGAGTGAGCAGGTACAGATTCCCGTCACCGCCATAGGAGAGTGCTCTCCTTGCACATTGGATGATCTGCTCATACTGGTCGGACGGCTTCTGTTTCTCCGATACCGCAGCCCCGGCCATTCCTGTAGCTCCGAGATACTCTCTCTCAGCCCCCAGCAGACACCGGTTGTCCGATGCGGTCATGCTGATCAGGATCCGCTCCCACTGTACCGGTGTTCCTTCATATACCACCGTGTGCAATGCTTCATCCCCAGCAAACGCCCGCATGTCCACATATTTCAGACTTGCAGGCAGCCACACCTGCTCCAATGCCGTGCATCTCTGGAAAGCCTTTGCCCCGATCATCCACACCCCTCTGGGCAGTGTGATCTTTTTTAACGCGCTACAACCGCGGAAGCTGAATACTCCCAGCCGTTCCACCGTATCCGCCAGTTCGACTTCCTCCAATGCCGTACAGTCACGAAAGGCTCCATTGCCGATGCCAGTGATCCCGCTGTCTATCATCACGCTGTGAATCGCCTCCCGGAAATCCTCCCACGGACGCTCTTTCCATTCTCCCCAGTCTTCCATGGCTCCTCTGCCACGGACTGTCAGACTCCCCGTCTCCGGCTGGAAGTTCCACTCCATATTCTTTATTTTACCCTTCATTTTGTATTATTGCTCCTTATATCTGACGCCCTACAGCTTCAGTTTCCATACAAACTTATTCCGCTCTAAGGGGTAGATACTCTCTGTTACATCAATCACCTGTCCTTTATCATTCTTCGTAATAGAAGTGATCAACATTGCCAGAGATCCTTCCTTCATCCCCATCAGATGGCTTTCTCGTCCGCCCAATACCAGCGCAGTCATTTCCTTTTCCATACTGTAACGATTCTTCTGATGCTCTTTCAGGGCCGTTGTCAGGGATGCCTTGGTAAAATCATAATCAAACAGGAACGAATCTCCTTCTGGCAGATAGGATGTCGTTAATACAATAGGGCCTTTATCGAAGGAATCCTTTGCATATCTGAGACGGCTCAGTTTGATTACTTTCTGGCAGTTGTCGCCGAACTTCTCCATCAGATCCTCCGTCGCCTCCATGTAGCGGAACTCCAGCACTTCCGTCTCTACCTCTATCCCTCTGCGGAACATTTCATTAAAGAAACTCTCAATAAATACCGTAGTGTCCTCCAGAACACGGGGGGCCGTCACGAACGTTCCCTTGCGTTTCACACGCTTGAGATGTCCCTCCTGTACCAATCGCAACATGGCTGTACGCACGGTAGAACGACTGACTCCGAACTGTTCACAGAGTTCCACTTCCTTGGGGATCATATAGCCTACCGGCCATTCTCCCGTATGAATCTTATCCATAATATATTCTTCGATTTCCGAGTATCGTGCTGCCATGTCCCGTCTCTCCCTATCAACATTTTATATAGTGCCAGTGTCCGCTGTTTCCAATAGTTCCCATTACTTACAGTATATCGAATTCCAGAAATCAATGTCAATAATTGAGCGTATAATATGTACCAATTTATTGTAAATATGTCTCTAATAAGTACGTATTTCAAAAATACGTGCCCGATCGATACCATATGCCTTATACACTGTGACCGTCAGTCGGTCACAAATGACGTTATCTACAACAATCCGGTTCAGTCTCTGGTAATTTCCGCGGATTTCCTTACAGATGACCTCTTTCCCCTCTCTGTAAAAGCGGATATCGTAATCACAGACCAGTTCCTCCGGCAGCCCCTTTACCTGACGATTTCTGACATTTCGCGTCATGGATGGCATAATCTCCCTCGTAAGGTTCGTATCAAAGGTCAGCTGCACCTGCTGTAAGACCAGTTTTTTACCGAAATCAAGAGAGATACTGGCTCCTTCCTCTCCGATGGGTGCTTCCCAACAGTTACTCTCCTCCTGCACCGGTCTTGCCACACCGTTCAATACATTTTCCGGCACATTTTTTCCTGTACAGGCAGATGCGGATACCTTTGCCGACCGCGCATAGTCCAGCGGGTCTTCATTACGAAAGCCCGGAATATAGCAGTCATCCCGCAGAAGTTGTTGCTGTAACTCCATGATATGCTCTCCAATCTCTCTGGGAGTACATCTGTATTTTACCGCCATGGCTGCCGCCGTACCTACCGCCTGTCCTCCAACGGAACAGGTTCCCATAACTCTTGTGGAACCGTATGCCATCTTGGAAGTACTGATATCTCTTCCCGCCAGCATGACATTCTCCAGATCCTTCGCATAATAACATCTCCAGGGAATGGTATAACATCCGTTGAAATTCAGGATCCGGGAAGGAATCTTGTCAAGATCCCGGATACCGCCCCGTACATGCTCGTCCATCTGCCATCCGCCGTAAGCTACCGCATCCGGGAAAATACGGTTCTCCAGCACGTCATTCTCATTCAGCAGATAATCTCCCTCAATACGCCTGCTCTCCCGATAGCCCGGAACAATGCCGACCCAATCGAGGTCCAGATTTTCCACACCGTGATCCCCTACATTCTTCAGATGATCCCAGACTCCGTAGACACATTTCAACAGTTCGTCGCGAATAACTTCACCATCCCGGATAATATCGTCATACTGGCCACCCAGTTCGATCCACCAATAACCGGAATCCACGTTGGAGAAATGCGGCAGCCTTCCGCTGCCCTCCTCGAACTTGGTCAGCTGTCCACCCTCCATATGGGAGCCGATACTGTTGCCATGCTCTCTGTATTTCAGATCTTCCTCGGAATACTGATATGCCCAGTCAGGACGGATAAACTTCACCGGCTCTCCTCTGTCTACGGCAGAGAACATCAATGTATTGCCCATCGTATCCTGATTCGGTTCCGTCGGCGCATCCGGCTCATGGAATTCATCGCGTCCTTCGCTGCCCATCCTTCCGGCAGCGCCTCCCATGGTCGCCAGCGTGCCATGTCCCGTGGCATCCACGAAGATATCACCATAGATTGTAAATTCTGTCTCTGTGGTGTTCTGATGGCCGACAATGGCCGCTACTTTTTTGCCGTCCATAATGACATCGTCCATATCGGTATTCAGATAAGCATCAAGATTCTCCTGAAAATGCACTTTTTCCCAGATCACGGAATCGAATACAGGAAAGGACGCATAGGGATTCCGCCGCTTATTTTCCAGTAAGATTTCCAGTAAAATGCCGGTTTCCCCCAGATTCTTCTTGGATCCGTGGGCATTGGCCCCGACAATGTGCATACGGATTTCCGAGCTGGCATTTCCGCCAAACATGGAACGGTTCTGCACAATCGCCGTTCTGACACCTTTTCTCGCAGATGCGATAGCGGCACAAACGCCCGCCATTCCTCCGCCGACTACCACTACTTCATAATGTCGTTCTTCCTTATGTACTGACATAATACTCTCCTCTTCCGAGCTTCGCTGCTCCGATTGCAAAACAGGCAGGAGATGAGAACTCTCCCCTCCTGCCTGCATACATTTCTTGTTTGGTTGATCAACCTTTGACGGCACCTACAGATAATCCTTTCAGGAAAAATCTCTGTCCGCAGAGGAATACAATAAATACCGGTACTACAGCCAGACAGCACGCTGCCATGGTCAGATTGTACTGTGTTACCTCGGAACCTACGAACTGGTTCAACGCCAGAGGAATCGTCCATTTTTTCCAGTTGGAGATGAATACCAGCGGATCCAGATAGCTGTTCCATGCATCCAGGAACTGTACGGTTGCGGTGGCTGCTATGGCCGGCTTGACCAGTGGCAGCATAACCTGTGCAAATGCACGGTACTCTCCCGCACCATCGATTCGTGCTGCCTCACGCAGTTCATCCGGTGTTCCGAGGAAGGACTGTCGCAGCATAAATGTAGAGGATACTGCAATGATCTTCGGAACGATCAGAGACATGTGGGTGTTCATCCAGCCCAGCTGGGAAAAGATCACGAATCTGGGGATCAATGTCAGCTGGGAGGGTACCATCATCTGTGCCAGATAGATGATAAACAGTACATTGGAACCTTTGAACTTCAACTTGGCAAAGGCATAGCCTGCCAGAGTCGCAGAGGTAATTGCCACCACTGTACTGATAACTGCGACCTTGATAGAGTTGAAATACGCCAGCGGGAAATGATAATTGGTAGAGCTTGTGGTTCCGATACTTAAAACCTTTTTGTAGTTATCAATATAGAAATATTTCGGTATCCATTCAATGGGGATCTTCATAACATCCGCTTCTGTCTTAAAGGAAGCGGAAAGCATCCAGACAAATGGGATTACCATAACCAGAGTGACTGCCACGATGATTATCGTAACCAGCAGTCTGGTCACTTTTTTGGAAACAGATACATTCTTCATCTTAATCCCTAGCCTTTCTCTTCTTTATTGTTATGTATCCACTGAATAATGGTTACGATCAGCAACATGATAAACAGGATCACTGCAATGGCGGAACTGTAACCCATCTTGTAGTACTGGAATGCCGAGGTGTATATATAATAAACCAGGGTATAGGTAGAGCTTCCGGGGCCACCCTTTGTCATGACATTGGTATATCCGAATACTTTAAAGCTGGAGATGATACCCGTGATCGTCAGGAAAAATGTAGTCGGTTTCAGTAAAGGCACGGTGATCTTGAAAAACTTCTGAACCGGATTCGCTCCATCGATTTCTGCTGCTTCGTACAAATCTCTCGGCAGTCCTGTGATGGCCGCACTGTACATGAAGACGCGGTATCCGAGACTTGCCCAGATGACTACGAGCATGATCGAAGGCAGTGCCCATTCGTAACTTGCAAGGAATCTGGGAGGATCCTGCCAGCCCAGCGCTTTCATCAGCTGGGTGAACGGGCCGTATTTGGAATACAGTGCCATCCACACTACGGAGATTGCCACGATGTTACAGATATGCGGCATATACATTGCCACTCGTACTACACCTGCAACCTTTTTATGGCAGAACTCGTCGATCAGTACCGCAATCACGATTGCAAGGAACAATCCGATTGGAACGGTGACAATGGTGAAGAGCAGAGTATTTTTCAGAGAAGCGGTAAACCACTCATCTGTCCACAGATTCTTGAAATTTGTGAGCCCTACGAAATTCCAGTTTCCGATTCCCTGTGTGAAATTCCAGTCCGTCAGACTTACGTACAGGGAGATCACCAGCGGGATCAGGCTAAAACATATTACACCGATCAGGCTCGGCGCCAGAAAGGAATATGCAACCAGATTCTGATGCAGTATTTTTTGTCTTTCCCCTTTGCTTTTCTTTTTCTTGGTTTCCATTCATTTTCCCTCGTTTATCTGTTTCAGATCAGGGGCGGATCACCTGAAACGCTTCCGCCCCTTTCCGCTGATTTGTTGTAAGTTATGTTACTTATTTCTTGCTTTCGAGTTCCGTCTTGATCAGTTCATTGCTTCTCTTGACCATATTGTCGATCGTCTGATCTACAGACTGTCTGCCATAGCACATTGCGTCAAATTCTTCGTTCCATACGGCACTTACTTCGGTAGATGCAACACCCTGTACCGTCTTAACACCCTGCGTTCTGTCCACAGACAGATAGTTGTTCATGGATTCCAGATCAATGGAGCCTTCTGCATTTGCCTTCAGTACATCAAGAACAGCTTCTTTATCGATACCATTCCACAGAGGAACTCTTCCTCCCTTAACCAAAGGAGCCATACCACCCTTAAGGTACCACATAGCGAACTCGAAGCAGGCTTCCGGATACTTGGTGTTGGCCGCAATACACATCAGGTCGCCGGCACCTGGGGTACCTGCATGGGTTCTGTAGAACTCGGTATTATACTGCTCGTCATCGGGAACGGGTGCGGGTACCAGTGCAGTAACGAAATCGTGAGGATAATTTTCCTGATCCATACACAGACGCATCATGGGGATGCCCAGTGTAATGGCACATTTGCCCTCCAGGAAGGTGTTGGCAACACTCAGGTCCTCGGAGTACTCATCTTCAATGGGGATTGCCCAGCCATTGTCCAGAGTCTTCATTACCATCTCAAAACCGTCGTGATATACCTTGTTATCGAAGTTCACTTCCGTACCTTCATCATTCTTGTAGGATTGGTAGGAACCCAGTACGGAGTTCAGCATCAGCTGCACATATCTGGAGTTCTGCTTACGGCTCCAGCACAATCCGTATACCTTATCCTGACCTTCGCCGTGGGTCAGCTTCTCCACTGCACTTAAGAATTCGGAATAGGTCCAACCATCATAAGGGATATCAATACCGGCTTCCTTGAACATATCCTCATTGATCATCAGCCATCTTGCATTCTCGTATTTTGTCGGGAAACCGTAAACAGATCCATCATCATATTTGTAATCCAGCATATTGGATTCACCCAGTTCTGTCTCCAGATCAAATCCGTAATCTTTCAGCATACCGGACATATCTAACAACAGGTTGGACTCGACACGCTTGTCCAGCTTGGAACGTCCGCCGTATCCGAAGAACAGATCTACATCTCCGCCGCCCATCAGATAAGTCTCCAGCTGTAAATTACCTGAACTGTCGTTGACATAACGTACATATTCTACCTGTACGCCCTTGTCTTTGTACTGCTCATTAAAGTTTGCGCACACTTCATCGTATCCATATTCCGGCTGTACGCCGCCCCACAGACGAATCGTAACGGTCTTGCCGTCATCGGTACCGAACCATTCCTTCTCCCCTGCTTCTGTACCTTGCGCCGCTTCCGTGGACTGTGCAACCGCTGTGCTTTCTTTCTGTTCTGCAGATGCACTGTCGTCTGCTGCATTCTGACCGCATCCTGCCAGACAGGATCCCAACATTGCCATAGTCAGTACTAATGCAATTTTCTTCTTCATAAATCGTAATCCTCCTTTGTATTGTTGTCTATGGTCAACCTGATCGTCCCCTCATCCAAAGACATCTCAGGAATACACCCTTATTTCGTAAATATGTGCCTCATTACTGCCGTTCGTCTTATGAACCATTACCGTGACCCTGTCACATTCTGTTGTAGGAAAAGTTACTATATTTTTCCGTTGAACGTTCTCTGTAACCGTCTGCTTCGCTGCCTTTTTATCTCCCTGCCAGAGAGTTACGGTATAGTCTCTGATCAGTTCCGGCGGTACCCCGATCCTCTGCTGTGCCTGCCTCTTGCGGGACAGCGTGATCTTGATCGGATAATGGAAATTGGAATCGAAAGTCAGATGCACTTCCGATACCGGCTGTCTGTCGGCCAGATGCAATGTAAGCATCTCTCCTTCGGTTCTACCCTTGCCGGAGATCCACAGGTTCCGGTGTCCATCCTCATCTCTGGAAATGCCGTTGATTACATTTTCCGGGGGACAGCCTTCCCGTGCAGAGGTTGCTGTGACTTTAGCTCTTCTCGCCAGATCCTTCGGATCCTCGTTCCAGATGCCGGGAATATAAGCGTCATCCTTCAACAGCATCTGCTGTAATTCCCTCATATGTTCCTGCGCCCCTCTGGGATCACAGTCATATTTGATACAGAGTGCTGCCGCCGTTCCGACTGCCTGCCCGCCGACTGCGCAGGTTCCCATGACTCTCGTGGATCCCATTGCCATCTTGCTGGCACTGATATCTCGTCCGGCCATCATCAGGTTCGAAATATTTTTTGAATAATAGGAGCGATAAGGTATCGTATATGCACCGTCGAAGCTGATCACTCTGGAGGGAAGCTCATCAAAATCGTAAAGCCCCTTCGCCGTGTGGATATCCATCGGCCAGCCTCCGTAGGCCACGGCATCCTCAAACTGTCTGTTGCTGAGGATATCGTTTTCATTCAGGATATAATCCCCTATCAGACGTCTGCCTTCTCTGGAACCCGGCAGCATTCCGACCCATTCCAGATCGTAATTTTCTGCGCCATGGTCGCCACCGTTTTTCAAATGATCCCATATTCCGTAAATGCAGGATACCAGTTCATCCCGGATCTGCTCATACTCGTCAATGATGTCATCTGTCTCACCCGGAAGTTCGATCCACCAGTATCCGTAGTCTACCGAAGAAGTACTGAAGGATGTCATTCTTACATATGCCTTGTCCACCTCTCCCTTGATCTGTGCTCCATGTACTGCGGAGTGGGTTCGGTATTTCAGTTCTTCTTCCGTAAAGGTTCTGGCAAAATCCGGCTTTTTGAATGCCACCGGATGTCCTCTGTCCACCGCTTTGAATAATAAGGTGTTGCCCATCCGTTCCTTGTTCGGCTGTCCAGGAGCATCCGGTTCCCCGAATTCATCCCTGCCTTCACTGCCTGTCCGGAATTCCGCCTCTGCATAATATCCAAGGGTTGCATTGCCGGTGCAATCGATGAAGACTTTACCGGATATCTTCCAGTGCGTCTCCGTAGTCAGCTGGTAGGCATCAATGCTGCGGATCGTGGATCCTTCTCCCATCTCACAGCTTTCCATTGCCGTACTTAAGTACACCGTAAGATTCTTCTGTCTTTTCACTGTTGAAAAAAGGACCATATCCCAAATCGAAAAATTATAATAATCATTTCTGCTCTTGTTGTCCAGCATAATCTCATGCAGGATTCCGCTCTCCTCAAGATCCGGCTTCGCGAGATCTCGCTGGAAGCATTGCCTCCCAGAACATGTCGGTCATGCACCAATGCTGTTCTGGCCCCGTGTCTTGCGGCTGCCAGTGCTGCGCAGATCCCGGACATTCCGCCACCGATAACTACGACATCATATTCAGCATTTTTTACTTTCTTTTTCTCTGACATTTCACCCACCCTTTTATGTAGTAACATTATGGCTATATAATATTCCTACTTGGTTATTATGTCAATACATATTTTGTATTTTTTAAAACATATTTGTTATTATGAGTAACATAACATTATTTTTATTTGATATTTAGTTCATTTTTCCCATGCTGTTTATTTTATGTACGTACATATTGTAAATTTTATGTAAAATCTGCTAATCTTATGATTTCAGTCATACTTCCTCCAGATAATGCACTCCCTCAAGCTGGCTCACTTCCGACAGGATCTCCGCATGATTTCTACGTTTTTTCAGATCCATCATCAGGATCAGCACAATATCGGAACCTTTCAGGGTCTTATCTCTCTTTTTCTCGATAGAAGACAATTCGTACCCACAGTCGTTGATATAATCATAGACACCGCGGGTCATTGTCTTGTCAATTTCCATATACAGTCCGATATAGCGGTTATATTTTTCCTGCACGCGACTGATCCTCGCAATTCCAAACATGGTACTGAAAATGAGCACGAACAGGATCAGACTGATCTGCAGCATTCCCGAGCCCAGCATAATTCCCAGTGTCGCTGTCGTCCACAATCCGGCTGCCGTTGTAAGGCCACGGACCTGATTCTTTCCGGTGATGATGATCGTCCCCACTCCGAGAAAACCGATTCCGCTGACTACGCCTGCCGGAATACGGCTTAAGTCTGTCCGCCCTGTTCCGAAAGCCGTCCCCAGATAAATATTTACGATGGCAGAGGCCGCCGCCCCGAGACAGACCAGCGCAAAAGTCCGCATTCCGGCAGGATGATGCTTTGTTGCCCGTTCCAGTCCGATGATACAGCCCAGCACTGCCGCGAATAGCAGCCGCAGTGCAATGGCTCCTGTCGTAAATCCGGCAAAATATTCCGTAAAAGTATTCAGCATTACTTGCCTCCTCCTATATTTTTGTACAGAAAACCGGCACTACCACGATTCACATACATGGGCTGTGCCGGTCGTTTGTCTGCTTTTCACGGATTTTTGCGACGTGTTATTCCTGTTGTTCCCCCAACAGATATGTTCCCAGTACATAGGAAAAATCTACCAGTGCAGACTGCACCTCCTTTGGATACATACTGGTCAGATGGTGGATCTCGAATGCAAAACACTCCTGATAATGAATATCACGTAATGCCTGTACGGTCTCTTTCCAGGGAATCGTACCATTATAGGGCGCAAAATGTTCGTCTGTCGTACCATGATTGTCATTGATATGTGTCGCCTTCAGATGAAAACCCACCTGTCGGATCATTGCCGGCACATCCAGTCCCACCATATTGGCATGTCCTGTGTCAATGCAGATCTGCACCATAGGATTGCCCACAGCATCGATCAATTCTAACAGTTCCTCTGCGCAGCTGCCGTAATGGGTCGGTCGATTCATATTCTCGATCGCCATTCCGACATTGTGCTCTGCGTAGAATTCTCCCCAGCGTTTCCAGTATTCGACATTATATTTATAGGATCCGCGATAGTCGTATCCGCCGTGACGGCTCATGGAATAGGGATGTACGACCATCCATTTCACGCCCAGTGCTTCCGCTGCAAGAACACTGCGCCGCATAAGTTCTTCCCCCAGTTCGCCGTCACTGCGGGTTCTGTCCGGGAGAAAGCCTTCCCCGATCGTCCAGTACGCGTGCGCCTGCGGGAACTGTATGTTCAGTTCTTCTTTCAGCGCTACGGTTTCTTCGATCCACTTTTCCCAGTATTCTCCCCGCAGGGGTTGTCCCTCTCTGCAATAGCTGCACAGGCAGGCATCAACATATTGATAGCCCGCGCGGGCACATGCTCTGGCAGATACATCGACGGGGATCCGGTACGGTCTGTCGCAGTCCGCATCCATGATATTCGTTGATGTTGCTAATTTCATATATTATAGCTCCCTTATGTATCTTCTGTTTTCCCTCTGCTACACTCCTCTTTATTTCAAGTATTTATCTTCCAATAACTGTTTTACATCCAATAAACTGTCACACTTTGCCTCTGCCAGCAACAGGATCTCCTCGGTAGGCTGCAGCTGATCCGGTACCATGATCGGATGTAATCCTGCCGCGGAAGCCGATCGGATTCCGTTAAAGGAGTCCTCTATAGCTATCACTTCCTCCGGTGCTGCACCCAGTTCTTCACAGGCTTTCAGATAGATATCCGGTGATGGCTTACCATGCGTGACCATATCTCCGGTAACGATCTTCTGAAAATAGCCGGTGATCCCGGACTTCTCCAGATGACTGAGCACCGTCGCTTTTTTGCTGGAAGATGCCAATGCAACAGGAATCTTTTTCTCATGAAGATATTCGAGGATTTCATGTACCCCCGGCTTCTCCGGAAGCCCGTCCCTCTCCTCCTTTTCGAAGATCCGTCTGCTGCAGTCGGCATGCAGTTTCTCGAAATCCAACACTATTCCCTGCTTTTCTGCTTCTGCCATGAAGACTTCTTTGGTTCCCGGAATGGTTCTTCCAATGCACATTCTCGCAATCTCGTAAGCATTTTGCAAACCGGTAGGCTCTGCTGCCTCTGTCCAGCTCTGCACACCGATCCGCTCGGTATCAAATAAGACTCCATCCATGTCAAATACTACGGCAACTATTTTCATCTGTCCGTCCTCTCCCGTATAAATTCTTCGATTTCTTTTCTGGTGGGGATGGAAGGAATTCCGCCCCGCTTCTGTACACACAGTCCTGCTGTCGCATTCCCGGTCAGGGCGCATCTTCTGAGTTCTTCCACCCCAAGGTCTTCCATTTTTTTGTCATAAGAGAGATAACAGCTTAAAAATCCGCCCCAGAAGGAATCCCCGGCACCTGTGGTATCCACGGCATTTACAGGAAAGGCCTTCACGATCTCTCTGTAGGTCGATGTTGCTACCAGCGCCCCCTTGCTTCCCAAGGTAATTGCCACCAGTTTCAGACCATTAGAAAGCAGTTGATCAGCCGCTTCCTCATAGTCAGCAGCTCCGGTGAGTAACAGACTCTCCTCATCGGATACTTTCATTACATCCGCCAGCGGAATCACTGATTTCATCTGTGCCACGGCGGTCTCCTCATCGGGCCAGAGAGATGCCCGGTAATTGGGATCATAGGAGATCAGCGCTCCTGCGTCCTTTGCGATCCGGATAGCCTCCAGCGTTGTACCCCTTGACGGTTCCTGCGTCAGAGACAGGGATCCAAAATGAAAAATCCGACAGTCAGAGAGCAGCTTCACATCCAGTTCCTCCGTCTGTAGCTGAGTATCAGCTCCCGGCTTTCTCGCAAAAGAGAAGTTTCTTTCTCCCTTTTCATCAATTTCCACGAAGGCCAGTGTGGTAAAATAATGCTCATCCTCCACCACGGCTCCGGTAGCAATCCCCTCCTGCTGCAGCGTCTTTTTCAGAAACGCTCCATGCATATCGGTTCCTATCTTTCCGATGAAAGCGGTCCGGTATCCCATATGGCTTGCCACCGTCAACAGATTCGCCGGTGCTCCGCCGGGATTCTGTTCGAACAGTTTCCTGCCGTTTTTACTGATACCTGCTTCTGTAAAATCAATCAAGAGTTCTCCTAACGCTGCGATCGCTATCTCTTTTTTCATTCTGAATCCACCTGCTTCCTGTATTTAAAGTTTCTGGCAAAATTCGATCTTTTCCTCATTGGGCCCCTTGATCATGAAAAATTTCACACCGTTTTCCCAAAAAGGCAATGCTTCTATACCATTGGTGATAATCTTGTGACCCTCCGCGCAGATCCTGTCATAGGCCGCATTAATATCCGCAACATCCAGCGCCACATGCTGATATGCGCCGTCTGCCATTACTGCCTGATGGTTTTCGAAGGTTTCAATACAGTAATTTTGAAGCTGCAGAAAAGCTACTTTTTCACAGGCCTTTTCGTTATAAGTCTCCAGCAATACCTGAAATCCCAGATTCCTGTAAAATTCTATGGTTTTTTCCATATCATTGGTTGGAATTCCGATATGTGCAATTCCCGTAACTCCGTATTTGTTGTCCATAGTGTCTCCCTCTTATTCCTGTACATTAATAATGACTTTCATGGTAGTCTCGCGGTTATCATCAATATACTGATAAGCTTTCAGGTAATCCCGGAACGGGAATACTTTGGAAATCAGGGGCTGTAAGTGTACCTTCTTCTCATTGACGAGACGGATCGCATCCACATAATCGTCATGACGGTACATCATGGTACTCTTGATATCCAGTTCATGATCGTTGGCTACCGCCAGATCGATCTCCGCCATGCCAGCGAATACAGCTACCAGTACGATCACGCTTCCTTTTCTCGCGTATTTGATCGCCTGTCCCATGGTGATATTATTTCCTGCGCAGTCGTAAATCACATCTGCTTTATCCGGGCCGAAAGCTTCTACCATGGCTTCTCCGAAATCCTTATTCTTTGTATTTACACACACGTCGATGCTGCACTCTTTTGCCTTTTCCAGACGCAGATCGCTGACATCCGTGATCATAACTTTGGCTGCTCCCATTCCTTTAGCAGTCTGTGCAACGAGATTACCGATGGGGCCTGCACCGATAACTACGATGTTCATACCGGTCACATCACCCATCTGTTTTACCCCATGAACCGCAACTGCCAACGGCTCGATCATGGCTCCTTCCTCATAAGACATTTCCTCGGGGATTGGGGTCACCTTGGATGCATCTACCGCAAAATATTCTGAAGCGGTACCTGTGGTCTGGAAGCCCATAACCTTCAGTTCTTCACAAAGGTTGTATTTGCCGTGACGGCAGGGATAGCAGTGTCCGCAATATACCTGAGGTTCAATAGTGATCTTCTGTCCCACATGGAACTGTGTTACCTTGTCTCCAATCTTCACGATCTCACCGGATACCTCATGTCCCTGTGTTACGGGGTATTTTGTAAAGGGATGCTTGCCATGATATACGTGAATATCCGAACCGCAGATGCCGATACGCATGATTTTCACCAGCACCTGATCCTCTGTGATCTCCGGAACGGGAATCTCTCTGAATATGATCTCGCCGGGTTTTGTCATTACTTCCTGTAACATAATAATCCTCTCCTTTTTGTTATAAGTTTTTGCTCTCTTATTGTTTTGTATTCGCTTTTATAAAATACTTTATTTAAGTATTTGTATTATCATCCCAAAGGGAAGATTTGTCAACTACCTGTCATAAAATTTTATTAAAAAAAAACTGATCCGCATCTGCCGGTATAGCATTACGAATCAGGTTTTCCTGGTTTTATTTGATTACTTGAGTATTCCATCAATGGCATATATCTGCAAAAAAGTGTCTTGCTGCGCCTACTGCGGATGCTTCCTTTTCATAGGCACAGTTTTTCAGATAGGAGACATCATGGTCAAATCCATTATATCCCATGACTTTCTCTCCGAGTGGAATCATATACTCTGCGAGGACACCGCCGACATCTCCTCCCAGGATGATATCCATATCATATGCCATCCGAAGATTGGAGATCAGGATGGCAAGGTGGTCAAGATAGTTCTCCCATTTGACGCCTGCTGCCGCATCTTTGTTCTTCACCTGTGTCATAAAGGTTTCCAGTGAGATCCTGTTGTCGTCTGTCAGCACACTTTCCGCACAGTAGGCATCCGTACAGCCGACTTTTCCACAATAGCATTTACGTCCTCCCGGAATGAGGATCATATGTCCGAACTCTCCGGCCTTCTGATTCTTTCCCCGGAACAGCTGCCCGTTGATGCAAAAGGCTCCGCCCAGCGTATGATTCAGGGACAGATAGATGGCATCCTGATATTTCTGGGGATTTTCCGCCAACATTGCCGCATTGGCGTCATTCTCAAAATATACCGGCAGTTCCAGTGCCTGCTCCAGAAAACGCAGACTGTAGTTCTCTATCTGCAAAGCATGCGATTTCAATACAATCCGGTTCTGCTGATCAATGATACCGGGAATCGCAATGCCGACCCCCAGCAGTTCCTCTTCCGCACAGCTTCCCTTCAGGAATTTCGTTATCTCCTTTTTCACCTGCATACAGTAGGAAAAATCCGTGGAGAACTTCAGACGCACCCGGACGCTTTTTTCAATCTCGGAACCCAGATTGATCAGTACCATTTCCAGATGATTGGCACTGATGACTACCCCCATTGCTCTGCGATAGGACTTGTTGATACCGATGCTCTTCGCCTTCCTGCCACCGGTGGACTCATACTCCCCCAGTTCTGTCAACAGCTTCTGGGAAATCAGTTCATTCACATTCGTCAGAACCGTAGGCATACTGATATTCAGTTCCTTTGAAAGTTCTGCCTTGGAGGTGATTGGATGGTTCAACATATAGTTGATGATCCTGCCTCTTGTAGAATTCCTTTTGTCCATGTATTCATCCTCATTCATTATCTTTTATAAATCGCATTATAAAAGTATATTACCTTTCCATGGACGTTTTGTAAAGAGGCCTATTGTTCTTTCTCTTTCCAATGTAATCTATGAAGTTCCCCATCCCTCTGCATGCTCTCGAATCCCTGCTGTCTCAGTGCCTCGTAGAGCACGA
>OIWT01002971.1_pt1 | contig 16327 bp, 19 predicted proteins | sample 1587701 | NCBI WGS metagenome assembly OIWT01 (sample SAMEA3888904, study PRJEB22519) | human gut metagenome | biome: human gut; feature: human-associated habitat; material: faeces | place: Denmark | collected 2009
TGTCGAGCCTGTTCGGGACTTTCACCCTATAGATTCTGCTCATGCTGGGCGCACAACCACTTATGGGGCGGGCAATCCCGCCCCAACAAACCTCAATCCTCTTCCTTCTCCAGCCTCTTCCCAAGCGTGTAGACCATCTCGTCCAGTGTTGCCAGTATCTCTCCCGCATACCCGTTGTTCTCCGGGCACATCCTGAGGAACAGCAGCATCTGGTCCCTGAGGTTGAAGAGGAATTCGTATTCGAGCCCAGTCTTTCCGATTATGTTGTAAGACATGGTTACATAAGGCCAGTATCCGGAATATAAAGCCTAAATTCTGCGAGTGCAAGTAACCTAACCTAAATTCTGCGCGTGCAAGTAACCTAACGCACACGCGCGTGAGCGCGTACACGCACGAGGTCATCACCAATTTTAGAGATAAAAATTACTTGCACGCGCAGAATTTAGGAATTCAAGGTAACCAAGGTGGACTACGTCAGCCCCGGTCTTGCGAAACTCCACAAGGACCACGATGCAGACGAAGGCACCAAGAACTGGGTGAAGGGGATCTGCATCGCCATCGGTGCCGTCCTCGCCCTGTACGGTCTTTTCACCCGCAGGTACGTCCTCGTCATCGGAGGTGCTGCCCTGATCGTGTTCGGTCTGTTCTTCTCGGATTACGTGGTGAACTGGATCGCAGGGAAGGTGAGGTTGTGAAGTTTGGAAAGAACGAATCGGATGACTGGCCGACAGTGGATTCGGCGGAGGATGTCATCAGAGGACTGAGGAAACACCGGAATCCGACGACATTCGAACCCTGTCAAGAATGCGGCATAGAGCAGAGGGTCTACGCTTTCGGGATAAGCACCTGTCCCGACTGCGGGGCGGGGATCATCCCGTGCTCGATGTGCCGGGAATGCAGAACACCCTGCGTTTACGAGGAAATCCGTAACGCGGGAGGAGGAAAAGGAAGAAGGAGAAGGTAAAAAGCATGAGAGCGATAGGGAAGAAAGAGGCGAGACGTATGTTCGGGAGGTTGAAGGAGATGTTCGGCAGGAAGAAACAGCCGACGGTTTCCTACAACCAGCGTGAGGCACACGAAAGGTGCGTCCAGCGTATTCTGCGCATACACTACATGGCAATAGTCACCTCTGGAGAAGAGAGGGAAAGGGGACTCGAAGATGCTGTCATCAATCCGATGGCATTCGAGAGCTTCTGCGACTGGATAGAACTCTGTCCGGACTGCTTCTCCAAGGCCGCTATGGCAATAGATTACATCGCCAATTTCCACCCTTTCGCAGAAGGCAACAAGAGGACCGCGTTCCAGCTGGCAATCGCATTGCTGAGGAACGGGGGATACGAACTTGACGACGATACGGCGACCGCTTCGTTCATAATCGAAGTGGCTTCGGGATTATACAGCAGGGAGGAAATCGAGGAATGGCTGAGGCGCAATACGCACCAGGTCATTCTTTGAGCTTGCCCATAACATAGGGGTAATCTCTGATGTTCTTCTCGATCTGTTCGTCGGTGAGGTTCTCAAGCCCCCCGTACGGGGAAATTTCCTTCGGGGCGGACCTCTTGTTATCGGATTTCCCAAACATACCTGCAACAACCCTCTGCGGTCTTATAAAGGTATCATCGGGAAAACCGCCTTCCCCGCTTTCTGCCGGAACCGACTGAACGGACGGAGGGAAACATGGCGGAATTACAGGATCTGCAGTCTGCGGCGGATTTCTTTGAGGAATTCTCCGAGAACATCTCGCCGTACATCGAATGGACGAAGTCCAACTGGCTTACCATCGTCCTCACGGGCGAGATAGTAGGTGCGGTCGTTGCCATCAAAGCGTGCCATTTTATCCTTAGGAATTTGTCTCCATCGAGATCGATTGTCATTTTCTTCTTGTAGATGTTGATCTTGAACAGGGCGTTATATTCTCCTTTGTCCAATGTGAGCTTCAGTTTTCTCATATTGGGGACCCTGTGGATTTTAACTTCGCCCTTATCGTTGTGGAATCCACCGAACAGGACCTTTTTCAATTCCCCATCCTCTTTCTTGGAAATCATCAGCTGGAGATCAGGTGTTACGCCTGCACCCGCATCGTAGAGGATAATCAGAGTGGCTTTGGAACCTGAACTCCCGGGTTTCATTTAGCTAGGTTCATCAGTGTTGATCGTATCTGTAGCCCGAAATTCCCAAATCTCGACAATCAAATGGCGAGGTCAGGTGATATGATTAATGCCGCCTCATAACAACAATTTTCGCCCACCCAATCCGTTTAAATCTCTTGTGAAACTTCTTCGGATTCTACAATATCTGGTTCTGGATCCATTTGTATATTTTCACTTTCATCGGGTTCTGCAAGAAGACTGATTTCTTCATCATTCTCCTGTTCTTGTTCTTCCTCTTCTTTTGGATCAGCAAGTAACTCCAAATCTTCGGATTCGGTTTGGGCCTCAGCCTCTCCTAATTCAAGAAAATCCGAATTCATTTCGGATGGTAACTGGTCTTCATTGACAATGAGGGTCATGGTGGATTCATCGAAATAGATACCTTCGGAAACATCCTTTATAGGAGATGTATCGATCCCTAGTTCTTCCGCGCTCCGTGTTATCGAATCCCCAACAACATAATCTCCCGAGAGATCCGTATTTTTCATCTCTTTATCAAGTGCATAAGCTAATGCATATCCCTGAATAGTTTTGTTATTACTCTTAGCTGCTAGCGTAAATGCCGCTTCTTCTGCCAAATTAGGTAGCTGATCAAATGCTTCCCTGAATGTAGGGTCAGTTTGCTTAAGTAATGCCATAGGGTCGCCATTGGCTGCATTAATTACGTCTTTGGTTTCAGACAATAATTTGGAAGCATCTTTTCGTACCTGACGATCAAGATAATCTACATCAGTGTAATGAACTATACTTTCCATCGGTTGTTTGACTTCTTCTGTTTGATCCATCAAATTGTACCATGACTGTTGTGCTTTTTCTGCATTGATTAATGATCCATCTTTTGCACGAACCTGATCACCATCTACGAGATACCCAATAAGTTGATCATACTGAGGATCTCTATAATCCAGTATTCTTGATCCAGGTTCCGCATTGAAACCGTGCTCGATGTTTTGGGCAGTAGTATGATCTATATAGGATCCATCAGCAAGTTGAACTAAATCACCTTCGGTCAACTCTTTTACCCGATCAAAGTAAGCATAGTCATTGTAATGTAAGACCCTCTGCCCCGGAGGATCATCATAAAAATGTTTGCTAGGGTCATCCCTTTCCACCTTGCGGAATACCATATTCAATCCCCTCAGTCTTTCTTCCATTCGAGGGATCTAAACTTAAACGGTTCGCAGTTGTTGAGTCCGACGATGGCTTCTCCGACTTGCAATCTGGTGATATCCTTGTCCTTTACGACGTAGTCCTCAAACACATGGTCTTTGTTCTGATCATAGACTACTCTGCGCAGACATTTACCAAAACGTTCTTTCATGAATTCCCTTGATTCGGGGTTGTTCACATTGAAAAACATACAGTTGAGGAATCCTGACATGATGCTCTTGCCACGCAGTTCCCCATACCCATCATATAATTGGGTAATCGCTTGTAATGCAATGAATACCTTAACACCGAGACTCCTTCCGAAGTTTACCGCATCATCGATATGGGAAAGATTGGGTAATAGTTTGAATTCATCAACAAAGAGGTACACAGATCCGGTGTGTTCCATCTTATTGGACATCGCCTGTTTTAAGGCAAGATCTACCAGCAGACTGTAGATTGGTGAAAGGACCTCTCCCGTCATGATATCGTATTCGATGAAGATGCACTTTCCTCCCTTGTTTTTGACAAGATTGCAGATTCCGATGGAACCGTTCTTTGCAAAATTTCCTACGAATATGCGGTTCACAACCGAACTAAGTTCTGCTATTACTCCCTGGGTCTGACCTGATTTGGGATCGGATATGTGGTTAGCTATGGACATGAATTCGGTGCCGCCGAGTTTGGTGATGGTCTCGAGTATTTTGGCACTTGATGACCTTTTGATAAAGTCAATCAAATCCTTGTTTGTTGGTTTGCGGTTGTTGGCCTTCTCGAAATGGGTGTACAGGATAAGTACCAATGCATAGAGGACGTCCGCAGCCGCATTGGGGAAGAAAGAATTACTGCTACCTTCAACTGCCTCTTTGAATAGTGATGAACAAATTTCCCTGACGCTGTTGCGTGGGTCGGCTGGATCGATCTCTTCGAAAATATTCCAATAGTCGATTCCACGAAGGCCTTGCGAACGTTCATCGTTGCTGATCACTATGTCTCCGGATTTTCCGAATCTTCTGAGGAAGTCTCCCTTGGTATCGAATACTATCATCAAATCGTCTTTACTCATTCTGGTGCGAATCTGAGCTATCAGATGATAGAATGTGTTACTCTTACCATTACCGATTCCACCGATCATGGCCATATGGGTGCTGAGCATCTTTTCATTGAAATCAAGATGATTGAGTTTCCCGTTGAGTCCGACTCCAGGTATCGAGATAATGGGATTTCCAACCGCCGGAGGCATTGTTACATTGAAAAGGTCCCCATCGATTGTCTTCACAAGGCTGGAGTTATCTGTTTTCTCATTGTCTTTTTTCAGTGATGAGGTTGTCATGCCAAGCCCTGTGCCGAGTCCTGTACCGGAGGGTTGCTGTGATTGGAGTCCTGTGTTTGTCTGAGGGGTGGAATCTTTCCTTCCGAATGCCATGGCAATCACCTGTAATTTCGGGCATTTGCCCAATGAAAAGAATAATAGGAAAGCGGAGAGAGGTGAACTCTCCCCTTGTTTATTCACTCTTCGATGGGGGCAGAATAAGTGGGCTGTGTCCACTTACCGATGCATTCATCGCCGTATTTCTGGAGATCGAGAATGATTGCTCCGAGCTCTCTGGACATTACTTCGAATTCCTTGGTAGGTGCACACCAGTAGCTGATGCCCTGGTAATATTCGCGGGACATTTCAGAGATGAATATGCCGTAGCCGCTGGCCTGGGATTTGATACCGACCATCATCATGTCTTCTGCTGCATGGAGGCGACGGATGAGGGAGATGATTCCCGCAATAAGAATCACTACTCCGACAAGCACTACACTCAGGACCAGTCCTAATGCGATTAGGATAATCGGTAGTATTAAAGAGGGTCTGCTGTGGGAGGTCATGAAATCCACTCCCTGCACATCTTCGATTCTGATCTGCTGGCTGTTGACACCGTTGTTTACACCGTGAACTACGGAGGAGGATACGTTATCCACATTGTAGATAATACGGCGGTTGGTGACATACATCGTACCGGTTGTGTTGTTTTTCTTGCTTCTTCTCGTGGAAACACCGGTTCTGGTGTTTGCAATAGAGCGTTTGTCTACTTCTGCAATATTGTATGCTCTGAGGACCTGTTCATCCTCAGCAATTGATATGGGCATTGTCGACATTGATTCACCTCAAATTATCTTCCATTTCTCTACTGCAGAGTCGCCGAATTTCTGAAGATCAAGGACGATGGCGCCGATATCGCGCATCATATCGGAAAATTCGGGAGAGGGCTCTTCATAGAGAGTATATTCGTTTTCAAAATAGTGGCGCGTCATTTCTGACACGAAAATGTTGTAACGTTGCTTTTTGCTTTTGACACCTATTACAAAGAGGTGCTGGCTAGGAGATTTCAAAATCCATAATAGGCAGACGACGATGATAAACACGTTTACGATGATGCTACATATCATGTTTAACTGAGCACCAGTCGTCGCCAGGATGATGCTTGCTACCGACACTACCAGAGCGTAAACAAAGTCATGATCCTTACTGCAGACAAAATCCTGGAAGTCGAATCCGGAAATATCCTCGATTTTGATCTGCTGGACACATTCGCCGCCTTTACAGGAGTAGGCCATACGCCTGTTGGTAATGCATACGGTTCCTATACCATCCCACTTACGGATTAATTTCTCATCTTCTGCAAGATTTAATCCGACATAGCACCCATGACCAGTGTCCCTTTTACGGAATATGTTGAAATAGCCAATGAGATAGGCGAAAATGAGTTCGCTGGCAATCATAACAATCGCCATAAAAATTCCCATGCCTTCGCCACCTTCACCAAATCTCACTAATCCGAACAATCCTGTTGCGAATATGGCTAATGCTACAGAAGTCACAGCCATGGCTGTTGACGGAGCATTTTTCTTTATCAGCAGAAAAGCGGAACAAAGGCAGAGAAATACCGTTATGACACATAGTAATGCGAAAACAACATCTTCCGACTCCATTCCCACAAAGCCGATAAAAGCAAATAAGCCTGCTAAAACTGCTGCAGCGATATTGCTCATCGCTGCAAGTATCAATTTACCAGACATAATTGCCTAAGGGGGGGGGATTTAAAGTTTTCTACGGTCAAATGCCCCTCAAATAGGCAGATTCATCGACCTTTACGGATGATTTCTCCAACTTTCAAGTATCAGACGGATTCCGAGTACTCGTACTCCAGGAAATCGAAACGGTGCTGCGATTCGTCAAGTTCGCTGACAACGATTTTGAAAACGGTTTTCTCCCCGACGTATCCGTAAAGAATAATCTATTTCTCCTCTCTTTCAACTCAACCCTGTCGGAACAGGAAAGCGTATAAGTGGAATCAACCTCGAACATCCCTGCATCGGTACGGTATTCGAGATAGATATGGGTCTGCGTATTCCAGCTTTCCGAGCGGAACACGGTCAGTCCCTCTTTGATGTTGAGCCCGAAATTCCCAACTTTGAGCTACATCATTCCGAGGGTTCGGTAACCGGCAATTGATCCGGATCATCCACTCCGAAAAGGGCGAAAATCTCGCGTACGCGTTTGGTACGTTCCGTACGTACGCGTACTCCTCTATCATCGATTATCTTGTAGGTGCCTGCGGACAACAACATATTCTCGACCGTCAATCCCTTGATGCCCGATCCCGATACGACAGATTGCATCCTGACACGGATCATAAGTGCAAGGAACTTGATGAACAGGCGCCCACGTGCACGTACCGGATCCCCCGTACGTCCGCGCCTTCCATCCAATTCGGATTTGAAGATGTCGAAGGCCATCTCTACATTGTTCCTTGCATCGTAGGAGGTCATCACGGTCTCCCAATCCATCCTCGGCGTGATCATCACGAACATACCTGCTCTGTTCCTGAAGAAGGTCATGGCATTGTTCTTGTACGACAGCCTCATTGACCCCTCATCATCCAATGTGTAGTCCAGGTACTTGGACAACCATCCGGCCTTCTTGTTGAACGATCTGGCAGGGTCCTCGAACCTCTTTCCTTCCAATTCCTTCATCTTGGCCATCAATGCCTTCTTCAACTCCTGCTCATCGTCACTGCGTTTCTTGGAATCGAAGCACACGTATGCCCGAACCTTGTATGCGGATGAATCGAAGAGGGGGTCGTCATCGGTGACATATGAGAACCCGTCCTTGTTCTCCACTATGCCCAGGATACGTTCCCGTACACTGTACACATGACCGTTGTGGATCCGATCATACTCCGGTTTCGTGACCTCCGGTGCGAAATCCGTCAACAGTCTCTTCACTGCTTTGGATGATATGGTGCACGGCATGACGAAATCTATGTCGGACGACATCATCTTGGCCACATTACCTGCATTCTCGAAACCTCTGTCCATGATGAGGGTACAACCGGGCACTCTGATCCTCATGTCGTGGACGAATCTCTTCAATGTGGTCATGTCCGCTATCGATCCGGGAAACAGATCGAATGCTATCGGGTCCCCGCGATCATTGGTGACAAGGCCGATGTTCATCTGCCTCAGGTCCTCTCCATCTCTGTTCTTTCCCCATTCAGCCATGCCCATCAGGTCGGAATAGGTGGACTGGGATGTGATGTCGTAGAGGAAACCGTTGCCTTGGGACCTCCTGGAAGAGAGGCAAAAGACAGGCCCCCCGCCCTGAAGGAGCTCTTCAGGGAATTCACCAATTGATACCATGCCCCGCGACATCATGATCGCCTGCGTCACCGTCGAAGTGGCCATGGTCGTATCCCCCGTTCTTAGGTACAAACCTCAGGAACTCCATCTCTTCCGTTTCATCCGCGATCCCGGAAGCAAGAAATCCAAACTCTACACCGACCACTTCAACGAGGTGCTGAGGAAGATCATCTCGTCCCTCCCGTCCTGCAGGATAATCGAACATCCCTCGATCGAGATAACGCTGGAAAGCTACGTCCGCGCCGACCCGAGGAAGATGAAGACCGCGACGAATTCGGTAGATGATGCCCTTTTCGGGTGACCCGCCGAACCGTTAAACTAATTATACCCCCAAACTCCATTACTCCGATGCTGACATTTGCTAGCATCGGGGGATTTTCTCAAACAGGATGTCTCCCTAGGCTGCTTTGCCTGAGCAACATGAAGAAGAGAGCTGATGAAGTACGATCGTGTGATTCAAGGGACATTCATAGACAGGCCCAACAGATTCATCGCCAACGTCCGGATCAAAGGCGAAGGGGGTGTGCCAGACCCTGTAGTAAGATGTCACGTGAAGAACACCGGCAGATGCCTGGAACTTCTGGTCCCGGGAGCGAAGGTGGTCCTCAGCATAAGCGACGATCCGAAGAGGAAGACCGGGTACGACCTGATCGCCGTCTACAAGGGAGACCTGCTCATAAACATGGATTCCCAGGCCCCTAATGCAGTGGTGAAGGAATCCTTCGAGAAGATCGTAGGGAAGTGCGACAATGTGGTCCCGGAATACAGGTACGGGGACTCCCGCTTCGACTTCTATGCGGAGCGGAACGGGGAGAAGGTCTTCGCAGAGGTTAAGGGCGTCACCCTGGAATCCGACGGTCTGGCACTATTTCCGGACGCCCCGACGGAGAGAGGTCTGAAGCACATCCGCGAACTCACGGGGCTTGCCGGCAGCGGTTACAGGTGCTGGGTCATCTTCCTGATACAGATGTCCGGGGTGAGAGGATTCTCCCCCAACTACGCCATGCAGCCCGAACTGGGCAGGGCCTGCGAGGAGGCCGTCGCCGCCGGCGTTAACGTGGTCGCCTATGACTGCACCGTCGCCGAGGATTCGTTATGGTTGGGGGACGAGGTCCCCGTCATCCTTCACTCGTAATGGTCGTAGGCGGCGTTCTTGGAATTCTCGTCGCTCATCTCGTTGATGGTGGTGAGGTATTCCTTGATGGCGGCCTCCTGCTCCTGGATCATCTGCTGTACGAGGTACACGTTCTTCATCTCGGCCCTCGCATCCCCGAGGGAACCTCCGTCCTCCTCTTCCTTCATCTGCTTTATGAGGGTCATCCTCTTGCTCCTCATCCCTTCCTCACCGAAGGCTATCAGCGAGTCGAGGGCGGCGGTACCGTAGGTGGTGGCGTTGATGAACCTCATGGCGGCATCGCATATCTCCGGGTTGAAATCGAAGTCGATGTCCTCCACCATGTTCATCATGGCCTTGTGGAGGCTCTTGGTCTGGATGCGGAACGTCTCGATCTTGGTCCTGCCCGCATCCGTTACGATGTCCGACGGGCCGTACATGTCCTTCAGGTCGCGTATCTTGAAGTCGGAGACGATCTGGAACGTCCTCACCTCCCTTTCCGGAGGGGTGATCAGCATGTTCTTCCTGGCCAGATACATGTCTATGGCCGGCTGGACGATCCTGTTGTGCCTGATGATCGCCCTGCTCTCGCCCCTGCGCCTGCTCTGGAGCTGGCTCACGTACATGACGGCGTCCATGGCGGTCAGACCGATGACGAACGCCAACGAGTTGTCCGCCAGGTTGAGAAGATGGGTGTTCAGGTCGCCCCCGTCGCCGGAAACTATGAAAAGAAGGAGCTCGAAGAACAGGAACGCGCAGAAGATGATGACCGTGGATACGATCATCGTGCGGAACATGCTCTTCTTCTCCATACGGGCGGCGCTCTTCTTCCTGTACCTCTCCCTTATGGCCGAACGGTCGTCGGCGTTCTCCGCCTTCTGCCTGCGGAGCGTACGCTCCTGTTCCTTGGACGAACGGCGGAGCTGTTTCTCGACCGTCTTCTCCGCCCTCCTCTCATCCCTGCGGTTCATCTCACTCAACACCGACGATCTTCCTTATGGCTGCCTGTGTCTCCTGCGGCGTCCCGGTCGTGTTGACCATGTAGACCTCGCACTGTTCGAAGAGCTTCTTGAAGAAGTTCGCACGGAGGGTGCTCCTGAAGGGGTCGCGGACTATCTGATGGGGGTTGCACAGGTCGGCGGACATCAGATACTCCAGGGCACGATGGGAGTCTATCTTCTGGACGACCTCCTTCTCGAAGGTGTTCCTCTGGAGAAGGATCACGTACCTCAGCGAACAGCCCTGGGACACGGAGGACTCCCCCGTCACCCAGCGGACATTGGCTATGCCCCTTCCCTTGTTGTCGAACTTCACGTTCTTGACCAGGGGTTTATACTCCTCCCACACGTCTCCGATATCCGCATCGATGTAGCAGTTCTTCTCCGAACCGGTCACCTTGGGCCTACCGTTCCCGAACGTGACGAAATACCAGTCGTCCGAGATCAGGGAGGAGTTGTCGGCCCTGAGAAGACCCCAGGACTGGGTGGTCTTCCCCGTCTTGGAGGGGGCTATGAGGGTCACTCCGACGTCGTCCACGTCTATGGCCGCCCCGTGGACGGAATATGTGTCGTGGGTCCCCTCCAGGATGTATCCGGCTATGCCGAGGGCGATGCTCTTCACCCATCCGTAATAGTCGAAATTGAACAGGAACGCTGTACATGTGGCGGGCTCGAAATAGAGTTTGCTCTCCGGTTCCTCCTTGTCCGTTATGCAATAGAGGCGCGCATGGGCGCGGACCCTGTCGGATGCGGCGTAGAAGTTGTCCCTCCACATGTCGATATGGTCCCTGTCGGAGGTGAAAAGCTGTACTATTATCCCGTTGATGTCGGCCTTTGCGGAGAACAGCCCTTCCTCGTCGTATCTGTCGCGGAAGGACTTGCATTCGTTCTCCGAGATGAGCTCGGTCTCATATGGCATAATCTGGCTCAATCCATCGCGGATTAAAATAACATTCCCTTTTTTTTGGGATCGATACCGTATGATACCCATACACGGCAATGGGATTATAAACATCGATACCGCACAGGGGATGCGATAAAAATGGCAGGAAAGATAACCGTCCTGATAGGCAGCCCCCGTGCCAACGGGAACAGTGCGAAGATCGCGAAGGCCATTGCCGACGAATGTCAGGCCATGGGCAAGGAGGTGGCCACCTTCCACCTGGATAAGATCGAGGGACTCAGAGGATGCAGGGCCTGCAACGCCTGCAAGAAGAGGGGAGGATGCATCGCGAAGGACCCCACCCTCCCCATACTGGAAAGCATAGCGGGATCGGAAGGGATAGTGTTGTCCACCCCGCTCTACTTCAACGTGGAATCGGGACAGCTCAAACTGGTCCTGGACAGGTTCTACGGATTCCTCTCCGAGGATTTCAAGACGTTCCTCCCGGGGACCCAGAAGGCGGCCGTGGTCGTATCGTGCATGACAGGGGAGGAGAGCTCGGAGGACTGCGCCTCGCACCTCCGGCAGGTCTGCTCCATGTGCGGGATACAGCCTGTGGGGACCATAGCCGTGTGCGATCCGGGCGACGAGAAGAACACCTTGACCCCCGAGATATTGGAGCGCGCAAAGGATATAGCGCATAAACTGTGATAAGGGGCTGCACGTAAGTGCGGGAAGGGATACAGACGACCGGAATCGCGATAATCTACGCCTCCTCGTTCGGAGGACATGTCGCCGAGACCGCCAAATACATGGCGAAAGAACTCGACGCCGACATATTCGACCTCAAGAAGCAGACCAAGATCAACATGACGTCCTACAACAGGGTCATAATCGGGACCGGGATCCATGCCGGAAAGCCCTTCGGAAAGGTCGTGTCGTTCGTAAAGGATAACAAAGCCGTCCTGGACGACAAGAAGACGTCGCTCTTCATATGCTGCATGTACATGGGCGACAAAGGGGACGCGCAGTGCGAGAAGGTCTCCAAGGATCTCGGGATCCCCGACGCCGCATATTTCCCCGATAAAGGTGAGACCGACGAGAACGGCGTGAAGAAGGGCGTCGTATCGTTCATCCAGAGGATGAAGGCATGAGCACCACCGCGACCGCGGCCATAGCCGTATACGCCCTGATCAACCTCATATCGTTGGCGGCCTACGGCTGGGACAAGCATAAGGCGGTGAAGGACAAATGGAGGACCCCGGAGAAGACCCTGATCCTTCTGGGTCTTGTAGGTCCCTGGGGAGCGGTCATCGGGATGAACCTGTTCCATCACAAGACCAGGAAGACCAAGTTCAAGGCGAACTACGTATTCCTCGTCCTCCACGTGATCGTCATCTGCCTGATAGCGGGCGGATACGTCCGAATCGGATAAAACACCTTACTGGCACATATCCGCCGTCAGTCTGTCCATGCGCGGTGACGGCGGAAGACCTTTCTCCCACGCCTTCCTGACATTCAGCTCCATACCCTCATGACCCAGGAGCACGACGCGGCTGTCCGCCTTCTCGCGAAGAACGTCCATGCCGAGTATGTCGGCTATCCTCTTCGAGAAATCCTTTATGGTCTCGAACGCCGGCATCCCGTCCACCGTGAGACGCTGCCTCGAACCCCCTACGAAGACGTAGCCCTTCGGCTCGATGAGGTCGGGGTCGGCGACCCTGTCCAATCTGGCATAGCTCTCCGGATCCATGAGATTGACCCCTTGGACGAGCGTGTGCCTGACGACCGTCCTGGTCTCCAGCGAGGGGAACAGTTCCAGCGTCCTCATGAGCCTCTCCCATCCGTCCTTTATCTTGGGCCGGCAGGCCTTGGCATATGTGGCCTTGTCGGGTGCGGCCACCGTCACGTAGATCTGCCTCGGCAGGGTATCCAACGCCTCTATCCTCTCCGGCATGGTCCCGTTGGTGACCAGGAAGGTGGTCATACCGCGGGAATGGCACTCTTTGAAGAACTCCGAGAGGTAAGGATATATGGTGGGCTCTCCGGCGAGGGAGCAGGCCACCTGTGTAGGGTTCATCGCCTCCTGGAACATCACGGGGTCGCAACGCTCGTCCCCCTTGAAACCAGATATAAGCAGCCTCTGATAGTCTATGAGGGCGTCCAGCATCTCCTTGGGTTCCGCCCATTCCTTGACCTCGAAATCCTTCCCCTCCACACGCCAGCAGAACGGGCACAGATGGGTGCACTCGTTGAGGGCAGGGGTCATCTGCAGGCAGCGGTGGGTCTGGATCCCGTAGAAATCCTGTTTATAGCATGTGCGCTGATGGAGAAGGCTCTGTTTCATCCACCCGCACAGCTTCACTGCGGCATGGTCGCGGTAGATCCTATAGTGCTGGCGTATGAGAGTCTGCCTGTATTCCTCATCCATTGCTATCATCTCAGAAATCGAAAAGACTTTTCTGGGTCTTCTTCGGAGGTGCAGGCGTTGTCTTCGCCGATGCGTCGTCCGCCTTCACCGACCCCTTGTCGTCCGTGACGGCCTTCTCGGAGGGTCCCCGGACCTCTGGATCCGGCACGGTCTTTCCGACAGACGTCTGGGTCTTGGCGGCCGGCTCCTCTTTCTTCTCCGGGACTGCGAAGTCCAGGCCCTGTTCCTTCTTGGAAGCCTTCTTCCTCGGAGAAGTCTTCTTCGGCTCCTTCTCCTCCTTCGGGAACGCTTCCTCGAAGGCCTGCTTCACCTGTTTCGAATCCATCTTCTGGTCTATGAGGAACCCGAGCTCCTCCGGCTCCAGACCGGCGTCCCTGACCAGCATCACACGGAATTCCGGATCCGACATCGCCATGGTGCGATAGAAGTCGTAGCAGTCGTTCTGTATCCTGGAACCGGAGTTGTGGGTGAGGTATCCGAGCTTCTGGCACAGCGACCTTCTGAGGGAACGGGAGGATTTGGAACGGCTCATCTTCATGAGGTACTGGGGGAAACGGAACCTGTCGCACGTGACCTTCTTGGAATGGAGGGCCTCCGGTATGCCGCTGGTCATCATGTCGCGGGCATAGGACATGAATCCGTAGTTCTGACGTTTCATTATACGTCCCAGATACACGTCCGCACGCGACAGCCTCTCGCAGCACCTCACCAGATCGCCGGTCGAATGGCACTCGTACGGGATGTTCTCCTCCATCCAGAGGGCGACCGTGCCGGGATCCTCGTCCACCTCGTTGTACGTATGGAAGGCCAGCTGCGGGTCCTTCTTGCGGAATACGGCGTCCATCAGGGCGTACATGTCCTTGCGGACCACCCTCCCGGTGAGTACGGAGGCGTCCTCGGACGTCACGCTCCCGTATCCGTACGCCAGAGACTCCAGGTCCCTTATGGCGGCACGCAGGTCCCCGTTGGCGTTCTCGGCGATCTTGGATATGGCCAGGGGGTCTATGTCCACGCCCTCGGCCCTGCAGATCTTCGCAAGGACGTTCTGCACGGCGGATGCGGTCGGCTTCCTGAACGAGATCTGTACGGTCTCCGTCTTGACCGCGGAACTCTTCCTGGAGAGTTCGTAGAAATCGTTGACGATGAGGATGACCGGCTGTCTGGCACATTTTATGAGTTCGTTTATGACGGGCATGGCCCCCCTGTCCGCATTGCCGAAAAGACTGTCGGCCTCGTCCAGGACGACCAGTTTCATCCCGCCGTCCTTGACGGACATGAAATTGCCGTCGTCGTCGAAGGTGTTGAAATAGGATGCCCTGAGGGCGACGTTGCGGATGGCCTCCCCGGTCCTCTGGTCGGAGGCGTTCATCTCCACGATACCCCATCCCATGTCGCGGGCCAGGGCCTCGGCGGAGGAGGTCTTTCCTATGCCGGGGGTGCCCATGAGGACGAGTGCCCTCTTGGACGGTGCGCCCCTGTTCCACTGCTCCGCCCACTGCCTCATCGTGGCCGCGGCCGAGGGATTGCCGACGATGTCGTTCAGCGACTGGGGCCTGTATTTCTCGGTCCAGTCGTCCGCCATTACGGACCCCTCTTGTTATCGGGCCCTTTGAAGTAGACCAATCCGATGACCTCCATGCTCTGCCTGAAGTATATGAAGAACTCGAACATCAGCCACAGGAAGAACATGGAACCCGTCGTCCTGATGTAGAAGAGGTACAGGTAGATCCATATCGCCGAGATCGCCATGTAGAGGAACGCACGGGAGTACTTCTTCATGACCAGATGTCCGAGCCCGAACACGCTGAATATCCCGGGGACGACTGCGAGACCGATGGCTATCTTGTCCCTCGTGGTGAGCTTGCGCTGGATCATGACCTGTGCGGTCATCATGGGGGCTATCGGCTTTCCGCAGGATGCGCAGAATGCGTCGCCCTCCTTGTTCTCGAATCCGCAGTGAGGACATACCCCGCTCTTCTCGTTGACGGGTACGCCCGTATCGTCGATCGCCATCGCGGTCTTCTTCAGCGCCCCGCAGCTGTAACAGAATTCCGCATCGTCCGGGATCTCCTGTCCGCATTCGCGGCAAATGTACTTCATCGGCTCAGTCCTCCTCACTCGAGATACATACGATATATCCCTTTGGTGCTTTCAACCTTTACATCGGCCCCATAGAGTCCCGAGACCTTGTCGTCGTTCAAGAGGTCCTCCTTGCGGCCGTCGTCGTATATCTTCCCGTCCTTGATCATCACGACCCTGTCCACGCTCAGAGGTATGTCGGAAAGGTCGTGGGTGATCATTATGATGCGTACTCCGCTGTCGATGAGGATGTCGAACATCCTCCTGAACTTGGACTTCATCACGATGTCCAGCCCGGTCATCGGCTCATCGAGTATCAGCATCCTCGGGTTCGTGACCAAGGCCCTGGCTATCAGGGCCCTCCTCATCTGACCCAGGGAAAGTCCTTCGATCCTCCTCTGAAGAAGGTCGTCGATCCCCATCTCGGCGGCACGGTATCTTATGAGGTCCTCCATCTCTTCGGTGACGGTCATGCCGCGGAAGACGTCGAGACTTCCGAAGAACCCGGACCCTATCACTTCGCGGACGGTCGTCATTCCGCCGAACCTGTCCTGCAGATCCATCGATACGACCCCTATCTTGGTGCGGAGGTCGAAGATGTTCCAATGGCGCTCCCCGAATATCCTCATGGAATAAGGCTCGTCGTCATCGTACGGATATACGTCCCCCCTCAGGAGCTTGAGGAGGGTGGTCTTACCGGAACCGTTCAGACCTATTATCGCCACGTTCTCGTCCTGGCCTATGGTCAGATTTATCCTGTCCAGTATCCTGACTCCGTCACGAACGACCGAAACATTGGATAGCTCGAGAGCGTTTTCCATGTTTTTCCGT
>OIWT01002975.1_pt1 | contig 16314 bp, 15 predicted proteins | sample 1587701 | NCBI WGS metagenome assembly OIWT01 (sample SAMEA3888904, study PRJEB22519) | human gut metagenome | biome: human gut; feature: human-associated habitat; material: faeces | place: Denmark | collected 2009
CACCCGGCTTCCATTGTTTAACTTTTTAGTACGGTAAATTTTTACCGAAGTATTGCCATATAAGAACACATTCTTTAGATTAGAGGCTGTAAGTGGGGGGGTAATTGTCACATTATCAGCGATATGTCCAAAATCACGTCGCCTCGTACCAAAGTATTCCTTATATAGGAAGTAAAAACCTCTCAAGCAGAAGTTCTTTTTAAGTTTTGCTAACATACTTATTTTGATCTATTGTCCTTTATTTTGTTGTGATTATTAATTTGAATTTACTGAAACAATGCGATGACATCATTCATAGTTGCTCCTTGATATGTCATTTTGAAATTATTGAGAAGGATAGCCTTTTCCATTGCTTCAGCCATTTCTTCTGGGTGATCCGGTAAGACTTTATAGCCATTATAGCCATTTACTATAATTCTGTCTATTATTGGAATACAAATTGATGCAACAACTGGAGTTTGCAGATACATGGCTTCAAGTAAAGTGTTGGGTAGACCTTCTATTCTAGATGGAAGAACAAAACAATTAGCATATTTCATCCAAATATATGGATTTGATTGTAAACCAGTGAAATGAATATATTGACATGCTTTACTTTTTGAGACCAAATTATGAACTCGTTCATAATTGGCTTCTCCCGGCTGAGTTTTTCCTACTAAATAAAGGTGTGTTTTTGAGTTTTTATCATGAACAATTTCAAATGCTTTTATCAAGATATCATGTCCTTTCGATGGAAGAAAATTTGCAACCCACACATAATTAACAGAACCATCGTTTGGATATGGATTATTATCTGAGGAAATTTTTCCCTTAATAATATTAACATCTATTGGGTTATGCAAACATATCACTTTGCTACGGTCTAAGCCGGTCGCTTGAATAATATCATCTTGCATTTCTTCTGTTTGGCCAATAATCTTATACGCAAGAGGATAATATTTTATAAGTTTATTCCTGAGATGTTCATTTACATAGTTGAGCATATTATCATTCCTAACCACACATGGTACATTCATCCAGTTAGATGCTTGAAGTAATTTGATATTTAACTGGAGCGTGGAACTGAAAACAAAATCAGGCTTTTCACGTAAAATCACTTTTGATAACCTTAATATTGGAAAAATATGTATGTTACGCCATTTGATAAATAGAACATCATATTCTTGAGGAATGAATCTTAAGATATCAGTCTTTCTGCCGCAAATGACATATTTTACTTTATATTTATCCAACGGCAGCATCTTGCCGTAATTTATAGTCATACGTTCAGCTCCTCCAACGCCTCCGAATAGGAAGAATAAGATTTTTTTCATAAGTGTATTTTTAATTAGTAGTGATTTTCTGTTGTTTGACTATTATCAAATGTACCATAAAACCAAAATGCCATGAATACAGGTATTGTAAACACGACGTATGATATTGATGATAAAATTAGTACAAGAAATAGAAGCAAATTGCTTGTGTTTTGATTAAACTGTTGATTTAGTCTTTTCGAGGATTTATACAGTAGAATATAAAAGAATAATCCCAGTATACAACCATGCATCCCAATGATTTTTAGGATTCCACCAGTTAGAGAAAAGTTAGAGGATATTTTTTGCGAGAAATACGATTTTTGTGGGTTACGTCCATATCCTAATATTGGGTCATGCTTAATATTCTCTAATTCAAAATACATGGCTTCGAACCGCCCCAAAGATCCTATGTATTCACCCTCTTCAAACGAACTATCATAATAACTCATATTGCTCATTCGCCGTTCAACAGCATTTTTTATGTCCAGTTGCTCAGTTATTTTATTGCCCATAAAATCTAGACTGAAAAGGTATGCAATTAGAGGAATAATCAAAATTGTATATCCGATTTTAGATGACATGTTTGAGTTACGATAAATCATTATAAGGTACATTAGTAGGGCTATGGAATACCCTGTTGTGGATAGGGTAGTTGCTAATGTTATAATAAGCCACAGTATATTAGGATTGTTCTTAAATTTGAGCCCATTCCTTAACATATTGCAATAGATACCTAACAAAATCATGATAGCAAAACGTCCTGGTTCCCAACTGCATCCAGAATTTCGCAAATGATGCTCACTTGAAAAATCGATATAATTATATAGATATAAAATGTTGTGACCAAGATTAGTCTGAGGGAAAGATGATGCAACTGATGACATTACTGATGGTAAAGCGATGGACATCAGATACAGGGGCAGAGATATTTTACATAGAGTTACGATTGTGGATTCATATAATGGTACTATTTGCTTACCGAATACACGTACATGTATATACGCAAATATGATTGTGTAAAATAAAAAAAACTGAAACGATTGATCGGATGTGGTGAACAATTGTTTATGGAAAGTGACGGCTATTTCCCAAATAAGACAAATTCCTATTATTTTTATTAAATAACGGTTGTTAAAACTGATAGGATTCCTCAATAGTAGAATAACAGTTAAGGCAATTGGGATAAGGAAAGGAATCCATGGCGAAGATAAACCTCCTATCATACGAGTAGTTTCTGGAGTCATCTGTGCCATATATAGAGCTATCACAAAAAAATAGAAGTACTCGTATCTTTTTATTGCAGTATTATCGCATAGTTTTACCATGGCTTTATATCTTCAGAAAGTTTATGAGTCTTTCTTCATAAGAAGAAATTGTATATTTATTAATCATTAGTTGCCTTCCGTTAGAACCGATAATACTTGCTTCTTCGGGATTGTTAACAATTAGTTGGAGAGTTTCTGCTATCATGTCAGGAGCATTAGGTTTAACGATATATGCGGTTTTACAAGATACAACACTCATCAAATCATCAGTAGAAGAACATATTGTGGGTGTTCCTGATGCCAAGTATTCCCCTAATTTCGTTGGAAAGCCTTTTGTCTGGTAATTAGAATGAGGTGTGAGCATTAATGCTGTTGCGTGGCTCATTTTTGACGGAATTTCATAAGAGGGTAATGATCCAAGGTAATGAATGACATCGCTGTGAGAATCGATAATCTCTTTGCATTTTATATGATATGGATTGGTTAAATCTAAATACGTAGCAATTTCAAAAGTATATCCTTTTGTGGTGTTATTGAATAGAAGAAATCCATTTAGGCTATCAAGTAGGCCATCACGCTCTAAGTTTGCTCCACTGCAGCAGAAGAAATAGTTCTCACTGTCCTTATGCCCTTCAAATCTTGAAATATCAACTAGTACAGGTAATAGAAATTTTTTCTCAATAGGTATGTTGTCAAAATAATTGTATATCCCTTGTGAAATTGTTATCAACCCGGAATAACTGGCCAGATTATTTTTCATCTTGGCTATATCTTTTTTATTATGAGAGTAATTATATCCAACTAGTTCTGTAATGTCGCGATAAAGAGGTGTCGCTCTTATTTTGCATGCAACTTGAACTATAGTTGTCAATTGTCTTTTTGATGAATATATTAGAACAGCTTTAGCTTTGTAAAACAATATCAACAAGATGAAGATTAGGCAGTGCCTCCAAAAAAGAGATAGGGCTCGAAATAAAGAATTACGATGATGATTTATTATCGGATTGGAGATATACTGAAAATATATTCCTGAAAAACATCCTTCTTTTTTCTTGTTTGGTGAATCTGAAGAGGACGGACTTGCAAGACAGAGATAAAGAATATCCTTTCTTTGGGCGAGTCCTGTTAAGTAGCTTAACATTCGATTGGTTGCTGCATGCCCATTAGGAAAAGGTTCAGCAGAAACCACTATTAAGTCATATTTTTTCATCATTGCGAGATTTCTTTTACGGTCTGTCTATAATATAATAGGATGATTATGAGGTATGTTGCGCCAGTGATGATTTTTGTATATGCTGCTCCGTATGCTCCAAATTTTGGAATTAGGGAAATACTACTTAATAAAGTTGTTAATCCGACAACAAACGAAGCGTTTCTAAGCCTTGTCCCACGCCCATTCGCTTGTATAAACCTATTGTAGAAGTCAGCAAGACCGTGTAAGAAAACGGCTATACTTACTATAAAATTAATACCGATGACCGGAGAAAAATCACTACCATAACAGTATTTTATAAAGGGGGGGATAAGTACCCACAATGCTATTACAGAAGAAAGACTCAAAGCAATAGTTGTCACTATCAATTTCAAAGGTATTTTCTTTGATGTAGCAAAGGACTTATAATGAGTAGTGGCAATAGTTGATGGAATGAAGGTCAGTGGTTGTGTGAAAGCTATTGCCAAGGAATAAAATCCAACGTCAGCATTGTTTTCACCAAAATAACTGATAAGAATCTCTGTTACATATCCAAATCCAACTGCGCAAAGTGAACCTAAATAAACATTAAATCCAAATGCTTTGTTGTAATCTGCAATTTTTCTTAGTTTGTTCCGATAATCATTAAACAGTGGTTTAACTTTCAGTATAACATATACAAATAATAATAATTGCGATCCATTGTACAGAAGAAGAATCGCAATTAATTTGTTCCATGGAAATTGCCCTGCGCACCAATAAAGCAAACAGGCTATTATGAGGTTGATGATTTTAGGGTAAAATCTAATCTTGGCTAATAAACTGATTTGGTTATCGGCTGGTAGCACGGTCTCATACAGTAATCCCCAGAGAGTGATGAATCCAAGTGGGGTTATGGCCGCAAATAAAGATCTTAATCCTTTTTCATCTATATTATGATCTAGTTGACTGAATACTACTAGTCCAGATATCATAATTGCGGACAAAATAGCTAATATGATTATCAAAGCACCATAGTAGTTTCTTGTGTCATGTTTATTATTGGATAAAACAATGGCCCTGTTCCCTGCTTGAAAAAAACCTAAGGTCACTATCAACGCGGCAAAATTGAAAACGCTACATATAAACTTGTAATCGCCGAATAATTGTGCACCTAAATACCGTGTGACAATTATGTTTGTGATGATTCCAAGTGGTATTCCAAATACATTTACGGATAATAAAGATATCGCTTGCCGGACATATTTCCTTCGCCATAACTCTTTTAACCGATATCTAATGCTCATAATGGAGGGTCACTTTAATTATTGCTGTTAGGATGGGTCGTGTTCCATTTCTTTGCAAAGCTGATAAACTTGAAACAGATAATGGCTCTCCTCCAGTATGTCCACGGATTACGTATTATTCGCAGTATTCCTTCAATAGGACCTTTTTGCAGCCATTTAGGAGGTCTTGGAAGTACTCCCGCAAGCGCGTCAAAAGCACCTCCAACGCAGTATAGAACTCCGGCATCTATTGTTTTTTTACAGCTTATTACGAAATCCTCTTTTTTAGGAGAAGGCATCCCGATAAAAACAACATCAGGTGTAGTTTCAGAGATTTCTTTGGCTATAGTCTCATTTTTACTTTCCATGAAATATCCATTACGCATTCCAGCGATTACAACATTTGGGAATCGTCTTCGTATAACATCATTTAATTTCTCTAGCGTAGAATCTTTGGCACCTAAAAAATATATTCGCAGCTTATTTTTATTAGCCTCGCTTAGTATGGCATCCATAACATCTGGTGTCGCTACTCTGCCATTAATAGGATATCCTGCTTTCTTGAGAAATTCAGCTGGAAGGAAACTGTCAACATTTGTTATATCTGAAAGAAAGATTGCCTCCCTTAGATTTTTATCATTTTGTGCGAGCATAACTGTGTTCGCATCAACGGGTGTACAGTATTTGCCTTTTTCGCCTTTTGATATCCATTGATTTAAGGTATCAATGATTTCTTCCTTCCCTAACAGATTAACTTTAATATTCCATATATCTACACGTTTTAAGTCTCGCTCGTCTTCTTTTAATTCTGCCATGTCTTAATAAGTTGATTTGATATTGTTTGGATATTATATCGTGCATATACCCGTTTTCTTGCATTATTGCCACATTCAACCTTAAGTTTATCATTGCCTAACAATGTAAGAATAGCTGTTTTCAGATTCGATTCATTTTGAGGAACTATTAATATTCCGTAATGTCGGCCATCTTCTTCCTCTAACATTTCTGGAATAGCACCTACACTTGACGCTATGATAGGGCATCCGCATGCCATGCTTTCAAGGATGACATTTGGGAAACCTTCCGTATATGTCGGCAGTACGAATATGTCGCAAGATTTCATTTCAATGATTGTTTCTTTAAATGATACTTGTCCTTTTATTTCTAACCATTCATTTTGATTCCCCGCTATTTCTGTCAGCTCTTTGTGCACATTATCGCTAATGGCTCCAATCATGCGAAGTCTGATGTTGGGTATAGTCTTGCATGCTCTGACAAGCTCAAATACTCCTTTAGTAGGAATACAATGCCCCGCAAACAGAAGTAGCCTGTCAACACGTTTGGATATTGTATCATCAACGATTTGCCTGACCTCTTCAGAAATAGGATTGGGAATTAATACGACATTTTGATATCCATTATCTTCTAATGTGGAAAATGACATCTTATCCATAACTATTGCCGTATCTGCTATACTGATCACTTTCAGAAGGAGTTTCCATTCCCAGCCACGCTTATTTGCCAGTTGAGGAATTCTTCCAAAATGGAAATGTATGCATGTTCTTAAGCCTTTCTTCTTTGCTGTTTGCAGAATGAGTATGTCTTTTATTAAGAGAAATGATGCTGATGTGCATATGTGCACTACATCGCCATCGAAGTCTTTTACTTTATGTATAGCAGCATGTGTTAGACATATGTAGTCGTATGCTGCTGAAAGCCATTTCTTTATTGGGCTCGATATGGTTTGTCCTGCTATTTTGCGAGAAAAATCGCAAAGAGAGATATTTACGTCGCTTAATGTAGCCATATAGTTCACTATATGTTTAGTCCACATGGCAATCCCACCAACGACTCCTCCTAGAGGAGAGATTAACAAAACTCGCATTGTATGTCAGTAATTTTGATTTTAGATTGAGAACTATTCCACCTCCCATCAATATTTTACGCACGATATTACGATGGTGTTGACTTGCGTAGGTTTTATTGATAATGCCTAACTATCTGTATGAGTACATCATTCTCGTTATGAAGGTCTCGAATACTTATATCTGAATACGCTGCTATAGTGGTCAATTTTGGGACTACGCTCAAAGTCAGAGAGATGGCGTCCGCCTGCCCCGTTGCCGGGCCAAACTTTGTCCGTTTTTATTTCTTGTTGATTATTTTTTCTCTTTTCCTACGCTGGCGACAGCCTCAGACGCTCAAGATGCTTTCTTCCGCCTGTCACCACGTCCTCGAAGAAGTCGCCGAGGAAAAGCCACACCGACACACCCGCAAGTTTTACCGTGTTCAACACCGTCAGGAAGACCGCCGCCGTCTCCGTGTCCTCTCCCTCGCCCTCGTCGCTGCCGTAGTGCTGGCATTACTGTTGTGAACGGACGGACCTGACACTCCGTGAGGTTGTTGTCTATCACATTCTGCAGTCAACGGAAAGCGATCTCTTTAAAGAAATGATTTCTATGCCACTTGCGATCCTATGCTTTTCCTAGAATTGCTAGCCCTCATCAATAATGAGAGATTCTATAAGCGGTTTTGTCCATTCCGGGAATTCATCAGTATATCTCTTCTTCATAACACCTGACTCTGTCCTGAATAACAATTGAGGGTCACGGTTGTCAACAGAATTGTCGTAGATATATGATCTATCCACAAATCTTATTGCTTTGGACATATTAATCAAGGACTTATAGTATCTGTTTGTCACTTTCGACATCGGAACCTCATGACCACCATTAATGTAACGTTGATATATTCGTTGAATATTAATGGCAGGATCGTCAGTACAAACGAAAAAGAGTCTAATGAAAAAACCGGTTTCTTTAGCTTTCTGGAGGAAAGTAAGTTTTTCTACCGATGAAAAAACCGTTTCAAAGACAAAGTCTACTTTCCTTTCAAGACAGTCATCCCTCATCTCTGTAGCTTTCCGGGCAGCTTTCAGAATAGCATCGCCAGAGTTCCAATCACCAAAATCATTCTGAGCTATGTCGTCAGGATTGATGTAGATGCAATCTGAAGCCCATTCATTAGACAGGAGCCTAACGGTTGTCGAGGTCTTACCGGATCCATTCGGACCGGCGACTACACACAAAACAGGTTTTCTTTCCAACATAGTCCTACCCTTCCGCACATATTCTAATCGTTTCCTCCAGACGGCGAGCCAATTCGTTCTTGGCTTTTTTGCTGCTGAGTCTGGCATCATCTCCAACTTGAGACATCAGAATCCTCAAGAATGTGTCAGAAGGCTCTTTGTCTGATGTCAAACGGTATGATTTAATTGAAGGCATAGTTATCTGTTTCTCAATGTCTATCTCAAAGGTAATCTATTTGTGTGATATTTCCAAACAACATAGACCAAGGTAACCAAGGAAGTTAGTGGTCAATTTTGGGACTCCGCTCAAAGACAGGCACATAGAGTCCGCCTGCCCAGTTGCCGGGCCAAACATTGTCCCATTCTTCGAGTTCCTTGCAACTCAGTTGGCGAAAAACGGAGGTCCGTCTGGCTTCATTCCTTTCGATGACCACGACTTTATCTGCGCTGAACTTGTCGAGCAAGTCCGGCGATTGTGTGGCCACCACCACTTGCGAAGTCTCGGATGCCTTTTTTATCATTCCTGAAAGAATACTGATGGCAGCAGGATGCAGACCCAATTCCGGTTTGGACCACCCACTATCTTTGTTAACAAACGCAGTCGCCTCCCGGCGCTCGGTGCGTGATCATAAGTTTAACGGGCTCTGAGTCCCAATAATTTTTTAAGTCAATGAGACATGTGTGTGGTCTTGACGTTCACAAAGATAGTGTGTTCGTCTGTATTCTCAATGAGAAAGGAGTTGTTTTTCAGGAAAAGTTCGGTGTCCTGACCCCGTCGCCTGAAGCCCTTTCGGCATCCCACGCCTTTTGGCTCTCCACGTCAACATAGTCCTTCTTTTCGGATTCACGGTTCCCCCCCGCGGCCGTTCTGGTTGTAGTGCTTGAGCGCGAACGCGTAGTTGATTGTCGGTTCTTCCTTCATCTTTGGCTCCGTTTTTTTTGATTCGTGACAAAGATGAGCAGACTTGTTCAGAACTCAATGCGGAAAAGTGGACGCGTACCAAGCTTCACTGTCCTCACCACATTCGGAATTATAGTGAGACTTGAGATTCGTTTAGACTGCAAGAAGGATAGGCTAATCGAAGTGGCGATGGGTCATATCCCTTTGTTCATCAAGCGGTTCAGAGCGGCCATCATGCGGAGTTGCTTTGCGGTTGGGGGCTTCACTCCACGTTCAGCAAGATCCTTGACGGTTCATCGTAAAGAACCGTCTTGTCTCTTTCATCACCTTCGGGGCGAGGGCAAAGACAGCGATCATGTTCGGGAAAGCCATAAGGGCGAAAGCGAGGTCCATTACGCTGACGGCGACATCCAGGGTGAGGACACTTGCGAGGACGATTGTCGCGACATAGAAGTAGCGGTACTTCTGAGCATGTCTCGTGCCCCAGAGGTAAGATGTGCACATCGTTCCGTAGTAGGAATATGAGAACATCGTCGAGAAGGCGAAGATGATCACCACGAATTCGAGAAGATAGCGTCCGGCGAACGGAATCAGGGTGTCGTAAGTGTTCAGCGCGATGGACAGTCCCTTAATGCTGTCAGTGCTGTAGAGACCGGCCATGATCATCGGAATCGCGGACAGGGTGCAGACCAAGCCGGAATCTATCGCCGGACCAAGCATGGCCACGAGTCCTTCCCTCACAGGTTCGGCGTTCATCGAGGCTCCGTGCATCATCCCGGCGGTTCCGACACCGGCCTCGTTGACGAACATCGCCCTTCTCGCTCCCGTCAGAGCCACAGCGGCGAGGGCTCCGAAACCTGCCTTCCAGCAGAAGGCACCTTTGAATATGGCATCAAACACGGCGGGCAGACGGTCATGATAGACAATCATGATACCCAACACCATAAGGAAATAGAATCCAACCATAAACGGAACGATCCTCGATGAAACCTGCGAGATGCGCTTTATTCCGCCAAAAATGACGAGGCTCACTATGCCGCCGATCACAAGGCCGAGCATCAGAAACACCCATCTTGACTCTGGCACTCCGAGCGGCTCAAGGATCACTGAATATAACGACTCAGAGAGTTGGTTGGCCTGCATCACTGGGAGACCGCTGAACAGAGCGCAGAACGCGAACATCACGGCCAGCGGCTTCATCTTCCTGCCAAGCCCTTCGGTCAGGACAAACATCGGCCCTCCTTGGATCACTCCCTTGTCATCCTTCCCTTTATACATTATGGCGAGGGTTCCCTCAAAGAATTTCGTGGCCATTCCAAGCAGGGCGCTGACCCACATCCAGAAGATTGCTCCAGGCCCACCGACACATAGCGCTATTGCGACTCCGGCGATGTTTCCCATCCCGACTGTGCTGCTGATGGTGTTCATCAGAGCCTGAAAGGAGCTGACCTGTCCTTCGCCTTTTTTCTTCATTTTCAGAGAACTGACCGCCATCCCCAACTTCCTCAGCGGCAATGCTCTTGAATATATAAACAGGAATATTCCTCCTCCTATCAGAAGTGTAAACAACGGCCATCCGCAGACGAAGTCCGTGAATTTGATAATATACTCTTTAATCAATTCCAACACTTTCCACACTGTTCTATGTCAGTTCCACAATCCCTTTCTTACCCTCGAATGCCTCATAACGGGGAACGTGTTCCAGCAATAATCAGGCCTACACACCGCTGGCGTCACAATATTCACATAGTTCAGGTGTCTCTCAAGGCCGCTTAGGGTTATTTGTCTTTTAGACTTTAGAAGCTGTTTTGAATTGTTTGTTTGAAGGTTTGAGAGTGAAAAACTTCAGTTTCGACCGCTTCTTCCAAGGAAGATAGCGGTGCTATCTGACTGAAGAAGCGGGAAGAAAATGAAGATTTTTCACCTCAAAGAACATTTCAAACAATTCAAAACAGCTTCTTAGTCCCGTCTGAAAATGTCTCTCGTGTAAACCTTGTCCTTCACGTCATCGAGACAGGAGTCGTAGCGGTTGGCTATGATCGCCTCGCTCTGTTTCTTGAACTCGTCGAGGTCGTTGACGACCCTTGAGCCGAAGAATGTCGCGCCGTCCTCGAGCGTCGGCTCGTAGATGATGATCTCCGCGCCCTTGGCCTTGATGCGCTTCATCACGCCCTGGATGGAGCTCTGGCGGAAGTTGTCGGAGTTGGACTTCATCGTCAGGCGATACACGCCTATCACGCACGCGTGCTCCTTGGAGCTGTCCCACTGGCCGTTGCCGCTGTAGTAGCCGGCCTTGTGCAGCACCGCGTCGGCGATGTAGTCCTTGCGGGTGCGGTTGCTCTCGACTATCGCCTGGATAAGGTTCTCCGGGACGTCGGCGTAGTTGGCGAGCAGCTGCTTGGTGTCCTTCGGGAGGCAGTAGCCGCCGTAGCCGAAGGACGGGTTGTTGTAATGCGTGCCGATTCGCGGGTCAAGGCCCACGCCCTTGATGATGGCCTGCGTGTCGAGGCCCTTGATCTCCGCGTAGGTGTCAAGCTCGTTGAAGTAGCTGACGCGCAGGGCGAGGTAGGTGTTGGCGAAGAGCTTCACCGCCTCGGCCTCCTTCATGCCCATGAGGAGCGTGTCGATGTTCTCCTTGATCGCGCCCTCCTGAAGCAGTCCGGCGAACGCCCTCGCATATTCCTTGGCCTCCGGGCTGCCTATGGCGCGGATGGCGGCGTTCTCCTCGTCCCACCTCTCGTCCTGGTCGGACGGGAGTATCTCGGGATAGCCGACGATGATCCGCGAGGGATAGAGGTTGTCGTAGAGGGCCCTGCTCTCGCGGAGGAACTCCGGGGAGAAAAGCAGGTTGAGCTTCCTGCCCCTGAGGGCGGGGTCCGTGAGGAACTTCAGGGCGTACTTGACGTAGAGGCTCCGGGTGTAGCCCACCGGGACGGTGGACTTGATGACCATCACGGCGTCAGGGTTGACGCCGAGGACGAGGTCTATGACGTCCTCTATGCAGTGGGTGTCGAAGTGGTTCTTCTCGGGGTCGTAGTTCGTCGGCGCGGCAATGACCACGAAGTCGGCGTCCTTATACGCTGACGCGCCGTCAAGGGTGGCCGTGAGGTTTAGCTCGCCCGGGACACCGGTCTTCCCGTAGTCCCCGAACTCGCCACGGAAGTATTTCTCGATGTACTCGTCCTGGATGGGGCTGATTCGGCTGTTGATCCTCTCGACCTTGTCCGGGATGATGTCCACGGCCGTCACTTTGTGATGTTGAGAGAGAAGGGTCGAGATGCTCAGGCCGACGTAGCCGGTGCCGGCCACGGCTATTTGAATGTCTTTAAATTGTCTCATAGGTGTCTGGAGTTAATATAATTGAGATGCTTGAGATTAGCTTCCTACTTCCTCCAGACCATCCTGTTGACGATGCCAGTGTAGGACTGGATGATCTTGACAACTTTGGTGGAGACATTCTCGTCGGTGTAGGTCGGGACAGGAAGGCCGAAGTCACCGGCGCGGTTCATTTCCACGGCGGTGTCCACGGCCTGCAGGAGGCTGCGCTCGTCAATGCCGGCGAGGATGAAGCAGGCCTTGTCAAGGGCCTCGGGGCGCTCGGTGCTGGTGCGGATGCACACTGCCGGGAACGGATGGCCGACGCTCGTGAAGAAGCTGCTCTCCTCAGGCAGAGTGCCGCTGTCGCTGACCACTGCGAAGGCATTCATCTGGAGACAGTTGTAGTCGTGGAATCCGAGCGGCTCATGCTGGATGACACGCGGGTCGAGCTTAAAGCCGCTCTGTTCCAGGCGTTTGCGGGACCTCGGGTGGCATGAATATAAAACCGGCATGTCATACTTGGCTGCCATCGCGTTTACCGCATTGAAGAGGCTCCGGAAGTTCTTCTCGGTGTCTATGTTCTCCTCGCGGTGGGCGGACAAAAGAATATACTTTCCCTTCTTAAGTCCCAATCTTTTATGAATATCCGAGGCCTCGATCTCGGCGAAGTTCTGGTGCAGCACCTCGGCCATCGGCGAGCCGGTCACGTAAGTCCGCTCCTTCGGCAGGCCGCACTCGGCGAGGTACCTTCTCGCGTGTTCTGAATATGCCAGATTGACATCCGAGATGATGTCCACTATGCGGCGGTTCGTCTCCTCCGGGAGGCACTCGTCCTTGCAGCGGTTTCCAGCCTCCATGTGGAAGATGGGGATGTGCAGCCTCTTGGCTCCGATGACTGAGAGACAGGAATTCGTGTCCCCCAACACGAGAATGGCGTCCGGCTTCACTGAGGCCATTAGTTTGTAGCTTTCTGCTATAATGTTGCCCATCGTTTCACCCAGATCTGACCCTACTGCGTTCATGAATACCTCTGGATCCGCCAGTTTCAGATCCTTGAAGAATATGCCGTTGAGGTTATAGTCATAGTTTTGCCCCGTGTGGGCCAAAATCACATCGAAATACTCACGGCATTTAGTAATTACCGCCGCCAACCGGATAATCTCCGGTCTTGTCCCGACTATGATCAACAGTTTGAGTCTGCCATTGTCTTTGAACTTGATGTCCGTGTAGTTTGCCGTGTCTATATTGTGTCCCATGCTATTGAATATTAGTTGTCATAAACCTTGGAAATTCCAATACTTATACGTAATGTTGCGTTTAATAGTAACAGGCCGACAGAGAGATTGAGGTGAGGGATTTCAACTTGAACATTTCTTCAACCACGAATGAGTGGCCATTCCCTAGATGGCCGCTCTTTATTATTACACCACAGGGTCGAAGTAGGTGTCCGGGCGGTTCGGGTCAAACAGTTCGTTGGCCCAGATCAGGGTCACGAGATTTTCGGTGGGGGAGAGATTGATGATGTTGTGGGTATAGCCAGGCAAGGCATGTACTACCTGTATGTTTTCACCACTGACCTCGAATTCCATTACTGGGAATGGATTGCCGTCCGCATCAAGCCCTTCCTTTCTTTCCTGGACAAGGCCGTGGCCGGAAACCACAATGAAAAACTCCCATTTGGTGTTGTGCCAGTGTTGACCTTTCGTGATTCCTGGCTTGGAAATATTCACACTGAATTGACCACATTTTGCTGTTCTTAGAAGTTCAGTAAAGCTGCCACGGTCGTCCATGTTCATCTTTAATGAATATGCTACTTTCTCTTTAGGCAAGTAGCTCAAATAGGTTGAATACAACTTCTTTGCGAACGAACCGCCCGGAATTTCCGGCATGACGAGAGTGTTGGGCTGCTCATGGAATTCATTCAAAAGGTGGACAATCTCTCCGAGCTTGACCTTATGTGTCACAGGTACTCCGCAGTAACGTCCGATATTAGTGAAGACTGTCTCCACACCGTTGAACTCGCAGTGATGCTCATCCCCTTTCAATGCGGAAATCATCTCGTCCACAAGATCATCGATGTAGAGGAGTTCCAGTTCGACATTAGGATCGTTGACCTGAATGGACAGGTCGTTGGCGATGTTGTTACAGAATGTCGCCACAACACTGTTGTAGTTCGGGCGGCACCATTTGCCGAAGAGATTCGGGAAACGGTAAACAAGGACTTTGGCTCCGGTTTCTTCGGAATATTGGAAAAAGAGTTCTTCTCCGGCTTTTTTGCTGCGGCCATATTCACTGTCCCCGAAACGTCCGGATAATGTTGCTTGGATTGAGCTGGAAAGCATTACCGGACAAGTGTTACCGTACTTTTTCAGCGTGTCCAGAAGAGTGGATGCGAATCCGAAATTGCCAGACATGAACTCAGCCTGATCCTTTGGACGGTTCACGCCGGCCAGGTTGAAGACGAAGTCGGCCTTGCTGCAATATTCATCAAGCTGTTCTGGTGTGGAGTCGATGTCATATTCATAGACCTCGGTGATCTTTGGTTCGGTCTCCGATGTTGCGGGTGCTATTCCGTAGAATCTCGCCTTACCGTCCTTTATGTTGTTGAGCTGCGCGCAGAGGTTCCGGCCGACAAAGCCTTTGGCTCCGGTCACAAGTATATTCATTGAATTGATTTTTGTTAGGTAGTTGGATAAGTGATAGGGGAATGACCGCTTTTATTCAGACCTGATGTCACGTGCCTTGGCATGAGGGATAAGTCCGAGATCTTCCTGAATGAAGCGCAGACGCATCAATTGTTCTTTCATGCCATCGATGTCGAGTCTGCGGGTGTTGTGGGAGTGGTAGTCCTCGATCTTGGTCATGTCGGTGTTGCCCTCGGTGAAGAATTTGTCGTAGTTGAGGTCACGGGTGTCACAAGGAATGCGGAAATAGTTGCCCATGTCGATCGCGCGAGCCATTTCCTCCCTCGTGACGAGTGTCTCGTAGAGTTTCTCGCCATGGCGGGTGCCGATGACCTTGACTTCCGTCTCACCGTATTCGGGTTTGACTTTTGAATATATTTCCTTAAGAGCTGTGGCGAGAGTCATGAGGGTCGCCGCAGGCGCTTTCTGAACGAATAGGTCTCCGTTGTGCGCATGTGTGAAGGCATAGACAACCAGATCCACAGCGTCATCAAGTGTCATCATGAAACGGGTCATGTTCGGATCCGTGATAGTGATTGGTTTGCCTTCCATCATTTGCTCCACCCAAAGCGGAATGACGGAGCCTCTGGATGCCATCACATTGCCGTAACGTGTGCAACAGATTGTGGTATTTGCATTCTCTCCAAGTTCGCGTCCTTTTGCGATAGCGACTTTCTCCATCAGGGCCTTGCTTATGCCCATGGCGTTGATCGGGTATGCGGCCTTGTCAGTTGACAGCACGACCACGTTTTTGACTCTATGCTCAATGGCGGAGAGAAGAACGTTGTTTGTGCCCTCGACATTGGTTCTTGTGGCTTCCATCGGGAAGAACTCGCAGGATGGAACCTGCTTGAGGGCTGCGGCGGAGAACACATAATCCACCCCACGCATGGCTATGTCAACGGATGACTTGTCGCGCACGTTGCCTATGAAGAATTTTACCTTTGGATTTTGAAGGGCATGACGCATGTCATCCTGCTTCTTTTCATCACGGCTGAATATTCTTATCTCCTTGATGTCTGAGTCAAGGAATCTGCGGAGCACGGCGTTGCCGAAACTGCCGGTACCTCCTGTGATCAGGAGGATCTTGTCTGTGAAAACTGACATATTGTTTTGTTTTTTAGTTTGTATTGTTCTGGCCTCTTCCGATTAGGTCACTTGTGTAGGCCTTGTTGTGGATGTTGTCGCCGCCCCCGCTACTTCTCCTTGCCGTAGTAGGAGTAGGCGTGGTAGCCGTATCGCCCGTAGTGGCCGTAGTAGCCGTCGGAGGACGCGGTCCCGTTGAGGACGCAGCAGAGTCCCCTGT
>OIWT01002979.1_pt1 | contig 16298 bp, 11 predicted proteins | sample 1587701 | NCBI WGS metagenome assembly OIWT01 (sample SAMEA3888904, study PRJEB22519) | human gut metagenome | biome: human gut; feature: human-associated habitat; material: faeces | place: Denmark | collected 2009
TACCTGCCGGAGCAGTACAACGACTTCATCTTTTCCGTGATCTGCGAGGAGCTGGGACTGATCGGCGCGTGCGTTATCATGCTGATCTTCTCCATGCTGATCCTGCGGGGCTTCTGGATCGCGCTCCACGCCCGGGACCGGTTCGGCGCGCTGCTGACGGTGGGCGTGATGACCCACCTGGCCTTGCAGACATTTCTGAACATCGCCGTGGTGTCGGGCTTCGTGCCCACCACGGGCATCTCCCTCCCCTTCTTCAGCTACGGCGGCACGGCGCTGTGTTTGCAGCTGGTGGAGATGGGCATCGTGCTGAGCGTATCGCGACAGATACCGGCGGCACGGGCGGGATAAAAGCGCAGGATTTGACAACATTCCGTATTTTATTGCAGGAAAACTACTATTCGTATCAAAATATAGAGGTCGGACCGCCGCGGCGGTTCCAGGGAGCAGCAGAATGAGAGTGATATTTACCTGCGGCGGCACCGCGGGACACGTAAACCCTGCCCTTGCGTTGGCGGGGTATATGAAGGAGAAAGATCCGGAGACGGCCGTGCTGTTCGTGGGCACGCCCACGGGCATGGAGCGCGAGCTGGTGGCCAAGGCGGGGTACGACTACGCCGCGGTGGAGGTCAGCAGCTTTCAGCGGAAGCTGAACGCGGCGGGCATACGCCACAACCTGCACACGGTGCGGGTGCTGGCGTCCTCCGGGCGGCAGGCGCGGGCCATCCTGCGGGATTTCAAGCCCGACCTGGTAGTGGGCACCGGCGGCTACGCCAGCTATCCCATGGTGAAGGCGGCGGCCAGGGCGGGCATCCCCACGGCGGTGCATGAGAGCAACATGGTGCCGGGGCTGACCACGAAGATGCTGGAAAGCTACGCCGATGTCATCATGGTGGGCTTTGAGGACTGCCGCCAGCACTACAAGCACCCGGAGCGCATCGCCGTCACCGGCACGCCGGTGCGGGGGGATTTCTTCCGGCTGAGCCGGGAGGAGGCCCGGAAAAAGCTGGGCTTTGACGACGAGGCACCCCTTGTGGTATCCTTTTGGGGAAGCCTGGGCGCCAGCCACATGAACGAGTGCATGGTGGACTTCTTCCGCCGGGAGGACGCAGAGGGCTATCCCTTCCGCCACATCCACGCGGTGGGCAAGGGCGGCTGGGAGGCCATGGAGCAGAAGCTGCGGGAGCTGGGACTGCCCAAGTCCGACCGGTTGGACGTGCGGCAGTACATCTATGACATGGATGTGGTGATGGCGGCGGCGGACGTGGTGCTGTGCCGCGCCGGGGCCTCCACCATCAGTGAGCTGACGGCGCTGGGCAAGCCCACGGTGATGGTGCCATCACCCTACGTCACCAACAACCATCAGGAGAAGAACGCGCGGCTGCTGGAAAAGCACGGCGGCGCGGTGGTCATCACCGAGCCGGAGAGCACCGGAGACGGGCTGTACAAGGCCGTGGAGGCCATTCTCTCCGATAACGAAAAGCGCACCTCCATGGCCCAGGCCATGAAGGAGCTGGGTATCCCCGACGCCACGGCGCGTATCTACGACACGGTCATGGCGCTGGTGCGGAAGTAAGGGAGTCACCCCTCTCCCCTGTCCGTTCATACAATGGCATAGCTGTTGAATGGACGGGAAAGGGAGGGCACATGAGGTATATCACCATAGAGGGCGGCACGCCGCTGCGGGGCGAGGTGGCGGTGCAGGGCGCGAAAAACAGCGTACTGCCCATTCTGGCCGCCACGCTGCTCAGCGGAGACGTATGCCGCATTGAGGGCTGTCCGCACCTGAGCGATGTGGACTCGGCGGCAGATATCCTGCGGTACTTAGGCTGCGCTGTGCAGTGGGACGGAGACGACCTGCTGGTGGACAGCACCACGCTGACGCGGTGCGACATACCCCAGACGCTGATGCGGCGGATGCGGTCGTCCGTGATCTTTCTGGGGGCGATACTGGCGCGGTGCGGCTGGGCGGAGTTGAGCTATCCCGGCGGGTGCGAGCTGGGGCCGCGGCCCATCGACCTGCACCTGGCGGCCCTGCGGGCGCTGGGGGCGGACATTGACGACGCGGGCGGGACCCTGCGGTGCCGGGCGCGGAAGCTGACCGGCTGCCAGATCGTGCTGGCCACGCCCAGCGTGGGCGCCACGGAGAACGCCATGCTGGCGGCCTGCGGCGCGGAGGGCGAGACGGTGATCTGCAATGCGGCACGGGAACCGGAGATCGCGGACTTACAGACCTTTTTGTGCGCCATGGGCGCGGAGGTGCGGGGCGCGGGCGGCTCGGTCATCACGGTGACACCGAGACGCGAGCTGCACGGGTGCGTGCACCGGGTGATACCGGACCGAATCGTAGCGGCCACCTATCTGTGCGCGGCGGCAGCCGCCGGCGGAGAGGTCACGCTGCGGAACACGGAGCACCGGCACCTGGCGGCGGTGACCACGGTATTGGACCAGGCGGGCTGCGGCGTCCGCTGCGGCGAGGGGTACATACAGTTGGTGCGGACAGGGCCGCTGCGGGCCGTACCGCCGGTGCGGACGGCGCCGTATCCGGGGTTCCCCACCGACTGTCAGGCCATACTGATGGCGGCGCTGCTGCAGGCGCAGGGCACCACGGTGTTTGTGGAGAATATCTTTCAGAGCCGGTACCGGCACGTGCCGGAGCTGGCACGCATGGGCGCGGACATCCGGACCGAGGGGCGGGTGGCAGTGGTGTGCGGCACGGAACGGCTGCACGGCACGGAGGTCGTGGCCACCGACCTGCGGGGTGGGGCGGCGCTGGCGGTGGCCGGGCTGGCCGCCGAGGGCGTGACCACGGTGCAGGGCATCGGCCACATCCAGCGGGGCTACGCGGACCTGGCCGGGGACCTGCGGGCGCTGGGCGCCCGGATCACAGAGCAATAGACGAGACAGCAGAAACAGCGGAGGAGCACGGACGATGGCAAGGCGCAGACGGTACAACCATAAGCGGCGGAGAGGAAGCCTGAGCTTCCTCTACAAGCTGCTGGCTTTTGTGCTGATCTGCACCGCCATCTCTCTGGCTCTGACGCTGTTTTTCCGTATACGCAGCATCGAGGTCAGCGGCAATGACCGCTATACCCGGCAGGAGATCATCGACGCGGCGGGCATCAGCGAGGGGGACAATATGTTCCTGATGAACAAGTACAGCGCGGCGGAGCGCATCCGCAAGGCGCTGCCGTATATCGAGACGGTGCAGTTCCGGCGGTCGCTGCCGGACGGGCTTTCCATCATCGTGACGGAGTGCGCGGACCCGGCGGCCATCGTGCAGGACGGGAAAGCGTACCTGCTGTGCGACACGGGGAACATCGTGGACGAGGTAACGCCCGCTGCCGCGAAGCAGCGGATGCAGGTAAAGGGCCTGACGCTGACAGACCCGGCGGTGGGTCAGCCGGCAAAGGCGGCGGAGGGACAGGAGCTGGCGCTGGAGCAGCTGCTGACGCTCATGCAGGCGCTGGACCAGCGCGGCATGACGGCGGACGTATCGCTGCTGGATATGAGCGACCCGGCACAGCTGACGCTGCGGTATCTGGAACGGTTCGACGTGCAGCTGCCCCGGGAGGCCGACTACGGCTACAAGCTGGACTATCTGATGGCCGTGGTGAAGAAGCTGGAGGTCAACGAAAAGGGCGTTATCAATATGATGCAGGAGGGGAAGGCACGGTTCATTCCGGAGTGATGCCGCGCGTACCGCACCGCATCGGGGACGCTGCGTAGGTGCTTCATGCTCCCGGCACAAAACTTTTTCGGTAAATTAAGTGCTTACACTTGACGCTTGCGCCAATTCGTAATACAATACAAGATATAGCATTTACCAGGAGATAATCCGTCATTTTCATACAAATTATGGCAGGAGGAGCAGACATGGCTTTTGGATTGGAAACCGGCCCGGAGAACGTTGTCAGCATCAAGGTCGTGGGCGTAGGCGGCGGCGGAAACAACGTGGTCAACCGCATGGTACGCAGTGGCGCGCAGGGCGTTGATTTTGTGGCCGTGAATACGGACAAGCAGGCGCTGAATGCCTCCAGCGCTACCTATAAAATTCAGATCGGCGAGAAGCTGACCGGCGGTAAGGGTGCGGGTTCCAACCCGGATGTGGGCCGCAAGGCCGCGGAGGAGAGCCGCAACCAGATGGCCAAGGCGCTGGAAAACACCGACATGGTGTTCATCACCGCCGGCATGGGCGGCGGCACCGGCACCGGCGCGGCGCCGGTGGTGGCCGAGATCGCCCGGGAGGCGGGCATTCTGACCGTGGGCGTGGTGACCAAGCCCTTCGGCTTCGAGGGACGCCGCCGCATGACCCAGGCGGAACAGGGCATCGAGGAGCTGCGGAGCAAGGTGGATTCGCTGGTCATCATTCCCAACGAGCGTCTGAAATACGCCACCGACCAGAAGATCACCTTTGCCAACGCCTTTGAGATCGCGGACGACGTGCTGCGCCAGGCGGTGCAGTCCATCTCCGACCTGATCCGCGACACCGGGTTCATCAACCTGGACTTCGCGGACGTGACCGCCATTATGAAGGACGCAGGTCTGGCCCACATGGGCGTGGGCCGCGCGGCCGGCAAGGGCAAGGCCGAGGAGGCCGCCAAGATGGCCATTTCCTCCCCCCTGCTGGAAACCTCTATCAACGGTGCACGGGGCGTGCTGATCAACGTCACCGGCTCCATGGACATCGGTCTGGAGGAGGTGGAGCAGGCCGCCACGCTGGTGCAGCAGGCGGTGCATCCCGACGCGCTGACTATCTTCGGCGCCGCCTTCGACGAGACGCTGGACGATGAGATCCGCGTGACCGTCATCGCCACGGGCTTTGACGAGGCGCAGCAGGCCGCCAATGCCGCTGCTGTGACCCAGCCCGCACAGACGGAGAACAGCGGCGCGCCCCAGCCCCTGGACGAGGTGAAGGGCGAGCAGGGTCAGGACGAGATGGACAAGTCCTTCGACGAGATCCTGCGGATATTCAATAAGGATAAGTTCTGAGATATAAAAGCAGCCGCACACCGAGGTGTGCGGCTGCTTGCTCTGTTGAAAATCCTGTCGTAGCGTAATCGCAAAGGCTCCTATGACATCGGAGGTGTAGGCAAGTGTCCTCAAGGAAAAAAATCGGCACAGAAGCAACGGATGCAGGAATTTTTCAAGTACCTGCTGTGGCCGGTATTGGGCGGAGTGTTTTTCTTTATGGGGCTGACACAGCCGACATATAGAGAAAGGAAGAGCAGCAGCGTTACTCTCGTTTTGATCGGCGCAGTATTTGCCGGCATCTTTATTCTTTGCGTCGGATGCGAGATTTCCCTGTTACCGGCTGTGCAAAAAAAGCACCGAGCAAAGGAACGAGCGAAACGAATAGCCAAAAAACAAGATAGCCTCAATAACCAGTCACCGCCCAAAAGGTAGATATTTTCTACTCTGCTTACCAAAATCGCGGCATATGCCGTCAGGCTTTTGGATAACCAAAGGAGAGCGTGTATGTGGAATGAAATCAAAAGCGAAAAAGATTTAAAAAGTTTTATGGATACCGTGTGTGGTTTTCACGACAGTTGTATAAAAGAAATCAAATACATCAGCGGTGCATATGTAGATGAAACACTAAGTATGCTTCCAATCAATACACAAAGAACATTGAGCATGATTATCCAGCGGCAGTTTGAAAACCCCTCCGTGGTTGAAATGCAATTTGTGGGACTAAAATATTTAAGACTATTCCCGATTGGTGAAGACTACACCTGTGAAATACTCGATACAACTATGATTTTAAAGAAAGATTGCATTTATTGGTGTGATTGTGGTGGGTTATCTGCAACGGATATAGAAAACTATACAGGAACCACAATATGTGCGTCAAAAGTTCGGTGGAGAGCGGCGGATGAATATATTGGTTCAGATGAAATATATGTGGCAATCTAGATAGCGAGTGCAAGTCCCTCCTTTTACGATACCGAAATTGGGTTGTATTCTTCAGTCTGTTGAATTACATTCAAACCATAACAATCACGAGATTCATTTGCAAGGTAACAAATGGAATTCCAAAACCAGTACTCGTTCGGGAGTGTCTTTCAGAAAGACAATATGGAGGTAATTCATGTATCACTATTATTGCGAAATGGATGAATCCATATTAGCAGATATTCAACGGTATGAGGATCAGCAATTGGCAAAATTCCAAAGGGAATTCGGCCCCCTATGTTTAAGTGCATCTAACTCACATGGTTGGAATTACACCGTCAGCATACATCGTTGGTTCGACATAACAGATAAACTGCGAAGCAGCCCATTCGATGGATATACTGCAACGTTACAAGTCGATTTTGCGGATTCTAACGGTAATTTGATTGAGATTGATGAAACTATATGCTCATTTTTCGAGAACATAACATTTATTTCCTTCATACCTCTTCTGCGGAAATATAGGGTTTTCCAAAACGAGATATTAAGGGATATACGAAAAGAAATCGAGCGTTTTGTTCAAAGTCTTGATAGCCATCTTTAATACCGGCAAGTACAGCTTATTTGCAACAAGACGGCCATACGGCCGTCTTGTTTTATATTGTCGATTCGATGCCCACCCACACCTCTTTGTCTACGCCATAGAACACCAGCCACATATTGTCGTGGGGCGCATACGACAGGTCATACGTGCATATGAACACATTGTCATCGGTGTCTGAAACGACAACATCCTCGGGATAGCACCAGTTTTCAAAGCCGTCATCGTCCACCCAGATAAGGTCGGGGAAGGTCTGGTAGTCCCCCTCCTCCACCACATAGGCCAGCAGGGACAGGTTCTCGTGGTCCAGCTCGGTATAGGCCACCACGAAGGCACCGCCCTCCAAGGTGAAGCATTCGCCCATCTCCGCATACTCCCGCGCCGACGCTACCGCCTCACCGACGTACTCCGGAGTGCTCCAGTCGTAGTCGGGCATCGGCTCATTGCGGTCAAAGATGTCACCGGACACGCCGCGCAGCGTGTTGATGAGCACGATGACAATGGACACGGCGATCACGGCCCCTATCACGCCGGAAGCGGCATTCTTCTTCGGTACGTGCCACTGGATATGGGGCCGGGGGCGGCGGGTCTGGTTTTCATAGCAAACCTTCTCTTCGTGGCACTCCTTCTGCTCGTAGCAGACCTTCTCCTGTTCGGCGTAGTGGACATCGCCGCCGGCGTCCACCCACTCCCGGCGGGGCGGGCGGTTATAGGCACCGCATTTGGGGCAGAAGCCCTCACGGGAATCATAGGTCTTGCCGCAGGCCTTGCAGCGGATGGCAGGCATAGGCGGTCCTCCCTTCTGTGTGTTTGGATCTATTATACAGCAGATCGGGCAGATTGTCTATCAGCCTTGGGTTGCGGCGAAAAAAAAGGCGGGAAACCTGAAGTTGCACCGCGCAGACGCGCCCACCCCGACAGGGTGGGCGCCTGCTTATTCTACTAAGCCATATTTGATCTTGATGCGGTCCAGCTTCTCCAGCATGGGCTCCGCCAGCACCAGCAGGAAGAAAACTGTGGCTGCGGCGTGGACGCAGTCCATGGGAAAGCCGGTGACATAGTAGGCGGCGATGACCTTCCACTCCAGCGTACGGGCATAGAGCAGGGCGGAGACGGGGTTCATAATGCCGCCGTAGATGAGCACGGCAGAGATGGCCCCGAAGACGCACAGGGCGGCGCGGCTGCGGCGCAGCCAGCCCCGGCGGAACAACACCCCCGCCAGGAAGCCGATGATGCCCATGGCGAACATCTGGAAAGGCGTCCAGGGACCCTGGGAGAACAGGACATTACTGGCCAGCATGGTCATGGCGCCCACCAGGAAGCCGGTCTCGCCGCCCAGGGCCACGCCGGAGATGATGGTCAGAGCCAGGACGGGCTTGAACTGAGGCAGCATGAAGAAGGCGGCGCGGCCCGCCACGCCCAGGGCGCAGAGGGAGGCCACCAGCACCAGCTCACGGGCCTGTGGCTTCCGTCCCTCGAACACCAGGAAGAAGGGCACCATGCATTCCAGCAGCACGGCGAAGGCGATGGGGTAGTAGGCAGTGTTGCCCAGGTAGAAAAAGCCCAGATACAGCGTGGCGGGGATACACAGCAGGATCAGTGCCGCCGCCAGACGGGTACGGTGGGAGAGCTTTCGCTTCTGCACCGGGGTCTGGAGCAGCGTCAGGGGCTTGGAGCGCCGGCCGATGGCGGCGATGCAGCCGAAGAGCAGGGCGATGAACAGGCCGTAAAGGCCCAGGGCCTGCCAGCGGGCCTGGGAGAGCGTGCCGCCGCCCACCAGGGCGGTGAGGTCGGTGTGCTTGGCCGCCAGCCAGAAGATCGCCAGCGCACCCGCGCCGCATACGGCGGCGATGGTCCTGCGCCACCAGGGAAGCTTTTTCGGCTTCCAGGCAGTGGACTCTTCCGCCACCGGAGGCAGAGGCTGCCAGGCGGCAGGCACCTCCGGCTGGGGCGGGACGGTCCCTCCGATGACCGCGATCACGTCCTCCGGCGTGACGGCACGGGGGCAGAAGTCCCGGGCCATGCGGTTGGCGGAGGTGGTATAGAAGCTGTTGCCGGAGAAGAAGTCACGGGGTGTGCCCTCCGCGACGATGCTGCCGTCGAAAAACAGGGCGCAGCGGTGGGCATACCGGGCACAGAAGGCCACGTCGTGGCTGACCATCACCACTGTCGTGCCGGCGGCGGTCAGCGTGGAAAGAATAGCGGCAAAGGACTGCTTGAAGGCGGCGTCCAGGCCCTTGGTGGGCTCGTCCAGCAGCAGGATATCCGGCTGGTGCAGCAGCACCTTACCCAGGGCGGCCCGCTGCTGCTCGCCGCCGGAGAGGTCATAGGGATGACGGTCCAGCAGCTCGGTCAGGCGGCAAAGGGCCGTCACCTGTTCTACCCGGCGGTCACGTTGGTCTTTGGGGAGGTCCGTGCCGTCAAAGGATTCGTACAGGTCCTGACGGACCGTGTTTTTCACGAACAGAGCCTGCGGGTCCTGGGGCAGAACGCCGATGCGGCCCGTATGGGTCACGGTGCCCCGCTGGGGCGTCAGCGCGCAGGACAGCAGGCCCAGCGTGGTGGACTTGCCCGCGCCGTTACCGCCCAGCAGCGCCAGCAGCTCACCCCGGCGGGCCTGAAGGTCCAGACCGCGGACCACGTCCGGCTGGTCCGGCTCATAGCGGAACCAGAGACCCGCGCCGGCAAGGGCGGTATCCCCGGCGGGATGCACCGGCTCCGGCGGCAGCGGGCACAGGGGGTGTTCATCGCACCAGCCGGACAGGAAATCGCGGCCCTCGCGGACGGTGATGGGGCAGGGTGCGTCGCTGTCCACCCCAGCCCAGATACGGACGGCGGCGGGCATGGCCAGGAACATATCGTGGCCGCGGCCCCGCAGGGAACGGCACACCGCCTCCGGCGCGCCGGCACAGAGGAGATGGCCGCCGTCCAGCACGGCGGCGTGGGTGGCCAGGGGCAATGCCTCCTCGAGACGGTGCTCCGTCAGGAGGACGGTGATGCCCAGCTCGCGGTTCAGGCGGCCCACGGTCTGCAAAAAGTCGGCGGCGGCAATGGGGTCCAGCTGGCTGGTGGGCTCGTCCAAAATCAGCAGACGGGGTTGGAGCACCATGACCGAGGCCAGGGCCAGCAGCTGCTTCTGGCCGCCGGAGAGCTCATCCACTTTCCTATGGAACCAGTCCTGGATGCCGAAGAAGGAGGCCATCTCCGCCACGCGGCGACGGATGGAGGGCGTGTCGCAGCCCAGGCTCTCCAGTCCGAAGGCCAGCTCATGCCAGACCTTGTCGGTGACGGTCTGCTCCTCCGGAGACTGGAGGACGAAGCCGATATCAGCGGCCTGCCGATGGGGCGGCAGGTCATCCAGCGGCCGACCGTCGAAGAGGATACGGCCCTCGGCCGCACCGTGGGGGCGCAGGGCGGGCTTCAGCTGGCGGAGAAGCGTGGTCTTGCCGCAGCCGGAGGCGCCGCAGAGGACCCAGAACTCGCCCTGACGGACCGTGAGGGACACATCCGCCAGCGCGGGGCGGGGCTGCTGGGGGTAGGTGAAGCCAAAATGCTCCAAACGCAGCAGTTCAGGCACGGGGCGTCCCTCCTTTCCGGACGAGATAGCGGCGCCGGGACAGGGCGTCCAGCAGCACCGGCGTAAAGCAGAGCAGGCCGTAAACGGCGAAAAAGCTGACCGTCAGCGGTGTGACGGGGCCGCTGAGCAGCATGGGGTAATACTGAAAGCGCAAGCCGCCGGCCAGACCGCCGCCCAGCAGATACAGGCCGCAGAAGGCCAGCCAGAGGGCGACGGCACCGTCACGCCGGTCAAAGCGGTAGAGGGAGAAGGAGGTCCTCCCCGGCAGGCCATAGCCCCTGCAGCGCATACTATCGGCGGTGATGAGGCCGCTTTCCAGACTCCAGGTGACAACGATGGAGAACACACGAAGGGCGCTTCTGACGCGCCGGGCCGGGGCGCCGGTCTGGGTATCACGGCCCAGATGCCGCTGGGCCTGCGCCACGGCGCGGAGCCGCCGGACAAAGCGGGGCACAAAGCGGAGGATCATGCTCAGCAGCAGGGACAGCGCCGGGATGACGCGGCCAAAGAGGTACACCACCTTGTCCGAGGTGATGACATCGGTGACGCAGACGAACCACAGCGCCACGGCGCTGAGCATGGCGCCGGCGGCCAGACCGTAGAGCAGGCTCTCCAGCGTCAAAGGATTTCCGGAGGGCAGGTAGGCCAGAATGGTGACGCCCTGGTGGACAAAGGCCGGGTTCAGGGCCGCCGCCAGGAGGGCCATGGGCAGCAGCCACAGCAGGTGGCGGCGCAGGCCCTTGCCGCCCAGCAGACGGGCAACATACCACCCGCCGCCCAGCGTCGACAGAACCAGGCACACCGGGTGCATCAGCAGCATCGCGCAGGCGATGACCAGGGCGAAATAGGCAAAGCTCACCGCCGGATGGCAAGTGCGCAGCGTATCGTCCATGGGATCACCTCCTGCATACATGATGTCTTAACCTTTTGATTATACCCTGCCGCCAGGGGATACGTCAATCCTGCGTGCGGAAAAAGGGCGGCAAAAGCCGCCCTTTTGTCAGCCCATGTAGGTATTGCCCACGTCTGCACCCATATTACAGGTGTAGAGCCACTGGATGTTCTCGCCGCCGGAGAGCGTATAGCTGTCCGCGCCATAGCTGGGGAAGGTTCCCCCCACGCAGTACATCCAGCCGGAGCTCCTGCCTACGTTCTTTTCGAACAGGCCGTTGATGCCCCTGACATAGTTGCCGCTGGAGCTCACCGGGATACCCGCGTCACCGCAGGCCCGCTTCAGTACGGACATGACAGACTCACCCTCGGTGATGGTCACCGTGGCGGACAGGATCACGCCGTCGGCGGGGATAAGGCCCTTCACGCCGTCGGAGCACTTGTCCATATTATCAAGCACCGTGGCACAGGAAATGTACAGCGATACGGATGCCGCCGGCGCAGGGTCAGGTGCAGGCGCAGGGTCAGGTGCAGGCGCAGAAGGCTGCTCCTGTTCCTGCTGTTTCTTCTCTTCTTCCAGCCGCTTCTGCTCCTCCAGGCGCTTGGCTTTCTCCTGCTTTTTGGTGTCCTCCTGCTTTTTGGCGTCCTCCTCGGCCTTTTTGGCATCATCAGCCGACTTCTGCTTGTCAGGCTTCTTATCGTCCGCGGTCTTATCCTCAGTCTTTGCCGCGTCCTGCTTGCCGTCAGCCTTGGTGGTGCCCGTTTCAGCTGTGTCGTCCTTCCTGGTGTCCGCGGTCTGCTCCTGCTTTGCCGTGGGAATGTTGCCGGGGGCGGCCGATACGGTCTTTTTTCCGCAGGCGGCGCAGGTCAGCAGCAGGGACAGTGCCAACGCCAGCAGCCAAAATCGGTGGTTTTTCTTCATATCTCTCATTCCTCACAAAAGCGCCATACGCAGAGGCGCTTTCGCGCCCCTGCGTCGGCTGTTCTGTTGTTACTTGGAAACGCGCTTCTTCCGGGTCAGCACCACAACGGCTGCCGCCGCCAGGACCGCGCTGCCCAGCCACAGCACCATCTGACTGTCGTCCGCCGTGTTGGAGGAGTCGGTCTTGTCCGGCGTCGCGGTGGGGTTGTAGTAATAGTGGTTGTTGGACTCCGTCCAGCTGATGGCCACAGGAGACAGGCCGGTCAGCGTCACCAGCAGGCCGCTGGCGGTTTTGGTAACAGCGGGGAATTCCACGGTGCCCACATCCAGGCCGCAGTCCGCCATGGCGACCATGTGCGCCACGGTGAAGTTGTACTGGCCGTACTTGGCGGCCACGGCCTCCGGGTAGGGCAGCAAAACTGTGATCTTGCCGGCTGTCAGGTCCTCCTTGGTGGCAGGACGCCACTCGTTGCGCTCGAATACGAGCAGCGACACATCCATGAAAACGGTGTTGTCCTTATTGCTCTTGCTGTTTTTCAATGTGATCTGCAGCTGCAGTTCGGCCTTGATCTCTCCCTCGCTGTTCAGCTTCTCGTTATCCCGCAGGGTATCGGGCACTGTAATAGTGTCAGATACCTCGATGCGCTTCAGTGTACCATCCTCGGACTTCACCACACCGCAGACGCACTGGATGCCGTTCACATAGGTGTGCCCGGTCTTGTTGACCACCGCAGGGCAAACCTTGCAGACGTTCCAATGGTCATTTTTGTCCACGAACACCTCTGTGCCGGGGGTGTGGCCCAACGCAGCGATGACGCGGGTCTCCTCCTTGGAGCAGACGGTGCAGATGCGCTTCTCCGTGCCGGTCTCGGTGCAGGTGGGTTTCTTGGTGGTCGTCCACTCACCGAACTTGTGGCCTGCGGCAGGAAGCGTCTGAACCTCCACCGCGCCGCAGCGCGTGCAGACGCGCTGGCGGGAGCCGTCCGCCGTGCAGGTGGCCGGGGAGACTACCTGCCAATCGCCGAAGCTGTGGGCGCAGACGGCGTCGGTCATATCGTAGAGGGCATTGGTCCTCCGGCAATAGCGCTCGTAGGCTGCCATGGCATAGAGGGCCTGCTCGGTGGCCTTCTGGTCAGCCGTCTTGCCCGAGGCCGCATGCTTAAAGCCCTGACTCTCGCCGAGGTAATACCGCAGCAGATCGCCCAGCACGCTGGTGGGCGCACCATCCACGGTCTTGACAAAGCTGCTGTCGCTGTTGGCGTTCAGCTGCAGAGCGGACAGGGCCACCACCACCTGGGCGCAGCTTTCCGCACTGGTATAGCCCGTGCCCTTGTACTTAGCGGACAGCCATTGCAGCGCTTTATCGACGGCGGCGTTCACCGTGGTATCGTCGCCCTCGTTGTAGTAGGGCGCCAGCGCCTGCAGCGCCATGGCGGTCATGTCCACGTCGCCGACGGGTTTTGTGTCGGCGCTGGAGCTCCAGCTGCCATCCTCATTCTGCTGGGTCAGGATGGCCTGTACCAGCCAGTAGCTGTCCTGGGTATAGTTGCCGCTGTTGAGGGCCAGCAGGCCGAATACCAGGCCGTTGATATCCGTGTCACTGGTATCGGTGACCTGCATGATATTCCTGTCCTGCAGCGCCGCCAGCAGGTTTTTGCCGCCCACGTTGGCGGGGTCCTTGCCGATGGCGGTAAGGGCCAGGATGATACGCTCGTTATCGGTGATGACGGGGGTGTTTTTATCATCGGGCTTCCGGAGGATGCCGTCAGAGCCGATGTTCGCCTTTACATAGGCCACGACCTTGCCGTAGTAGGCCTGGATGTATGCATCGGACAGCTCCACGCCGGCGCGGGCCAGGCCCAGCACCGCCCACTCGCCGCGGTCACTGGCCACAACGGGTGCGGGCACGTTGTTCTGGATGTACTTCTTGGTGTCGGCGTACACCTTGTCAAAGTTGGGGATCTCCGTGCCGGGATCCACAGGCTCATCGGGGTCCACGGGGATATACTTGTTCGTGAAGAACAGGCGGACAGTGTCGCCGTCATGGATAAAGGTCGCGTCCAGCGTGGTGTTGGGCAGCGTCTCCTTGCCCTGGGCCGGCGTGACGCCGAACATCCAGCCGGAGGACTTGCCGTCATCCTTCTCGCCCAGTGTTTGGCCCTTTGTGTCCGTAATGCTCTTGAGATACGCACCGCTGCCGGTATATTCGTACTTGGCATTGTCCAGGCAGGCCTTGACGGCATCCCAAGCCGTCCAGTCATTGCTGGCCTTCCCGGTAAAGGTGTAGTTGGTCCCGGTAAAGCTGTGCTTGTTTTCGTTATAGCTGTCCACCTGGACGGTGACGGTGATCATCGCGTTCTCGTTGGGATCATCTTCTCCCGTCAGGCCCGTGACCCTCAGATCAACGCTGACCGGCTGCTTGTAGAACTGCTCGAAGAGCTTGTACTTCTCCTTTGTCTCCTCAGTGCCGTTCAGGCCGAATTTCTCCCAGTACTGGGCGTACTTGGTGTAGGTCAGGACGCTGTCCAGCGTAACTGTCGTATTGTACTCCGGCTTGTGTACACGCAGGAGCTCATTCTCGATGACGGAGGGTCGGGAGGATCGGAAGCAGCGGTACTTCTCTGTATCGAGCCAGCCGGGGATATCGTCGGCCTCGATGCCGTCGAAGGTCATATTCACCGTGCCGCGGACGTATTCCAGCGTGCCGTCCTCGTTTTTGCAGATCTCTGCGAAGGGGTACAGGTCGGAGGTGACATTGGTCTTATCCGTATTCTCGTTCTTGATACCGTCCCAGTAGACATCCCCGGTCAGCGCCGCCGTCATAAAGGCGGCAGCGTCATTCAATTCCTTCTGGGTAAAAGGCTGAATGGTGAAGCTGAGCTCCTGACGGGCCAGCAGCTGGCCGGAGCTGCGGGTGGTGATAGTGACCACGTATCTGGCCTCTGCCGCTTCCTCACCGGGCAGCGGGCGGTAGACCATGGCATGATAGCCGTTGAAGCCCAGCACGTCCGGGGTGAGGCTCACCATCGTGACCTTCTGGTTATAGCTGTCGGTCATGATGCCCTCCTGCTGCAGCAGATAGGGCCGGGGCATCTGCAAATCGGCATCGACTTTGCTGAGATTGGGCTTCGTCGTTTTGTCCACGAAGTCCACCAGCAGAGACTGATACTTGTCCTTCAGGGCCGTCTGCATCTCGTTGGTGGCGTCGATGTCAAAGGGCGCTACCGTGATGTCAAAGAACACGTCGGCGTAGACCTCCACACCGTTCTGCCCCGTGATATGCTCCTTTATATACGGATCGTCGTCAAAGTCGGTATAGGTCACGCGGGCGATCAAAGTTTCCTTGCCGGCATCCTCGGGCAGCTCACCCTCGGCAGGCCGCACGGGGCGGACAATGTTGCCCACGCCGGAGGCGCTGTCTTTATCGCTGCTGATATACAGGCAGTTGGAGTCTTCCGCGACATCCACAACAGCCCACTGGACCTGCATATCGTAGCGGCCGGAGATGCTGTAGGGCAGCGTCAAATTGGAGGTAATGCCGCCAACCACGGCGTGGCGATCCCAGGCGCCGGTGGTGTCCGTCTCCGCTTCGTTGGTGTTCTCGCCGCGGATCATCTCCCAGGTCAGCGTTTTGGCAGCTTCCGTCAGCTGTGCCTGCACATCGTCAAAGCTGCGGCCCACGATCGCGCGGGTGGTGATAGTCTTCTCCGCACCGCCGTAGGCGACTTTGAACTCCAGGCCGGCGTAATACGCCTCCTTCAGCTGGACAGCGCCGTCAAAGAACTTGACATCGCCGTTCGCGGTGATGTACTCATGTGCCACACCGTCAAAACCGCTGGCTTTAGCGCTGCCGTCCGTATAGGTAATGACAGCCTTGTCTGCCACATCCGCATAGCCCATCTCCTCCAGCAGGCGGCGGAAGGCTTTTTCAACACCCTTGCCGTTGGCGTCGGTGGTGTCGTTGTAGAGGCCCACCCCCTGCAAAGGCCGCACCGCCGCATTGCGTGCGGTGATCACGGCGGCGATGTCGTCCAGTGTCTGCTGTTGCTCCGCCGCTTTGGACCACAGGCAGAGGGTAAAGGTCTTGACCTTGCTCTCGCTGCCGGAGGTCAGCGTGGCCTTGAGGGTGACAGTAGCCTTGCCACCGGCAGGCGCGGTGATGTCGGCAGTCCCATCGTCCTTCACGGTCACCAGGCCGTTGTCGCTTTTCCAGTCAATGGCAACGGTCTTTTCCGCGCCGTTCACCGTTACCTGTACGGTGGACGGCAGTATCAGGCTAGTGGTGCAGTCGCGAGGCACCTTTTCGTCGCTCTCCATATCGTCCAGCATGACTGTGACGGCCTCGATGCCCTTGATCTGGTAGACGCCGGTGGCATCGGCCTTCAGAAGGTCTGCATTCTCGGCATCGAGCCCCA
>OIWT01002984.1_pt1 | contig 16278 bp, 16 predicted proteins | sample 1587701 | NCBI WGS metagenome assembly OIWT01 (sample SAMEA3888904, study PRJEB22519) | human gut metagenome | biome: human gut; feature: human-associated habitat; material: faeces | place: Denmark | collected 2009
CGTTCGTGTACCACATCCCTCCGCCTCCAAAGAAGGACAATTGAGTGGTGGAAGGCGGGTTTGTTGAACAAACACGAAAGTTGACACCTCTTTAGTTTACATATCCGTGAGCACGAAGATAATCGATCATCTTGTACGGATTCGTGTAGGGACGAACAGCCTAGGATTGAGGGGTTGCGAGCACGACTACCTTCACAACGCCGTTGAAGCATCCAGCGATATCCGTCTTGCAGAGCTCCACCGTCACAGCCGGATCCTAAGAGTGACAAAACGGAGGAATCCAAACGTCACGCACGATCAGATAGAAGACAAATCCAATCGTCAGCACGACGGCCAAGAGGAACAGACGAAGAGGGCAGCAGCAGCAACCGCACGATTTGCAGCAGCAGCACTTCGTACAGCAGGTCTCTGCAGCGCAGCACTCCTTCTCCGTGCAGGCAGGCTCCTCCTTGGGCACTTCCTTCTTTTCCTGCTGAATGGGAGCAACGGTCTTTTCCTCCTCCTTCATCTCCTTCTTCACCTTCTTTTCCGTGTTCTTCTTATTTCCCTTCTTAGCCATTTCCTTTTTGTGCAGAAAGACAACTGTATCCGCAAAAACGGTTATTTACGCGTAGTGGCGGAAGGGAGAAACTCGGTCAATCGGGAAGAGTGACACGCAACAAACACCCGACAATAGAATACACACTCACGCCTGCTTTCCGAAGCACTACAGGTCAACGAATGGGAATGCCACCTACCACAACCACCGGCTTGTCTCGCAGCAAGTAGCCGTTCACCGTGGTAAGCGCCTCTCTCGCCAATTCCACGGAAGGGAAGGTGACAAATGCCTGTCCCTTCATCCTGCCCTCCATTACGCGAATCTCGAGACTCCTACGCATCACGGGAATGAAATGTACTTGCTCCTTCGCTTGGTCGTCATTATCGAAGAAGCATCCAAACAGCTTCAGGATGTCGTCGGCAGTCACATCCTTCACCATGTTGCGGAGATAGAGCTTCGTGCTGGGCTCTCCGTAGCTGTAATTCGCGAAGGCCTTCTGCTGCGTCATCTCCTCCTTGCTGATTCGGTGCTTCAGAATGTCCTGCAGCGATAGGCATGTGCGCACAGCGGCTGGGGCGATGAACATGCTCTTGATGTCCTCCTTTTCCACAGACGTAATCTTCACAGTGCTGGGCGCAGGCATCTCTGCCGTCGCAGTGGATTGCGAAGGAGCCGGAACCTCCGTCTTGGTGAATGGAACGAAAACAGGAGTCGTTTCCGTGTTTGGACGTTTGGCCTCGTATTCGGCGTCATCCTCTTCTTCCTCTTCCTGGTTTCCCTTGATTTGGCTCTCCCCGTAGTACTTGACTTCATCTTTGCGCGGCACCTTCACCGAAGTAGCGCTAGGCATTTCGGGCCTTTTCCGCAAGGGACCGAACGGGGGCGGCAAGTTCATTTTGTTCATAAGATGTAGCACTTGCGTATATAGTTTGGGAACGGCGATAATTGCTTTGGGTGATCCACAATAGATCAAGCACTACCGTTCGTGATGTTCTTTACGATGGTCTCATTTATCGGCGGATATGCGTATTCCAGGAGAGGCGAGGATGCATAATTGATTCTAGTCATCAAAACAGCTGCCATTGGATCCTACCCCAATTCCGGCGCAATGGGTTCGATGGGCATTTGCTTCTTTTCCGGAGCACGCGCCACCTCCTTTGAGTTCATGTGAATTGAAAAGAAACAGAAAACTAAAGAAACAAAAGTGCTACGAAAGCGCAGGTTGAGAGCTTCCCACCGCAAACGCCTGTTCTACGCATCACCCCCTCACAGTACTGCTACCGTCGTTCAGCGTCCCGTCCGGGTGGTTGATGGCGATGATGTTCTCTCCGTCCACCAGAATGCACCCGCAGAACGCGTTCTGGCAGTTGTGGTCCTTCGACGTGCTGAAGATGGTGATCACCTTCGCGCCCTTCCGCACCGACACTCCGCTGGCTGTGGGCTCGTGCGCCCGCAGAATGTGGGACAGTTCGTTGTTCATCACGAACTCCTCGATCGCCTTCTGCCCATAGCACACGGCCCCCGTGCCGCGCTCGCCCTGCCCGAAGCCGTTCGGGTCGAGATGGTCCTCCTGTTGGCTGCGCGCAGGATCCGACCACAGCAGATCCGTCACTAGCTGCTTCACCAGCAGGTTCTCGCCGGGACTCTGCGTGGGCAGCAGCTCGTAGGGCGTGGGGATCTGGTTGATGATGTCGATGTTCGCGGAGGACGAGTTGTCCACCGGACGCGGGATTCCGCCGTGCACGCAGAAGATGACGTCGTCGATGGTGGCCGCGAGGGGCAGGTAGTCGAAGACGCGGTTGGTCTCTTCCCAGAGCTGGGAGTCACGAAGGAGGAGCATCATTACTATGTAGGCGACGTTCTCGGCGAAGCGCTCCTTCAGCTGGCCGAGGAGACAGCGGTTCCCGTAGTAGTGGTCGCAGCCCTGGATGTGAGGGGAGAGAGGAAATGGGACGTTGACCACCTTCACCTCGTGGTTGCCTCGCAACAGAAACACCTTGTCAGGGAGCATGATTTTTTGCGCAAATAAGTAGCAGAGCACTTCGATTCCGAACATCCCTCGATCGACATAGTCGCCGAGGAACAAAAACGTGCCCGGAGTCAGGTGGATTCCCAGAGGCCACATCGTGCGAGCGAACGCCAGGAGGTCGGGCATGTTTCCGTGGAAATCACCGAACACATACGCCGGGGACTTCAGGCGAAGAAGACGCGGTTCTGCTGCCAGAATATGGCCTAGGGATGAAGTAGAGTATGAGCACGGACAGACTTCATTACACATAAACAGATACTGGTTGACAAAATCGGAAGTGGCAAAAAAGGGATTCGGAAGAGGGTAGGAGCACTGTTGGATGATATTTTCCAGATAGCTCGTGTCGTTGTCATCTACCGAAGAGAGAATATCTGACGACGTCATGCTTGCAGACCTACCCATTACGAGCCAAACAGAAACCCACCTTGCAAGATGGCGTTTCGCGAGCCCATTTCGATAGAACGTGTACATCGTGGGAGCGATCGTGAAACTCTTCTTCTTCTTCTTCTCTGTCTCCCCCAACCGCCCCAGTTCTGTCCGTAGTTCCACAATCTCGCGCATCATGTGGTAACAGTTGGGACAGTTGGAACAGCCAGTGGAGCACACACCACCGTCGTCTCGAGGTGGTTCTGAATCGATTTGTTCATCGCTACGGAACTCCATGGAATTGCAATTCTCGCCTTTGAAGAAGGAAGCCAGTTAAACGCAGTCACAATAGTACAGAAAACAAGTTCAAGGCACAATACTTCCTCCGCGCTGTGTATTCTTCTGAACATGCTGATGCATTTCAATCTGGGAGTTTCATCCGTCTTCTTGTGTGCTTCTCCCCTTTACGGCAGCAATGAAACAAACAACGCAAAACCCTATAGTACAAGAATGGCAAGCAACTCCTGTCTTCAAACACGCGCTTCGCAACAATCGAAAGGGATGCAATCACTCCGTCCGTTTACACGTCCGCAGGATTGTAGTAGTCGAGGTATTCCTGCAGAATCACTGCGGCAGCTCCCTCGTCCTTTCTCTTCAATCCGCGGTTCCAGTCCCGTTTCCGTCTGTGCGCAAAGCGGTCCATCGCGATCTGCGTTGTATACGCTTCATTGTGGAGAACGACGGGAAACGCGATTTGCGTGTTGGTTTCGAAGGAGTGAACGAACAGCTTGATGTCCTCGCACTGCAGCGACTCCTCGTCATTCAAAAGCAGTGGAAAGCCCACGATCTGCGCTTCACTCCCACTAACCACATCTACCATCGCAAAAGCACGGTTTTCCTTCAGAATTTTCACCAGTGGATTCTCCGGACCCTTCAAACAACCTACGGAATCAAGGGTGGAGAATGCAGGAACAGTCTCTCCGATTCAGTGTAGTGAGTGGGATCGCCATACGCAGCGAAGGGTCGGACAGAGCGATTCCCACGTTCATCGTACCCACATCCACTCCGAGCAGTCGCGGTTTGATGGTGGCAATCTGTCTGTACACCTTTCCCAGCTGCTTTGGAGAAAGAAAGGGCATTACAATACGGAAAATGAGCGAATTCCCAAACTTTAGTTCATTTTCGGCAGGAGAGCAAACGAAAAAGGGGAGTGCTTTGGGCATTTGTGTCCGATTCTCAAACTTGCCTGCTCTCGCCTCATCTGTATTCTTAGTGCCGTATACCCCTTGTAATGAGGCTAGGGAATCGAGTTTCCTTTCTTCTTTCTCTGTTGCTTCTCTCTTTAGCCATGTCCTCTTCCTTTGTGAAAGTGCCCGTGTATTGGAAGTCCGCGAACGCATCGAACAGCGTTTTCAGAGAGGGTCGGCGTTTGCATGATTATTTGTATCTCACGCCCACGTATGGAGACTCGAAGGGACTGGGGTAGTGCTGCTATGCATTTGTGAAAAGTAGCTACTTTTACACGCTGGTGTATGTGGGGAATCCGCCGCAACGTCAGACCGTGATTTTGGACACTGGCAGTAGCATTCTCTCGTTTCCATGCTCGACGTGTGTTCTGGGTGTGTATTCCTCACTCGTAGCTGTACGAGTTGTGGACAGCACCAGAACGCTCCCTTCGATCCTCGTTTATCCAGGACAATTCGAATATCCTTGTTTGCTCTTTCTTGTGCATTCCTTCATGCTACCCCGTTGGATGTAACGAGCAGACATACAAGGGAAAGTGCAACAGTTGCCAGAACAACCAGTGCTACTTTAGTCAAGTGGACGTTGCCGACTGGTTTCACCGGTAGTCCTATTTGGAGGGAAGCAGCATGAGTGGTCCTCTCTACTGGGATACGATCTGGTTGGGAGGCAACGTGGAAACGGAAGAACACATTCCCGCCAAGTCTCACGCCTCCTTTTCGCGTTACGGGCTGCAGCATGAGTTTGGATGCTCTCATTCCATGCATGGTCTGTTTCAGCGGCAACTGGCAGACGGCATCATCGGCTTGGCGCCGCGCGGTGTGTTTCCTCCTTCCAAACTCATGTCCAGAAATGTCCTACATTGGTCGTTTTCAGAGCCAGCTCAAAACACTGCGGGAGGCGAATCCAAAGAATTCCATTCAGGAAGCCTTCAGCTTCTGTTTTGTGGAGGGAGGCGGCTACATGATTCTCGGCGGCTACGATTCCGAGAATAACCTCTCACCCATGTGCTTTACTCCATTCTCGTCTCTGAACCGCTATTATCGTGTTGCCTTCTCCGCTGTGTCCTTCGATGCGCAGCGCGCCTATTATTTGATTGACAAGTGGAACGCGAATGCTGGCGTGATGATCGACTCCGGGACGACATTCACCTATTTGATCAGTTCCGAGTATCGCGTATTTACTCAGGCGTTCGTGGAGGCACTAAGGCAGTCTCTCAACAAGGCGCACGCTACGTTACCCCCCGTAAAGCGATTCCGCGTTCCTGTCGTATTGAAGCGCGTAATGCATAGGAACACCACTGTTACCGTGTGACCAGTCCAGAACAAGTGGCGCTGTTCCCCACACTGCGGATTACGCTGTCATCGGGCTGTCCCTTCGTGGTGGACCCGCATCACTACATGTACGAAGTGGAGAGCCATGTGTGGTGCATGGGCGTGTATAGCGACCCCACAACGGTGATTGGGAACAACATCCTTCAGAACCAAAACGCCGTTTTCGACTTGAAGAATAAGCAGTGGGGAATTGCCAAGGCGAACATATCCTATTCACGTCTCCTCAGTGATCCTTCATTCGCAGTGCGCTGGGAAAAAGGCAATTCAGACTCAGGATCATGCAGACATTACCAAGCCCTTCACGCGCGTTACTGCGCCCATGAAGAAGCAACAGCCGCTCATCATTCTCAATACTGCCAGCAGCAAGGTGAATCCCACTCCCAAGATGCCACCTCGTACTCAGCAACCTTCGCAGAGTCCTCATGTCCCAAGTCTGTCACCAACTCAGCAGGATTCAAAGCCATTACCAACTCAGCAGGATTCAAAGCCAACAACACCCATTCACATGATGCAGTCGGAGACGCAGGCCCCTGCGCCGGTGGTGCAGAAGGAGAAGGAAGAGCTGGAAGCGGTGCAGTACGTGCAGTACATGCAGCAGCAGCTCTATCTGAGAGGAAAGGGGGATTTGGATGAGGTGCTGAGTCACTGTGGGATTTGCAGAAAGGAGGTGATGCGTAGGGAGAATCGTAAGTGCGGGAATGGTCGTTTTGTGTGTGTACTGTTTAGTTGTGGTCCTTCGCAAGTGTCGATGCTATGTTTGTTAACAAAACAGACAACTACACAAACTATGATCACAACTAGTATACAGAATCAACGCCATATCGAATAAGGGTGGCTTTGAAAACACTCTGATGATCGGCTTTCGAGGACACAACCCAAGTACTCCTCGGAACACTAAAACGGCTAGCAGTCGTTGACACACCCGCATGGACGGGGGAAGGGGTCGGATTGATCACTTCGGGGGACGACGCAATGGAAGTGGTTGGAGATGAAAAGCTAGACGATGGAAAATCATGCAGAGTCGTAAGGGGTGAAACAGACAGTGTTTTCATGAGAGGGAGAGAGGGGGACGGACCGTTCTTTGCTTGTTTTTGAAGCAAGCCACGCTTGGCGAGTCGCTTCCGCAGTTGCATTTCTGCACATGAGGATTGACAAGTTGTACCCACCTTTGTACTGTTGTCTTTGCCGACTGCGACAGAAGTCGCAGTTGTTGGTGATGGTATCCGTGTAGAGACTCACAAAATGATCCAAAGACTTCTCAAGTCCACAGGTTTTGCAAATCCGCAGGGGAACAGGTCCGGTCTGCTCCATGACTCAAGTACAACACGACAGAAGTTCCGAGTAGTAGATTCTTGTGTGACAAAACACAAAGGCGACAAAACACCAACTTATAAACACACCATAATTGGTGCATCCAATCAGATCACATTCCTTTGTCGATTTCCGTGCACTTCCATCCATCCAGCTCCTTCCCCGCGTTTCAGATCGGTTGCATGTAGAAAGGAGACAGAGTGGATTTATAGGAGAATTCAGAATTGGTGTTTTCATGCTTGTCAATTCCAATGAGCCTGGATGGAATCGCTTTGGTTGGTGAGGAGGAGAGGCAGCGCATGGTTTGGGCCTATTCCGGAGGATTCATCGATGATCCCGCAATGGACGGAAAAGCAGGTGAGCGTGGAACTGAATTGTGTAGGCAGTCTGAGGAAGAATTGGGAGAGTCGAGAGAGAATGAGAATGAAAGAGCAGGCGATTTGAACTTGCTGTTAGGCGTAGAGTATCCTAATGAGTGATGTGTTTGCAATGCTTCAGTCATGGGAACTGTTTTCTTCCTGCCCGTTGGATTCGTTCAAGCAGCTGCAAAGTGGTGATCTTCAAGTTCCAATCTCCTTCATAATGGATATACTCGAAAGGACACGATCGCTTTGCCAGACGCAGACCATCTTTCTCGTGATCGTTCCTGGACATGTTTATGGAGTAGAAAGCAATTCAGAATGAATTAGCATATATCAAAAAATGTGAGGCGGTGCGAAGAGGGCTGGTGGTATCAGGGGTGATGCCCCCTATATCTCGCATCGAGTACAACGCGTTCATGGAGTGGAGACGTCACGAAATCCGGTCCTTCCCCTTCACCGAAACCTCCCGTCGACAGCACTTGCTGGACATCCTTCAATCATCCTTCGCTCCCATGAAACCAATGCTAGAGAGCAACATCCGACCGTCCACGCCCGTGATGCTCGCCACACCATCATCCGTCTTCCACGTCAATCAAATGCAAGCGAAGATGCGCCGAGTGCTTGCGGCAGATGCATCTTCGCTGCTTCGCTCCTTCTCTTCTCTCTCCACCTTGGGCGATGACGCGCTGCTTCTCTCCTCCTTGGACAGTTGGGTGCAGCTTGTGCGTTTCTCCACACAGTTCCTCTGTCTTTGCGCCTTTCTGCACAACGATTGGTCTGGAATCGAATCCCTGAAGACTTCGTTCTCATTCCCTCCCACTCCGTCCATTCAAAGGATGGGGGTGCCCCAACGCAACCCCGCTCCCCTTCCCACGACTTCGCATCGCGAGATGCTGTTGAACGTGCTGGAGTCGACGTACCTGTACGTCCAAAACGCATCCGAGGAGGAGTTGAAGGAGAGCGAATTGTTGTTGCATTACGGCGAATTGGTTCGGTCGTGCTGTTCTGTGTACAAGAAGAAGGAAGTGAAAGAGAAGCCATCTGAGGAGGAGGAAGAAGAGACGGGGGAAACAGTGCCGGTTCAGAAGGAAGAAAGGGAAGAGGATGTAGAGTATGTGTATCAAGGAGTGGCGGCGAAACAGAAGGCGGAGGAGAAGGACCGATCAGGCGGTGTGGGGGTGATGATGCATCACAAGGAACTCATGGAGGAGTTGAAGGTGTTTCACGCCTCGCGACAGAGGAAGACGAAGAGAGTGGTGGTGGGGGATGCCTTCGAGGAGGAAGAGGAAGAGGAGGAAACGCCTGTCGTCCATGTGAGCCTATCGCCGGTCAGCTTCTTCTCGCTGCTGTCGCGTCGTGGTGAAGAGAGTGTGATTGAATGATGTGTTTGTGAAACAGAACAGTACAGAAAGAGTAGGATACAACAACTCAAGCTACAAGATATACGAGAGGAAGTAGTTCAATAGGTCCACCAGGGAGATGATGCCGATCGGCATGTCCTGATCATCCACGATCACCAGCAACCGCAGCTGCGTCGACGCAAATGTGTCGAACACATACTGCAGATTGTCGTCCTGCTTGCAGCACAGCACGTGGGGCACCTTCTGACTCTGCATCTCATTCCCACTTTGAATTCTCACGAGTGCGGGAATGGCGGAAAGCGGCTTCTCGAGCAGGTCCATGTCCATGATGTCCAGCTTGAAGATGTCACTGCGTTGGAAAATGGTGGTCATCCGACCCTCCTCATTCGTGACCAGAATGGAGGAGATGTTGCGACTCTCTAGTATGAACAGCGCTACGATGGAGAGGAGGAAGCGGAGGTACCCTGTGCGACGGAAGTGGAGGCGGGACAGGAGATCACATCCTTGTACATGCCGAGATGCAATTCGCGAATGGTCTGTTGGTAAATGGCCGCGGACTTGTCGAAAGAAGAAACGAGGTGGTGCAGGATGGAGCTGTATGTGAGAATGCCGAGAACCTGGTTGTTCTAGAATTGAGATGATGCCGCGCATCTACCTCAATGACAGGGAGACGCCGGATCTTGTACTCCGACATGATGTGCAGAATATCGATGAGACTCGTCGTCGGCTGGCAGTCGAGGAGGCGCTGCTTCGATTCGTTCTTCAGCTGGAATTCTAGGATGGAGCGGAAAACCAGAGCAAACCCCTGTATGTATTGATGTTGATGAGTAAGATATCGTTCACCTTATCAGGATGGTGACGATGCATGTTGATTTGCATAAGCACGGCCTTGATCAAGTCGCTGCTGTTGAAAATGCCGATAAAACAGTTCTTCTCGTGGTTCCAGATAATGGCTTCGGCAACTTCTACGCATAACACGGAGCTGTCAAGTTCCACCCTGAGAGCGAAGACAATCAAATGCCAAACAGATGGGCATGTTCGAGTTGAACACGGACACCTTTCCACTGCGCGGAAGAGCATCATACGCCGTATGCGTCTCGAGGAAGTGGACAACAGTGTTGATAATGTCGTGCTGCTCCCCGGTGATATAACTCTTAGGAGAGACCCCGAAAACCCCAGGTCCTGCTCCTTTTCCAGCATCGGCTTCTTTCCGGGAAAAGTCCTATTCCGTCAATCTCCAAAACGGTGGAGGTACAGCCAATTCTATATTATTTCTGCTATTCGCTGTCACCGAAGACGGGGCATTCTCACAACACTCTTCGCTTGGTTCCGTAGAAGGGGGCATTACAAGAGAAATCGATATCTAACGATTCGATAACCTCCTGTGTAGGAACAGAATAGAGATGAGGAATCGAACACCCATTTCTCTGTTTCTCCGTTTTGACCTGTACGGGATTAGCCCTTCTTTTCTGCTAGTATGCACCCCTCTACAGCATGCTGACAGGGATCCCATTTCAAGCGTGTCGATGCGCTCATTCTCCCATCCACTCCTTTTGCTTGCACTCCATCCCAAAATGAGTAAAGAAACGTACAGTATCGTTTACACGATGCAGTTTCGCGTTGCGACGGCAAACCCTGCGTTGGGTTGCGGATCCCTTCCGATCGATTGTAGAATGTGAAGAACACAACGCCTGCATTGTAGTGGAAGAAGCATAGCTGTCATCTTCGGTTCACTTTTTCATAGGGGGTCTCGCTTCTGTGTCTATCGAAATGGTATGCGTACGTTCCACTCGTCAGTAGCCTAGTTTGGCCTGGACATCTTGCAGAGCTTCTTCAAAACGGATTCGCAGGGCTTTGGTGTGCAGTTGACGCTTTAGTCTTTATGATCAACGACTTCGAGTGTATCCCATCGCCACCAAGAACCCGGACCTGGAATACGGAGACAAGAGTGCTTTTTGTTCCCCTCCTTCATTTCTAGTCATCCTCCCAGAAGACGCGATTCTCTATATCAGTTCGCGTCGACAGACACACTGAGGCGTAGATGGAACGACCGCTCGCTATCCTCTCATGTTCAAGCTTCTGTACGATACACACATCACTTACTGCAGCGTGAAGGAGTTTTCGGCGGATCATGGCATGTGCTACATTCCGCGATGGGTAGCTACGGGCCTTTACATCCACTGTAGATGATGAGAAAGCTGAACGTGCTTCCGGGCGAAATCATCAGGGTTTGTAACATCAACCTAAACAAGGCGACGTTCGTCAAATTCCGCTTCCGCGATGGATCGTTCGGAAGCTTCACAAACCCCAGAGCCATGTGGTGCTCCAAAGCGCGTCTCATCCGTAGTTTGGAGAATAAGCTGAAATCGTTTTCTGTGGTGGCAAAGAAGGATCGTATCGTGATCGAGCATTTGGGAACGGAGTACACAATTGACATTCTGGATTGCAAGCCCAACAACGTTGTCGACATTGTGGAGACCGATGTGGAAGTGGATATTGATTATGGGGATACGTACGTGTGATGAAATGTCTTCATTCTAGAGGCAAAAGCAAAGCTGTGATTCCAGAAGTCCCTGCCTCGAGTGGCGTGCAGTTCACCAACGTAGGCGAGACGGTGGACGAGGAGGCAACCCTATCTCCATCGAAGAGTCTTCCGGTCAGCAAATTCAGAACCAAACGGAACTACTTCGAGGGAGAAGGCCATTCGCTGAAGGCCACAAAGAGCGAGCCCGCACGGCCGTCCAGACCGTCCGGATTCAGGCGGGAAGAGAGCAATTCGAGAAGTGTTGCTACGCTCCCGGAGTCCCGCTTTACACAAAAGGACAAAGAGGAGCACTTCAAGGGAAGCGGGCACAAGCTGTGTTAGAGATTCGTTGTTTGTTTGACTATCCAGTTTACCGGCTTTTGGGGAAACCGGAGTACTCAACTCATTCTTTTAATTCAATGGCTCTTATTCGTTCTGCATCTTCTTTGTCTGCTACTCTCGCTTCCCAAGCGCCGAGAGTGGCGCCTGTCGTTTTGAATCGTGTGAGCGGCGCCCTGTCCTACAACAACCGGAACGCTGCCCCCATTCAGAGGAGGACCTTCTTGGTTGGTACGATCATCAATCTCTCCTTTGGTGAGGATTTGCCTTTTCTTTCATGGATAGACGCTGTCTTCCTCACGACCGCTGCCTCTGCTATGCGCAGAGTGTCTGGAATTGAGTAAGGCAAAATGGAGTTCTGTGATGGTTAGTCTTCACAACTATGCGAAGATGATTGAGGACCCGCGGTGGCGTTCCTACTGCCTCCGTATGAGCAAGGGTTTGGTGTAATCTGCAGGTTATCTCGACTTTGGCGAAACGTGCGCTGACAAGTGCATTCGCTGGTTCAGAAAGCAGAGAGACGAGGACCGCCGGGAAGAGGAGGAGAAGGCTCGTCGTCATCAGGCTGACAACAGGCAGTATTACACCTATGACTACTACCAGCAGAGCCAGCCGAAGGAGCGCGACTCTTCTTATGATTCCAAGAAGTGGAATTAGAGCGATCCGTCCTTATAGCTGCTATCTATTTCTGGTTTTGTGGATGGCCTGTTTGTTGGCAGATTCACACACAATTGCTGATGGACAAGAAGACTCTTCTGTTCCTCTCTCTGGGAATTGTCGGTGTGCTGTACGTGCTGTGGAACGTCGTTGATACGGAATTGGACGAAGATGAGTCGGAAGAAGCATCGCCCTCCAAAAAGCCAAAATGCGCCACACCGTTCATCCCCACACACGAGTGGCAGGAAGTCAAAGAAGGGCAGGCCGTTCCTCCCGTAGGGTCAGTGAAGTGCAGTAATGGGCGTAGGGACTATCGATTCGCTTTGACCTTGCCACGGGAAAGAACTACGCAAAGCTGCTGGACGAAGAGCCCAAGAAGGAGGAGAATGTGTACCATATGACAGCCGATTTGAAATGACTTGATTGTTGCAACAAAAAAGCATCTTATTCCTTCTTCTCCTTGTTCTCCGCACCCTCCTTGGCTTCTCCCTGTTCCTCGCCCTCAGCGGCCTGGGGCTGAGGAGCACGCATCTTGGAAGTGGCAAGCTACGCATTAGCAGCACCTCAGACCCATACGTTTACGATGAGCATAACACCCATCATAATGAAATTGCCGTACTTCTGGAAGAAGGAGGGAGTGGGCACGGGCAGATTGCGGGAAGCTTCCAGCATGATCAGGTGCTTACCCTCGTCAGCCACGACAGACAGTTTAAAGTGATCCTTCGAGTCGACGAGAACCTCGAACGTGTTACCAGCGAGGTTGCGTCCATAGGCAACCTACGCATCAAGCGGAACACAATTCGTTACATAGGTGTTGTTCTCCACGAGGACCTGGAAGTGAAGATTCACACCGTCAAAGGGATTCACCTTGTCGGCAACAGCAACACCATTGACAGTGGTCTGGTCCTCCATGTGCAGCGAGAACGACTGCTCCGCCTTGGCCTCGTTCGTCACCTGGTCGATGAACTCAAACAGCATGGAATCGGCGGCATTCATAGACACGTTGTAGATTTCCATTCCCATCACCTTGGCTGGTTCCTTCTGGTCCACCGTCAGCTCCTTGCGCTGGACCTTCCACGATCCGCAGAAGTAGCTGTCCACGGTGAAGTCGAAGTTTCTGGCCGGGGCACAGAGCGCCACAGCTATGATACACAAAGCAACCAGGGAAAAAGATCTCATTACAGGGTCCTAAGAAAAAGTGTGTCCGTGTCTTCCTCGTTGATTCCACGTGGAATGTTCGATTTCTGCATGAATGGTTGTATGCCACTTGCCAAGAGAGGACTTGTGTGTCGCGACTCTGTCTCAGGGCTCTTTGACGGTAACAAAGAGCGGAACTATGTGCTAAAAATGATGTGGTGAGTTGTTTTCGTTGAATTAGGGAGAATCTCCATCATGATGAAGTACTTCCGAAATTGTGTCTATAGATATTCTAGAATGTGCTTGATTCTATAAGGGGATCATTTTGTGCTTCTCTTCCTGATTAACGCTGTCGTTGTTTACACTCCCAGTAGCATTCTTCTCGAGTTCTACATGTTAGGAAGCAGTTAGGCGCACGATTCAAGCCTCCCAGTGAAGGACCCTTCCAATCGTCCCCATTTGAAACCAACAGATACAGAAGTACATGTATGTCTGAAATACAGCAAGACAAGGAATAATCACCGCAGTGGGATACACATTTCCTCCAACCAATCCGCTGAATCGATTTGGTGCGTCCAATCACCTTGGAGGAACGAGTGCTCCAAACCAATCCCGAAGCAAGCGCCCATAACAACATGAACGAGCGTATGGTGTGTTTTGATATCATTCCCGCACTGGGAGAGAAGGACGTACAAATGGAGTGATGGATGAATGATAGCTGATTCTGACGCTTGACCACTACAACAAAGTGACAATTACATCCAAAGGAACGATTGTACAGTGAGCGAAGGGGGTGATGATCCAGATGGATGCGTTTCAGCGAAAGAACATACAGCGCATTGTGCAGAACGTGGTGTCTACTACCCAACTAGCTATCTACTTTAACGAGTAGGAGCAGAGATGAGTGTGAAGTGTAGTGCCACGACCCCATATCACTTCCTTGCACCCAATACAGAGCAGGCAAGCAGGCTTGTGCATGCATTGAACGGTTTTATTCTCCATGGACGCTCACTCTCAGACTATGTGGAAAGCAAGCCTGTTTGCATGGACGACGACTTCTTTCAGCTGTAACCTTCACAAATCTATGATCAGCGATAGGTCGATGGAAGGGCTGTGCCAGAAGAAGGGGAAAACGAAGTGGGCAACCCGCTACCTCCGCGTGTATGGGAAGCGCTTATTCGTCTTCAGAGAGGAGGCGGAGGAAGAGGCGTATCCTCTTAACATACTCGACACACAAAACATGCTGATTGAGTGGAACGGAGACTGCTTACTGAAAGTCGTTACACACAGAGAAGTATGCGCAACAAGAGGTCGTCACAACTAGTTCTCGTTTCGCTTCGAAAACAGTGAAACGGCCGAGCAGTGGTATCATCATCTGTGTCCCATGATCGATGTGCAAAAGCGTGACGACGAACATCCAAAACCTGAACCCGAAGAAGAGAAGCCCAGACACGTCCATCCTCCCATGATAGGGCTGCCCATCCCGGTGATATCAGCAGAATACTTGCAGGAGAAGCTGCGCGAACGAAACGAGAGACTCAAACAGAAGGAACAGTCCAGTGCGGAAGAATGCGTTCCGCCCCCGATCCCTCCTCCTCCCAAACGACGCAACCACCACAAAGAAGAGAAGAAGGTAGAACTCCGCAACTATGACTCCTTGTCTGTTTGTTGCCATCCCACGATGCCCACAGATTCGCATCCACGTGGTTTGACTCGAACGGGAACCCGGTTGCTGGAGCTTAGGCTTGGAAATCTCAGATTCTGTTTCCAATACTCTCGTATCTCCTTCAATTTTTCGATTTCGATTCTGATTTTTGGCCAAGTTGTGTAATTAACTCATACAACACCATACGCCGCTTATCGTTTTTTCGATGGAGATGGCGCCATGCCATCGAGACTGAATGGTATGCGGATGTCTTCATTGTAATCTAATAGTTGCTTATTACACAATCGTTGTGGAGCGCTTGCCATTATCCTCATCTTCTTGAGAATCGCTCTCTAAGCACTATTCCTGCTATAACTGTAGGCCCATGTACTCTATGGGAGATGTGTAGTAGGTCACCTTATTGACGGGATGCTAAGAACCTTCATTCCTGATTTTGACAGTTATGTTGTATAGAGGGAAGCAGTGAGCACTGTTCTATTGCCGGTGGATTCAATAATGAAGCAAGTATAACGAGTGGCTCGTATTCTTCCCTGCTTGTGTGCAATCTGCGATTGAAGTAAGCTGTGCTCTGTTGATGGTCACACCATAGTTAGATTAGGGTGAACATTGCAGATTCAATACTCTCGCTCACTGAATGTTCCCATTACCTCTGATTTGGGAAACCTCCGTATTTTGGTATATCGTCGTACACATCCGCTGTTATTCCTCTTCAGCATGCCCACTGTGATACTGTTTCTTCGTTGTGATAGCGGTAGAAGGAAATCAACTGTCAGATCCTATTCCCTTATCGCTCATCTTGATCCCATCTTATATGAGTGGTTGTATGAAGCCGGTATAGTTGGTATTGTGCTGAGATTGTGCAATTGCTCCCAATCTGATCATCCATGGATATGATTATACTCTTCTGTGTATGTCATCAGCATACTGATGTCGTATCGTTTATGTGGATATTTGGTCGTTATCCCTCCTGGTTATGAATCTGCTCTGCTTCCCTGTTACTCATTCACCCTTGAAGTACTGCACATGTGGCATCTATCTATGCAATGAGGTAATAAAGCATGATTGCTGGGAGGAAGGGATTGAGTGGTTGATCCGCATTGCGCGATCTTGTCTGTATCTCTCTTTCACACCTTCATCCCATAGTCATCAGATGTATTGCTAGTTATAATCATAATATAACTGCTACTATTGTGATTCGACTAACTAGAGAGCAATTCAAGATCATCCTTCTCTGCTTCTTCCGCATTCGTCGTGTATCATGTGCACGGATGATACAATGCATAACTCGTATGGACGCATCAGTAACTCTTCTGGTTGTCGTAATGCTGATTGGCCTCATGTTCATTCCGAGGTCGGACTATAACTACTCAGTAGGACGTCGTCCCCTAATATCGAATTTGGATGTAGGAAGG
>OIWT01002985.1_pt1 | contig 16278 bp, 17 predicted proteins | sample 1587701 | NCBI WGS metagenome assembly OIWT01 (sample SAMEA3888904, study PRJEB22519) | human gut metagenome | biome: human gut; feature: human-associated habitat; material: faeces | place: Denmark | collected 2009
TTACCAGTGGGACCCAGAATATATATGGCTGACACGGTCATTTGCTATTCCTACACGCGGTGAGACGACACACTCCCCAAGCGCGAAACACAGCCTACCTAGAATAGAGGATACTAGAAAAACGCAAGGAATAGGATAATGAAGAAAGGGAGAGTTGATTGCCGAACCGCGGGAATTTAACCAAGCTGTGCGCTTCTCTTCGCCCAGGGTATCATTCCGATAGCAGCTATAATTCTTCAAACAGATCCCTTCAGAGCATAAGAGAGAGAATGGCAACGTCATGCGCATGAACAAACGACGGTTTTCCCCATCAACGGTCGGAGAGAGGAAACGGGAGTTTGATCGCAACAAAGAAACGGGAAAAGGCTATTGTAACAGGCGATCGAGAGAGCGGAGTTGGTAGCGATGGAGACACTTCACGAACCGAGTCATGTCTTCATCCAGGCTCTCGCTCCTCGTCTTCTCCTTCTCCTTCATGTGGAAGTAGAAGTAGCCGAACGCCTATCGCTCACACAGATCCTTCGTTTCCTACGACAGACTGATGGATCGTCACTCGCTCCACGTGCAGCATCAGCTGTCTCTCCATCTCCGAGCATCTGGACAGCATCCTCTCGTCCTGAAGGATATCCGCGAATCTCCGCAGTCTACACCATTACCAGCACCCAGCTCAACAACTCCTTCACGAACCAGGCACACATGTTCAGCACGATTGCATTCTCCGTCTGGAGCAGCAGCGAAAACACGGGGTCCTCGGGAATATAAAAGTGCCGGTTGTTCGTTGCCACGCGCAGCTGCAGGCCTAGATACTCCGCGAAGAGGACGCCGATTCCCGCGGAAAAGCCGTCCACGTACGCAATGAGGAAGGAGCTCTCCAACAAGGATTCGAAGAGGTGCAATTTGCTCTCAATCAGCTCGTGGTCCAGCGAACTGAGCAGCGGACGAAGAGACAAACATGCATTCGCAATTCCCTCCAAGATGAGCAGTTGCCGAGAAAGCGGCGATTTCCGGAACTCCATCTTCACCTGAAGGACTCGGTCATGGACGCACTCCTCCGGCAGCAGCGACAAAAACAAAAACACCTCTCTTTCTGGAAACCCAATATCCCGCACAACCGTGTTCTCAAAGGAAATGAAACGCTCGCCCCAATCGCCACCAAACCGTGTGAGCCGCAGGATGCGGTGCAGCAGCGTCTGCTTCTGTTGGAGGGAAATGTGTGTGATGGTGAATGGAATTGTGTTCCACAGGTGTTCCTGCGCCGTGTCGGCGAAGGGCGCCCAGAGCAGCACGAAGGGCACGAAGCGCGAGGAGGCGGCGAGATAGGCGAGCGATCTGGTGATGAGAGATGGAGGGAAAAGTACTGGTCGGGCCGCGCCAGGCGGATTCGCTTGTCGCGCAGCGTCATCACCAGTTCGCGGATCGAGTTCACCTGGTCCAGCGTCACCACCTCTCTCTTCTTCTTCTCCTCCTTGTTGGCAGGTGTTGTGTACAGCGCATGGGGTTGGGGCCACTACGTTTCACGGTCGTCGGACACGGATACCAGAAATCGGTCCTCTTTCTCCAAGAAGGCGTTTTGCTCCAACTCCACTTGCTTCTGCATGCGAAAGTCCACCAACGTGCTCTCCTCGAGTTGGGTCAGGTTTGTGTCCGGACTGTCCCGATTCTGACGCACCGCATGGATCCGCTCCGCCCACTCTTCGTCGATGCGCTGAAACTGCCCGTAGCCGCTGTTCATCTTGGGCCGTCGGGGCAGGAGAATGGACGGGTCGTACTGCGCGTACAGTTGTAACAGCACGTACAGTGGTTTGATCATTTGACCGGTTTTCAGACTGTGTTGGAAAAGGGACAGGAGGTGGCGTGAACGGTACTGTTTGACTGTTCTCCGCACAGTGGTGATATAGAGAAGGTGGCAGGTGTAGGGGAGGCAATCTTCGTCATCGAGGAGGAAGAAGACGCAGCCGTACAGCTTCACAAACACCATCTACTCATTATACTGTGATCGTGCTGGAACCTTGGCTTCATCGCTTGTGTAGGAGTAGGTCAGGCAGAACCACTTCAGGATCAGCTTGCGAACGTCAAGTACTGCAATCGATAGCATGCTGATGAGCGAAACGACGGCATTCGCACTGATGGTCTACTGCTCATGATTCGACCACAAAACGCACTGCATTCGGATTCAGGCACGTCAATAACCGTTTTACAATACTGGGATCGATGTAGGGAAGAGTGATGATCTCAACGATCTACGGATGATGATGAAAGAACAACGGAACTTCTTCGATTTGATTTTCATTGAATCCGAAATGGTTTCCGTGGTCCTCCAGCTTCGCGATGGAGGAATCCTGGGAATGAGGAGGAAAACAGATACTTACAAAGGAATCGGACTTTAGCACAATGCGTTGTCTCTTTTCGCTCCTCCCCAGCTTGGAAAAACGAATGACTTGCTCCCGTAAACCTGCTTCATCAGCCACACTTCCGTTCGCTACCTTCCTTGATTAGCGACAGGATGGAATGAATTTCATCTTCGGAAAGCATCGTGCGCAAATTCCATGGGTTTTCTAAGGACGATGGGGTGCCAAAATTCCCACCGATTCTCCAAACTCCTTAAGTTGAACGGTTTTTGGTTCCATTCAAATTGTTTCCTAAAGGCTGTGAATAGACTCAGTGCAGATTGCCCTTCCACCTCTGCCCATGAAACGATCAAGTGATGAATGGGGTGATGATCATCTGGATTGCCAGTATTGAAGTGGCGTTGCACTAGAAAACGTGCATATCACTCATTTCCTTTCCAATATCCCATAACTGGATGATTGACTCCATCAATGCCATTTCCCTTCACATAGCAGCATAAATCCCTACCAACGCTACTCACCTGTGCAACAAACACACCGTATGGACAGGCAAACCCCTCACTCCTGCGTCTCTCGCTGCTTCTTTGTCTGCAAATAGTACATGTACTTCGGCTCGGAGTTCGCTTCGGGGTTGATCGGCGTCTTGGGGATCTCCGGCTACGCATCACCTCTTCCCCTCTCTCCCACATAGGCAGACAGGTCCAGCTTCTTCGTCCGGAACCACGACACGTAATGCACCACACACAGCGTCTTCGGACCCCACGGACCCTTCATAAACCCGCTACGCTTTATCATCCCATTTCACCCCCACCTGCTCCGCCGCGCGCCGCAGTACCGGCACCAGTTCCCCGTGTACTTCTCGATCGGCACGTCGTAGTGCACCGGCGCGTACGTCGGCTTCTCCGCCGGTGTGCGCGGCGCCCGACTTCTCCGCTCGTCGCGCTTGCGGTCCCACGCGCCGTACGCGCCGTCGTCGCTGATCATCTTCTTCTTGTTGGGGTCCCAGGTGGGCGTGCCCTTCGGCACGGGATGATCGCTGCAGATGTAGTACAGCTTGCTGATGCGATGGCCCGTCTTCTCGTTGAGACAGCCCACGTGCGTTGCGTGGCTGCACAGCATGCACTGCACCAGGTGCTTCGTGTTGCCCGTCTCGTGACACGTGCAGCAGAAGTGCGACGGGCAGCGGAACTTCGACAGGTCGCTGAACCGCTCCTTGGACCCGTAGTCGCAGTTCTGGATGCACTCCACGTGGTAGAAGCGTCCGCAATTCTTCACCAGGCACTTGAACACCACGTCCGGGTTGTGGATCAGCGGGTTCTGCTTCACGCCCGCCTTCTTCTTCGGCACGTGGCTCGACGCCTCGTAGTCGTCGTCGTTCAGGCGGCGCTTCGGTTTGCGGCGGAAGCGGAGCTTCTTCTTCAGCGTCTCGTCGCCCTCCTTGCCCTCGATCAGCCCCTGCTCGATCATCTGCTCGTAGAAGGCCGCGTCGTAGCCCATCTTATGGCAGATCAGGCACTCATAACGGTGGTTGATGCAATCGGCACACTTCCACGTGTCCTTCTGCTTCCGCACCGGCGGGGCTATGCATCACCCACACCCCCCATTTTCACTCTCCACGCACTCGGGGTGGAAGCACCGGCGACACGGGCCCGTGCAGCGAATCAAGCAGTAATCACGATAGCACTTGCAGCACACCTCGTCCGCCAACTCGCCCTTGGTGCTGGTCGTGAAGTCGGGGTCGTTCAGCGAGTACTCGTCCTCCACCACGTTGTTCGTGATCTGCTTGCGACGCCGACTCGGCTTCTCCACCTCGCTCAGCATATGCGCCGCTTCCTTGCGCTGCGCCTCGTCGAACTGGGTCTCCATCAGCGACACCTGCTTCAGCGCCGTCTTCAGCAGCTCGTACCACTCGGGCAGGCTCTCGCCGCCCAGCATTTGCTCGATCACCTCCTTACTCATGTTCATTACCTCCTCGAAGTACGCCTTCTTCGTCTCCGCGTCCTTCAGCGCGCGCCCGTCCTCCAGCCGCTCCAGCACCGTCTCGCGCGTGTCCTCGCCGAACACCTTCTTCCAGAACAACGGGTCGTTGATGTCCAGCTTCGAGTCGCTCTGCTGAGAGATGAAGCTCGTCTTGTTGAACAGAGACACATTCTTCCCGCGGTCGTACGTCACCACGCGGCTTCGCTTCTCCAGCAGGTCGTTGATGTCCGCCTCGCAGAACACGCGCGATTCCTCCTCGCCCTCCTTGTCCTCCAGCAGCGCCGAGTACGCCCCCTCCTTCAGCAGCGCTTCCACCACGTCTGCCGACATGTTCTTACGGCCATTGTTCATCACCGCTTGCTCCAGACCCAGCTTCATGCTCGCACGTTGGAACATCGCCGCCTCGTACGTCCCGCGCGTGATCAGCCGGTACACGCGCACCGCCTTCGTCTGCCCGATGCGGTGCGCGCGCGCCTGCGCTTGCACGTCGTTCTACGCTCGCACGCACACACCACGCCCCACCTGCGGGTTCCAGTCGGAGTCGAAGATGATCACCGTGTCGGCGCTCGTCAGCGTGATGCCCACGCCACCCGCGCGCGTGCTGAGCAGGAAGCAGAACACGTCGCCCTTCTCGTCGTTGAACCGCGCGATCGCCTCGTCGCGCAGGTTGCCGCGAATCGACCCGTCGATGCGCGTGTACACGAACCCGGCGAGCTTCATGTACTTTTCCAGCAGGTCCAGCATCATCGTGAACTGACTGAAGATCAGCACGCGGTGGCCCTCCGCCTTCAGCTTTGTCAGCAGCTTGTGCAGCAATACCATCTTCCCGCTGCTCGTCACCAGCGGGTGCTCGCTCACGTCCTTCACCGGCGCCACGCCCGCGCCCTCCTCCATCTCCTCCACGCCCTCCAGCAGGTACGGATGGTTGCAGCACTTGCGGAATTGGATCTCCATGTTGATCAGACGCGGGGCCTTGTTCGCGCTCGTCACCTTCGTGATGCCCAGCCCCGACTTGACGTACCCATGCACGAAGAAGTCCCGATTGTGGTCGTAGATCGCGCGGTAGTACGTCTTCTGCTTGGTGGTCAGCTCCACGTCGATGACCGTCTCCTCCTTCGGCGGGATCGAGTCCTCCACGTCCTCCTTCAGCCGCCGCAGCACGAACTGAGACAGCGACTGCTGCAGCGTCTTCACCTGCTGCTGGTTGCGCAGGTCGCCGTACTGCTGCAAAAACTCCGGCAGCGACGGGAACGTCTGGGGCGCCACGAAGTTCAGCAGCGTCCACAGCTCCGTCATGTTGTTCTGGAGCGGCGTGCCCGTCAGCAGCACACACTGCTGCCAGCGGAAGGCGTGGAGCGTCTGCTGCAGCTTGCCCGACTTGTTCTTCATGCGCTGCGCTTCGTCCACCACCACCAGCGACCAGCGAATCTACGCCTCACCCATCAGAGACGGCGCTACGGGCATCAGAGCGTCGACGTCGGCGATCGTGATCTCATAGGTGGTGAGAAGCACGTCGAACTTGAAGACCTCGTGGTCCACGCTCTCCGGGACCTGGCCGTTGCCGTAGTACCACTCGTACTTCTCGATCAGCCGCCGCACTTCCTTGCCGCCCTCGTTGTCGTGGTACATGATCACGTTCAGCGACGTCCAGCTCTCGATCTCGCGCCGCCAGAAGCCCAGCGTCGACAGCGGCGCGATCACCAGAATGGGCTGCTGCGTCTGCATGCTACGCCTCACCCGCCGCGCCCAGGCCCACTTGTGCACCACGTGCTCCATCAGACTGATCACCTGGATCGTCTTGCCCAGGCCCATCTCGTCCGCCAGAATGCTGTTCTTGCCCTCGTTGTAGTTGTTCTTCAGCCACCGGAAGCCCTCCCACTGGTACGGTCGCAGCGTCTTCGTCTCAGCGCCCTCGCTCGCACTCACCTTCCCTTCCTTGAACTTCAGCATCGACTTCTCGCCCAGTGCCACGCGCTCCGCCTTCGACTTCAGCGGCGCCAGCTTCCACTCCGGGATGTGTTGCCGGCGCTCGTACGCGGCGATCATCTCCTTGTCCGCGATCACCTCCTTCTTCTCCCACGTGCAGTCCTTGTAGCTCAGGTCCACCCACTTCACCAGGTATCTTCCCATCACTCTCTCTCTTCTCGCTCACTTCGGCTCGCCGTCCTCGCTCTGCGTCAGCGCCACTAGCTCGTTCAGCTCGTTCAGCTTCGCCTCGTACAGGCTTCGCTTCTCGTGGTACACCTCCTCCAATGCGTTACACATGATCACCACGCCGCAGTTCGGGTTCTGGTTGTACCTTCGTCTCACTTTTCATTTCCTCGCCCACAGATGACAGTTCGAGAACAGCAACTCCAAGTCCGCGAAGAACTCCTGATCGCTCTTGTACGCCTCCTCCACGCCTCCGCCTTCACTACGCCTCACACCCCACCTCCTCCACCACCCCTCGAACAACACCCCGTCTTCACGCATCAGCTCACGCTCCGCCGCGCTCAGCTTCGCCATGATCTTCGCCACCCACATCGGGTGCTTCACCACCTCATAGTACCCCGGCGCGCCGTCTCGCACCTCGTCCACCCTCTCCATGAACGGGTCGATGTACACATAGCCCTCCACCGCCACCTCGCACAGCGCCGTCAGGATCTCGCGGCACCCTCTCTGCCACACGCCGTGCGTGCTGAGCGCCATGTCCTTACTGCACGCTACCACGCGCTCCACCTCGCAGAAGTTCGGGTTGAAGAAGGCCTCCTCGGGAGTGTTCGGCGCGTTCTCCACGATGTACCCGTTGTCGTCGCGCGGCAGCATCTTCACGAAGCGGTACAGCCGCGACTTGCCGTGCGGCGGGTTGTCCACCACCATCTGGTCGTAGCTCAGCCACGACAGGTGCAGGTACGACTGGTGCTTCCACTTCACCAGGTACTCGAACGCCTTGTTGTCCAGGTCGCCCTCCATCGGCGCTGCTGGCGCAGTCTCACCACTCTCGCTGATGCCCTATGCGTGACAGACATCACAGAATACAACAATGGCAAGACGCGAGCGACGAGATACTTCCGCGGCCTCCGGCGTGTTCGCCAGCACGCGGCGGCCCAGGATGCGCTCGATCTTGCTGCCCGAGTCGGAGGAGGCGTGGCCGCTGTAGGAGGAGGCACGATCGGCATTGTCGTCGGAATCGTCGCTCTCCTGGGAAATGAAGCTCTGCGGCATGAACGCGTGGCGGCGACTACGGTCAAGGGGGCTATTGGCAGGTACATGCGGGTGGATCGCCGCGTGGTCTCGCGATCGCCCTCCTCCTTCACGGCAACAACGGAGCGCGCCTTCGCGTGCTTGGAGGACTTGTCGCCGTCGTCCGACGAGTCGTCGCTCCACGGATGGCCTCGGAAGGAGTACGACGCACGCGTGCGACGTCTCCTCGTCGAATCCACCTCGCCCGCGTTGTCGTCCGAGTCCTCGTTGTAGTTGTCCTCGCTACGAATAACTGAGGGGCAAAGGACCCACTCGGAGGGCATATCCTCCATGTCGTCCTCCTTGATGTCGAAGTCCTCGTCGCTATCCTCCTTGTGCACTCTCTGTCTCTTCGCCGCACTCTGTGGCGTAATTGGCCAAACACAAGACTTACGGGAACATACTCAGGTCGTCTATCCTTGTCCCTGCACGCCGGACAGAGGAAGCTAATGCGTTACAGATAATACGGCGTGCATCCTACTATGGGCTCGAAAGCGCCTTTTGAATGTCATCGTCCGTCATTCCAAAGCACTTCGGGTGAATTTTGTTGTGATACGGGCAATTCGGGCCTTGGCAGGTAAGTACCAGCCCATCGCCCTGATGGCGACAGATACAGATGTCTGCTACACTCTGCTGCATTCCCTGGGACTGAACAGCCGCGGTAGGTTCGCTCATCCCTGGTTTTATGAAGCCAAATTTGAAAACACACACCACCAGCCGTTTCTTCCAACCTTTCCTTTCTCCCGCATTCCCGTCCTTTCCTCGTCCCCAATTCGCTTTTTCCTTCCTCATGGGTGCACCCATCCATTTCTCGCGTTCCGAACAAACAACGCACAAAAAGCTGCCTATTCCCGATACACATTTAATGCTTGCGAGCAGGAGCTTCAGAACCCTCCTGGAATCCATTCTTGAAACGACGGGTCATCGTCTTGAGGTAGCTCATGCGACCCGTTCCCTGACCTCGGCGGCGAGAGCTCTTCAGCGCCCAGTTGTCTACACAGCGTTACGCCCATTCCGTTTTCGTCCCAACAACACCCGCTTACAGTGTCTCATCTTGGCATCAGGGTAACCGCAAGAACCGCATCTGCTCTTCTGGATGTGATAAGCACGGCGACCGCATCTTCTGCAGATGGTGTGAGTCTTGTCGTGTCTCTTACCGAACGAGGAAGTACCCTTGGTCTATAAACGATTAACACCCCGTCGACCCCAAGCACACGCATCAACAACAACGCCACAGCCACAACCTCCGCGTCTTCGCGACCGGTTCCAAATTGTTGTGACCTCGAAAAGCAGCGCAACCTACCATTTCGTGTGATCTCTAGCAGCGATTTTGTTTCTCTACCAGCCAAGAATGGAGGCGATCGAAGCGTGCAGTGGTCCGCCGTTATCAATCCCGCTTCCAGAATCAGTACCTTCCCGTCATTATGTCCTCCTATTGCATTCGTTCGCTCTATCCGTCCCCCATTGTTTCGGGGTGTGGTGTGCGCGTGTCGAACATGTCTTCCCCTTAAAAACCATTGCCAATTGGGGATGAAACCCATAATCAATCATCGGCGAATCCTTCCCCCACCTCCCTCTCGGGCAGTTTGCGTCGTCTACAGTCTTCGGACCGCGAAAGCCATGATGATGGCTTGGTACCCTAACCCTCTTCAGCTCACTCCTGCAGTGATTCTGGGTGTTTGGTGTGTTTCCCCTCAACAAGAAACACTAGTAGACCTGCTCATGCCGTTTTGTGAGTACCAAAACGAGAGGTCCGCCTCGTGGTATGGGCATCAAACAAGCGAAAACCTAGAAAAACTCCTCAAGGTCGTAGTCCTTGTCCTGTCGTCGTCGCTTGCGACTCAGCTCGCTCCGGTGGTGCTTCTCCTTCAGCCGCTTCTCGTTCTCCAGAGGATCCACCACCATGCCGATTGTGTGTTTGTCCAGCGTGGACACGCAGGCTTGGTTCACCTTCTTTTGCAGTTTGCGCATCACCTCCACACGGTTCGCCACGATGGATCGATGGAGGGAAGAAATGAGCGAAAAGTTCCCTTTCTCATCGATGTGGAGGGCTTGCTGCTGTTTGAACACGTCCTTCACCTTTCTACACGTTATTTGTATGAATAGAACTCACGGAGGCATCCAGTCTGCCGCATCCACGTTGAACGAGACAGAAACTCGGGAGGTTATATCAGTGGGAGATGCGTTACCTACAGCGGTGAGGCCCTCGTCGAAATCCCCTACCTCCTACAGCTTTGTATCGATTTATATTAATATTCACTTTCTGCTCTGGGACCTCAATGAATGGGCTTTTAGAATCCTCTTTCCGCTGTTTGGAAAAGAAGCACTTCAGAACGGGCGATACTCGGTTCGGAAGGGTTGTGCATGTTGGGCGCAGTGCGAGTCGATTTGCCAGCGATGCGAAACGGTACATTCTGCAGAATCAATGTGAAAGGAAGGGAGGCGGCAATAACGGTTATTCACTTAAGTGGGGGGAGTCCCCGTTCTCAGCGAGGCGTCTTGGAATGGCGTTGCGGATTTGGTGTTCAACAAAGCACGGCAAGCTACGCTCATGGGAAAGGTTACTCCTCCTTCTGCTTATCACACTCGAGTTCCTCGTGGAAGGCGCCATAGACATACACAAAGATCACAACGTTCGTCGCAATGACAGCCGCAATGCCACTACACAGTCATTGAAGAGTGACGCACAAACGAGACGGTGTTGATTGTGTTCGGATTCTTCACTCCAATGACTACGCATTAGCAGAAGGAGAAGGAACAACGAGGAAGAAGGATCCACATAAAGAGGAAGAGGACCGACAAGGGCACGGCCACCATGAGGCAGGAGAATTTAACGAGTTTGTTGAGCACGAACGCGTTTCCAGGCGCAATGAGCCTACGGGGGAAGGACGGTCCTTTCGCTCACAGGTTTTCAATAGCCTTGTTCGACATGGTCAGTACGTGTGGAACCAACAGAAAGATAAAGGAACAAATGAAATCTCTAATCCCAACCATCCAGCTCTACCTCGCCTCCCTCTCCTTTCAGGAAGGATGCAACGGCGTCCGCATCCACGTTCACATCCTTCTTCTCCACCTCCACGACACCCGATTGGAATGCTCCCTTCTCCACTTCCATTTCTTCAGCGGCTGCCTCTGATTTCTCTACGTCCTCCTTCTTCTCTTCTTTCACTTCCTTCTTATCGATCTCCTTCTTCACCTCCTTCTTCTCTTCCTTCATTTCCTTCTGTGTTTCCTTCTTCTCTTCGTTCACCATCTTCTTAACGATCTCCTTTACCTCCTTCTTTTCCTCACGCGTCTTTTCTTCGTTCACCTTCTTCGGATTCTTCTTCACCTCCTTCTTCTTCACCTCTCCCATCTTCTTCGGATTCTTCTTCACCACCTCCTTCTTCTCTCTCATCATCCGATTCTCCTTCTTCTCCTCCTTCTCCTTCGACAGAGCGCTTCTCTCCTCATAATGCCTCTTGCGGCACTCCCGATTCTCCTTTCCCAGCTGCAACTGATGGTTGTTAAGAGTCACCAGATGCGGAAGCATCGACTTGATCACCGACGTCACCTTCTCCAAACTTGCTTCGTCTGTTCCCTTTGCCGTGTAGAACAGATTCTGAGCAACGTTCAACTTCGTCAGCGTCTATTCCATCATCATCACGGAATGCACAAACTGTCATTCTCGCAAACACAGAAAGCACCTTCACATTCTCCAACAAGTTGTTTCCCAGGTCCAACTGCGTTAAGTGGACCAACTTCATGATCGCATCAGGAATGGAGCTGATCTTGTTGCTGTTGAGATTCAACTCCTTCAGCGAGGTGATGTGGAACACGGGAGGGAATTCTCGCAGCTCGTTATGTCCTCTAATCATCACCTCCAAAAACAGTCAATCACAGAGAGAGCTTCCGCAGCGATGTCAGAGACGAGAAGCATTCCTTCGAAATGGAAGAGATGGCATTGCCCGACAGAACAAGAGTGTTCAGCTGATGAAGACTGCTCACGAACTCGATCGACTCCAGCTTGTTGTTGTTCAACAGAAGGCACTTCAGGTTCACCAACTTCACAAATGCAAAGTCGGGAATCACGCCAATGCGGTTGTTTCCCAGGTTGAGAAAGACCAGCCGGTCAAGCAGAAGAATGCCGCGAATTCCCTTTCCCGACAGCATGTTGTAGCTCAAATTCAGGAACGTGAGCTCCTTCAGTGGTTTCAACGCCTATTCGTGAAATACACAGCGCAATCCCAACGCGGATCGATTTCAATTTGTTGTACGATAAATCAATGCGATTGGCATGGTCCAAACCAGAAAGCGATTCCAGCTTCGTTATTCCCAGCTTCGACAGATTGACCAGCTTCGACCCCGTGTAAGAAGCGAGGTCTTCTGTCAGAACCGTCCGAATCGTGTCCGCGTTCAGAATCTCCACCTTGCTCTCCATCTCTTCCGGATTGTACTCGCCCTTCGCATGCTCTCCCTTGTCCTGAGAAGAAATGCCACTCATCGTTCTTCTTGAGAATAATGATGACTGTTGTGTTTCTTTCATGGTTCTGTTGACCTGTTCTTCTGATTTCAGATAGACCCTTCAGTCGCATTGTTTGAGTCATGAAGCGCGAATCTCCTTCCGATGGAGAGAAACGCAAATACCTAAGTGATGACCGCTCGTTTCTGCAACAGTTCATGTATCGTTGGAGTGATTGCGTTTCATGATCCGATAGACGCGGAAATGCCTTCAAAAACCGTGAATAGTGAAGTCAAAGAGGAAGTCACAGCTATCAGTCCGTTCGTGGCACCCTATCCCAATCGCTACCGAGACAAGTTTTCCACGCCTTGCAACGATTGTTTCACACAGTGGTGCATTGCCACGTGACGATTCTCACTGCATAGCCGTGTTTGTCCCCACAACGGGGAAAGACGGCTGAAGCTGCTGATTGTCGGATTGAATCCGTCGGAGCATGCGTGGAAGAGTGGCAACATGTACAGCAACCCCACCAATCGAATGTGGAAGATCCTCACCGGTACTCTATTGCCCTCACCGGAATCGAAGGTGCACACACGACAGTTCGATGACGCATAGGGAATCATCAAAAGCACGCTTTCCATCAACGATCAGAATTCGCTTCCAAAGGAGTACGGAATCGGTTTCTGCGATGTGGGCATCGTTCCGGGGAATCAGTCTGATTCGTTCTCGAAGGAGGAGCTACAGAAGTGGCGCATTGATTTCATCCGGCGTCTTCGCAACCATCTCAAACGCGTATGTCGTGAAGAACACAACGACCCGAAGGTACGCGGAGGTGGTGTCGTCTGACGTAGTGCTCCCTGTCCTGCCACGCGCCTCACATCGTTCTCTTCGCAGGGAAGAAGCAGGTGTGTTTGTGTGGCGTGTCTGATGTAGTTTTGCGTGCTCACTGGAAAGTCGACCGCCTCAACCGGACTGCAGAGCAGTCTCCCGAGCGACTGGCCGTTTGGCAGGGGTGGTGGAGTGAAGGGAGGATGAAGAGTAGCGTCGAAGGTGTTCGTGTGTCCCAGCTCGAGTGGGCGAGTGGTGATGAAGAAGGAGGAGTTGGTGAAGTGCTACGAGCGTGTCTTTGAGGAGGTGCGGGCTTTGTAATAGTGGTTTTTCTTTTTCAATTGTTTTGAAATATTCAAGCAATTTTTCTCTTATTGTTTTTTTTGTAAGAATATCAATCCTATTATTCATATTTACTATTTTATCTGCAAGTATTTGAATCATGTTATCAATTAATTTACTATGATAAGGACATGATTTTTTACATCTTCTTGTAATGTGTTCATAATCAAATGATATTACAGTACAGTTATCTGTTGCGACTATTGATAATTCATCGCTATTTGGTAAAAATACTTCTCCAAAAATAGATCCTCTTTCTAATTTTTCAATAATAGTTCTATTTCCGTTGTAGTCTATTTTTATTAAGTTAGCACTTCCTTCATATATAATTCCAATTGCACCTGTATTTGCTAAATTAGAAATAATTGTTGTGCCGTTCTTATAACTAATGGTTGTTGCATTAAAACAGTTTAACATACTCTTTACATCTTTATTTTCAATACCATTAAATAGTGCTATTTCGTTCATTTACAAGGCCTCCCAAAAATAATAAAATTATTAAAATAATTATATTTCATTTTTGTTGCAAATGCAACACCCTTAATAAAAATAATCTGCTATAATCAAGTTGTAAATGATAGGAGAACATGAGGTATGAAAGTAGTAAAAAGAGACGGTCGTATTATCGACTATGACAGAACAAAAATTAAAGTAGCAATTCAAAAAGCAAATGCAGAAGTAGAGCCTAAGGAACAAGCTTCTGATAGACAAATTGAAAATATTATTAAACATATTGAAGATTTAAAAAAGAAAAGAATGCTTGTAGAAGACATTCAAGATGAGATTGAAAAAAAATTAATGGAAATTAAAAAATTTAATCTAGCTAAAGAGTATATTATATACAGATATAATAGAGCATTAGTAAGAAAAGCAAATACAACAGATGAATCAATATTAAGATTGATCAAAAATGAAAACAAAGAACTTGCTGAAGAAAATTCAAACAAGAATACTGTATATGCTTCAACTCAAAGAGATTATATTGCTGGTGAAGTATCAAGAGATTTAACTAAAAGAATTCTTTTACCAGAAAAGATATCAAAAGCACATGAAGAAGGAATATTACATTTCCATGATGCGGATTACTTTATTCAACCTATATTTAATTGCTGTCTTATAAATATAGAAGATATGTTAGATAATGGTACAGTAATGAATGGTAAAATGATAGAAAGTCCAAAATCATTCCAAGTTGCTTGTACAGTTACAACTCAAATAATAGCAGCAGTTGCATCTAATCAATATGGTGGACAATCTGTAGATATGAGACATTTAGGAAAATATTTAAGAAAAAGTTATGATAAGTTTAAAAGAAAATTAAAAGAACAACACGGAAAAGATTTAACTGAAAAACAAATTGAGATGATTGCAAAGGATAGATTAAAAGATGAACTTGCAAGTGGTGTTCAAACTATTCAATATCAAATAAATACTTTAATGACTACAAATGGACAGTCTCCATTCGTAACACTATTTTTATATTTGGATGAAAAAGATCCGTATGTTGAAGAAAATGCTATGATTATTGAGGAAATAATAAGACAAAGATATGTAGGAATTAAAAATGAAAAAGGTGTTTATGTAACTCCTGCATTCCCAAAACTTGTTTATGTACTTACTGAAAGTAATTCTCTTCAAGGTGGTAAATATGATTATTTAACTGAACTTGCATGTAAATGCTCTGCAAAGAGAATGTATCCAGATTATATTTCAGAAAAGAAAATGAAAGAGATATATGAAGGTAATGTATTTAGTCCAATGGGATGCAGAAGCTTCTTATCACCATGGAAAGATGAAAAAGGTAATTATAAATGGGAAGGTAGATTTAATCAGGGTGTTGTATCTATTAATTTACCTCAAATTGGTATATTAGCAGAAGGAAATGAAGAAAAGTATTTTGAAATTCTTGATGAAAGACTAGAATTATGTAAAGAAGCTTTAATGTGCAGACATCATTCACTTTTAGGCACTTTATCTGATGTATCACCAGTTCACTGGCAATATGGTGCTATCGCAAGACTTGAAAAGGGTGAAAAAATTGATAAGTTATTAAAAGGTGGTTATTCAACATTATCATTAGGATATATTGGTGTTTATGAAGCTACTAAGTTAGTAACAGGTGTTTCTCATACTGACCCTGTAGGAGAAAAATTCGCATTAAAATTAATGAATCATTTAAGAAAAGCTTGTGATGATTGGAAGAAAGAAACAGGTCTTGGATTTGCTCTTTATGGTACACCAGCAGAAAGCTTATGTTATAGATTTGCTAGAATTGATAAAGAAAAATTTGGTAGTATAAAGGATATAACTGATAAAGGTTATTATACTAATTCATACCATGTAGATGTTAGAGAAAAAATAGATGCATTTAGTAAATTAAAATTTGAAAGTCAATTCCAACCAATTTCTTCAGGTGGATGTATTTCATATGTTGAAATTCCAAATATGGAAAAGAATTTAGATGCATTAAAAGAACTAATTAAATTTATTTATAACAATATTCAATATGCTGAATTTAATACTAAATCTGATTATTGTCATGTTTGTGGATTTGATGGTGAAATTATAATAAACGATGATAATGAATGGGAATGCCCAAATTGTGGTAATAAAGATCATTCAAAAATGAATGTTACAAGAAGAACATGTGGTTATTTAGGTGAAAATTTCTGGAATGAAGGTAAAACTAAAGAAATTAAAGCTAGAGTAACTCATTTATAGGATTGTTATGTACTACGCAGATATAAAAGAATATGATGTGGCTAATGGTCCTGGTGTTAGAATTTCTCTGTTTGTAAGTGGATGTACACATCATTGTGAGGGATGTTTTAATGAAGATGCATGGGATTTTCATTATGGTAAACCTTTCACTGAACAAGAAGAAAATAGAATTATTGAATATTTAAAAAATGATTTTGTTTCAGGTATAACTCTTTTGGGTGGAGAACCTTTTGAACATATTAATCAACAAGGTATATTAAATTTATTAAGAAGAATAAAAAAAGAATGTCCTAATAAAACTATTTGGGCATTCTCTGGTTATCTTTTTGATAAAGATATAGTATCTCGTATGATGAAAGAATATGATGAAACAAAAGAAATACTTTCTTACATAGA
>OIWT01002986.1_pt1 | contig 16276 bp, 30 predicted proteins | sample 1587701 | NCBI WGS metagenome assembly OIWT01 (sample SAMEA3888904, study PRJEB22519) | human gut metagenome | biome: human gut; feature: human-associated habitat; material: faeces | place: Denmark | collected 2009
GAGGCATAGCGCCGTACCATTGCTGATAGAACGGAAGAAATGTGTGGTGATTTGCTGAGTGTTCAGTGGTCGTTGATGATCAATGCGCGAAGAAGGAGAGGCTTTTCTCGCTGGATACGCACGGATCCCGTCGAACCCAAAGCGGGGAAGAAGGAATCGAAGAAGGAGATTCGTTGAGAGCGAGTTTGGAAAAAAGAAAACGCCAAAAAGAATGAGTAATCCGATTGATATTGAAGGAACGATTCACACGGCGCGAATGCAGTGCATGAGGGGCGACCGAGAAGGCGCTCTGAAGAAGTGGGCGATGGATTGCGCTGTGAGCTGTAGCTACCAAACGGTCATTGACTCGATCTCCTCCGTCATGGGAAGAATGAGTCCCGACCAGCAGCTGCAGGCGGCCCGCACAATGAACATGTATATGGAAGAGGCACACGCCATTCAGGAGCAGATGGCGCGAGAGAGCAGTGCAGCAAGCGGTGTATATGATATGAATGCTGCGGTCCCCGTCCCAAACGAACCTCCTAGGACCACGCCGGATGGTTTGGCCTCTATTGGTCAGGCCTTTTCCGACATTGGGAGAGAAGTCGGGTCGATGGAGATGGATGATGAGTAGGCGCAAGCACTAAACGAAAAGTATAGAATCACAGAGACGTGCGGAAAGGTGGTGAGCGACGTGGTCACCAAAACGAACGATTTCTTCCACTCGCCCGAGGTGCGTGCGATTGGCGGTCGTGAGGTCTAGGTGGAGCAGAGGTCTGCGGAGATCCAGAGAGGCATCCAGGAGTGGGACAGGCAGAACCACGTTTCCGAGTCGATCGCCAGCGCCTTTAACGTGATGACGGAGACCATTGCTTCCGCCTTCAACTCGTTGGTTCCCAACGCTGTTGTGACGAACCCCAATGCCGTCAATCCGTCTTCCAATGTTGTGAATCCCAATCCGGTGAATGTGGCAACTCCCAATCCGGTGAATGTGACAACTCCCAATCCGGTGGACGCGGTGAACATGAGTGGCTACCAGCCAATTCAGATGAACGCCGCCCAGCCCCAAAGCACAAATCCTCCCACCACCACTCCAGTGATAGATGCAAAGGACCCTCATCATTTCGATGTTGAGTGTTGGGTTTGTTCAACAAACAGGAGTAGTCTTGAGTGACTCATGTCCACGGAAGGAAGAGGGAAAAGGCAGCCGTGCCCACACAGAAGTACCCCAGCCAGTAGACGAGGAGTGCCTTCTTTGTGGATACTCCTCCTCGTTGCAGCAGTTCGGCAACGTGCCACACGAATAGGGGAGAGTTGCTGAGCACCATTCGAGTGATGATCTGCACATTTGCCACGGTGAGACAGATGGCCGTGACAGCAATGAGGTGAAGGAGCAGGGGGACAAGAGCCCACTTCCTCTCCCTCACCACTCGCTTCGTCGCTGTCCACAGAGTCGACACACACAGCAGCACGGTGGGGGTGGCGATCAGGAAGTCCGGAATCTACGCTAAACAGGGCTTATCAGTACAACATGGTTGTAGCGATAGTAGCCGAAGAGCCCCACGCTCCAGTACTTCTGCTCCACGTGGCTGTACACCGTCTTCCCGCCACAAGCAAAGAGGACTCGGAGTGGCGAGCTGGATATGCTGGGGCAGTACTCGCGCGCAAAGTGGAGGAGGTAGAGAAGGAGGGGCAGGACGGAGAGCGTGACCCAGCTCGCATCCAACCAGAAGCACTTGGCCTTGAAGAGGAGTGGAAGGGAAAAGAGGAGAGGAACGAGGACGCTGTTGGAACGCAGGAGGCACATGGCGGCGACGAGGAGGGAGATGGGACTAGAGTGAAGAGAAGGCGATGGAGGAACAGCAACGAGACACGGCGGTGCGAGGACACGCTCCGGAGATAAAGCCACTGGACCAGGAAGCAGAACAGAGTGTAGACGCTCTCCGTGTAGATGGCCGTGAAATGGGCAGCGGCGGGGTTGTAGATGAAGAGGAGAACGGACTGATCGACCCACCGGGGAGAGGGAAGGACTCGCGCCGACAGGGAGTAGAAAACGAGAGAAGAAAAGAAAAACGTCACCGTTCTACTGGGAAGCAGGGACTGATACAACGACAAGAATCCCTGCACGACGAGGATGAACAGTCCAACGCTCTCACCCCGCATTCTATTCCTACTCGTTATCGATCCAACTCGAAACAACAGAAAGAAGCGGAGGATCCAAGGAAGCAGCGGGAAGAAGGCGACATTCTCATCATACTGGTATCCGTTCTCCGCAATACCCAGATAGTGACTACGAATCAAGGAGAAGCAAAACCATCGCATTCCGTCCCAATTCAAAGAACGAAGCAGAACTGCATTTCGCCCATCCTTGATGAATTCCGGTGAAAAGAGCTGCTCCTACAGTCAATAGGCTAGAGAGCAAGAAACCAGGAGAAGAGACACAGAGTTGTCAAAGGGTGGGGCAAGGAGGGACGAGAGGAAGGCGATAGAAAAGGACAGACATCGCGAAAGCAGAACATTCCACAATATCCACAACACAACCTTTCTTTGGATCATGCACAAACAAACAGTGGAAAAGCACAGAGTACAGGCTATTGGAAGGACAGGTTAAGGCGAAGCAGACGAAGGATGAGAGTGACGAGGGAGGGGACCACGTACATGCCCATGGCCACTCCAATCGCGTAGCCACCCAGAGTGTCTCCAATCCAGTGGGCTCCGAAGTACACTCTGGCAAACATCGTCGGAAGGGGGAGCAGAAAGAACACATATCTTCCCGTGAGCGAAAAGAGAACGCCTCCAATCACAGCGGCCTACAGTCAAAGGAGTCGACAGCCCAAACCTGCGCACTGTCACCCGAGGGAAAAGCGGGATTCGTGAGGTCCTTGCGAATGGGAACCACGCGATGGGAAATGTTCTCCTCGCAAGGACGCTGGCGGCCAAATAGGTACTTCATGGGTTCTGTGATGACGACGGTAATCAGGCTACAGTGAAAGAGAGCGGAAAGGCCCACCAGCAAAGGGCGATATACAAGCCCATGCGCACATTGATGAAGAGAGAGAAGAGGATGACCAGGATGGGCAAGAAGTAACGGCCGAACAGTAACGCGGGCAAGAGTACTAGCCATTCCAGTGGTTTGCGAAGACGCATCCTATTTGCTGACAGCGATGAAATTCTACTACCTGTGGAGCTTCCCGCTGAAGTGCTTATCCACTTCGGACACTTCATGGAGCAACTCCTTCATCACAGGATGGGGATTCTGGGGAGTGCCCTTCTCTTCGGACATTGAAATGCAGACGGAACAGCTAATTTTCACTCACAATTGTGATGACTACTCAAAACGAAGTCTTTGACTGCCCCCTTGTCCCCGCACTGTGGAAGATGAGCCGGCACTGTCCGTATCCCCAAACCGTCTCTATCACCTCCATACGAGAAAGCGCGCCAGATCTGGGCTATGAGCGAGTATCCGATGTCCCAAGTCATTCCCACAAGTCATACGCTTCTTGGGTATGATTCATGCTAATCCAGTTCGTCGTGCGTCCAATCACAATCGCGCACCGTATTTCAACACTGGATAGTTCTTTCCGTTGTATACTCATTATTTGTTTAACCATGCCTTTTTGGAGAAAGAAGCCTACCCTCGAGGATCAAGTGATCGAGCTGAAAATCAGCGCAAGGACCCTGAATTCCCAGTACAAGAAGTGTGAAGCGGAGTCGAAGAAGTATGAGCGGATGGTGAAGCAGGTATCAATTCGGAACGTTGGATCACGTACAGGAAATTGCTAAGGGCAACCAGGAGACGGCCATGATGTACGCGAACGTGAGGATCCCGTATCCTCTCTTATGGGTAGAGCTCCATCCGCATGAAGAGCCAGGGCAAGCAGTTTATGCTTCTCGGAAGCCAGCTCGAAGCGGCCGCCATGAACCTGCAGTCCGTCCACAACATGTCTACGGTGCGTCCTCGTACGCGTGTTCATGCGTAGGTGTCGGACGCCATGGCGAACAGTGTTGCGGCCATCAAGTCCGCCGCCACGTCTCTGGATATCTCTCGCGTATGGGGTTCTGCCTCCTGCTGAGCGGTAGATGTACAAGGTGATGGAGCAGTTCAAGCAGGCGTGCGAGGACAGCCAGGTCCAGTCAGTGACTCCAGTTCTGTCTCATATCTAGGACTGCCCAGTTCCCCAACGCCATCGGCCAGCAGAGTGTGGAGGATTCTGTTGGTTCTGGAGGAGAGGGTCATGTGTAGGAGGAGGCGAAGAATCTCTACGACAAGCTTGCTATGGAGGAGGGAAATAGAGTCGGAGGCAAGGCCGAACAGACGCCTCTTGGAGGTGGGGGCTGGGAAGACCTCTCATGTCGTAGTTCCTACGGACCCCAATGCTACCGCACTTCCTGCTGGCAACGATCTGATGTCTCGCCTCAACAACCTGTAAACTGTAGTAGGGCTTTGTTGAACCAAACACGCCAGACAAGAGAGACAACAGCCGGGTTCTTTCGCTTCTCCATCTTCCTCGAAAGCGTAATGAAGATCCAGTCAAAGCAAAGGAACACCAGCAGCAGCACCACAAACCACACAACAATCATCGTCCACGACGTCCTCAGCGGATTCATGAACCAGTACGGGAACCACCCCGTCACATACAGGCCGAGGAGAATGCTCAGAACGTAGTAGAAGAGGGGGAAGGCGATGCTCACACCGACTGCCAGCTTGACGTTGTACTCAGTCGGCGAATACAGAACAAAGTCGATGACCTTCGCGACAGGCGCAATGAGGTGATCGGCGATGAGATAGCACGTTTTGGGGAAATACCATTTCTACGGTTTATCAAACGACCTAGAGAATACGCAGCCCCATGATAGCATCGTCCAGAACACGACGCCCACCAACACCATGCTGACCGTGGTAACGAAGCCAAGGTAGGTGAGGAATCCTTCGTACCTTGTCCTCGCCTTCGATGAATCCAGGAAGGACGCTTCCTTCCCCTCAATCATCAACACCGTGTTTTTCTGGCGCCGAGTGTGCAAAACATACACCAACTTCAGCAGGAAGTAGATCCAAGTCAGCATGTTGCTCCATATGGTGAAGAAGAAGAAGAGCGAGTAGTTCTTGCTCACCAGGTCTGCAACAACCTCGACCGTGAACGAGGTCATTGCGAAGATGCACAGGAGTGAAAATCCCAGAAGAGAGTTCATAACAAACAATCATCATGAAGAACCCGCCTTGTATGTCACCGTGCCGAAGCGGCTCTTTAACGACCCGGAGCTGTTGTACTGAAAAGAGGACGGGTTGCCTCTGCTTCGTTTCCTCGAGTTTCTGAAGATAGCGTCGCGCGAGTACACGTCCTCTCCCTGTTCCTTCTTCTCCGCCTTCAGCTACCCCTCACCCCACGACCCGACGCTCACTCGCTTGTGGATCTCACCCAGCGATTCGGAGCGGTGCTCACGCTCGTACTCCTCGAAGTACTTCTCCAGCTCCGCCTGCTTCTTCGCCTCCTCCTCCTTCGTCAGCCGCTCCTCCACGCTACGCCTCACCGCTCCCCTCCGACCCCACTAGCCGCCCACCAGCGTCTTCGCCAAGTGCTCCCTCCTCCGCTGCTCGCGCTCCTCCGGCGTCTCCGTCCACGACGGGTCCATCTACGCCTCACGCACGCCCTCTGCTCCCACCGCGCACCCCGCCGGCACGTTCGCGAAGCGCCGCGGACGGCCGGTGGCGAAGGCCGCGGAGATGGGGTCCTTCGGCATCATCGTCATCCAGCGCTGGCGCTCCGTGCGCTTCGGCGCCGCGTCCCCCTTCATGGCGGCGCTGAGCTGCGAGACCTGCTCCAGCGCCTCCGCCGTGGGCTTGCGCTGCTCCTGCTGGGGGAGCGCGGGTCCCACCTCCTCGTCGTCCTCCTCTTCGATCTGCACGGGGATGCCCTGGTCCATCAGCTCCTTGATGGCTACGCATCACGCCTCTATCTTATGATAACCGTCGGGGATGGAAGGACCCACCATGACGGGTGGCGGAGGGCGCTCCGGACCCATCGCCACGTCCTCTTCCTCCTCCTCCACCTCCTCCAGATCCAGTGCATTCTCGTCAGCAACCGCCTTCGGAGGAGGCCGCAGCGAAGCCTCCACCTCCTCAACATTCTCCGCGAAGCAGTCGCCAAGCACGTCGAACACGCCACAGTCATTGTAGTCCTCCTCGTTCCAAAAGTAGCCACGAGGGGTCTCCGGCAGCTCCAACAGGTTGAAGCACACTTGCAGCGTTCCCTGAAGCAGCGAGTTCGGAATCTTGCTCAACTCCACACCGTACCCATTATCCAGCAAGTCCAACTGCATTTTCAACTCCCGGAAGTCGTCCGGATAGTTTCTCCTGTAATCCAGAAGGATACGCTTCACTTTACTACGAATCAACTGCACTCCACTCTCCCACTTGATTCGATCCAGCAGTGACTCCGTTTGCTTCTCTTGATCCTTCTTTTCTTCTGTTGGCTCCATCTCTCTTCCATTATTTGCATTCACTATTCTCTCTTCGATACCCTTCTGCTCCGTCTCTACTAGCCTTTCCTTCGATTCCAAGCCGTGATGGTGATGATGGGACCGCTCCCGCTTGTGGTGATGATGGCGATGGTGACTATGAGAATGGTGAGATGAATCGGGCATTATTGTGAATCCGGTAATGGATAGTAGTTTTGATAAGGGATAATGAAGAAGCTTATACAGTGCTCGAATAGCTCAGCTGGTTAGAGCGTCGTGCTAATAACGCGAAGGTCTTGGGTTCGATCCCCAGTTTGAGCATTTTTTGCTTTTCTTTTTGTGGGTGGAACAAACAGAGCAATGATGGTAGTGCCGACTCCGCTCATGGTGATGGTGACTACGACTTCGTGAAGTGTTGTGATCGTTATCGCGTCTGTGGCTGCGATGCTCGCTTCTATGTTGACTCCCACTGCGATGCTCGCTTCTATGTTGGCTGCGGCTGCGATGCTCGCTTCTATGCTGACTCCGACTGCGATGTTGATTCCGATGCTGACTCCGGCTGCGGCTGCGACGACTGCCACTGTGATGACGACTCCGACTGCGATGACTCTCACGGTTTGACCTCTTCTCCTCGCGTGGACGATCATCGCGCTTCTCTTCAGGATGGGTTCTGCCCGCATCCCTTCGACTTGGAGGGGCGGCGTCTCGATTCTCCTTGGGATCTCGACTCGGATGTCCACGGTTCACATTGGTGTAGAGTGCACGGAAGGGACAGTCTCGCCCGCCAAACCGCATCTGCCCACTCTGCTTCTTTCCTCCGATTCCACCTCCGAAGCGGCGAGGAATCCATCCGGGAACCGTCTTGTTGCGCATGAAGTCCACCATGATTTGCGCGCCATCGATAAACTGCCGATGGGTGCTATAGAAGGCAGAGGTGAAATCCTCCTCATGCCTGTACTCCACGAAAGCGTACCCCATAGAGTACCCCGTGACTACAGCATCACAGAAGAGTAAAGTCATCACTCAAATCCCTGATGAGGTGAAAGGACTCGATTCGACCATATCGTGAGAAGAACGTTTTGATGGTATCCTCGCTCGTTGTTGGTCTAGCTGTCAACTCCAATTTGCCGTCCCCACTTTAGACGACACACAAAGAGGGTTTTGTAGGGATCGCACTTAATTTCGGGATTATTGTATTTGCAATCTGATCAATAGTCGAATGCGTGAAATGGATACAGTTTGTTCTGTAGGCTCGCTGTAATCCGTGATCATGAGGCGCAATATCCGTTCCGTCCATACTTCCATTTCGAATCGGGTCGTATTCTTCGTGGTACCTATTCGTTAGGAAGAAGGATCGTTAGCCACCAAAAACCATAATCACGCTTTTGAAATCCACTCATCTCTTCTCAGTCGGGGTGTCGTTGAAACAAACCACGATTACCACAAAGCGTTACTGCGAAATGAACAATGAATGTGCTTTCACCAGGATGGGCACGAATTCGCTCTCCAACGGGGCCTCTCCCGTCTTCACCACCAGTTCGACAGCGGCTTGGTCATTCTGCTCCAGCCCGGTGTAGGACAAGCCGGCATTCTTGCTGCTCTTCTTATTGAACACCAGACGGATCTCATGATAGCGCGTCATCAGAATGTTCGCAACGACGCAATCCACGTTGTATCGCGTAATGGCAGAGGACGCCTTCTTCAGCAAGATCGATGTGTCTGTCTCCAGCTTGAAAGACACGATGTACGCCTCCGGAGCCCACTCGTGTGTCACGAGGTAGAGCATCTTGGGTGTATTGGTCAGAGGAATGTGCGGATCGCCCTCCGCTGACTGGATCTTGTGCTCACCCATCTGGCTATAGGGGATGTAGAAGTCCGACACGGCAGCTGCGGAGTAGATCATGGCCTGGGACCCAAGCGACCGCACCGAGACGCAGGCCCAGTGGAATTGGAGCATGTACTCAAAAACCGTAGTGTAGGGGACTTCCAACAGAGAACCCTCCTTTTGGACCTCCTTCAGATGCTGGAGACCCTCAATCACCGCCTTGTCAACATGATTGACTAGTCGTTAAAAGAGTCATCAATACGAACATTGCAAACAGTTGCCGTTCATTTCAGCAGTGCTCAGATGTTTGTCCATGAAAGCGTCAATCATCGACTGGAAGGGCCGCTTGCTTCCCTCTCGGTAGAGAAAGATGACGAAGTACCCTTCTTTCAGGAAGTATCTACCTGTTACGGGGACTCAATTGGGAAACTCGGCACTCGTGGCTCCCCTTGCTCCCGTAGAGAAGTTATCGATAAACCGGACGGTGTGCTTCTCAAAGGGCACGGTGGTTCCTCCAGACGTGATCACAACGACTCTCTTCTTCTGTTGCGCCGCCCTTTCCACAAACGCGGAGTACTTTGCATCGTCAATGGAAAAATGCTACCAGGATGAAAAGAACCCATCATGTCTACCGACTGCACTTCCGCAAAGAAATCGTGGCACTTCTGAATCTCCCCTGCTTCCATTCTCAATTAACTCTCTTCGCCGAATGAAAAGGCGACTGAAAAAACGGCCCGTTTTCTGCCATCACTATTGGCAGCAAAGGAGACAGGACTACCGTCTCTGGTTCATTATTTCATACATGTTTCGTGTTTTACGCAATTGTGCGGTGCTGAAGCGATCGGCTTCGACTCCTTTCCTCCGTTCCCTCTCTGCTGCCGTTGGATTTGAGTTTGGGCTCGGGAACGTGCGTGATCCTCGTAGCTATGATCTGGTCGTCATTGGAGGCGGATCAGGAGGCATTTCTTGCGCGCAAGAAGCCAGTGCAAACGGTACATGAAAGTGGCGGGTATTACCTCCAGGCGCTAGAGTTGCCTTGCTGGACTATGTTGATCCCAGTACGCAGGGCACCAAGTGGGGGCTGGGCGGTACGTGCGTGAATGTCGGGTGCATTCCGAAGAAGCTGTTCCATCTGGCGGCCACTTACTGCGACAACGAGCAAGATGCCGAGATGATCGGCTTTCCCGTGCCGGACAACTGCTTGTCATCACCTGTAGAAGGTGCTGAACAGAAAGATCGACTGGGATCGGATGGTTTCCAACATCACATCGTACGTGATGAGCCTCAATTTCAAATATCGCGCAAATCTCATGGACAGCGATGTGGAGTCGGCACGGCCTCTTTGTTTCACTCCTAGTTACATCAATGCGAAAGGCAGCTTTGTAGACGCGAACACCGTGCACATCAAGAGCGCGCAGACGGAGCGTGACCTTACAGCCCGCCACATCGTGATCGCGACGGGCGGTCGTCCCTCCATTCCGTTCGTCTCACCCCTCTCCCTCACCCGCAGGTCAATTCCCGGCGCGAAGGAGCTGGCGATCACCAGCGACGACCTGTTCCGTCTGAGCAAGCCGCCAGGTGGTGGCGGTGCGCGGGCGTGAGGCGTAGGCAAGACGCTCATCGTGGGCGCGTCGTACATCGCGCTGGAGTGCGCGGGCTTCCTGCACAGCTTCGGCTTCGACACCAGCGTGATGGTGCGCTCGCGCGTGCTGCGCCGGTTCGACGAGCAGATGGGCTCGCTGGTGCAGGCGGACATGGAGCGGCGCGGCGTGCGCTTCCTGGAGCGGTCGCTGCCCGACTCGTAGGCGCGGGCGCGCGGGCTGAGGCGCAGACTGGAGCGCGTGGACGACGGGCGCATCCGCGTGCGGTGGACGGTGAACGGCGTGACGCCGAAGGAGGAGTGCTTCGACACGGTGATGTTCGCCACGGGCCGCCGCGCCTGCACCGACGCGCTGAACCTGCCGGCGGTGAAGCTCTTCGCGGAGCCCGACTCGGGGAAGATCGTATGTCCCGCGGGAGAGACGACGCGTGTGCCGAACATCCACGTGATCGGCGACGCGCGCTTCGACAACCCCGAGCTGACGCCCGTGGCGATCAAGCAGGGCAAGCTGCTGGCGGATCGGCTGTTCGGCGGCGGCACGGCGCAGATGGACTACCGCCTGATCCCCACGACGGTGTTCACGCCGCTGGAGTACGCGTCGGTGGGCATGACGGAGGAGGAGGCGCAGAGGGCGTTCGGCAGCGACAAGCTGGACGTGTTCCACCTGCAGTACGACACGCTGGAGCAGAGCTTCCTGCAGCGCGCGGACAAGAAGGGCATGCCGGTGGAGAACCAGTGCTACTCGAAGATCATCGCCATGCGCGAGGCGCCGCGCCGCATCCTGGGCGCGCACATCCTAGGCCCGAACAGCGGCGAGATCATCCAGGGGCTGGCGCTGAGCATGAAGCTGGGCGCGACGAAGGACGACCTGGAGGCGTTCGTGCCGATCCACCCCACGCACGGCGAGGAGGTGTTCAATCTGAGCGTGACAAAGGAGCAGAACCGGTTCGCGGTGAAGCGATCCTGCTGAGCCAACTAAACGCATTACAGGCATCACGATTCTCGCTGTAATGCGTTGTTTGATGGGCTCGGTTGGATTCCCACGGTTATATGATGAGCTACGGGGAAACTCGACGAGACCTGTAGATTTGAACTCCCTGGGAAGAGAACTCGGGTGTTTGTTAACAAACGCGAGCTATTTACTGAACATGGTCCGCATCGATGAAGCAGAAGTAGGGGATGAGAATGCCGACAAGCATCGCGATCAAGTGCCAGGCCTTCAGGTTGGAGCCAATCTCGGGCACGATGTGCGTGATGGACACGTAGAGGAAGGTGCCGGCGGAGAAGGCGAAGCACACGGGCAGGAAGGAGTGATTCAGCTGGTAGCTCAACAGGCACAGCATGGCCATGATGAAAGTGGCCAGCGGCGTCGTGCTCGCGAAGATGAGGATGTACTTGGTGGCTACGCCTCACGCTCCCGAACAACACCCACACTCACGCATCGTCAGCTCCAGCTTCTTGAAGTAGGCGCCCAGACCGAACGCGGCGGCGGACTTGTGCAGAGCAATGGCGAAGAAGATGATCCACAGCACTCTCGGGTTCTTGTCCAGCATGGCGGCGCCAATGGCCACACCATCGAAGATGGAGTGGAAGCAAAGGCCCCACACGGTGGACTGGTAGGAGTGGCGGTGGCCGACATCCTCCTTGTGGCTCTCGTGGTGCTCGCACTCCTCCTTGTGATCCTTCTCCCTGTGATCACACTCGTGCTCCTTCTCCTTGTGATCACACTCGTGCTTGTGCTCGTGCTCGTGCTCATGCTCGTGTTCATGTTCATGCTCGTGACCTCCGTGGCTGTGGGAGTGAGCGAAGCAGCGGTGAGTCAGCGCGTCAGCGAACATCATCACGGCAAAACCGACAGTGATGCAAATACCGATCAGGCGGTAGGCGTTCATCTCGGCCTCCTCCGTCTTCATCTCTCCGATATTCTCAAGAGCGTCGGAAATAGATTCGGGGATGACAGCCGTAAAGGCGGCACCGACCATCAGACCCGCGCCCAGAGCACCGATAATAGAGAGTCCAGTCTGTCCAATGCTCAGCCAATAGGGAAGGTAACAAAGCAGGCATGTCCAAAGGAGAAGCAGAATACAAAGGAAAGCGATGAGCACGATAGACACCTTGTGCTCCCCAAACAGAGATGCGATCAATTCAAGCATGGTTCACGTAGTTATTTGAGAGAAAGCGATTATCGCGGTTATTGATTGTGTCATCCTCTGTGTTCCATCATCGAGGATTGTCGATTCGCCGTATTTGTCCCTCCTGTTTCTCTCCATCGTGAGAAGAGTGCGAGACTGATCGATTTCCATCCATCGCTACACAATGACAGTACCCATGTTGATTCGCTCTTTTTTCCTATAGAGGGGCACATTGGAAGGAAATGCTATGGACGTGCGATGCGTACTGTGTTTTCTACCAAAATCATCGTCGTAGGGGAGAACGCATATCACTGCGTGTTTGTGCTCGTTGCAAGGATCTTCCGTAGTCTCTGCATTTAGTAGACTCATAAAATAGAATGAAGACGCTTCCCTTCAGTTCTTTGGGAAAGCGGGAAGCAACGAGCCACTTTTATCCTTTTCTCTAACAAATCGAATTGTCGTATTGATGGGAGTAGGATCCTGTGTTCACTTTCCATCCTAGAATCAACTCACAGTGCAAGGAGCGGACGAATCCTCCTCTCTGTATTTTTGCCTGGCAACAGAGGATGAAGCCGAGTTGTGGCTGCACTCCATTCTCCGCCTGCAACACGCTTCTTCTCATCCCGCTTCGGACGTGGAGGCCATTCTGCAAAAGGCAGCAACATGCGCAGCAACTCCTTCCGCCCTTCCCAAGGTCGCTTCTGCGGTACTTTCTCCTTCGCTGCTTCACCTCAGATTAATGTGTCTCTGGAAGCGCGAGTGGAGTCGCTGCAGACGCTGGCAGCCATCTCCCAGAGCACGCTGTACGACTACGCGCACAACGTACAGGCCGCGCGTCCCCTCACCCGCAGTTCGACCTCACGCTAACGGGCACGCGCAGCATCGCCTGGAAGCTGGCGCTCGGGCTCCTCACTCCCGGCCGCCCCGTCGCCCAGTGGTGCCAGTCGCTCGCCGAGCAGCGCCTGCAGTATGCGGCGGCGCGCCAGAAGCACATGCGCGAGATCACGGCGGTGAGCGTGAGACGGCAGTGTGAAGCGTAGACGTGGTCGGAGCGCGACAGCGCGCAGTTCGCGCGGGTGCGCGAGATCGAGGCGACGGTGCGCAAGGACTGCACGCGCACGTTCAGCCAGCTGCTGTTCTTCCGGAGCGCGGTGATCCAGGACATGATCGTGCGGCTGCTGCTGGTGTTCACGCTGGAGCACCCCGACCTCGGCTACAAGCAGGGCCTCACCGACCTCGTCGCCATCCTCCTCCTCTGCGTCTACTGCGACCGCGACCGCGGCAGCGATCTAAGCGATGCGAGCAGTGATGCGAGCAGCAAAGCCAGTGGTGATGGTGGTGATGGCAACACGGCGGACCCGTTCGCGCTGCAGCAGCACACGCTGGACGTGCTGGACGCGCACCTCCGCTTCCAGCCGCAGCTGCACCAGAAGCAGAACGCCCTGTTCGCGCGCGCCGCCTCCGCCGAGCAGCGCGCACTCGTGGCGGCGCTGGGCGGGCTGACGGCCACGGCGGCGGTGGAGCACGACTGCTACCTGCTGCTGGCGGCGCTGATCCGGCCGCTGCGGGGCTGCTACAGCGCGCAGTTCGAGGCGTCGCCCGAGGGCCTCGAGCAGCGCATGCAGCGCGTCATGGCGCTGGTGGCGGAACGCCGGCCCGCTGTGCCCAACACCTTCGCCGTAGCGGCGCGCGGGCGGCCTGAGGCGTAGCAGCTCGAGGCGCACCCGTCCATCTGCCTGCTGCGCTGGCTGCGGCTGCTCTTCGCGCGCGAGTTCTCGCTGGAGGCCGTCTTCTTCCTCTGGGACCGCCTGCTCGTGCGCCCGCGCCCCGACTACCCCGCACTGGAGTACGTGGCCGCCGCCGTGCTCCTCCTGGAGGCGCCGGCGCTGGTGCGCTGCGAGTCGCTGCAGCAGCTCATGCCGCAGCTGCAGGAGGGCGCCCGGGCGCTGGACGTGGCGGTGGTGTGGGAGCTCGCGCTGGCGCTCTGGCGGACCCACGAGGCGTCGCGCTACGAGGACGTGTCGCCCGAGGCCCCGCCGGCGAGGTCTCCAGCGGCGCAGAGGCTGGGCCACCAGGACAGGCCCTCGCTGCTGCGCAAGCTGTTCCAGCGGCGATCCAGGAAGGCCTCCAGAGGCGAGGCGCGCGACGTTTCTCCCACAGCTGCCTCGGCCACAGAAGCGGTGGAGCCTGCCGCTCAACCCGTGGCTGCAATGGCTTCTCAACCTGTGACTGTGACGGCTTCTCAACCTGTGACTGTGACGGCTTCTCAACCCGTGGCTGTGACGGCTTCTCAGCCCACTTTGGCAAGGGAGCCGCAGGAGGGGTCAACGGCGGAATCCCAGCAAATGGGAGCAAATGGAGTTCACAAGGACGTAGAGTCCATTTTCACCAAGTACTTTAACTTCTTTCTTTGTTGCATCACGCTTGCCAGTGATTTGACGTGTGCATTCGCCAATTCCATGCAAATCAGTGTTGGTCAGAGGATGAATGCTCTTGCAAAAGGAAATATCGAAGGAATCCAACACAAACACGAATATGCAATAAACACACAGAGACCGCCCTAAATGGAATTGCGATCAATCACAAAGGGGTAGTGCACCTCCCCGTAGGGGTTGGTGGTATATTGTGCAAACCGATTCGCCTCCATCCCGTTTGCACTGGTTTGAAAAGGCGGAGCGCAGTACGGCTCCACGACCGGCGCCGCGCTGGGCAGAGGGGCAGAGAAGCAGTACGGGTTCACCACGGGAGACACCACAGGAGCCACAGGAGCCACAGGTGCCACAGAAGCCATGGGTGCCATGGGTGCCACGGGAAGCGACGGGGCGACGGAAGCGACGGGAAGAGAAGGAGGCAGGTAGTAGTCAGGAGCGCGGCGCGGCGGGAAGGGCTGCGAGGGCTGCAGCAGGATGGGCGCGGGTACAGGCGGCAGACGGCGCAGCTGGGCCTGGCGCTGCTCGCGCTGGCGGTAGAAGGCCTCCTTGCGCTGCTGCTCCTGCGGCGAGAAGACGTACTTGAGCAGCGGGCAGCCGGCGGGCGCCACGTTGACGATCTCCGGGATCCGCACGCCGCCTACGGGTCAGACCTCAAGGGCAATGCCACGCTCCCTCAGGGGACTGGCTGCGCAGAGCGCGCGCAGGCGGTTGTAGAAGGAGAGGAACTCCGGGGCGAACACCGCCAGCGAGAAGTGGACTCGGCAGAGGAACTCCACCTCGAGCCCGTTGATCTGCCACACGCTTAGCTGGTTGAAACTGGCGTAGAACTCGGACTTGTAGCAAATCTCGTCGAAGTACTTCTGTGCCAGCACCACTCTACGGAATGAGGAGGCCGGTGCGCACCAACGATGAAATGACGATGTTACGCAAAGACGTCGCGTTGACAATCCCAGGAATCGCCTTATTGAGCCGCTCGATATAGATAAGGGAGATGATGTAGCACTCCAAGCAGCAGTTCATGCGAAGAAACAAGCTACCGTGTTACACGTCATTCAGCAGAAACTTGTTGAAAAAGTCGTCAGTAGAAAGAGCGCCCGAATCGTATCGTGAAAAGAGAGATTGGTTATTGTACAGATGTCTCTATGATTTACGAACGGCCGGTAAGGAAACTCTCGCGTTTTCATCCATCAGGACATTGAGGAAGTGTACGTAGAGTTGGGATATGTCACCGATATTATATTGGTCCATTCGATGCAGTGGTATTATTAAAACGACGGATAATCAGTACTCTTCCAATTCACGAACAACACCAAGTTATAAACGCGGAAAATGCAGTAGACTCACTCTGAGATAGATATCCAAACAACTGCACGTAACGAAAAAGAACAATACTCGACAGTCCAATAGGACGCAATTCCGCGTTTCACTTCGCCAAACGAGATGTGAAGACGCAGGGAGTGTGACCACACTACTGATAGTCCCGCTCTTTTCCGGGATCATGGATACCATGGAGATACGACTGCAGAATGGATGCGGTGTAAATCCATAGAAGAGAAATCGCCTGTTTCCGACTCAAGAACGGATTGAGGAATCGATCCAAAGGACTTCCAGATTGTTCCAATAGTCTATATGACTTGCCAGCATGATGACCATTGGTTTGTACGCACTCTCAACAAAACACAATTCGTCACACCAAAATCCCCTTCATTTCTGTCACCCTCCTTTGGTCGCCTTCCATCCTCAAATCGAATTACCCTACGTGCTAGAACAATGCAGTATTCCATTTTATATCATTTCCTCACCCGTAGAGAGGTTGTTGTCCATTACTACCGTATGCCTGGTCTCACCGAGG
>OIWT01002989.1_pt1 | contig 16256 bp, 17 predicted proteins | sample 1587701 | NCBI WGS metagenome assembly OIWT01 (sample SAMEA3888904, study PRJEB22519) | human gut metagenome | biome: human gut; feature: human-associated habitat; material: faeces | place: Denmark | collected 2009
AGATCTACTTCAAGCCTGGTCAGAACCTCGCTCTTGATGACGTCATCATGGACTTCGATACCACTGCTTAAAGCGCTTTCTTGGTTTCACGCAATCGTTCATTCTTCTCCTTTAGCTGTGTTTGTTGTTACACGTGTGTGAGGGAAACACAACGCTATGGTACAAGTTCAACAAAAGTCGCTGGGGAGTCCCACGTCTAAGAGTGATAGAAGAGGGCGGAAGGAACTAAGGATCGTCTTCTTTTCGCTGCTGCGGAAGAGGGTCGGTGCGCCAACAAGGTCATGCAGCCTCGGCAGGTCTACTGGTGATGGAAGGAGGGACGCATACCCTTCAGATAAGCCTTGTGGGGGAACCTGAAAGAGCCGTCGCGTTTGGGATTGCCGGCGAAGGAGATCGAGGCGAGACTTGGCAGGTCTAGTCATGCAGTCCATCAACCGTTGCTACCCAAGAGAGTCAACGACGTGCTCTTTTCGTTGGTGGGGAATTGCACAGCGTTCAAACCAAACTGAAGATGGGCGAGTCGAGGGAGATCTACACATCACTCTCTCCTGCTGCCATTGCGTTTCAGCGTGAAGCGATTGCAGTACTGAAAGCTCCTCTTGCCAACCAGCAGCGATTCCAGGGACTGCAGGCCTATTTCTGAGTGCCTCACGACAAGGCAACTGTCCAACTCCAGGGAAGCGTACTGGAAGTTGAAACTGGCTTCTTCCTTTTCACCAAAGGCAATCGATTTCAGTTCGTTCACGTCGGTAATCTCGCAGACGGTGTAGTCCGAAAAGGAGTAGCAACCGATCGCCACTTCCCTCACATCGGGGCAGTTCTTCATGGCGAAATGACGGCGTGCATCACTCCCGATTGGAGAGCTGCAACCGTACTGAGTGAAGCTCCCCTTCCCAATCACCACTCGCTGCAGTGCCATCATCCCAATCAGCCTGACATCTTTCACACACTTGAAGCACTCGTCTCCCACTTGCAGTAGCGTCAACGAGAAAAGAGAAGCAAGATCGAGGGACTCCAAGGAAGATGCATTGAAGCCTCTGCTGCCGATCTTCATGCTGGCAAGAGACGAGAGACCTGCTCCTCACAACCACACCAAATCCTTACCGCTGAGGATGAGTGAACCACAGTCGTGGAAGCAATCCTCTCCTGTTTCGATGGACTGGAGATTGTTGCAGTTTTCCAGCCGAAGTGTGACCCACGAGGGACAGCTCTTTGAGCCAATAAGGATAGTCCGCAGGGATGGGCATTCCACTATCAACAACTCTCCTTTCTCCTTCGTGCAGCAGTTCTTGCCGATGGTGAGGATCTCTAAACACGGGTACTGTTTGAGTTCCAAACGGGTTAGGAACTGAAGGCAATCATTGCCGATGAGAATCTGGGTAATGCTCTGGTATGCCGATCTGCTCCATTCTGTAATGCCAGGGTCATTACCAAAGCCGTCGTTTAGTTTGATGACTTGTTGGTTTTCCCATTCGACTTCTTCTTCCACTTCTTCCGCTTCTTCTTTCTCCACTTCTGCTTCTTCCTCGTTCACATCTTCCTCCTCTTCTACCTCCTCCTCATTCACCTCCTCTTCTACCACTTCTTCTTCCACTTCTTTCACCTCCTCCACGTTCACCTCTTCTTCCCCCATTTCTTCTTCCACACTCACCTCCTCTTCCCACACCTCTCTTCCTCCCTCCTCTTCCATGAGAGGATTAATCAACGTTGCAGCGGTGATGTTCACAAAGAAAGATCCAGCCAGCATATCATTCATCATAGCATGCTCGTCATTTGAAGAAAAGAGGGAAGCAATGGGGTCAGACCCATTGTTATTCCGGATTCTTTCGACCGAATCCCTCACGAAAGGATGCTACGCCTCACTTCCCACCCACAGAAGTCACCTGGAGCAGATCACACACGGAAGCTCTCTCTGCCACATCCCACTTCAAACACTCCTTCACAAACTCAACACACTCAGAGGGCACAGCAGAGGAAGAAAAAGAGGGCAGTTGCCTGCTTCGAGTTCTCTCCTGTATCTCTTCGGGAGAGTATCCCTCATAGGGGTGCTTTCCTTCCGCCATTTCAATCACCATGATTCCCACTGCCCACACATCGCTCTTCAAATCGCTCTTCCCGTCAAACACTTCAGGAGCCATGTAACGCACAGTGCCGCTCACAGTCCTTCGCTCTGCCATTGTACGCGCAGTGTGACTGATGCTGAAATCTGCAAGGACGACTCTGTCATTCGTGAATAGCAAATTGTCCGGCTTTATGTCCTAATCCGTCAAATGCGTCAACTGCCACCACTCTATGAGCAATACCCTTGCTGTGGATGTGGTTAAGCCCAAGCAACACGCAACTGATGATATCTCGAATGTACTCCACTTTCAGCTTGTGGTTGCACATGTATTGCCGAACTGATCCATAGGGATAGTACTCCATCGAATACTACAGCGATGATCACTCAGTTAATTGCACTCACCCCCTTTTTGTCTTCATAATCAATGGGCGCACAGTACTGCACAACATAGTCACATTGCAGACTGCTAATGAACCTAGACTCCTTCTTGATGATGGCAGCTTTGCTGATGCTTTTGATGAGTTTGATGACTACCGTTTTCTTCGTGAAGTTGTCAACAGCCAGACTAACACTGTATAGCCCTCTATACCGTAACAAGCGCGTAAGGCGTGAATACCTATCGGCAATGCATTGAACGTTGCTATACCGGCTTTCAAAGGACTCTCCCATGGAGTAAGCCTGAATGGAGCTGAAAACTGGGAGTCCGTGGTAAAGCCAATATGCCGTTTTGACCCAAAGAAACAGTGGTCTTGACAAACAGCACACAATACTACTAAAGGACTATCTACTTCGGAGCGCCAAAGGCTTCAGGGAGTCTCTCGATGGTATAGCGATGGTTGACGATGAACATGATCGGTACACCAGGAATCTTGCGAATGCGGCGCTTCAGGTCCTTATCGCAGGTGGCGACAATATAGCAACGGTTCTACGAATGAGCGATTCACGCAAAACAACGACCGTTCTAACACGCTCGACAAGACAGTCATCGGCATAGGTGCCCTTATGTGAGCAGGTGAGGCGCTGAAAGCGCGGATCCTTCGCCAAGCGGAGGGCGACATGATAACGAGGTCCCAGCTTCTCCAACTCCGCCATGACGCAGTCCGTAATGTAGGGGATGCACTTGGCAAGCAAACAGTCCATTAGCGACTTCATGATATCCAGCTTGTTTTGAAGAGAGAAATTGATGAAGTTTGTATCGAGCAGGATGCGGAATGGGGGTCCCAGAGCGGTATTATATCTACAACTCAAAATCGCGCATGAGACAAACTTGAAGAACATTGCTGAGGGGATTTGCTCCACGTGATGCACCAACGCTTCCTTCCTTTCCTTCTCGGCCTTCTCGGCCTTCTTCTGATTCTCGACAATGCGACTATCCTTTGTGGATAGAATTCTCGCCTTGGCGGCGCAGCGACGCGTCTTCGTCTTTTTGGTCATTGTTAACCTCCCTTCTGGGAAAGGCTCGTTCAAGAGTGAATGAAACTCCCGCCTTCTTTCACTTCGTTTTTTGTCCCTGCCAAAGGGAATGAGGCGCTGTAATCGTTATCGTTCGGTTGTGCTGCATCCCTACTTTGGAATCGTGCACCGTTTCATCCAACAAACACACGACTATACAAACCCTAGTCCAGTTTCCCTTGGCTGATTAGAAGTTTTGTTTCCTTGTGGTTGTGCGATAGCCGGATGCTTGTTGTTTCCTGATCGGAGTGATGATCAGCGTGATGATCCATATAGTGGTCCACGTGCTCATGATGATGGTGGGAATCATCAGAGTCACTTTCATCCGAGGACGAGCAGTGCTCGTGCATATCGCTGTGATGGTGATGGGAGTGGTCGTGATGGTGCTGGAAGCGGCTAATCACCGAGCTCACATCGTTTCCTCCCTTCACCAAATAGAATTCATCGGCATTCCCATCGCTCACCACATCCACCGTGTGCTCCTTCAGACCCACATCATTCAGAAGCGCATCAATGTCCTTCTTCACCTCCGCCTCCTTCCCCTCCTCCGCCCACACTCGCATCGAGCACACAAGATCGTCGCCAGCGTACGCCCAGAGATGAGGAGACTGAATGCCGCGCACGTGCACCATTCCAGAAATCGCCTCCAAAACGGAATTCCACAAATCGGTGCTATTCTCGGGAGTGTGGTGGAGCAGGATTTGAGAAGAATGCTACGTCATAACAGCAACAGAAAAGCATGACATGAACCAACGGGAACACAGACATCAGAATGAGAATGGAAATGATGAAGGCGCAGATCGGGTCGGCGATGCGCATGTCGTAGCGCTAGGCGTGAGCGATGTGTGTGTGTCGTACCTGGATGAGGAAGGTGGAGAGAATGACGCCCATGGAGCCCAGCGTGTCCGCCAGCACGTGCAGGAACACGCCGCGCATGTTCTCATTCTACTCCTCACCTCCTCTCTCCACACTCACATGTCCGTGACTGTGACCGTGATCATGATCATGATGGTGATCGTGATCATGCGAATGACCATGATCGTGGCTGACGTCGTGGAAGAAGATGAGGCCCACCAGGTTGACCACCAGACCGCCCACAGACGTGCTCATCAGCTGGTTGTCGCCCACCTCGGGCGGCTCGCGGAAGCGCTCCACCGACTCGGAGGCGACGCTGAGCCCCACGAAGACGAGAAACACGCCGTTGATAAAACCAGAGAGCACCTCAACGCGACGGTAACCCATGGAGTAGCAGTCGTTGGCGGGCCACTCGGCCATGTAGGAGGCGATCAGCCCGATGACCAGCGCGCTGCTGTCGAACAGCATGTGACCCGCGTCGCTGACCAGTCCGAGACTGTTGTTGAGGACGCCTGAGGGTGAGAAGGGGAAGAAGACCTGACCGACGGCGAGTTCCACGAACATGAAGAGAAGGTTGATGGTGAGATAGAGGAAGATCTTGCGAGAGGACCGCGATGTGAAGACGAAGAGGAAGAACTAGCGGGAAGGGGCGGGAAAAGGCGGTACTTGGAGGAGGGAGGAGCGGCGCGCGCGGCTGGTCGCTTTCTTCACGGGGATGTTGAGGAAGAACTGCCCGACGGAAATGACGACGGCGCAGATGGAGGCGGTGACGCTGAACTGCGTGTGAGAGGCGGAGGAGACGGCCACGTGGGCGTTGGGCTGGAGGCGGTCGAAGAGAAGGACGGAAATGGTGCTGGTGTAGTTGCCAATCTGAGAGTGAGGAGGAGAAGGAAGACGGGCTTTGTTGATGAGGCGCTCGGAGAGGAAACGGTTGGTCATGGAGTGGAGGTAGGAGGTGGCGACGATGCAGGCGAAGCAGCAGATGGCGAGGGAGACGAGCGTGTTGAGGGAGACGGAGGACAGCGTGACGGGCGTGTGGGTGATGGCGGTGATGCCGACGTAGAAGAGGCAGGCGACGAAGTAGCAGGAGGACTGCAGGGAGTAGGGCGCGCCGTTGACGTGGGCGATGCGGTGCGTGAGGTAGTTGTAGAAGATGTTGAGGAAGCCTGCGAGTCAGGAGGAGATGGAGGGAAAACTGGCAATCACCACGAAGAGGACGCCTTGGAGGGGCTGTGTGGAGTGGACGAGCTGCAGCGAGTTGAGTGAGGAGTACACGGATTCCGGAATGGTGAAATGGGTCGTGGGAATGTGCGGCAGGCCGAACAGGGAGAGGCCGTAGCCGCAGGCTGAAATGACGATGCCCATCACGTAGAGAAAACCTAGTCTTGAAAGGAACGAATCGGTAGTACGATTGCTCGGATAGGAGTTGGCAAGCAATCCAACGACAACGAAAAGCAGTTTCGGACTCTGCTCAAATAGCACGCACAGAATGGGACCGCAGGAAGAAAGAGCCGTAATCCACAGGTACAGCTGCACTCCCTTGATCGCGCCGCATAGTAGAATCGATTTCCAGTAGTATAGGGAGGAGTGGACGGAGTACCGCTTGTCCGTCAGGGAAAGCACTAGATGTCATGTGGGTGGCGAGCCCGCACGAAAAAAGATGACACACGCAAATGCACTCAGAGAAAAACAGATGAGAATCAGGGAATAGACTCCCGTCTTCGCGAGACGCGTCAGATAGAACATCGACCACGACCGCAGTGTGAACAGCAGAATGGCGATCACAGAAAAGATGGTCTTGCTAGATGTGAAGAATGGAGAGCAGGTGCACGTTTCTGGCGACTTGTACTTCTCTTTCTCTTCATAGAGCATTGCAGCGTGGGTTGTTCAAAGGCGGGAAAGGGATTAGTGCCAAAACGCAGTCCGTCCTGATAGGGTGGATATGGGCGTGGAATCGATGTGTTGGGGATGGAAGCGATGCACTGCCAAAGAGGGCACTCAATCACCGAGCAAAGAGCACTACTGCACCTCGCATCGCCCTTCCCTTCCTATCGATCGTTTGTACAAGATCCGTTCTGTTTGCGACTCATCTCGAACCCTGTTCTCCTTTCCTCCGTTTTAAGATTTGGTCGTTTGGATGAAAAGTCAGTTCGTTGCATTTACATTTCCACCAAGCAGCTCGGAAGTAGGAGGCTCCGTTACTGCGTTAGTCCGTAGGACGAGTATAAAGACTGCCAGAGCGACACGAGCGAGTATCCGAGCGCTATATCTACAGAAAACAGCTTTCCGTCCCCGTCTTCCATTCGGCGGCCTCCATTCTTCCGGACGAGGAATCCGAAGACACCGTTGTATCCGTCTCGATGCTACGCACTCCCTCCAGCCGGCTGCATGTATGCAAGGAAAGCGGTGGAGAAACGCGCCGATGGGACGGAAGTGCTGTTCCCGAAGGACCCGTCGAAGTGCATCCAGTTCGTTGGCGTGAATGCCGTATCCTTCAACGAAAACAATCCCTCCACCCTTCTCACCCCTCTCTCCAACGATGTGAGTGTGCTGGTGCGGGTCAACGATAGGAGTGCGATCGGATATTCCACAAGGAAGAACGAGAGGCCATCACCATCATCGAGGACGAGGAAACGCTCCGAAACGATTCCCTGCTGGATACCGTCGACGATATGGTGCTGCTAGCGGTCGGGAGTGAGGGCTAGGACGAAGACTCTGACATCATTCCCATCAGTCGTCTTCGCCAGTTTATTCGCAATGACATGGGCAAGGTCATTCCCAACAAGCGCTTCTCCACTCTGGGCACTCCCATCCGATCGCCCCTCGATGCCATTCCAGCTCGGCCCGTGCCCCAGCCGAAGTTCTTCACTTTCGACGAAGTCTCTGAAATTGGAGACGACAGCGTGGCGGAGTCACTCACTCCGGAGCGCGACACGGGATTCTTCTCCTCGCCGCACTTGGAGGGAATTGCTTCTGTGCGCGACAGCCTGTCTTCTGAGGCCGACACGCCCTTCCGGCGCCTCTCCATCAAAGAACTGGTGCGCACCATCCGCACGAATCATGCGTAGGATATGCTGTCTTCGCAGCAATCCGTGGGCAGCCAGAAGGAGGGAGTATTTCTGTTTCATAACTGTAACGCCTAGTTACGATCCCCGCGGTTATCCATCTGTCAGACGCCCGTGTCCATCGCCCAAACGCCGCGTTGTCTCACGGGCAAGATCGGTGCGGCGACCGTCACCAAAGACGGTGTTTCGTTCTTCGTGGCTCCAAAGGAGAGTGAGGGGGACCCCAAGAATTCGAGCCTGTCCAGCGAGGTGGAGCGGCGCCTTTCCCTGACGCGGCAGGTGGATTCCATCCGTCGGTTCTGCAAGGAAAAGATGGAGTCAATGAAGGCCTTCCAGAAGAGCCTGCAGAAGGTGCTGGACACGAAATCGCCGGTGCTGGAGAAGGATTACGTGATAAACGCCATTCACTCGGTGCTGTCGAGTATAGACAACGCGCAGTACAACATCAAGATGGAGATGTTCGAATCTATCGCCGTCGAGAGCGAGTACCATCTCTTGGTTAGAGTAAATGGAGCAAGTGAAGAGTAGAAGGATGGCTATCCCAAGACAGAGCTGTGGCTGATGACCATGAAGAAGGAGTCCATGGAGTTCTATTCCGTTGGTTCATTGGGATCAGGCTGATGCGTAGATGGAGCTGCACATGTACGGACTCACGGTGTTGGAAATGCTGGACAATGTGCTGTGTGTTCGACTGGAGTGCGACAACAGCTGCAGCCTGGACATCCGTCTCTCGACGAGCAACTACAGCTCCGTAACAACCACACTGAGCGTCAATACCAACGGTTCCAAGCTCTTTGAGGGAATCGTGCAGAACTCCGGACTGTACTCCGTTTTCAGGAAGGAAATCCACTTCCACGAGCTCCATGACTACTTCCACATTGTTCGCCTTGCTTTCCTGAGTGACGGATAGATCTGGTGCTTCTGCATGCGCGCGAAGATGGAGTACAGAAGGAGGCTAAGAGAATAAGCATTGACGCGAATCGGCTGTTTTTTTCAACCACAGCTGGGCGGAAAAAGGTCCGATCTTTGTCACAATTCAACCCAAAACAATAGGAAGGGTTGCTCATCCACCCCCTGCATTGATTTCAGCTATGGAGGAGTCGAAACACATCCAGTAGGGAGATTGGGTGCGGTTGCTAAGGGACTATAGAATTACAAAGCTCACAGACGATGTGCTGGAGTTTACCCTCTCCGGAGTCGACACGAGCATTGCGAACGCGTTGAGACGAATTATGATTGCGGAGGTGAGTCGCTTCTCCTCTTTCTCACGCCCAGGTGCCTTCCGTGGCGATTCGCACAGTAACCGTGAAAGAAAACACATCTGTCCTCTGCGACGACTATATTGCACACAGACTCGGTCTGATTCCCATTCGCCGTGTCAGCGACGACCCCTCCACCGGCATCGTCGATTACTTCACGTGCTCCGGACCGAGCTGCGATCGGTGCACCGTAAAGCTGGATATAAATGTCGTCTGTGGCGGAGGGCTTCATCGGTGATGCATAGGCGACGGGAACAAGCCCATCAACGTGACGAGCAAGGACCTCATCTCCCGCAACCCCAACTATGCGCCGGCCCACATCACCGGCTCGAGCGAGGAATCGCTGGAGGGAGAGGGCATTCGCATCGTTGCTCTGGCACCGGGCCAGGCCCTGCGTGTGGAGTGCGAGGCCATTTTGGTAATCACACACCATGGTCGTAATGGCTAGGGTGTGGGGAAGGTGCACGCGAAGTGGTGTCCTGTGGGCACTGTGGCGATGAAATACATTCCGATCGTGACGCTGAATAAAGAATTGCTGGATTCGCACGACATGGAGTACAAGCAGCGTTTCGTGGACAGCTGCCCCAGAAACGTGTTCACCGTCGATCCGGACACGCAGCGCGTACTGGTGCAGAACGCGCACGCGTGCATGTTCTGCGGCGATTGCGAGCAGTTCAACACCAGCTACGCGGACAAGGTGGTGACCATCTCCCAGATCCCGAACAAGTTCGAGTTCGTGGTGGAGTCGACGGGCTCGGTGCGTCCGCTGGAGATCCTGAAGGAGGCGATCCGCGTGCTGGAGATGAAGATGACGGAGATCAGTAACTGCATGAACGAGCTGCTGCTGAATCCTGATCACTGCTCTGTTTGTGAACAAACACTCCACTCATTTCGCGAATTGATCATCTCAAACCACTGCGTCAGCGCGTCCGACAGCACCTCCGGCAGCTCCTCCACCGACTGCACCACCAAGTAGTACGGGAACGGGTAGTTGTCCAAGTACCGCGCCAGTTTGCTCCCGCCCAAGTACACGCGCGTCTTCAGAATCGAGCTGCCCGGGTCCTCTGCGCCTCACACACCTCGCCCACACCTACTCGGGTTGTCCACGATCAGCAGCACGATCAGAATGTTGTTCTCCTCCGCGTCACGCAACAGCTTCGCCAGCGCCTCCCGGTTGCTCGAAATGCGTCCGTCGCTGATCACGAACGCGATCTGCACGGCGCGCTTGGCGGCTCCACTCAGCCGCATGCGCGCCTGCATCAGGATCGCCATCAGCGACTCGATGCACCCGCGATAGTCCGTCTGGTCCTGCGCGAAGGAGAAGTGCGTCAGCACCGCCGCGCCCGCCTCGCTGGTGAACGGCGTGCCCAGCGAGTGGATGTACTTCACGTCCTCGCCGAACGACATCACGCCGATCTGACCCACATCCAACTACGCCTCAGCTCTCACCGCCTCGCTCACCTGTGCCAGCGCCGTGCCGATCAGTGCCAAGGTCTTGAAGGACACGCTGTCGGCGGCGCTCTCACGCATGCTCTTTGAGTCGTCGATCACCAGCATGATCTGGTACTCGCGCTGCGACGGCTTGCTCCGCCGCAGCCAGATCTTGTCCTTCCGGTAGTTGCTCGCAATGAACGGGATCACCTTTCGCATATTGATCCGCTTGCCCGTCTTGAAGTCACCCGACAGCTTGCTCGCCTTCGTCGGTTCCATAAGCAGACGCAGCTGCTCCGTCAGCCGCCCCGACAGCTCCGCCGTCTCCGCCACACACCGCTCCCACACCGCCGCCGCCTGCGCGCGCGTCGCCACGTCCGCCGTGTCCGCCACGCGCAGCTCGTTCACGTTGCGGTTCAGGTAGCTGTCCTCGTCCACGAACGGCAGACGCACCTCCTCCGGCGCGTCGTCCACCGCCTGTATGTCGTCGCGCGTCAGCACGCCCTGCATCTCGCCACCCTCCTGCGTGTTGCTGGAGGCACCTGCTTTCGTCACCTTCTCGAACAGCTCGCTGGCAAATGCCGCCTCTTCCGCCTCGCGCCGCGCCTCCTCTGTCTCCTCTACCTCGGGCGGCAGCTCCTGCTCTTCCATCACCGTCTCCTCCTCCATCGCCTCTTCCTCCTCCTTCTCCTCCTCGGCCTCCACGCGGTCCAGCGGCTCGCTCTGCGGGCGGAACTGCACCTCCTCAGCGGAGGGCGCCAGCACGTCCTGGCCCTGCTGCTCCTGCTTCACCTCCGTGCCCAGCGGCTTGTTCTCCTGCTGCTCCTGCGGCTGTTCCTTCTGTTCTTGTTCCTGCTGGTCGTCCTGCTGCGGGACCATTTGCATGCGCTCGTATTGCTTCTTCCACTCCATCATCACCTTCTCGGGGTTCTTGTACGGGTTCATCTCCTCCTTCTCTTCCTCCTCCTCCTTCTCCTCGCCCACTCCGTCCTTCATTTCGCCCTCTTCCTGCTTCATCTCGCCTTCTTCTTCTTCCTCCTCTTCCTCTTCCTTCTGCTCATTCGACGCCGCTTCCTTCTTCTCCGTCTGGTCGTCCACCACGTTGTCTTCGCCCGCCTCATCCGCCACGCCCGTCGTCGCCATCTGGTTCTCCTTCTTCTCCAGCGTCTCCTTCTCCTTCTCCTCCTCCTCCGGCTTCTCCTCCTCCGGGTTGTTGTTCGGATCGTTCACATCCATCTTCTCCTCTTCTTCCTCCTCCTCTTCTTCTTCTCCAGCGCCGGCGAGCTCCATCTCCTCCGCATCCTCGTTCTCTTGCGCCTCTTCCTCTTCCTCCTGCTCCTCTTCTTCCTTCTCTCCCTCTCCCTCCTGCTCCTCTTCTTCCATCGCCTCCGGGTTCTCCTCTTCTTCTCCGTCGTCGATCTCCATGTCCTCGGGCAGTTCCTCCTCTTCCTCCTCCTCCTGTTGCTGCTTGAAATGGTCATCTTCATACTCCTGCTCGTTCAAATCATTAATCCGGTCCTCCTCCTCTTCCTCCTCCTTTCCTTCTTCTTCCTTCTGCTCCTCTTCCTTCTCTTCCTCCTCCTTCTCCTTTCCTTCCTCTTCCTTCGTCGTCATCTCATCCGTGTTCTTCTTGTTCTGCTGCTTCTGGTCCTGCTCGATCTTCTCGTTCTCGTCAGGCTTCTCCTCCTCCTCGTTCTCGTCCCACAACTTCTCGTCCACCACCTCCTGATCCTCGTTTAGATCGCCCATCTCTCTCTCCATCTCTTCTTCTTCCTCCTCTTCTTCCTCCTCGCTCTCCTCTTCCTCCTCACTCTCCAAATCCTCCATCTCTCCCTCGAAGTCGCTCTCCATCTCCATTCCCGTGTCATCCGCCTTCTTCTCTTCCTCCTTCTCCTCCTTCTCCTCACCCTTCAGACCCTCCAACTGGTCCTTTCCGTCCAACTCGTCCGTCACGTCCTTCTCGCCTTCGCCTTCGCCCATGCCCGTTCCGTCCTGCATCTCCTCTTCCTTCTTCTTCTCCTCTCGCTCCTTCTGCGGTGCGCAGAATCCCTTCTTCAGCACTTCACGGAACAGGTTCAGACACACATACTGCAGCTTGCAGAAGCCCTTGTTCAGCAGCACGCCACGCAGCAGCAGGTCGAACGCCGCCAGCAGCAGCACGCGCAGCAGCGCCGCCACCTCCTTCAGGAACCCGATGCTCGCCGCGTCCGGTGCCTTCAGCGTCGCCAGCAGCAGGCGGTCCACCGCCGCGGCCACCGCGCCCAGGTCGAGATCGTTCCAGCAGGCCAGCAGCGCGTCGTGCGCCTGCTGGTAGGTGGGCGTGGCGTCCTCCGCCTGGTGTCTCTGTCGCCGCAGCACCGCCTTCACCACGCCGTCGATCTCGCCCAGCACCTTCTCTCTCTCTGTCGCTGGTGCCGTCTGTTGCGAAGCCTGCTCCGTCTGTTGCGAAGTCTGTACAGACGGCTGAGACAACGGCACGAACTGAAGGAGCGGCAACAGCTCACCGCAGCGCGCACGCACCTCCTCGCACTTGGACATCACGGCAATCAGACTGGCGGCCATGGGCGACTGCGCGGCGGCACTGCCCACACGCTGCACGATCTGCTGCAACTCGGCCACCACCTCGCGCAGCGCGTCGCCCGACAGCAGACAGGCCACGCGGTAGGCGAGCGAGTCGCTGCACGGCACCACCTTCTCCTGCAGCGCCTGCAGCCGCACCTTGGCCTCGCGACAGGCCTCGCACCACGCCTCGTCCACCGCCACCTCGCCGCGCATGCGCTGGTCGAAGAACAGCATCTCCTCCAGCACCTCCACACAGCTCGCCAGCATCGTCTCCACCTCGCCGTTCACTTCCGCGCACGCCGCGCACGTGCCTACCTCCGCACGCGACTGCACGCGCACGAGATACCGGTACACCTCGTACAGCTGGCTCATGCCGCGCCCCAGTCCCATCACGGCCTCGCGCTGCTGCAGCACATCCAGCATCATCGCCTCCACGTAACCCAGGCACTTGTTCTTCGTCGTCGCGTCCACCTCCTCGCTGGTCTGCTGACGCAGCTGCAGACGCATCCCCACCAGCAGCAGGTAGTTCTTGTAGAAGTACGCGTCCGCCTTGCCCCACGTCGTCTGGAACGCCTTCAGGTTGCCCGGCACGCTCTTCTCGCCGCCAGCCACACCGCGCATCACCGTCACGATCTGACGCATCTCGGGCACACTCAGCCGCATCAGCGCGTTGTTGTCCTTCTGCGCCTCGGGCAGGATCGCCGCCAGGTGCGAGATGCCCTGCGTCTCCAGGTGCGTCAGCAGCTCCTTGAACAACAGCTTCTTGCGGTTCTGGTCCGTGCCCTTGCGCAGCTCCGCCGCCGTCGTGATGACCTCCACCGCCAGCGCGTCCAGCGCCGCGCCCGGCTCCTCGCCCACCGCCGTCTGGAAGCACGTCGCCAGGTGCTTCGGGTGCTTCCACACACTGCTCGCCAGTCCCGCTTCCTTCGGTGCTACCACAGAAAACAGGGCGATTTTCGGCATCGGCTCGCTCTCCTTCTTGTCTGCATCGTCGGGCTCGCCCAGCACGGCTTGGTCCAGCACGGTGCTGACCTTGGTGTTGTTGGCGTCGCGGTACTTGTAGATCAGCTTGAACAGCTTGTGGTGGATCTGGTTCACCGTCTCGCGCAGCGAGTAGAAGCTCTGGTCGTCCCACTTGCCCAGCTTCACCTGGTCCTTCAGCTCCTTCGCGATCGGCTCCTTGATCTCCTGGATCGCCTGCGTCACCGCCGGCAGGTACACCGAGTACAGCCGTGAGATGTGGTACAGCACGTTCATGTTCAACTCCAGCTGCGGCCGCGCGTCACTCGCACTGCTCGCACACTCGCGCAGCTGGATGCGCAGGAAGCGCGAGAGCAGGAAGAGCAGCTGCAGGCGCGACGGGAACTCCAACAGCTGGCTGCCTCGCAGGTATGCGTCCAGCACCTCCACCAGCGCGTCCGTGGCCGCCACGACCGTCGGGGGCAGCGGCGCCAGCGCCTGGAACTCCTTCTTCACCTTCTTGCCCAACACACTCTTACGCGACAGCACCACCCACAGGTCCTGCGGCCGCAGACACAGCCGCTGCAACAGCGCCTCCAGCTCCGGCGAGAACGCCGCCGGCGCGAAGGCCTCTTCCTGCGGCAGGAGCAGCGCGTACAGCTCGCAGAAGCGCTCGACGCTCTTGCGCGCGAGCTTCTGCTCCTCGTCCTCCAGGAAGGAGCCCCAGCTCTCCAGCTCCAGCTTGCGCCAGCGCACGATCAGCGCGCTCAGCTGCGCGTTGGCGTCCTTCAGCGACACGGCAGCCGCGGCGCTGATGTTCCACTCGTTGACCTTGCGCCAGAGCACGGTCACGCCGGAGAGGATCACGTTGAGCGGCGTGGTGACGGGCAGCTGCAGCAGGTGGTCGATCAGTCGCAGGATGTACTGCAGCACCAGCTGCGTCGGGTACAGCCGCAGGATCTCGAACACGCGCCGGCGCAGCGGCAGCAGCGTCGCCACGCAGTGCTCCGCCTCGCTCACGTTGCTGTCGTGGTGGAAGGAGTAGGCGCGCCGCGGGTTCAGCAGCGAGGCCAGGTCGCGGCCCTGCGTCACGTCCTTCGCCAGGCGCAGCTGCAGCAGGCGCAGCGTCGCGTTGGCCTCCTCGTAGTCCGTGAGCACCAGCGCGCCGATCTGCGGCTCGAAGTCCACGGCCACGCGCGCGCCCAGCAGCGTCAGCTCCTCGCGCACGGGCGTCACGCAGTCCTCCTTGCTCTCCTGCGCGCTTACGAAGTACTTCATCATCTCGTGCACGTACTCCACGTCCTCCGCGCCGATGTGCCACGCCCGCAGCGGCGCGCCGCCCAGCCCGTACACCTGACTCTCCATCGCCTCCACCTCCGCGCGCACCGACTCGCCCTGCATCTCCGCCTTCGCCTGCACCTCCTCGTCGAACAGCAGCTGGAAGTCGGGGAACTGCTCGCGGTACGCCGCCTCCATCTCCGCCTCCGCGCTACTGATGTTCTCGATGTCGACGCGCCGCGTGCGGAACTGCACTTCCTTCGCCTCCTCCGCCGCGCGCTGCCGCTCCGCCTCCAGCTGCTCCATGTACAGCCCCGCGAACCCGCGAATGAACTGCGAGACGGACGCGTCGTCGCGGCGCTTGCCCACCGTCATGTTGCGCAGCACCAGCTGCGTCAGCAGCGAGCGGAAGAGCAGCCCCTTGCTGCGCAGCTCCGCCGGCGCTGTGCCGTTCATGATGCGCGTCATGTCCGCCTGCACCGCCGCCTGCGCGCGCGTCACCGCCACGAACGGGTACTGCGTGAAGTACGCCAGGTTCTGGCGCAGCGCGCTCTCCGCGCCGAAGCACTCGCCGCCCTCCGGCTGCGCCGCCTCGCACAGCGTCACCAGCAGGCGCACGCCGTGCTGCACGGCCGCCACGGCGCAGCAGATGGGGTTGACCACGTCGCGGTACTCGCCGTAGGCGTGCAGCAGTGACTGCTTGAAGCTGTTGTTGCTGCTCTGGAAGACCGCCTCCTCCTTCCGGATCGCCTCCAGCTCCTCGCGCGCGCGCGCCGCCTCGTTCTCCGCCTTCACCACGAACGGGCTTGCAGCCATCGCCTCCCATACCGTCTCCACACACTCGCGAATCGATGCCACGCCTGCCGTGCTTGCCGCACCTGCCACGCCTGCCGCCTTCTCCAGCAGGCCCAGCGCACGCGAGACGAGACTGCGCACGCGCTGGAGGCTGAGCAGCGTGGCGCCGAAGGAGTACAGCACGCAGTACAGCTTCTCGAAGGAGCTGGCGCAGGCGCGCTGGAAGTCCCCGTCCTGCAGCAACGCCATCGCCGCGCGATTCTTGCGCGCCACGCGCTCGAACAGCGCGCGCATCTCCTTCGCGGCCGAGGCGTCGCCGAGCTGCGCGGGCCCGTGCAGCTGCAGGCTGGCGAAGCTGAGGACGAAGAGGCAGTCCGCCAGGTTCTGGTTCATCATCTCCAGTGTGTGCTTCGCGATGAAGTCCTTCATCAGCGGGTCCACCACGCTGCTCGGCAGCAGCAGGCTGAACAGCGCCACGCCCAGCTGCGCCCACGCCACGCTCGCCACCACCGCCACCTCGCGCGGCGACGCACCGCC